>Ga0209745_1001370_pt1 | contig 14564 bp, 8 predicted proteins | sample BarGraNGADG00312_FD_184495 | JGI IMG/M metagenome (GOLD analysis project Ga0209745, IMG submission 184495) | Arctic peat soil microbial communities from Barrow, Alaska - Barrow Graham LP Ref core NGADG0004-312 (SPAdes) (version 2) | ecosystem: Environmental > Terrestrial > Soil > Wetlands > Peat ... | reverse complement strand
AAAACCGACCGCCGTTGAGGTAAAGCTTTTGCTTGTTGAGTAAAGAGTATGTCTGAGATCTGGCTTGTAAGGATCCCACCATCCTTCGGCTATTACCTTACCGTGACGGAGAAACATGAAACTGTGGAATTCCTGCATACTGGTTGCTGCAGAGTCCAGAAATGTGATTATAGCTTCGGATGAGACACCCTCTGCTTCAGGGGTGCTTCTTGGCAACGATGCGGTCACAGGAGTTACATTTTTGCAGCTGCCGAGGCCGATAAACAACAGGGTAGATACAAGGATCAGGAAAAAGCGGGATGTTTTCATAGGAGCGTGGTTTCAGATTTTAAACTTACAAAAAACAATTATCTTTGCCACCGCAAACCGGCGCGTTCCTCTAACGGTTAGGAGTTCGGTTTCTCACACCGACAATAGCAGTTCGATCCTGCTACGCGCTACAATTTTAATTGGCGATTAATTTCGACATTAAAGCAGAGGCAGGTCTCAGACCTGCCTCTGCTTTATTAACAGGTGTAATTATTTTGCGGTAATGCTGTCTGCCGACCTCTGTGCCCAGTTAATAACCAGGTTCTTTTCATCTGTACTGAGCCGTGCACTTTTATGCATCATTTTATAAGACTTCAAAGGCATAAAATCTTTTTCAATAACGCCGGCAACTCCCTCCAGTTTGCTTATCTGCTTCCTGGGTGTATAACCGCCGAACTCACTGAAATTCAGATCGCCCTTCGCATCCGATATGTGCCCTGCCATCCACCAGCCGGCAGGCTGAATATTGACATACCATGGATACCTGGTGTTATTGCTGTGACAGTCATAACATGCATTTTGCAGGATGACCTTAACCGAATCAGGCACGCTGAACACACCCGAAATATCAGTAGACGACGCCTGGTTGTCAATGTTACGGTCAGGACGGATAAACTGCATAGCCAGAAGTATAATCACTATGGCTGTCAGGATTTTTTTGAAAAGGCTCATGGCTATTTTAATTCTTCTTTAATTACACCACAATTTAGTATTTCTTTCCCATACATAAGAAAACGCTATTTCTTTAACGAAACCGTGATCTTTTCAGTGCTGTCTGATTTAGCAGCATCACCCGGCATATCCATCCCAGGCATGCTTTGATCATCACCTGTTTTGCTGTCACCCGGCATAACCATTCCGGGCATTGAAGAAGTTTTTCCTCCCGCAGGATTCATCATACTTGGTTTTCCCTCAAGCTGTGCGGCCGCATCAACACTGAAAGCGCCACTGGTAACTATCTCTTCGCCTTCTGACAGACCGTCAGTAACCACGTAACTTTCTCCGAGCATCGGGCCCAGGCCAATTTCACGTATTTTAAAGACCGGTTCATCAGTATCCGGTTGTTTAACATATACGATGGAACGCTTGCCGGTCCATAAGACAGCTGATTTTGGAATCACCAGGTTGTCACGGTATTTAACAAGATTGGAAGAGACAATTCCTGTTGCGAACATCTCGGGTTTGAGCCTGCCGGACTGATTTCCGATTTCGACCCTTACTTTAGCCACCCGGGTAACCGGATCAATTACGGGGTCAACAAAAACAATACTGGCCGAAAAATTCTCGCCGGGTAACGACTGAAGAGTGAATGATATTTTTTCTCCTTTTCGGAGGAACTGCAGGTCACTTTCATAAGCATCGAACATGACCCACACTCTTGAGAGGTCGGCAATATCGAACAAGACCGTGCCCTGTGAGACATAATCGCCGGTGTTTACCCGCCTTGAAGTTACTATGCCGCCGGAATTAGATGTAATATCAACGGTATTCTGAACAGTTCCCGAGGCCTCAATATTTGCGATTTGGCTGTCAGTGAGCTTCCATTGGTGCAGTTTCTCTCTGGCTGCTTCGTAAATTGCCGGTTGTGACTCTTTGGTCCTGGCCGCTTCCAGCAGCTCCTGCTGGGCTGTGACCAGTTCGGGTGAATAAATCTGGGCCAGCACCTGGCCTTTTACGACGGATTCGCCTGTGAAGTTTACTGTCAGCCGCTCTATCCTTCCCGGCACATGTGCAACCTGGCTCTGCAACAATCTTTCATCAGCCTGTACCTTACCGTAAAGCCTGATTTCCTTTACCGGCTTTTCTTTCGAAACCACAGTGGTAAGCACATTCGCCAACTGGACTGCTTCAGCTGTAAGATGAATGGCATCAGGATCGATTGCAGCGGAACTGTTCTGAATAAGAGGGATCAGATCCATTCCGCAAATCGGGCATTTGCCCGGTTCATCCAGGCGTATCTGCGGGTGCATGGCGCAGGTCCAGATTGTACCCTGAGCTATTTCTGAAGAGTGATCATGTTTCTCCCCGTTTTTTGGCGATGGATGAAAGAATAACCAGCCTATAAAGATACCAAGTATAAGTAACAGGCTGTATTTCAAATATTTATTTGAAAATATCTTCAACTCCTTAAGCTTTTTCATTGTACGTCGAGCTTATTATATTTGTGAATTTGCCATTAACCTGTTCAGCCACGCAATGGCTGTATTGTAGTCAGCAACAGCATCGACCTGCCTGAGTTCATAGTCGAGCATCTGCTGCTGTACGCGCAGAACATCGGTAAGTCCGGATGAAGAAGTTGAAAAGCTCTTTAGCATGAGGTCGAAAGACCGTGAAGCCAGCTGGAACTGATTTTTATATAGTTCCATTCTGCGCCCGGCATCGCGGAACATCTGCATGGCGGTATAATATTCAGTCTGCAATGCATTGACAGATGCCTCGTAATTTTGAGATGTGGCAGTCTTCAGAAGTTCAGCCTCACTTTTCATTGCATTGTATTTCTTCCGGTAAACCGGTAGTGTAACGGAAACCATTGGCATGATCATGTCCTTACCATTCATGCTGGATTCGGACATCATGTTCTTGTTGATTAATGAATAATTCAAGCCTAAACCAACCATCGGAAAGCCCATCGCGGTAACCATTTTTTTACGCGCGTCAACAGACTGTTTCTCAAATTCAAACATGCTGAGCATAGGGTTTCTGGCAAGCATACTGTCTGACACTGCAATCAGTGATAAACCAAGTGAATCGGCAGAAAGGATTTCGTCTGTAAAAACCGGTGAATCAGGCTGCCTGTTGAGATAACCGTTGAACAGGGCAGTCACGCTTTGTTCCTGATTTTTCAGCAAGGCTATGCTGTTCTCAAGTTCTCCGGCTTCCATCTGGATCCTGTACAGATCTGCAAGCCCTGAGCCACCTGTGGAGGAACCCATCGGAGCGGTTTGCGATGACATGGGCTGATTTGTTTGAACTGTACCTGTATTGCCCTGACCGCTTCCCATAGATTGCATACCTGACTGGTTGCCAGGATTGGCGGCAGGGGAGGAGCCTGATGACATCACGGCACCGGACGATGTGGTGCCGGCACTTCCCAATGGAGCCGACCTGAATCTCACCAGTGCGAGACGTTCGATCGTTTTCAGAATTTCAATATTTTTTTCTGAAATACTTATGCCCTTTCTGATCTTGTATAGTTCGTACCAGGTCTTCTGAACATCATAAAAGACCTGCAGTTTTGCATCGCGGAAAAGCTCAAGTTTTGCGTTTGCCATCAGACTCATTTCATCTTTGGCATTCTTAAGAACACCAAACCATGGAAACATCTGCATCAGTCTGATGTCAGCCACCTGGTTCCCGTTGACAAGCTCCATCGGCTTAAGAAACACACCAAGACTTAATTCAGGATCTGACAGGCTACCGACCTGCGGTATCTTTTGCAGGGCTATCTGGTACTCAGTGAATTTCTGCAGTACCGCCGGGTTGTTTTTAGCAGCGAGCTCAAGATACTTAAGAAGCGAATCGGGATATTGCTGGCCCTGACTCACAAGCCAGCTGCCCAACACAAAAACTGTGAGCAGTATTTTTTTATACGGTTTCATTTTTATTTTCCGGTTGATTATCAATAGTCTGTTCAGCCAAAATATGTTTATGACTTACTGCTCTTTCTCTCCACATCGCCTGAAACAGCGGAACAACAAAAATTGTCATTACCTGGATTATCATTCCTCCGAACATCGGGATTGCCATCGGGACCATAATGTCAGCTCCTTTCCCTGTAGATGAGAGTACAGGAAGCAGGGCAATTACAGCGACAGCCGTGGTCATCATAGCCGGACGTACCCGTTTTTTCCCGGCCATGACCACAGCTTCCCGGACATCATGGACGTTATCAGGTTTTTTATCTTCAAATACCTGGTGAATATAAGTACCCATAATCACACCGTCGTTTGTGGCAATGCCGAACAGGGCAATAAAACCGACCCATACCGCAACGCTCAGATTAATGGTATGCATCTGGAACATGTCACGTAGATTTATTCCTGCAACCGGGAAGTTCATGAACCAGTCCTGTCCGTATAGCCACAGCATCATGAAACCGCCCGAAAAAGCTACAAAAACACCCGAGAAATGAATAAATGATGCCGTAATTGTGCGGAACTGGAAAAACAATAAAAGAAAGATAATCATAAGGCTTATGGGGATGACGATAGCCAGTCTCTTTGTTGCTCTTATCTGATTTTCATAATTTCCGGCAAATTTGTAAGTCACTCCGGCAGGAAGTGTTAATTCTCCGGAGTCAATTTTGCCCTTCAATATCTCCGTAGCTTCTTCCACCACATCAACTTCGGCTTTTCCTTCCAGTTTATCAAAGATGACATACCCGACAAGGAAGGTATTTTCACTCCTGATCATCTGGGCGCCACGGGTATATTCAATATCCGCTATTTCCCCGAGAGGTATCTGGGCGCCATTCATTGCCGGAACGAGGATCCGTTTCAGGTCCTCCGGGTTATCGCGTAGTTCACGCGCGTACCTTACTCTTAACGGGAAACGTTCCCTGCCTTCCACTGAGGTTGAAAGTGTCATTCCTCCGACAGCAACCTGTAATATTTCCTGTACCTCGCTCACTGTCATCCCATAACGGGCCATTTCTTCACGGTTAAGCCTTATCTCAAGATAAGGTGCGCCGACGGCGCGGTCGTAAAACACTGCAGATGCTTTAACTGATGGAACCTCTTTCAATGCCTTCTCGAGCACCATCCCGGCTTCTTCAATCGTATTAAGATCGGGGCCGTACACCTTTAGTCCCATCGGGGCACGCATACCTGTTGAAAGCATGACAAGGCGGGTCTCAATTGGTTGCAGCTTGGGAGCAGAGGTCAGACCCGGTATGTCTGTCACCTTGACGATCTCATTCCATATATCAAGGGGTTTTCTGATCTCCGGCCGCCACTGCCTGAAATATTCTCCCTTTTTATCCGGAACAAGGCTATCGGCAGGAATAATCCTGAATGCCTCTGCCTGAGGATTGTAAGTTGTACCGTCGCCCAGGAGGTATCTTCCGTCCCTGTCAACCTTGAACTGCTTGCGATGACCGTTTTCATCCAGAATATATTCGGAACGGTAATTGATTGTATTTTCGAACATCTGTACCGGTGCAGGATCAAGAGCGGAGTTTACCCGTCCCCATTTCCCCACAGCCACCTCTACCTCAGGTATGGCTGACAGCCGTTTATCAAGTGTCTCGATATATTTAAGGTTCATCTCAATGCCGGTATGTGGCATGCTTGTCGGCATCAGAAGATACGATCCCTCAGAAAGCGACGGCATGAATTCCTTACCGGTTCCCGGGAATGTCCTTACTGCACCCTGCCAGGCTGATGTCTGCCGGAAGCTTTTCCATCCGGCTTTTTCTGCTCCAGAAGCAATAAAACCAAATATTTTATCCACACCCTGCCATACCAGGAGGCCAAAAAACAAAGTAAACGCAGGTATCATCAGGAACTTCCATTTGTTGCGCAATACCCAACGGAGGATCTTTTCATAATAATGGACCAGTGACATCAGGATTAGCAGTATAACCGATACAATACCGGCAACGAATAAAAAGTTGACAACCCGGCTGTTGTGTGCTCCAAGCGGCAGCCATTCAACGGACAGATACCATGTTGCAACCAGTACAGTAATGCCAATGTTGATATAGTTTGGAAATTCCCTGCGTTTTTCAGGCCACCTGTAATCAAGAAGGTTATTTATTCCCAGGGCAGTTAGGGCCAGTACCGGCCAGGTGTGCCAGATAATTGCGAAAACTATCCCGGCAACTATCAGGACGCTGTTCCATATCTTTTTAATTTTCCTGGCATCAAAACGGATATTGAAGAAAATATGAACTAGTGTTGGCAGTACAACTATTCCCAGGAGGAATGCTGCAATAAGGGCAAAGGTCTTTGTCCAGGCAAGCGGGTGGAACATTTTCCCCTCCTGTGCCTGCATTGCGAAGACGGGAAGAAAACTTACGATTGTTGTTGCAATGGATGTGACAACGGCAGCCCTGACCTCCGTTGTTGCATCATAAATCACCTGCATCAATTTTTTGCCGCGTATGCCCTTATTCTCAGGCATCTCGAGATGCCTGAGAATATTCTCCACATCAACAATCCCGATATCAACCATTACACCAATAGCTATGGCAATTCCTGACAGGGCTACAATATTGGCATCAATGCCGAAAAAGCGCATCAGAATAAATGTCATTAAAACGCCTAACGGCAATAACCCGGCGACAATGAGCGAAGCCCTGAGGTTAATTACCAGGACAATGATCACAATTATGCTTATGAGAATTTCATGAGAGAGGGCAGACTGAAGGGTTCCGATTGTTTCCTTAATGAGTCCTGTCCTGTCATAAAAAGGCACTATAGTTACCTTTGAAACGGATCCGTCAGGCAGGGTTTTTTGAGGTAATCCGGATTCAATTTCCTTTATTTTGGCTTTAACATTATTAATTACCTCCATCGGGTTTGAGCCATATCTGGCAACCACAACGGCTCCGACGGCTTCCGAACCTGATTTGTCAAGGCCTCCGCGGCGCGGGGCAGGACCAAAAGATACATGTGCCACATCCTTAATTCGTACCGGCACATTGTTCCGGACCGCAACAACAGATAGTTCAAGGTCATTAAGGCTCCTGACATAACCCAGTCCGCGAATGATATACTCCACGTTATTTAGCTCAATGGTCTCAGCGCCGATATCGAGGTTGCTGTTCTTAACGGCATTCATGACATCCATGACGGATACATTGTAAGCCTTCAGGGCATTTGGGTCAAGATCGACCTGGTATTCTTTGGTAAAGCCTCCGGCTGATGCTACTTCGGAAACTCCCTCTGCGGCTGAAAGGCTGTATTTAACGTAAAAATCCTGGATGGTCTTGAGTTCTGACGGATCCCAACCTCCGTTAGGCTTTCCGGTTTTAGGGTCGCGTCCTTCAAGGGTATACCAGAATATCTGACCGAGGGCGGTTGCGTCCGGGCCGAGGGTTGGCTGCACTCCTGCAGGTAATGTTCCCGGAGGCAGGGAATTGAGTTTTTCAAGGATCCTTGACCTGCTCCAGTAGAACTCTATGTTATCTTTAAATATGATGTAGATGAATGACATCCCGAACATGGATGTACTTCGGATTGTCTGTACACCCGGGATGCCAAGGAGGGCAGTGGTCAGCGGATAGCTGATCTGGTCCTGGATATCCTTGGGTGACCGCCCCATCCATTCGGTAGCAACTATCTGCTGGTTCTCGCCTATATCGGGAATTGCGTCAACAGGCACGGGGTTACGGGGCAGAAAACCTGTCTTCCATTCAAACGGTGCGGTGACCAGGCCCAGGATGACAAAAGCTGCCAGGAGAATAAATGTCACCAGCCTGTTGTACAGAAAATATTTTACCAATCGGTTAAACATACTATACTTTCAAATGAAAATATCCTGAAGAGAGAATATCAAAAGTACACCCCCGGTCGCGGCGCTTCAGCCGGGATACAGGTGTTCAGTTATACTTTTGATAAACTCTCATGAATTACCACCTTATCAGTTCCACCTTTCATAATGGCAACATCCCGGCAGGTTGGCATATACTGAATCATCGGCCCTGTATTTCTCAGTGTCGTGACCTGCTGCTGCGGCAATTTTCTGGATGCCATCACTGGTAACCACAGAGGGGTTGTATGTGACCTTCAGAAGCTGTGTCTCCGGACTCCATACGGCTTCAGTTATGCCATCAATCTTCATGGCGTCTTCAATGCGTGTCTTACACATGCCACATTCCCCGAGAACCTTTATCTCCTCAGTTTTGGATGCAACCTTTTTATTCTGGTTCTGAGAGTTACAGCCTGCAACTAACATTACCGCAAATAAAGTTACGAGAATAAGTCTAATTGTTTTCATGAGATTTTAGAATTAAATTAATGATAATTATAAAATAGCGATACCGCGCACCGTCTGACGACGGGCATAGCTTTTGGAACCGATTGGGAATTCAGATACGGAAAATGCAGAGGATACTCTGCTGGTCGGGAAGAAAGAGGTTAGAGCCCGGAGGGCCGGCGTCATTGACTGTTATCAGATTCCTGAATGAATTGAATAGGCTTATCTCAGGCGCCTGGTACAGTATATGGGTAACTGAGTAAAGAGGTTTGGCAATCATCATTATGCTCGAGATGCTGTAGTCGCTCACGCTAAATCTTGACATCTCATTGTGGCAGCAATTCTCATTGAATGCAGTCATATTGGTGCATTCCCTATCGTCCTCCTCCATGCCACAGGAAGCCTTCTTTTCATCTACAGCCAATCTGACATCAACAACCGCACCTCCGCAGAAGTGCCGGTCAATGGTAATCCCCACCGCTGAACTCAGGACCAGAAGAATTACCAATATTGATGTTGCTTTTATCATTCAGATTAAGAACGTTTATATCGGAGAAATGTTCACTAAAATTATGGTTTTATGTTATTCAGCAGGCCATCTCACCTGCATTCTTTTTTGCCGAGAGAAGATTATATGCACCTTTTACAACGACTATGGAAGTATTTAGATCGAAGCCATCGGGTAATACAATTTCTGTATATCCACCTTGTGATACTCCTTTTTGTACTTCAACCATGCGATATTCAGTAAAAGGCTTCCCGTCTTCTTCCTTATTCCTGTCAAAAACAAAAATATAATCCTTATCATCAAAACTGACTACTGCCTCCGAAGGAAGAGCTGTAACAAGAGTATCAGATTCTTTTATCAAGGCATTCACATACATCCCCGGTAAAGTATTTTTACAGGGTTTTGCTACAGTGGCATAAACTCTGAATGTTTTGTCATCACTGATTGATTTTCCGGTTTGAGAGATCGTCGCTTCATGAGCTTCGGTTTCATTATTAATGAAGAATGTTATTTTCTGACCCGTAACTACCTTGTCTGCATCCTTTTCAAAAAGAGTTAGTTCAAGAAAGAGTTTATCACTGTTCAAAATTTCAAACAGCACATCTGTAGGTGCGACATATTTCCCTATGTTGATATTTACCGATTTAAGGTAGCCGGTGATAGGGGATCTGAGGCTCACAGTGCTGCTGATATTTGTTTCATTAAGGCCGCCCGGATCAATTCCTATAAGAATGAGTTTCTGCTCAAGCGATCTTACCAGCGCCACTAAGTTTTTATACTCTACAGTAACCTGTTGCAAATTCTTTTCTGAATATACATCATCATTATATAAATCAGTATGACGCTTATATTCCGCTTCAGCATATACCAGCCTGTTTTTTGCCTCCAGGTAATTTTGCTGTATGTCAACAAAATCCTGGTTTTCTATTATTGCAAGCGTCTGCCCTTTACTGACAAAATTACCCGCAAGGAGCGTAGTGCTTTTAATGAATCCGCCGAGCGGCATAGAAACGGTTGCCTGGTTTTGAGGCGCGACAGAAATGATGCCATTTACTTTAAGGGTATTACCCACTGATTTCATCTCGATTGAACCAGTCTGAATGCCTGCAAGTTTTATCTGATCTTCCCGCATTTCGACAATATTTTCAGGAATGACTTCAACCCCGGTTGTTTCAGCGGCAGGCTTATTTTTCCCGGTACATGAGCCTAATAATATTAAAGTTGCACAAATGACCAGTGATACTTTATAATTTGATTTTTTCATGATATCTGAAATTTAAAATATTTTACCTGTGATATATTCAATTGAGATAATAGTCTGGTTAAAACTGTTAAGTGCATCAAGATAATTTTGTTTGATAGTCAATGCTCTGTTCAGGGTGAGTACATAGTCCAGGTAGTCTAAAGCCCCGGCTTTATAGCTGCGGGTTGCCTGCTGAATTATCAGATCAGCCTCAGGCACAGCCTGATTTTCATAAAAATCTACATTTGAGGAGTACTTATTATACTCATCAAGTAATGATTGATAGTTGCCTGAAATTGATCTGGTGTAGTTTTCAGCATCCGTCTGCGCTATGTTTGCAGCTATTTTTGCGGCTTTTGCCTTCGATGCATATGGGAAAAACCACAACGGAACAGTAATTCCGGCCTGAACGCCGTCAAATCGATTATCTTTTCCGAAATTTTGCGGTACCCCATTTACATCCTGTGTCCCGATAATCGTCTGGCTGAAGTAGCCAACATTTAAGTCAGGCCACGCCTGGCTTTGTTCAAGTTTGGTCTCGATCTGAGAAACTTCGACCTGTTGCTTCATGTAACCCAGAAATGGATTCTGTTCAACCGAACCACTGTCACGATTAAATTCAAAATCGATCCGCTGCAGTTCCTGAACTGCTGGTATCAGAGCGGACTTACTATTAAGCAATACCGTAAGTTTACGACTGCTGATCCCGATATCAGCGGATACCAGGTACAACTGATTTTTGATTTCAAGGCTTTGTGAACGGGCGGTTATCATTTCAAGGCGATTTGTCTCACCCGCTTTTGCCCTTAGTTCTGCTGCTCTTAATAACCCTGAATACAGGCTATCCTGATAGGATATCAGTTTCTGCTTTGACAACAGATATGCATATTGCCAGTAAACCTGCTTAACCTGTGTGGCTATTTCAAGTTGAGTAGCTTTATATTGCCACTCCCGGCTCCTGATATTTGCATTTGCCAGTCTGCTGCGATTTATGTACACTGCTGGAAATTCAAATGATTGAGAAACAGTAACGCTATTGTCGTTTGTGTAAGAATTAAATTGTCCGTACTCACCGTCAATTGTTGTTTTTGGAAGATCAATTGCAGCTCCCTTAAGAGCTTTCTGAACATCTACGGAAAGTGCTGCTGATTTAACAGACAGGTTACTGTCCAATGCCGTCTGAATTGCATCATTCAGATTAATGACCCTGGCTTGCTGGCCATTTAGAGTACTTAAAGCTGATGTTATCACTAATAACAGTCCGGTAACTCCAAGTTTTTTTGTTGATATTCCTTTGGCTCTGAATTTGAATTTCGCTGAAGAAAATATGATGTAAAATACCGGAAGAACAATCAGTGTAAGAAGGGTCGCAGTAATAAGCCCGCCAATCACAACGGTTGCCAGCGGTTTTTGTACTTCTGCTCCGGCAGAGGTTGAAATGACCATTGGTAAAAATCCGAGCGCTGGAGCAGCACCAGTCATAATAACAGAACGTAACCGTGTTTGTAAGCCTTTCAGCACGCGCTCCTTAATGTCCGTTATACCCTCTTTTTCAAGCCGGTTAAACTCAGCGATCAGGACTATTCCGTTAAGAACCGCAACCCCGAATAATGCTATAAAACCCACACCTGCAGATATTGAGAAGTTCATCCCTCTAATCCACAGGGCAAAAACTCCTCCAATAGCTGCCATCGGAACTGCAGTGAATATCAGCAGGGATTGTTTGACTGAATTAAAAGTAAAATAGAGTAACACAAATATCAGAAGTAAAGCGACAGGCAAAGCAATTGAAAGCCTTTTCTGTGCAGCCTCAAGATTTTTAAACTGGCCTCCGTACGTAACATAGTATCCGGCAGGTAATTGAATATTTTGGTCAATCCGGGCTGTAACATCATTTATTACGCTTTTGACATCGCGGTTACGGACATTAAATCCGACAGTAATTCTCCTTCTGGTATTTTCTCTTGAAACCTGAGCTGGTCCGGATTTAATTGAAATATCCGCAACCTGTTCAAATGGTATTTGTTGACCATCCGGAAGCGCAACCGTAATGTTTTTTACATCATCAAGACTATGTCTGTAATCTTTGTCGAGACGGACTACAAGCCCAAACCTTTTTTCTTCATCATATACAACTCCAGCCTGACTGCCCGCGAATGCAGCGCGTAAAATACTATTTACATTTTCCACTGATAATCCATATTGTGCAAGGCGGTCACGATTATATTCAACCTGTATCTGGGCCAGTCCTGTAACCTTCTCCACATTAATATCCATAACCCCTGGGACAACCTGAACTATTTTTTCAATTTCTGCTGCTTTTTCAGAAAGCACAATAAGGTCATCGCCAAAAACTTTAATGGCAACATCTTCTTTAGACCCGGTCATAAACTCATTGAACCTCATCTGAATGGGTTGCTGGAATGTGAATTTGACACCTGCAAGAGCGATCAGTTTTTCTTCCATTTTTCCGACCAGTTCTTCCCTTGTTTTAGCCGATACCCATTCACTTTTGTCTTTCAGAGTAATTATATAATCGCCTGTTTCCATAGGAGTTGGATCAGTCGGGATTTCACCTGCTCCAATTTTACAGACTGCATGTTTTACTTCAGGAAAGTTCTCCAGTATAATTTTGTTGGCTTTTATAACCTGATCCACGGTATTTGAGAGAGAACCTCCCTGAAGGGTCATCACACCTGCAGCCAGGTCCCCCTCTTCAAGCTGTGGAATAAATTCACCACCTAAACGACTAAAAATAAAAAGACTGATTACTAGCAAAATGATTGCAAATACGGAAACCAATAGTTTTCGTCTTAGTGCAAATGCAATTACAGGATTAAATGCTCTGTGTATCCAATCCATCAAATGATCAGAAAAGTTTGGTTTATGGCTTGTCTTCTTGCTTAAAAACAATGCAGAGGCAACCGGAACATATGTAAGCGAAAGAATGGTGGCTCCTAACAATGCCAGGGCTACTACCTGTGCCATAGGGCGGAACATTTTGCCCTCTATGCCAACCAATGCCATAATGGGCAAATAAACGATCAGGATAATAATTTGTCCGAAAGTAGCCGAACTCATTATTTTTTTTGTTGAATCAAGTACATTTTCATCCATCTGTTCCTGAGTTAGTTTCACCACACCGGGATGGTGATGCCTGCTCATAAATATGCGATGAACCACGCTTTCAACAATGATAATCGCACCGTCCACAATCAGCCCAAAGTCAATTGCCCCAAGGCTCATCAGGTTACCTGAAATACCAAATAGGTTCATCATCGAAATGGCAAAAAGCATTGAAAGGGGAATAACCGAAGCCACAACGAGTCCGGCACGTATATTTCCAAGCAATAAAACAAGAATGAAAATAACGATTAAAGCACCCTCGATAAGGTTTTTTGAAACCGTTCCGATTGCACGTCCTACAAGATCAGAGCGATTGAGGAATGGTTCAATTTTGACTTCTTCAGGTAATGACTTCTGAACGGACTCAATACGGGTTTCAACATTATCAATAACCTCGTGAGCATTTGCACCCTTAAGCATCATAACCACACCACCAACAGCTTCGGTAGTGTCAACGACAAAAGCACCGTACCTGATTGCGCTGCCATATTGAACTGATGCAATATCCCTTATTAAAACCGGAACTCCGGAATTGGTGGTTTTTACTACAATTTTTTCAATATCCTCAATGGTTTTAACCAGCCCGATACCCCTTATAAAATATGCGGTAGGTCTCTTGTCAATGTATGCACTGCCGGTATTTTCATTATTCTGTTCGAGAGCATTGAAAATATCAGTCAGGGTTAGGTTCATGCTCCTCAGTCTTTCAGGATTCACGGCTACTTCATACTGTTTGACGTATCCGCCATAACTGTTTATATCTGCCACTCCCGCAGTTCCAAGCAATTCACGGCGTACGATCCAATCCTGAATTGTCCTCAATTCCATAGGATTAAACTCTTCTTCGTATCCTTTTTTCACGGAAAGACGATATTGATATATCTCGCCCAGTCCTGTGGAAATGGGGGCAAGGGAAATTTGAGCGAGACCTTCGGGGATAGATTCTTCAGCTTCTTTAAGACGCTCACCGAGCTGTTGTCTTGCCCAGTAAATATCAACATTGTCTTTGAAAACAACCGTTATAACTGATAGCCCCAGTCTTGATATTGACCGAAGCTCAATTATATCAGGGATATTGGCTACGGCAACTTCTATTGGTGCCGTAATAAAACTTTCAACCTCCTGTACTGCTAATGATGGAGCCAGAGAAATAACCTGCACCTGGTTATTTGTAATATCAGGAATTGCATCAATCGGCAATTTTGATAATGAATAGGTACCCCATCCAATCAATGCCAGAATGAACAAGCATATTATGAATTTATTTTTTACTGAGAATGAGATTATTCTGTTAATCATTATAACCGGAGTTTATTAAATATCAATTATCTGACGTTCGTAGCTACGCCCAATCCGGGCGTTGTTATGTTGTGCCGACACATATTTATGCATCGATACACAATTATCTCAACAAATTTTTCAGGAAAGGATCTGGCAATGCATGGTCATCAGGTCACG
>Ga0209745_1001369_pt1 | contig 14566 bp, 15 predicted proteins | sample BarGraNGADG00312_FD_184495 | JGI IMG/M metagenome (GOLD analysis project Ga0209745, IMG submission 184495) | Arctic peat soil microbial communities from Barrow, Alaska - Barrow Graham LP Ref core NGADG0004-312 (SPAdes) (version 2) | ecosystem: Environmental > Terrestrial > Soil > Wetlands > Peat... | reverse complement strand
GCTGTGCGGGCTGCTCATGCCGCGCGACATGCTGCCCCGTGCCCTTGAGCTGCTCTCCAACGTCCTGCCCCTCTCGTATGCCGTCGACGCCATGCGCACCCTCACCACACAGGTCGATGCGGCCGGCGACGTCGGTCGCGACGTGGCGATCGTGGCGGCCTTCGCACTGGCCGCCATCGCGCTGGGCTCGCTCACGCTCCGACGCCGCACCCCCTGACCCGCTCCGGTCGCACCCCTGACCGGCTCCGGAGGGAAGCGCTGTTCAGTCGCCACGGCCCGGGGAATAGCCTTGGACGGACCTCGTTGTGGACGGCATACGGAGGAAACGTGTTCGATGCAAGCGGCGTGCTGCGCCAGGGGCTTTTGCAGATGTCCAAGAGTGAGCGGATGCGTGACCTGATCGAGCACGCCCCGGTGAGCAGGGACGTCGTGCGCCGGTTCGTCGCAGGCGACTCGACCGGCGACGTCGTCCGCGTGGCGACCGAGCTCGACCTCACCGGCAGGACGTCCACGATCGACCATCTCGGTGAGGACACGGTCGAGCTGGCGCAGGCGCAGGCCACCCGCGACGCCTATCTGACGCTGCTGGCCGATCTCGGCACCGCTGGGCTGACCCAAGGCGGCAGGGCCGAGGTCAGCCTCAAGCTGAGCGCGCTGGGGCAGTCTCTGCCGGGCGACGGCGCCAAGATCGCCCTGGACCACGCTCGCGAGATCTGTCAGGCCGCCGCCAACGCCGGCACGACGGTCACTCTCGACATGGAGGACCACGCAACCACGGACGCGAACATGGAGACGCTGCGCACGCTGCGCCAGGACTTCCCGTCGGTGGGCGCGGTGCTGCAGGCCTACCTGCACCGGACCGAGGCCGACTGTCGAGACCTCGCCTATGAGGGCAGCCGGGTCCGCCTGTGCAAGGGGGCCTACAAGGAGCCAGAGTCGGTTGCCTTCCAGGACAAGGCCGAGGTCGACAGGTCATTCGTCCGGTGCATCAAGGTGCTGATGGCCGGCCAGGGGTACCCCATGATCGCCAGTCACGACCCGCGCCTGGTCGAGATTGCGGGCGCGCTTGCCCACAAACACGATCGGGCCGCAAATACGTACGAGTACCAGATGCTCTACGGCATCCGCCCAGATGAGCAGAAGAGGATCGCCGACCGTGGGGACCAGATGCGGGTCTACCTCCCGTACGGCCAGGAGTGGTACGGCTACCTGATGCGCCGGATGGCCGAGCGCCCGGCCAACACGATGTTCTTCCTGCGTGCGCTTGCGACCAAAGGCTGAGGCGCCGAGTCATGTCAGCGTCTGACCATGGTGGCCCGAAGACCGTCGCCATCCTGGGCGTCGGCGTCATGGGCTCGGCGCTGCTTGCCGGCCTGATCCGATCGGGGCGCGACGCCGCTGACCTGCTCATCACGGGTCGCAACACAGAACGCGCCGAGGAGCTGGCCGCCAGGTACGGCGTCCGTCTGATGGGCAACGTCGATGCTGCCGTTGGCGCCGACACGCTGGTCCTGGTGGTCAAGCCTCAGGACATGGGCGGTCTGCTCGATGAGATCAGTGACCATGTCCGTCCCGGTGCGCTCGTGGTAAGCCTTGCCGCCGGCATCACCACCGGCTTCCTGGAGGAGCACCTGCCTTCGGGCACCGCCGTCGTCAGAGTCATGCCGAACACGCCGGCCCTCGTCGACGAGGGGATGTCCGCCATCAGCCCGGGCAAGCATTGTGACGAGGTGCATCTGAGTGAGGCCGAGGAGCTGCTGCGCTCATGCGGAAGGGTCCTACGGATCCCTGAGAAGCACCTCGACGCCGTCACCGCGATCAGTGGCAGCGGACCGGCATACATCTTCTACGTGGTGGAGGCGATGATCGAGGCGGGCGTCCTGCTCGGGATGCCCCGTGCGACCTCCACCGACCTCGTCGTTCAGACCCTGTATGGGGCGGCGACCATGCTCAAGGAGACGGGCCAGCACCCCACCGTGTTGCGTGAGCAGGTCTCCAGCCCGGGCGGTACCACCATGGCAGCGGTGCGCCAGCTCGACAACCACAAGGTGCGTGCGGCGTTCGTCACGGCCATGGAAGCGGCCGCCCAGCGCTCGAAAGAGCTTGCCTCCGGCAATGCCTGAGTCGCAGGCCGTGACCGTATGCCGGCTGGTCGCCGACGACTGGCAGTCCTACCGGGCGATCCGGCTCGCCATGTTGCAGGAGTCGCCCTCGGCCTTCGACAGCACCCATGACGAGGCGGCGAGTTTTGACGAGCAGCTCTGGAAGCAGCGGCTGACCGAAAACGCCGTCCTGCTCGCGCGGGTGGGCCGGACGCCTGCCGGCTCGGCCATGTACTCCGAGTACGGCGCGACCGACCCCGGCGACTGCAGTCTCTTCGGCGTATGGGTTGATCCCGGCTTCCGTCGTAAGGGCGTCGGGCGAGCCCTGGTCGACGCGGTGGTCGCGCAGGCCAGGGCCGCCGGCAAACGACGGGTCGTGCTTCACGTCGTGGCCGACAACACCGCCGCCAGGGCTCTCTACGAACGCGAAGGCTTCGTCGCCACAGGTCGCAGCGTCCCGTACCCGCATGACGATCACCTGGTTGATATCGAGATGGGTCTCGTACTCGAAGGCGTCACCGGCTGACCTCGCCCGCGACTCAGGGGCGCCCGGCCAGCCGATCGATGAGCTCGCTCGGGCCGCTCACGATGAGGGTGTGCTGGGCTGTCACCTTGGTCTCGGGGACCGCGTGGGTGAAGTCCTCACCGGGGGCCTTCACACCGACAACGGTCACGCCGTACTTGCTGCGAATCTGGCTCTGCGCCAACGTGAAGCCGATCGTCTCGCGTGGTGGCGCCATCTTGACGATGGCGTACCCGTCGTCGAACTCGATGTAGTCCTGCAGCTTGCCGTTGACCAGGTGTGCCACCCGCAGGCCCGAGTCGGCCTCGGGCTGGACGACGTGGTGAACTCCGAGCCGGGCCAGGATGCGGGCGTGCTCGAGGCTGACGGCCGTGGCCCAGATGGACGGTATCCCGGCGTCGATGAGGTTGCCGGCGGTCAGTACCGACGCCTCGACCGACGACCCGATGCCAATCACCGCCAGCTTGAAGCTGCTCGCGTGGCCCGCCTCGATCGCTCGCGGCTGGGATGCGTCGGCGAGGATGATCTTGGCCAGCCGACCGGAGAAGCTCTCGGCCAGAGCCTGGTCCTTCTCGATGGCGGTGACCTTGTGCCCGAGCCGCTGCAGCTCGAGGGCAGCCTCGGCGCCGAATCGGCCGAGTCCGATCACCAGGACGTCCTCTTCGTACAAGCGGTTCTTGGCCACAGTGTCCTCCCTGGAACGAGCTGGTCCATTAGGTCGTCGCCAATGGCGGTCGGCCGGTAGCGTGCCATCATGGCAACACAGGCGCGCGTGGTGTGGGACCAGAGTTTCACGGGGTACGACTTCGGGTCGGAGCACCCCATGAATCCGTTGCGCCTGGACCTGACGGCCCGGTTGTGTGAAGCCTTTGGCCTGTTCGACGGACCGGACGTCGAGGTCGTCAACGCGGCCGTACCCGACGACGAGGTTCTGCTCACCGTGCACGACGCCGACTACGTGGCTGCGGTCCATCGGGCGTCCGTCGACCCCCGGGACGCGGACCAGTCCCGAGGCCTGGGAACCGAGGACGACCCCGCCTTCGTCGGGATACACGAGATCAGCGCCCGTATCGCGGCCGGTTCCCTGGACGTCGCCAGTGCCGTCTGGCGCGGCGAGACCGAGCACGGGGTCAACTTCTGCGGTGGACTGCACCATGCGATGCCGGAGAGGGCATCGGGTTTCTGCATCTACAACGACGTCGCGGTCGCGATCCAGTGGCTGCTCGACAACGGCGCCCAGCGGGTGGCCTATGTCGACGTTGACGTCCATCACGGTGACGGTGTGGAACGTATCTTCTGGGACGACCCCCGGGTGCTCACCGTCTCCATTCACGAGACCGGTCGGGTGCTGTTCCCGGGCACCGGCTTTCCGGCTGACACGGGGGGGCCGGGCGCGCCTGGAAGGGCCGTCAACGTGGCGCTGCCGCCCGGCACCGCTGACGCCGCGTGGCTGAGGGCCTTCCACTCGGTGGTGCCGTCCGTGTTGCGGGCGTTCGACCCCGAGATCCTGGTGAGCCAGCAGGGCTGTGACTCACACTTCCTGGACCCGCTGGCCCACCTGGCGCTGTCCCTGGACGCCCAGCGCACGTCATACGAGTCCATTCACGATCTTGCTCACGAGGTCTGCGGCGGCAAGTGGGTCGCGCTCGGCGGTGGCGGCTACTCGGTCGTCGACGTCGTGCCCCGGGCATGGACGCATCTGACCGCCATTGCCGCGCATCGCCCGATCCCACTGGATGCCGAGGTGCCCCAGGTATGGCGGGACCATGTCGAGGAGATCACTGGGCAGGCGGGACCAACCCACATGGGCGATGGCAGGTCTGAAGGTGGACGGGTGTGGTGGCGCTCCTGGGAGGTGGGTTATGACCCCTCGGACCCGGTGGACTTTGCCGTGATGGCCACTCGGGAGGCCGTCTTCCCCTTTCACGGCCTCGACATCTGGTTCGACTGACAAGCCGGTTCTCGGCGTGTCGGCTGGACAATATCGAACCTGTGGCACCTGAGGCTTCCCCATGGGTCACTTCTGCCCCTATCGTTACTCCTTAACACGTACGTGGAAGTCTGCCGGAGGGGAAGCCGGCACTATGTCACGTGTAGAAGATCGAGGTGCACGATGGCGCAGGAACGCCAGTTCGCCGAGGTGCGGTTTGTCACCGTTGCCGAGGTCGCCTCGCTTATGCGCGTGTCGAAGATGACGGTGTATCGCCTGGTTCACAGTGGCGAGCTGCCGGCCGTTCGGGTCGGTCGCTCGTTCCGTGTCCCGGAGAGTGCGGTCCACGATTATCTGCGTGCCTCTTTCATCGACACCGCCTGAGCAGGCTTTCAGTGATGGACGACGAAGGTGGGCCACGCACGACCGGCCCACCTTCGTCGGTCCTATGGCGGGAGTGGGTCGGTGAGACCGGCCCGGGGTTTGGGAAGCGGCAAGCCGGGGCGGTAGGCTGACGCAGAATGTTCGGCGTGGTGCGGAGTCCGTGCCTGCAAGATCGCGCGTCGGCACGGCAGTTCGCAGCAACCCAGCACCACCCACCTATTCAGGCTTGAAGGCAAGGACACTCATGGGCTCAGTCATCAAGAAGCGCCGCAAGCGCATGGCCAAGAAGAAGCACCGCAAACTACTGCGCAAGACGCGTCACCAGCGTCGCAACAAGAAGTAACGCACGCTGCATGCAAGGCCCGTCACAGTGGTGGCGGGCCTTCGTGCTGCTCTGGCTAGGATCGTGTTCAAGAGCCGGGGGTGGTGACACGCCGGGGTGTGGCAAGACAACTGCGGCGAAGGGAGGTGGCTCATGGCGGATGTTGTTCTGGTGACCGGCGTGTCCCGCTACCTCGGCGGTCGCTTCGCGCGCCTCCTCACGGACGTGCCCGGCATCAAACGGGTCATCGGCGTCGACGTCATCCCGCCCCTGCACGACATCGGCAAGGCCGAGTTCGTGCGCGCCGACATCCGAAACCCGATGATCGCCAAGATCATCACGCAGGCCGAGGTGGACACCGTCGTCCACATGAACCTCATTGCCACGCCACTGTCTGCCGGCGGACGGGTCTCCCAGAAGGAGATCAACGTCATCGGCACCATGCAGCTCCTCGCCGCCTGTCAGAAGGCCCCGAGCCTCCGCCGACTGGTGGTCAAGTCGTCGGCTGCCGTCTATGGCTCCTCATCTCGCGACCCGGCGATGTTCACTGAGGACATGGGTCCACGAGCCTTGCCACGGATAGGTTTTGGCAAGGACTCGGTTGAGGTCGAGGGTTATGTCCGGGGTTTCTCGCGACGCCGCGCAGACGTCGAGATCTCGATGCTGCGCCTGGCCAACATCGTCGGCCCCGGCATCCGAACCAGCCTGACGGACTACTTCAGCCTACCGGTGATCCCGACTCCGTTCGGATACGACGCCAGGCTCCAGCTCGTCCATGAGGACGACGCCCTCGAGGGACTGCTTCTCGCCACCATGGGCCCCCCGGTCGGCATCGTCAACGTGTCCGGCGACGGCATCATCACGGTGCAGCAGGCCGTTCGCATGTCCGGCCGGGCTGCTCTTCCGGTGCCGTTGTCCGCCGGCGGGCTCCTGGGTCAGTTCGCCAAGCGCACCGGGCTCGTGGACTTCTCGGCGGACCAGATGCGGTACCTCGCGTGGGGCAGAGGCATGGACACCACCAGGATGCGCGAAGTGCTCTGCCTCGAGCCGAAGTTCACGACTCGCGCGGCTTTCGAGGACTTCATCGCCCACGCGGGGTCGGGTCTGCCGGGCGGTGCCGCGATCGGTGCCGCAGTCAGCGGACTGGCGGGCTCGGCGGCGAACGTCCTCGGTCACGCACTGAGCTCAGGAAGGAACGGCTGATGGTCGATCCCAAGGTGCTTCCGCCGCCCGACGGGCCCGAAGCCAAGAAGCAGTCGAGCCGACGCTCGGGCGCGGACGCGCTCGCTGCGGGCGCGGCACGTGCCTCCGGAGAGCGGGCCAAGCGACGTCGGACACCGTTGCTGGTGAACCCTTCAGACGATGAGCTCGGGCCGCGCCGGGCTCTCAGCTCCGTCGACGGCAACGGGGCAACCCCCGTCCACCGTCCGCGACCGGTGCCCAGGTCGCATCCGGTTCCGTCGGCCAAGGCCGCGAGCGGTTCGGGGACCCGTCTCCACAAGGAGCCCAGACGTCCCAAGAGGTCGGCCTTTGCGGCCGTGGCGGTGGCGCCCCCCTCCGAGGCAGAGTCACCGTCGGCGCGAGTCCATGCCCTGATGGCCCTCCCGTCGGCCGTCCCGCCATCTCCTGCGACGACTGGCTCCGGCCTCGACGAGCTGCTCAAGGTCGCGATCGCAACCCTGCGAGGCGCCGCTGAGCTGGCCGGGCTCCCTGGCGACGAGGTCGAACGCCGGGTCGCCGGGACGCTGGCTTTTGTCCGTCGGCGGCTCACCGGCGACTACACGGTCGACGAGTACGGCTTCGATGCGGACTTCACCGACAAGGTCTACCTCTCTCTGCTCCGACCGTTCTACAGGTCGTGGTTCCGGGTGGAGGTGCGCGGAATCGAGAACATCCCCAGCGCCGGCGCCGCGCTCATCGTGGCAAACCACTCCGGCACGATCGCGTTTGACGCGTTGATGACCCAGGTCGCGGTGCACGACGAACACCCGGCTCAGCGTCACCTGCGCACGCTTGGGGCGGATCTGGTCTTCCAGACGCCGATCATCGGCGAGGTGGCGCGCAAGAGCGGCTGCACCCTGGCCGCCAACCCTGATGCCGAACGGTTGCTGGCTTCCGGCGAGCTGGTCGGTGTGTGGCCCGAGGGCTTCAAGGGCGTCGGCAAGCCGTTCAGCGAACGCTACAAGCTGCAGCGGTTCGGCAGGGGAGGGTTCGTCTCGGCGGCGCTGCGTACCGGTGCGCCGATCGTGCCCTGCTCCATCGTCGGGGCCGAAGAGATCTATCCGATCATTGGCAACCTCAAGACTGTGGCTCGCCTGACCGGAGCCCCGTACATCCCGGTCACGCCGACGTTCCCGCTCCTTGGCCCGCTTGGGCTGATTCCGTTGCCCAGCAAGTGGCTCATCGAGTTCGGCGCGCCCGTGGACACGGCTGCCTTGGGGCCCCAGGCCGCCGACGACCCGATGCTGGTGTTCGACCTCACCGACCAGGTTCGCGAGACGATCCAGCAGACGCTCTACGCGCTGCTCATGCAGCGCAGATCGGTCTTCTTCTGACCTCGCCCCAGCCCCGTCCCGTATGCCGACCGAGCGCCGCTCGGGGCAGGCCGACAGGGCCGATCGGCCTGCGGTGGTGCCTGTGACCAACAGCACACCGCCAAGGATCGTTCTGATCTCCGGGCCTGGCTGCCATCTGTGCGACCGGGCCCGCGAGGTGATCGATCGGGTGGCTCGGGACCTGGACGTCCAATGGGTGGAACGCTCGATTCTTGATGACCCCGAGCTGGGCGCTGCGTACTGCGAACAGATCCCGGTGACGCTGGTGGACGGCGTACAGCATGACTATTGGCGCGTCGATGAGTCCCGCTTGCGTGCTGCGCTTGCCGAGTCCGGGTAGACGACCGTCCCGGGCGGATAACCCGGCAACCTCGGCGTGGCAACCACAGGGCCCCCGCGCATATCAGGTATGTGACGCGCTCCGCGACTTTGTGCACGCGTTCACAAACACCTACCATCGGGGGTAACCCACGCGCTCCAGCTCCTTCGTGCTATGGAGGGGCTCAAACCCGAGAAGAGCCGATGCCTTCGTGATCGCGGACCCAGCAGCCCGTCGAGACATACCCGATGCGACGGTTGCCCGGCTGCCGGAGTACCTGCGGGCACTGACCGACCTGGCCGGACGCGGTATCGCCTCAGTCTCGTCCGAAGAGCTGGCCGCCGAGGCCGGGGTTCGGTCGGCCAAGCTGCGCAAGGATCTCAGCCATCTGGGCTCGTACGGCGTGCGAGGGGTCGGGTACGAGGTCGAGGTGCTCGCCCATGAGATCTCGCGGCAGCTGGGGCTCGCCCAGAACTGGCCCGTGGCGATCGTCGGACTGGGCAACCTGGGTCACGCGCTCGCGGCCTACTCAGGCTTTTCCACCGGGGGTTTTCACGTTGTCGCCCTGCTGGATCGAGACCGTGAGGTCATCGGTCAGAAGATCGCCGGAATGATCGTCGGCTCGGTCGATGACCTCGAGCGGATCGTCAGCGCACGCGGAGTCGTCATCGGTGTGATCGCGACCCCAGCGGACTCCGCGCAGGAGGTGTGCGACCGGTTCGTCGCCGTTGGCGTGCGGTCGGTCCTGAACTTTGCTCCGTGCGTGCTCGCGGTGCCGGACGGTGTGGCTGTGCGCAAGGTCGACCTGGCCACCGAGCTGCAGATCCTTGCCTTCCACGAACAGCGCAAGTCCGTCTCGGCTCGAGAGAGCCGGCCCCTGCTGGAGGTTGCTCCGTGAGTGTTGTCGTGCTGGGCCTGTCGCACCGGTCGGCGCCGATCGCGCTGTTGGAGGCAGTGGCCATGGACCCTGTTCGCGCCGCGGCACTGGCCACCGCTGTGCGTGGTGGTGAGAACGTCAAAGAGGCTGTGGTTCTCTCGACGTGCAACCGGGTCGAGATCTACGCCGTCGCCGCAACTTTTCACGGGGCCGTGACGGAGATCGGCGAGGCGCTGGCTGCCGCCTCAGGTGTGCCACTGGCTGAGCTGCGTGAGCATCTGTACGTCCACTACCAGGAGCGCGCGATCAATCACCTGTTCTCGGTCGCCTGCGGGTTGGACTCCATGGCGGTGGGCGAGGGCCAGATTCTGGGCCAGCTGCGCATGGCTCTTCGCCTGGCCCAGAAGAGGGGGCAGGCCGGCCCCACTCTCAACACCCTGTTCCAGCAGGCATTGCGGGTCGGCAAACGAGCGCACGCCGAGACGGGCATCGACGGCGTCAGCGTCTCGATGGTCGAGGCTGGTCTGAGGCATTCGGCCGATGTCCGGGGGCCCCTTGCCGACACCCGGGTGCTGGTTGTCGGCGCCGGATCGATGAGCAGCCTCGCCGCCACGACGATCTCGAGGTTGGGCTCCGCCGAGCTCGTCATCATCAACCGGACGCTGCCCAAGGCAGAGCATCTGGCGGAGGCAACCGGCGGTCGCGCTGTTCCCATGTTCGATCTCGGGCTTGCCCTGTCCCAGGCTGACCTCATCATCTCCTGTACCGGTGCTGTTGGTCATGTGATCACGGCCGAAGCGCTTGCGGCTGCATCTGATTCGCGCCCCGGTGGGCCTCAGGTCTTCATCGATCTGGCGCTGCCGCGCGATGTGGCCCCGGACGTCGCAGACCTCCCTGGCGTCCATGTGATCGGTCTCGCGGAGCTCGGTAAGGCGCTGGCCGCCGACGCCAGCTTCGCGCCGCACGTCCAGGCGGTCCGCGATCTCGTGGTCGCCGAGGTCGCCGCATATCTCACCTACCGCCGAGCCCACGAGGTCGCCCCTACCGTCATGGCGCTGCGGTCCCGGGCAGCGGCTGTGGTGGCCACAGAGCTGAGCCGCCTCAACCAGCGTCTGCCCGATGACCTGTCAAAGGACACCCGCGCAGAGATACAGCTCGCGGTGCACCGGGTCGTCGAGAAGCTTCTGCACACCCCGACCGTCCGCGTGAAGGAGCTTGCGGGTGACGAGAAGAGCGGCGACTACACACAAGCCCTGCGGGAGCTCTTCGACCTCGATCCGCAAGACGTCGCTGCCGTATCGGTCCCTCCTGAGAAGGGAGCCGTGGCGTGAACGCCATCAGCATCCGGCTGGGCACCCGACGCAGCGCCCTGGCCACCACTCAGGCCGGGATGGTCGCCGACCAGCTGCGCGCGCTCGGACACACGGTCGAGATGGTCGAGATCACGACCTTGGGTGACACCTCAACAGCCTCATTGTCCAGCATCGGCGGCACCGGCGTCTTCGCCACAGCGATCCGCAGGGCCTTGCTCACCGGCGAGATCGACGTCGCGGTCCACTCGCTCAAGGATCTGCCGGTGGCACCCGAGCTGGGTCTGCGGATTGCCGCGATCCCCGTTCGCGAGGATGCCCGCGACGCTCTCGTGGCGCGGGACGGACTGACTCTGGGTGAGCTTCCCGCCGGAGCTCTGATCGGCACCGGTTCCCCGCGCCGCGCGGCCCAGCTGGCAGCCCTCGGGCTGGGGCTTCGCGTGACCGACATTCGTGGCAACGTCGACACCCGGATCTCATTGGTGCGCAACGGTTCTGTGGATGCCGTCCTGCTGGCCCGTTCAGGGCTGGCCCGCCTCGGCCTGCTGGACCAGGTCACCGAGATCCTCGACCCCCTGCAGATGCTCCCGGCTCCGGGCCAGGGGGCCCTCGCTGTCGAGTGTCGCCAGGATCGCCCAGACGTTGTTGAGGCGCTGGCAGCGCTGGACGACGCGGACACTCGTGCCTGCGTGACCGCAGAGCGTGCCCTTCTTGCGGCTCTCGAAGCCGGTTGCACCGCGCCCGTCGGTGCCCTGGCCGAGGTGGTTGACAGCGAACACGGCACCGAGCTGTTCCTGCGCGCTTTCGCGGGCACCGAGGACGCGGCCATCGATCTCCGCCGTTCCAGCGTCGGCTCGCTGACGGATCCCGAGCGCCTTGGCCGTGACCTCGCGGACGTGCTGCTGGCCGACGGCGCAGTCGAGATCGCCGGACTCCGATCCGAGAGGTTGACGGGCGAGCGTGATCCGTCCGAGCAGCTGACCGGCCAACCGCCCGACCAACGGGAGGCGAGCGGATCTGAGGGCCTGCTCGCCGCCGAGACCGCCCAGTCGGCTGCCTTCCAGCCGGCTGGTCCCCAGCCATACCGATCCTCTACGGAGAGTGCCTCGTGAGCCCCACGCGCTTTTCCATCAAAGCCGAGTCAACGCAGTCGACCCAGCGGCCGCCAACCGAGTCAAGGTCAACCGAGTCAAGGTCAACCGAGTCAAGGTCACCCGAGTCCAGGTCGGCGCATTCACCGTCAGCGAAGGCTGCCCGCCAGCCCGGTCGCGTCGCCTTCGTCGGTGCCGGTCCGGGTGACCCGGGCCTGCTGACCCTTCGCGCCGCGGAGTACCTCGCCGAGGCCGACGTCGTCATCATCGACCAGGTCAGCCGCGAGGAGTTCGTGGCCCGACACGCCCGTCCCGATGTCGAGATCATCGATGCCGGACACGGCGAGCACGGTCAGCCATTGACGCACGCCTCTCGCGCGAAGCTGCTGGTCAAGGCGGCCAAAGTTGCCGGTGGCGCCAACCGCAACGGGCTGGTCGTCCGGCTCATGGACGGTGACCCGGCCCTGTTCAACGGTCTGGCCGAAGAGGCGCTCGCATGCCGCAAGGCCGGGATCAGCTTCGAGGTGGTGCCCGGCGTCAGCGCTGTCAGTGCGGTTCCCGCCTATGCGGGCGTCCCGTTGACGTCTGCGACCTCACCGTCGTTGCACGTCATCAGCGGAGGCGGAACCAAGGTCGACTGGACCCGCTCGACCGGCAACAACGTCACCGTGGTCGTGCTCGGAACACCCGAGACGCTCAGCAAGGCGCTCGGTGACCTGCTCGCGGCCGGGCGCGACCCGGCCACACCGGTGGCGGTGACCGAGCGCGGCACGACCATCACCCAGCGCACCCACACCACCACACTGGGTCAGGTCGTTGCCCTGATGGCCTCGGCCAAGGTCGAGTTCCCCTCGCTGGCCGTCGTGGGCTCGACGGTCGAGCTGCGTGAGCAGCTTTCGTGGTTCGAGACCAAGCCGCTGTTCGGCTGGAACGTCCTCGTCCCGCGTACCAGGGATCAGGCCGGTTCGATGACTGCGCGACTTGCGACGTACGGCGCGACGAGCGACGTCGTCCCCACGATCAGCGTTGAGCCGCCTCGCACCCCGCAACAGATGGAACGCGCGATCAAGGGTCTGGTCACCGGACGCTACGAGTGGATCGGCTTCACCTCCGTCAACGCCGTTCGCGCTGTACGCGAGAAGTTCGAGGAGTTCGGCCTTGACGCCCGTGCGTTCGCCGGGTTGCGGATCGCGGCAGTGGGCGGCGTGACCGCCGGCGCTCTGCGTGAGTGGGGCCTCGAGCCTGACCTGGTCCCGTCCGGCGAGCAGTCCGCGCGTGGACTGCTCGAGGTGTGGCCGCCCTTCGACGGGCTCCTGGATCCCATCAACCGGGTGTTCCTCCCGCGGGCCGATATCGCCACCGAGACTCTTGTCGCAGGCCTGCAGGAAATGGGCTGGGAGGTGGACGACGTCACGGCATACCGCACAGTTCGTGCCGCACCACCGGCGGCTTCGGTCCGTGAGGCCATCAAGACCGGCAAGTTCGACGCGGTCCTGTTCACCTCGTCTTCGACGGTCCGCAACCTCGTCGGTATCGCGGGCAAGCCACACACCTCGACCGTCGTCGCCTGCATCGGTCCGGCAACCGCCAAGACCGCGGAGGAGCACGGCCTTCGGGTCGACGTGCTGGCCCCCGAGGCCTCAGCCGAGGCGCTGGTCGATGCCCTCGCCGAGTACGGCGTGGGGCTTGCGACCACCGCCGCCGAGGCCGGAGAGAGCGTCGTGCGTCCGAGCGCCCGCAAGGTATCGGCCCGGCGGAAGGCCAAGTAGTGGGCTTCCCGACCCAGCGGCCCCGTCGCCTGCGCCAGACCGCCGCGGTGCGGGCTCTGGTGGCAGAGACGCGACTGCATCCGGCTGACCTCGTGCTGCCGGTGTTCGTCCGCGAGAGCGCAGTCGAGGCACAGCCCATCACGTCGATGCCGGGCGTCGTCCAGCACTCGGTGGACTCACTTGTCGCGGTGGCACAGGAGGCGGCCGAGGCCGGCCTTGGCGGGTTGATGCTGTTCGGTGTCCCGACCACCCGTGACGCCATCGGCTCGGGTGCTGACGACCCTGACGGCATCCTCAACGTGGCTCTGCGCAGGGTGCGCGACGCCGTCGGTGATGACCTCGTGGTCATGGCTGACCTGTGCCTGGACGAGTTCACCGACCACGGTCACTGTGGGCTTCTTGACAGCCAGGGGCGAGTCGACAACGACGCCACCCTCGTGCGGTATGCCGCAGTGGCACTCGCGCAGGCCCGCGCCGGTGCGCACGTCCTGGGTCTGAGCGGGATGATGGACGGCCAGGTCGGGTATGTCCGGGAAGCGTTGGATGACAACGGTTTCCAGGGCACGATCATCTTGGCCTATGCCGCCAAGTACGCCTCAGGCTTCTACGGGCCCTTCCGCGAGGCGGTGGAGTCCACCCTGCAGGGCGACCGGTCGACATACCAGCAGGATCCAGCGAACGTGACCGAGTCCCTGCTCGAGGTCGAGCTCGACGTGGCTGAGGGCGCGGACATCGTGATGGTCAAGCCTGCGTTGCCCTACCTCGACATCCTGTCGGCTGTGGCGCAGATGTCGCCGGTGCCGGTCGCGGCCTATCAGGTGTCGGGGGAGTACGCCCAGATCGAGGCCGCTGCTGCCCACGGCTGGATCGACCGCGAGCGCGTGATGATGGAGTCACTGACCTCGATCCGGCGGGCCGGCGCCCAGATCATCCTGACCTACTACGCCCTTGAGGCCGCCCGGCTCCTGCGCTGACCTGCTCGACCCGGTCGCACCTTGACCGAACACCGCGGCGGCACCGTTTCGGGTCCCAGGGGACGGCAAAACGGTGCCGGAGCGGTGTTCGGTGGGCGGGTAGGGGGTGAGTCAGGCCCTGACGAGCTCGACGTCCAGAGCGATCTTGACCTTTTCGCCGACGAGGACGCCGCCGCCCTCGACCGCGACGTTCCACGACAGGTCGAAGTCCTTGCGGTTGATCTCGGTTGTGGCCTCGAAGCCGGCGCGGGTTCCGCCCCACGGGTCCTGGCTGACACCGCCGAAGTCCAGGTCGAAGCTGACCGGCTTGGTGATGCCCTTGATGGTGAGGTCGCCCTCGATGGCCTCGTTGGTGACCTTCGTCGACGTGAAGGTCATGGCGGGGTTGTTCTCCACGTCGAAGAAGTCGG
>Ga0209745_1001367_pt1 | contig 14593 bp, 9 predicted proteins | sample BarGraNGADG00312_FD_184495 | JGI IMG/M metagenome (GOLD analysis project Ga0209745, IMG submission 184495) | Arctic peat soil microbial communities from Barrow, Alaska - Barrow Graham LP Ref core NGADG0004-312 (SPAdes) (version 2) | ecosystem: Environmental > Terrestrial > Soil > Wetlands > Peat ... | reverse complement strand
CTCTGGGCTCACGCCATCGGTGAGTGATCGGCCGACTCCTACCCCGGCGACGACCCCGGACCAACCCCCGCGTCGTCAAACGCAAGTACACCAAGCCGCACGTCAAACGATCCCATCACCACAACTGGCCCCAACCCAACCGACTACCCGACCAGGCCGTGGTGATCTAATTGAACGGTATTGAGACAAGTCCCATCTCCCCAGGTCGGAGGGCATTCTCACGCTCCCACGCCACCAACGACCCAACCCCAGCGGTGGGTCCAGGCCAAGTGATGGGTGGCGTGGTGCAACGGCGGGCTCCCTGAATCCGACAACAGTGCATCGACCTGGACTCGTCGCCGAGGCCCGAAGTCGTCAGCGTGCAGCCGTGTCGGCCCGCTCCCCCGACCTCGGCACACCGCCTACCTCGGCGGAGTCAGTGATTACTGGCGACCGTTCGTCGAAGACTCGCTCGCCACCCTGACGATGAGCTCAGCTGGGACCACCTGTGCGATGCGATCGGCATGACCCCGCGCCAGGTGCCCGGGAGCCCAGCCGGGGGTGGTCCGGACCCGTCTGCCGACGGTCGTGCGCGCAGGTCAGCGAGGCCGGACGTCGCCAGACAGGTAGGCCCTTCGCCGCTCCGGGGGAAGCTTCTCGATCGCGTACCGGAGCATCGTGCGCGGCATGCCTGCGTAGTGCCGCGCGAGGAACGCCTCCTCGACGGCCTGGTCTCGGTTGCCGACCTCGCGCAGCATCCAGCCGACGGCCTTGTGGATCAGGTCGTGGTCGTCGTGGAGGAGCCGCTCCGCGAGCTCGAGAGTGCGGCCGAAGCGGTCCGCCCGGATGAATGCGGCGGTCGCAATGATCGCGATCCTCCGGTTCCAGACCAACTCGGAGTCGGCCAGGCGGTCGAGCACCGAGCTGTCCCGGTCCAGCAGCCACGGCCCCAGGATGTACGGCGCGCTCGAGTCGACGAGGTCCCAGTTGTTGATCCGGGCAGTGTTCGCCAGCATCAGGTCGACGACCGCGCGCCGTTCGTCCTGGCCGCCCGTCTCGAACTTGCGGACCATCACGAACAGCGCGGTCAGCCGCTCCTCGTGCCACGGGCTGCGCAGCAACGCTGCGACATCGTCGAGCGAGAGGGCCCGCCAGTGCCGGCCGACCACCTTCCGCTGCGCCGGCACCGACACCCCGAGCACCTGGTCACCCTCGGCGTAGCCGCCGATGCCGGTCTGCAGGTACCGGCCCAGCCCGGCTGCCTTCTGTGGGTCGGCAGCGGCAGCCAGCTCCGCCCGGACGTCATCGATCACGGTCACGGCGGCCAACCTAGGCGACCACCGCCTTCGTCGGCCAGTCGGCGAACATCGGCAGGCTGGTGGGCTCGAGAAGCCGTCGGCGGGTTTCGGTGACCGTCGAAGTCGATCCCCTGGTGTGCGCGCGTGTATCCTCTCGCTCGAGGACGTCTGACGCTGCTGAGGGGATCCGCGACGACCGACGGAGCCGGGAGCGTCCCTGCGGCTCGGCGGACCAACGTGCTCTCGCTGAACGTCTCATCGCAATCGCCAACCAGTGGCTCTGGTGCGGCGCGATCGGGCTGGCAGCGCTGGGCGTCGCGGTGGTCCCGCTGCCCGTCGTCATCACGAGCGGAAGGGTGCAGGTGGACGCGCTCACGATTGCCGAACGCCGCCCGGTGGCCCGTCAAGCCTCGTCCCGGTGGCCAGAGCCCCCGTGGATCGCGTCGCTCCGGTCGCTCTGGATCGCGTTCGGGGCGGTCCACGCGTGGCTCGTCCTCGTCGGCGTCGTTCTGATCCCGAGGAAAGCCTTCTCTGACTTGGTCCTGTATCGCTCATGGGTTGGGCTGGGCCTCGATCGTGGCGCCTGGCCGGTGTTCGACGGCCCGTCGGTCTATCCGGTCGGCGCGCTCGCGCCGATGATCATCCCGACAGTGATCACGACGACCTCGACCGTGGTGTACGCGCTCGGCTGGTGCGCGTTGATCACGGCTCTCGACGCGATCGCGGTCCGGGCGTTGGTCCGCCGAGGCGGCGCCCGCGGCGCGTGGTGGTGGCTCGCGTTCCTGCTTCTGCTGGGTCCGGTCGCGATGGGCCGGATCGACGCGTTCGTCGCCCCGCTCGTCATCGTCGCTCTGCTCGTCGCGGTGCGGCGCCCGCGGGTGGCCGCCGCGCTGATCACAGTGGGTGCGTGGATCAAGGTCGCGCCGGGGGTGCTCATCCTCCCCTTGGTGATGATCGTGCGTCGGCCCATGCGCGACGTCGTGGTGCCCGCCGCCCTGGTCTGCGCGGGCATCGTCGGGGCGGTGGCCGCCGGCGGCGGGTTCAGATACGTCGCGAGCTTCCTGACTGCGCAGGATGCTCGCGGCCTGCAGGTAGAGGCTGTGGCGGCAAGCCCGTGGGTCCTGGCGGCGCAGGTCCGCAACGACATTGCGGTGGTGCTCAACGTGAAGCTCGCCACGTGGGAGATCATCGGTCCCGGCACGGCCACCGCAGCCCGCGCCCTCGACATCGTCCTTCCGCTGGCCGTCACGGGCCTCGCCTGGCTGATCTGGCGCGCCCGCGCCCGTCCGCTCGACGTGCTGACGTGGGGACCGCTCGCCCTGGCCACCCTGCTGATCGTCATGAACAAGGTCGGATCGCCGCAATACATCGGTTGGCTCGCGCCGCCCATCGCCGTCGCCCTCGCCCTCGCCACCCGAATGCCCGAACCCGGCGCCACCCCGGCGGGACCAACGCCCGCGTGCCTGACCCGCGTCGCGGTCCTCGTCCTGGCGATCGCGGCCCTGACCCAGGTCGTCTTCCCACTGATGTACCGATCGCTGCTGACCGGCAACGCCCTCATCGCCGTGGTACTCGTGGCCCGCAACGTCGGGCTCGTCGCGCTCCTCGTCCTCGTGTGCACCCAGCTCGCCCGTGGTGGACGTACGAGCACCGCGCCGATCCCCGCCGCTTCGGGGGTCCACGGCGAGGGCTGGGGGCTCGCTCCCACAGACGGTCGCAACAGACGGGTGCACCGGCGTCGTCGACCAGCCGTACGGTCCGCGGGGCAAGACCTCCTGCACTCCTGACCCAGGCCGATCCTTCTCCTGCGAGTCGGCCTGATTCGCGGCCGCTGCTACCCGCGACTGACGTTGTGGACGAGTTCCCGGTCACCGGTTCCGCGCCGGCGATGGCGGAGCCCGAAGAACAGGCCCGTGACGATGAAGACGGCGATGAGCGCGGCGCTGGTACGGCCTCAGGATCGTCGCGACTGCGACGAGAGGATCACGCCGTGAGGTCGCGGCGGCGCCATCCGAGGTAGCCGAGAGCGGCGAATACCGCAGCGATGGAGGTGAGGGCCACCAGCGCGGTGATTCCGCTTGAGCCGACGGGGAGCATCGGAGAGTGCTGGAACGGGGAGAGGTCCATCAGCCACTGTGGGGCGTTCCACAGCACGCCGAACTCGCCGAGCGCGATGAACGCGACCAGTAGGCCCCAGACCGCCGCAGTGAGCCGCGGGGCCCAGCCGAACACGGCCAGCACCACGCTCGTGATCACCCAGGCGGCGGGTGCCTGGGCCAGGGCGGCCAGGGTGATCCGACCGATCTGGGCGCCGTCGTGCAGGGCGAGGGCAGCACCGGCACCGATCGACAGGCCTGCCAGCAACATCAGCAGGGTGACCCCGGTCAGGGCTGCGGCGTAGTGGCTGGTGGCCCAGTGGGTGCGGGTCGTCGCGGTGCCCAGGAGGGCTTCGGTGCGGCCGGCGGCTTCTTCGCTGCGTAGGTGATTCGCCGCGGACAGGCCGTACGCGGCCGCGAGCACCCCCATGATGCCGATCTCAGCAGCCAGGAACGCATCGTTGAGCGCCTGCGCACCACCGAGCTTCTTGATCAGGTCCTGGGCGTTCGGCGAGGTCAGCAAGTCGGTGGCGTTGCTCGCGAGCGACCCGATCACGACTCCGAACAGGACGAACGCGACAGCCCAGGCCATGAGGAAGCGGCTCTGCAGCCGCACGGCCAGATCCCAGACTCCGGCGAGCGACCCACGCCCCGGTCCCGGGCGCTCCTCGCGCAGTCCGGCGCCAAGGTCACGGCGGGCCCGCAGCACGAATGAGACCGGTACGAGCGTCACGCACAGCGCCAGCGGCAGGACCAGCACCCACCACCGGTCCCCGGCGAAGGCCCGGATCTGCTGGTTCCAGCCGATCGGTGACAGCCAGGAGAACGCGGAGGGTCCTGGTTCGGCCAGGTCACCGACGGCGCGCAGCGTGTAGGTGATTGCGATGACGACCGTGCCCAGCCCGATGGCGGCCCGGCCGCTGGTGGTCAGCTGGGCGGTCACGCCGGCCACAGCGCTGAAGGCCATGCCGGTGGCCGCCCAGCCCAGCCCGAACGCGAATGAACCGGCTTCCGGTAGCCCACCGGCGACCAGGGATGCTGCGGTGAGCAGCCCGATGACGAGGCTTGCGCCGAAGCTGATCACGAGAGCGGCTGCGAGCGGGGCGTCCCGCCCCAGCCGCCCGCCGCTGAGGAGCTCCAGCCGACCGGTTTCTTCATCGGTGCGGGTGTGCCGGACGGTGACGAACACCATGAGGACCGCGAGGACGGCTGCCATGAACGCGGTGTACTTGATCAGGGAGAGGGAACCCAACGACGTGGGGTCGTAGACGCGCCCGAACAGTGCCACCAGAGAGGCGGTGGCGTTGACGGTGTTCGCCGCCTCGATGCGGCTGGCCACGTCCGGGTACAGCTTCGCCCCGGCCGAAGCCGTGGTGGCAGTCGTCAAGGCGAAGCCGAGGATCCACAACGGCAGCAGCCAGCGGTCCCGGCGCAGTCCCAGCCGGACCAGTTCGCCGGTTCCGGCCAGCCTCTCACGCATCGTCGGGCCGCCCCCCGCTCGAGGCAGCCGCACCGGTGGTCGCCTCGCCGGTCGGCACGCCGTAGTGCCGCAGGAACAGGTCCTCCAAGGTCGGGGGCTGGCTGGTCAGCGCGTGCAGGCCGGCCGCGGTCAGCGCCTGCATGAGCGGGGCCAGGCCGGACGGTTCGACCTGAGCGCTGACCCGGTGGCCCGCCACGACCACGTCGTGGACCCCGGGTAGGGACTCCAGGCCCTGCGGCACGGACGCGACGTCGGCGGTGACTGAGGTCCGGGTCAGGTGCCGCAGCTGGTCGAGCCGACCGGTCTCCACCACCCTGCCGGCGCGGATGATGCTCACCCGGTCGGAGAGCGCCTCGGCCTCGCTGAGGATGTGACTGCTCAGCAGCACGGTGCGCCCCTGGTCGCGCAGCTCACGAACGCAGCCGCGGAAGTTGTCCTCCATCAACGGGTCAAGTCCGCTGGTGGGCTCGTCCAGCAGGAACACTTCGGCGTCGGTGGCCAGAGCGGCGATGAGGGCCACCTTCTGCCGGTTGCCCTTGGAGTAGGTGCGGGCTTTCTTGGTCGGGTCCAGGTCGAAGATCTCCAGCAGGCGGTCCCGCCGGGCGGGGTCTTGCCCGCCTTGCAGCCGGCCGAGCAGGTCGATCACCTCACCGCCGGTCAGATTCGGCCACAGCGCCACATCACCGGGGACATACGCCAACCGGCGGTGCAGCGTCACGACGTCGCGCCAGGGATCCAGCCCCAGCACCCGGATAGAGCCTCCGTTGGACCGCAACATGCCCAGCAGCAGGCGCAGCGTCGTCGACTTACCCGCCCCGTTGGGGCCGAGGAAGCCGTGCACCTCGCCCGCAGTCACGGCGAGGTCCAGCCTGTCCAAGGCGGTTACCGTCCCGAAACGCTTGACTACACCGGTCATCTCCAAGACGCTCGTCATAGCGCACAAGTTACACTTGCTTCACAATCGTGTGAAGCAACCGATGTGAGTGAAGGAGAACAAAGTGAGTCGGCAGGGACGTGGTTCGACCGCTTCCGAGCGGACCCCGCCACGCGACGAGCTAGCGGTGGCGCGATTCGTCGAGCACGCTGCCGCCGTGTTGGCCGACATGGGCTTCGCCCGGATGCCGGCCAGGATCTTGATGCTGCTGATGGCGACGGAGGAACCGGGCCTCAACGCGGCCGATCTGGCGGCCGGACTGCAGGTCAGCCCGGCGGCCGTCTCCAACGCGGTGCGGTATCTGATGCATGTCGGCCTGGCCGAACGGGAGGCCGTGCGAGGCGCTCGCCGCGACCTGTACCGCCTGCCCGACGACGCGTGGTATACGGCAAGTGGGGCCAAACAACCGGCCTACCGGAAGCTTGCCGACGTGGCCAGCCAGGGTGTCCGGGCCACCGGCGGGCTCGAGACGCACGCCGGGGCCAGGCTCCGAGACATGGAGAGCTTCTTCGACTACCTCGACACCGAGATCCCCGGCGTCGTCGAACGCTGGCACCAACTCCGCGACCGCGCAGACCTCCAGCCGGTCCAGGCGGTGCGGGCTGTTCGCAGACGCAGGTCTTCATGACCTTTGATTCTCTGGGCTCCGTGCTGACAGCTCGGGAGCCGTACCCGTAGCGACAAACCCACGCCGACGCCCTCGTCCGCCGTCGGGCCGTGACGCCGAGGGTAAAGAGGTCTAGGGCCGCAGCGCCACAGTGCTCGCAGTGACCGGCGCGGGGAGCTCTGTGCTCCCGGACAGGTAGGTGTCAACCGCCGCAGCGGCGGCGCGGCCCTCGGCGATCGCCCACACGATCAGGGACTGCCCTCGCCCGGCGTCGCCGGCGACGAACACCCCCGGTACGTCGGTCGAGAAGTCGTCGGCGCGCGCGATCGCTCCGCGCGGCGTCACTGTGACGCCGAACTGCCCGAGCAGCGGCCCCTGCTCCGGGCCCGTGAAACCCATCGCGAGGAGCACGAGCTGCGCGGGGACCTCTCGCTCGGAACCCACGACGGGACTGGGACGGCCGTCGACCATCCCGACATCGACAAGCCGCAACGCACGCACGTTACCCGCGTCGTCGGCGCAGAGCTCCTGGGTGCTGACCGCGTAAACGCGCTCGCAACCCTCCTCGTGCGCGCTCGCGACCCGGTAGAGCATCGGGTACACCGGCCAAGGCTGGCTCTCCGGCCGCTCCCGCGGCGGGCGAGGCATGATCTCGAGCTGCGTCACGGACCGTGCACCCTGGCGCACCGCCGTCCCGACGCAGTCCGCGCCCGTGTCGCCGCCACCGATGACGACGACGTCCTTGCCCGTCGCCACGACCTGGTCGTCGAGCACGGCACCGACGGCCACGCGGTTCGCCGGGGGCAGGTACTCCATCGCCTGGAGCACCCCACCGAGCTCGCGGCCTGCGACCGGAAGCTCCCGAGGCGTCGTCGCGCCGACAGCGAGCACGACCGCGTCATACCGGTCGCGCAGATCCTGACCGGTCACGTCGCGACCGACGTCGACCCCGGGCCGAAAACGCGTGCCTTCGGCCTCCATCTGCGCGAGGCGCCGGTCGATGTGCCGCTTCTCCATCTTGAACTCGGGGATCCCGTAGCGCAGCAGGCCGCCGATCCGATCCGCGCGCTCGTACACGGCCACCGTGTGGCCGGCGCGGGTCAGCTGCTGCGCCGCAGCGAGGCCGGCCGGTCCCGAGCCCACCACGGCCACGCTCTTGCCCGTGAGCCACTGCGGGATCTCGGGCAGCACGAGCCCTCGCGCGAACGCCTCGTCGATGATCGACGCCTCGACGTTCTTGATGGTGATCGGCGGCTGGTTGATACCGAGCACGCAGCTCGCCTCGCACGGCGCCGGGCACAGCCGCCCCGTGAACTCCGGGAAGTTGTTGGTCATGTGCAAGCGCTCGGCGGCGTCTGCCCACTGCCCACGCCACACGAGGTCGTTCCACTCGGGCACGAGGTTCCCGAGCGGGCACGCGTGGTGACAGAACGGAACGCCGCAGTCCATGCAACGGCCCGCTTGGCGGTTGAGGGCCGCGAGGTCGTCCGGGTGCCCTGCGCGGTGCTCGTGCACCTCGCGCCAGTCAAGGATCCGCACCGCAACCGGACGGTCGGCCGGCAGCTCACGCTCGCGCGTCGTCAGGAAACCGCGGGGGTCAGCCACGTGCCACCTCCAGGTTCAGGGCCCACGCACCGCGCGCCGACAGGTCGAGAAGGTCGACCCCGGCACGCGCAGACTCACGGCGGGCACAGGCGTGCTCGGCAGGCGGGGCGGACGGTGTTCGGGCGTGCGTCGCACGAAGGTCTGCGCGCATGAACAAAAGCCTAAACCCTTCGGCAGAAGGTCCTAGACCGAAGGCCCCGACCCGCCCCTGTGCGCCACCACCAGGCACCGAAGGTAGATCGCTGGCGAGCACACGGGAGTCTTCGAGCTCCGCGGCCTCCAGGACGAGTCCATGACCGGCCACCGCCCCACCCGCCTCAGGTGTGCAGGGGCGTGAGCGCTACGTAGTCGTCGATCGTCCCGTCACGCAGACACGCCTCGATGATCTGCCTGCCCAGCGGGTCGAGCTCGTCGGTGAGGAACTGCGCAAGCTCGCTCTTGAAGAAGTCCGTAAGGATCCTGGCCCCGGCGTCGTACGCTTCGACACCCACCTGCGACTGCTGATCGGGCCGCAGGAAGGTCGGGCGGATCAGCTGCCCGTCGATCTTCATCTCCCTGAGCGTGTAGCCGAACAACGCGCACCGGGACGGCGTGAGGTGTTCGGGGCGGACCCTGCCCATGCCGCGACGGGCCAGGTACTCCCGGGTCAACCACTCCGCGGCGAAGCCCACGTTGTACGCGCCGATGTGCTGGTTCGGGGTCAGCACGTAGCGGGTGCGCGGCGCCTGGACGATCTGACGCAGCAGCAGGTTCGCGGCCGCGACCTTGGTGCCCGTAGAGAACGGCCAGTACGAGCCGACGCCCTCTGCCACCATGCCACCGTGGGCGAGCTTGTCCGTGGTCGCTGTGCTCTCCCCGATGGACGGGTTCTTGTCGCCGCGCGGCGCGATCAGACGCCACAGCCACGCCAGCGCGGGCGGGACGATGTGCATCATGCCCATGATCCCGTAGGTCGGGTTGGCCCGGGTGCATGGCGGCATGCGGACACCGAACGTGCGGAAATCCACCTCTTCCGGCTCGTTGATCACGCCCTTGACCAAGCGCCGGGGCACGACGACGCGCGGGTTGGGGCAGGCCGCGCCGGTCGAGTCGAGCGTGTGCTCCCACGGCAGGCAGGTCGCGTCGGGCACACCGTGAATGTTGAAGAAGACGAGCGGTTCCTCCGGGTGGATGCACACCCGGTCGAGGTGGACGTCCTCGCCGTACTCGGTGAGGTTGTCGACCCGCACGAACCAGCCGTCCTCGGCGTCCGTCACGACCAGCTTGCCGTTGCCTCGCTGCAGAGCGGCGTGGCACAACGTCATGTCGTCGGTCAGCGGCGCCAGCGCGCTGGTCTCGCCCAGGGTGATGACATACGGCTCGTCGGTGACCACGTTGGTGCCGAGCAGGATGCGGCCGTCCTCCTGGCGGCGGATCTCCTGGCACATCTCCGACTTGCCGCCGCCCGACGCGCCCTCGTGCATGATGATCGTCTCGTTCTCGTACGGCGTGGTCACGCGCACCGAGGACGCGTGCGCAGTGACCCAGCCCTCCTGCTCGCCGATGTCGAGCAGGACGGAGAAGACGCCCTTCTTGGCGCTGGGCCCCGGGTAGAGGTTGTAGGCGAAGACCTCGTGCAGCGTCTTCGAGCGGTTGTGCACCACGACCTGCCGTCCGGAGAAGTGCGTGTGCCGGAACGGCGGTGCCACGTACAGGATCGAGCGCGGGGCGAACGGTCCGAGCTCGTCCAGCGTCACAAAACCCTGCAGGTCCACAAGCGTGAGCGCGAAGAACGCCGCGTTCACCGGGCAGATCGCCAACGACGGGTAGCCGTGCTTCAGCCCGCCGGCCTTGAACGGCACGACGACCAGGTCCTGGCGCGACAGCCACTCAAGCGTCTGTGCCTTGACGGGGGCGAACTCGGTGCCGAAGATGTCGCGGTAGCGGGGCTTGTCCGTGGGCAGGTCGTCGGCGATGCGCATGCAGTCCGGGTCCCGGCGGCGCATGTAGTCCTCGGGGTAGTTGACGGCGATGCCGTTCTTGCACCGCACGACGTCCGCCTCGTCGACCGTTGCACCCTCGACGTCGTACTCGACCGCGAACGTCGGTCCGCCGTCGGGGCCGAGCGCCAACCGGTACAGCTCTGAACGCGATGTCGGGACGACGATGTTCTGGCACGCGTCAAGCGCAGCCCGCACGTCGACGGGCAGGGTCAGGCTGTCCAGGGATCGGCGCACGTCGAGCGCAGCCTGCTCGTCGACGAGCAGGGTCAGGCTGTCCAGGGATCGGCTCACGTCGTCTGCTCCTTGGTCGGGTCCTCGGGATTGGTGGCTCGCCGTCGTCATCGCCGGCTAAGGAGTGAATGAGGCACGCTCTTTGCCGAGATGTTACGTCCGAGTGGCCAGGACGGTCTGGGACCTTTGGGGGTCATCGTGCTGGGGTCGCGTCCACGCTCCGGGCACCAAGTCTCACCATGCGGTCACCACCAGCCTCCAGCCCGCGCCAGGCCCGAGCTCCCAGGTCCCGGATCCCCGGCCTCGAGGGCTGCGAGCACCGGCTGACGTCCCGGTCAACTGGTCCGCGCCGGACGCCTGCCCGCCCATCGGGGTCTTCGCCCGGTACCGCACAGGCATGCTGCATGAGGTCCGCGTCGGGCGCGAGGTGCTCGATCAGCAGATCCTGCGGCGCCTCACCGCGACCGCCAGGCCAACCGCCCCGAGGAGCACCCACAGTGCGGTATTGATGAGCGTGCCGATGCCGCCGGGGTCGAAGGGGCCCGGGCGAACGGCGGTCGGGGTGATGGCAAGGATCGGGAAGGCCTCCGCGAGTCTGTCCACCTCGGCGTCGCTCTTGCCCCGGATGTCACCGAGCGTGAGCCTGCCGACGACGCCCATGGACTTGATGAGGGTCCGGAAGGCGGCCCGCCGCCCGTCCGGTTCGGTGATCTCGTCCGCCCGTCCGGCGAGCAGTGCTCCCGGCAGCAGCACCTCGACCTGAGGATCGGCCAGGGCGTTGCGGAACCAGTGCGCGCTGCGCCCGTAACCGGCAACCACGACGACACGACCGTCGATCACCGTGTAGCCCAGCGGTGCCTCACGGACCCGACCGCTCTTCCTCCCGGTGGTTCGCAGCAACAGGATCGAGCCCGCGACCGGTGTGGTGAGCAGCGGTCCACCTCCGGCGCGGATCAGGGGAGCCGCTACCCGGCGGTTGAGCACGAGGAACACCTTGCGGAGCGGGGTGAGCACAGCCGTGATGGCGGGGCCGTAGGGCAGCGGAATGGTCACGCGACGACGCTAGACCACGTCGAACGGTCGAACGGGCGCCGCGGAGGCGTGACGCCGACGAGTGCCGCCACCCTGCGAGCCAGCCGCTCCGCGCTGCGGGTGGCTGGGACTATGATTTTGCTCACGAGCGCATGGGAGCGCTCCCGCACATCAGTTCGACCCGCTGTCCAACACCAGCACGAATACCTCGAGAAATGCACACAGGTCACCGCACCGCGGCGGACCGCCCAGCAGGACGCGCGGTGTATCCGAGACACCCGAGAGGCTCATCCATGCGTTACGGCCACTTCGATGACGAGGCCCGCGAGTACGTCATCACGACCCCCAACACCCCGTACCCGTGGATCAACTACCTGGGCTCCGAGCAGTTCTTCTCGCTGCTCTCCCACCAAGCGGGCGGCTACTCGTTCTACCGCGACGCCAAGATGCGGCGTCTGACGCGGTACCGGTACAACAACATCCCGTCCGACGCCGGCGGCCGGTACTTCTACATCAACGACGGTGGCGACGTCTGGACCCCGTCGTGGATGCCAGTCAAGGCCGAGCTGGACCATTTCGAGTGCCGCCACGGTCTGGGCTACTCGCGAATCACCGGTGAGCGCCGGGGACTGCGCGTCGAGTCGCTGTTCTTCGTCCCGATGGGAGAGAACGCCGAGGTGCAGAAGGTCACGCTGACCAACACGTCCGACGCCGCCAAGTCCTTCACACTCTTCTCCTTCGTCGAGTTCTGCCTGTGGAACGCCCAGGACGACCAGACGAACTACCAGCGCAACCTGTCGATCGGCGAGGTCGAGGTCGAGCCGTTCAACGGCACCAGCAGCGCGATCTACCACAAGACCGAGTACCGCGAACGCCGCGACCACTACGCCGTGTACGCGGTCAACGCTGAGGCTGCGGGCTTCGATACCGACCGTGACACGTTTGTCGGGGCGTACAACTCCCTCGGCGAGGCAGCCGTCCCATTCGCTGGGAGGTCCGCCGACTCGGTGGCCAGCGGTTGGTACCCGATCGGCTCACACAGCCTGGAGATCACCCTCGAGCCGGGCGCCTCCACGAGCTACACCTTCGTGCTCGGGTACATCGAGAATCCGGTCGAGGAGAAGTGGGCCCCGGCCGACGAGGCCGCCGGCATCAAGGCCTTGCAGGTCATCAACAAGACCCGGGCCCACGAGCTGTTGGCCCGCTTCGCCACCACCGAACAGACCGACGCCGCCTTCGAGGCGTTGGCTGCGTACTGGACCGAGCTGCTCTCCGGCTACTCCGTCACGAGCGGTGACGAGAAGCTCGACCGGATGGTCAACGTCTGGAACCAGTACCAGTGCATGGTCACGTTCAACATGTCCCGCTCGGCGTCGTACTTCGAGACGGGCATCGGGCGAGGGATGGGCTTCCGCGACTCCAACCAGGACCTGCTGGGCTTTGTGCACCTGGTCCCCGAACGGGCCCGTGAGCGCATCCTCGACATCGCGGCCACGCAGTTCCCGGACGGATCGGCGTACCACCAGTACCAGCCGCTGACCAAGCGCGGGAACGACGACATCGGCTCGGGCTTCAACGACGACCCGCTGTGGCTGATCCTCGGGGTCGCCGCGTACATCAAGGAGACCGGCGACTTCGGGATCCTCGATGAACCGGTGCCGTTCGACAACGACGAGTCAACCGCGGCCTCGCTCTTCGAGCACCTGAGCCGGTCCTTCACGTTCACGGTCGACAACCTCGGCCCGCACGGGCTGCCGCTGATCGGGCGCGCGGACTGGAACGACTGCCTCAACCTCAGCTGCTTCTCCACCGAGCCGGGCGAGTCCTTCCAGACCACCGAGAACCAGGCCGGTGGGGTCGCCGAATCGGTCTTCATCGCCACGATGTTCGTGCACATCGGCCCCGAGTACGCCGAGCTCGCGGAACGTCGTGGTCAGACCGACGTCGCAGCGTCGGCCCGGGCGGCCATCGAAAAGGTGCGTGCGGCCACCCTCGAGCATGGCTGGGACGGCGAGTGGTTCTTGCGTGCCTATGACTTCTACGGCAACAAGATCGGGACGGACGAGAAGCCCGAGGGCAAGATCTGGATCGAGCCGCAGGGCTTCGCGGTGATGGCGGGCATCGGCACCGAAGTGCCCGCCGACGGCGGTCGCTCTGTCGCGGTGCGCGCCCTGGACTCGGTCAAGGCGATGCTCGGCACCGACCACGGACTGATGCTGCAGCACCCCGCGTACACGAGCTACCAGGTGGAGCTCGGTGAGGTGTCCACGTACCCGCCGGGCTACAAGGAGAATGGTGGCATCTTCTGCCACAACAACCCATGGGTCATCATCGCCGAGACCATCGTGGGCCGCGGCGCGCAGGCCTTCGACTACTACAAGCGCATCACGCCCGCGTATCGCGAGGACATCAGCGACGTGCACAAGCTCGAGCCCTATGTGTACGCCCAGATGATCGCCGGCAAGGAGGCCGTCCGCCACGGCGAGGCCAAGAACTCCTGGCTCACCGGCACCGCGGCGTGGTGCTTCGTCGCGGTCAGCCAGCACCTGCTGGGGGTGCGCACCGGTTACGACGCCCTCATCGTCGACCCGTGCATCGGCCCGGAGGTCCCCCAGTTCACGGTGCGCCGCCGCGCCCGCGGCGCGACCTACGAGATCACCGTCCACAACACCGGGGGCAAGGGTGCGCGGCTGACCGTCGACGGCACCCCGATCGAGGGCAACGCCATCCCGTACGCCCCGGCTGGGTCGACGGTGCGGGTCGAGGTCGAGGTCTGACCCGAGCCGGACCGCGGCGCCGGGATGGCGGCGCCGGCCCGGGTCTCACCCCCGGGGCGCGGCACCTCCGGCGCCCACCGCGAGACGGCGGGCTCTTGTCACAACCCTTGAGCCGATAGCACGACAGCGACATTTGCGGTGAAATCACCCGCGGCCATGAGTGCTTCGTCCGGTGATCCAGGCTAACGTCAGCCGCACTGGCGATTTTCGCTTCTTGGGGGCGACGAGGCATGCAGGTCTGGCCTGGACACCCGTACCCGCTCGGTGCGACCTTCGACGGCACGGGCACGAACTTCGCCTTGTTCTCCGAGGTGGCGGACAGGGTCGAGCTGTGCCTCATCGCTGACGACGGCGCCGAGACTCACATCGAGCTGACCACGGTCGACGCGTTCGTGTGGCACTGCTACCTGCCCGGACTGCTCCCGGGGCAGCGCTACGGCTACCGGGTGCACGGCCCGTACGATCTCGCCCAGGGCCACCGCTGCAACCCGAACAAGCTGCTGCTCGACCCGTACGCCAAGGCGATCGACGGGCAGATCGACGGCGACCCGTCGCTGTTCTCCTACCAGTTC
>Ga0209745_1001366_pt1 | contig 14597 bp, 8 predicted proteins | sample BarGraNGADG00312_FD_184495 | JGI IMG/M metagenome (GOLD analysis project Ga0209745, IMG submission 184495) | Arctic peat soil microbial communities from Barrow, Alaska - Barrow Graham LP Ref core NGADG0004-312 (SPAdes) (version 2) | ecosystem: Environmental > Terrestrial > Soil > Wetlands > Peat ... | reverse complement strand
AAACAACGCGATGAGGTGTTCAGCATCGGCTGCGAGCTCGCGCAAGGATTCCTCTTCGCCCAACCCATGTCAGCCCGCGACCTCTCCGCCCAGCTCAGCTAGGCATGGTGAACGCCCCCGCCTGGCGCAGGGACGAGGGCGTTCGAGTTTGATCAGCCCCTGTCCGGCCGCATGTCCGGGCCCAGGAAGCAGCGACCGCCGGTGGAGGTTCGCGGGGTGTGGGCGGGAGCCTTCAGGGGCGCGTGGGCGTCAACCCGGCGAGCACGGTGTCGACGATGTCGCAGATCTCCTGCTCGGTGGTCGCAAGCTGCCAGAGGCTGCGCTTGAAGAGTGCCCCGGTGAGCAGGTCGATGACGAGTTCGACGCCGAGGTCGCCGCGCAGCTGTCCCTGCGCGATACCGCGACGCAGGGTGTGGCCGAACGGGCTGCTCCCGCGGGCGAGGTAGTCGGTCCAGTAGGTGTAGCTGAGGTCGGGACGGCGGGACGCTTCCGCGGCGAGCTGAGGGATCAGTCCTCCGATCCGGGTCTGGGTCAGGATCTGGTGCAGCGCGCGCATCAGGAAGATCAAGTCCTCGCGGACGCTGTCGCCCGGCGGTGTCGGCAAGGGGGCCCGAAGGTGTTCCAGCGCTTCCATGCACAGCGCTGCTGTGTCGGACCAGCGCCGGTAGATGGTGCTGCGGGCCACCCCGGCACGGGCGGCGACGCGTTCGATGGCCACGCCGGCGAAACCGTGCTCGACGAGCTCTTCGATGGCCGCGTCGAGGATGGCCTCATGTGCCCTGGCGCTGCGCGGCCGGCCGGCTCGTCGCGGGTGTGTCGACCCGCTCGCGTCCTGCCGTGCCTGCTCGGTGATCGTCCGCTCCCTGCTCGTCACGCCAGACCGGGTCACCCTGGGGGTCATCGCTGCCGGCGGCCTCATCATCCGCCCGGTCGGGGCGGCCTGGCAACCAGAGCAGCGCGACAAGTGCGCCGAGGAGGGACACGGCGGCCCCGCACAGGACGGCGACATGCATGGCCGCGACGAAGGCGTCGTCCGCCCGGTCGAGGAGGTGGCCGAGCTCGAGCTGAAGTTGTTGCCCGGCGGCCGGGGTGAGCTGACCGCGCAAAGCGGCGTCCCGCGCGCCGGAGGCCACCCTGGTCACCGCGGACAGCGTGCCGCCGATCGAGCCGGCGGCCTCGTCGTGGTACCCGGCAGGCAGCACGTTGACGTCGCCGCCGAGGTGGGTGCGGTAGGAGCTGGACAGCAGGGCACCCAGCACCGCGACCCCCAGCGAGGCGCCGATCAGGCGCATGGTGCTGTTGATCGCCGCCCCGGCGCCGGCCCGGTCCCTGGGGACCGCCGACATCACCGACTCCGTGGACGGCGCCAGCGCGGCACCGACACCGAGCCCGACGGCGAAGATCGCCGACTCGTAACGCCACGTGGGGGTGTAGCGGCCGGTCCACGCAGAGGCGATGAACCCGCCGCTGGTGAGCAGCATGCCGGTCGCAACGACAGCCTTGGTGCCCAGCGGCCGGGCCAGCCGGGCCGCGGCCGGGGCGCCCGCGGCGATCCCCAGGGCCGCCGGCAGGATCAGCACCCCGGCCCGTAAGGGGGAGGCGTCACGCACCGCCTGCAGGTAGTAGGTCAGGACGAAAGCCAGACCCATCAGAGCGAAGAAGACCAGGGCCACCGACACCGAAGCCGCGGAGAACTTCGCCCGGCGAAAGAGCGTGACGTCGAGCGAGGGGTGGTCGATGCGCCGCTCCACGATCACGAAGCCGGCCAGCAGCGCGATCCCGCCCAGCAGCGGTCCGAGCACGTCCCACCGGATCCAGTCGCTCTGGTCGCCGGCCCGAATGACGCCGTAGACGAGCGTGATGATGCCGGCCGTGGACAGGGCCACACCGAGCGGGTCGACCCGGCCCGGCCGGGGGTCGCGGGAGTCCGGGACCACCACGAGGATCGAGACCAGCCCGATGGCCACGAACGGCACGTTGACCAGGAAGATGCTGCCCCACCACCAGTGCTCCAACAGGTACCCGCCAGCGAGCGGCCCGATCGCGATGCCGACCCCGCCGGACGCCGACCACAGCCCGATGGCCTTGGCGCGCTGGGCGTCCGGGAAGACATTGGTGATGATCGACAGCGTCGATGGGAGGATCGTGGCGGCGCCGACCCCCATCAGCGCGCGGGCCCCGATCAGCTCGACGGGGGTCGAGGTCCGGGCGGCCAGCGCAGACGCGAGCCCGAACAAGGCCAGCCCACCGAGCAGCACCGACTTACGACCGAACCTGTCCCCGAGCAGGCCGAACGTGAACATCAGGCCGGCGAAGACCAGCGTGTAGGCGTTGACGGCCCACTGCATGTCGGCCTGACTCGCATCGAGGTCCGCCTGGATGGTCTTCAGAGCCACATTCAGGATCGTGTTGTCCAGCGAGACCACGACGAGGCACACCATCATGACGACCAGCGAGGCCCACCGCCGGGGGTGACCGGGCCAGGATCCCGCCGCGGTCGCGTCCGCCCCGTCCTCACCCCGGCGTCGCGCGACCATGACTCCTCCTCGGATCGGGCCCCCGTCGCACATTGCGCGACACGAATGGAGCGTAATGCTGGGGATTGCGCGACACAAGTGACCGCGCTGACTCACCTCACTGGATCTCCCGACCGGCGTTCTTCTGACCGATGAGCTCGAACGTCTCCCACATACGCGCGTAGCGCCCCCTCAGCGCCAGCAGCTCGTCGTGTGAGCCGATCTCGGAGATCCGGCCAGCATGCACCACGGCGATACGGCCCGCCGATCGAGCGGTCTGGAGGCGGTGAGCGATGAGGATCGTGGTCCGGTCTTGCGTGATCCGGTGCATCGCGGTCAAGACGCGTGCCTCGGTGGCCAGGTCGAGATTCGCGGTCGCCTCGTCGAGCAAGAGCACAGCTGGATTCACCAGCTCGGCGCGCGCGAGGGCTACCAGCTGGCGCTGTCCCGCGGAGAGCGATCGTCCCCGCTCGGAGAGCTCGTCGAGGTAGCCGCCGGGCAGCTGGGCTATGAAGTCATGCGCTCCGACCGCCCTCGCAGCCGTCTCGACTTCGGAGTCGGTGGCCGCCGGGCGGCCGTAGGCGATGTTGTCGCGGATCGAACCCGTGAACAGGAAGGGTTCCTGCGGAACGTAGCCGAGCTGGTGCCGGAACAATGGCAGGTCGAGGTGCCGAACCTCGTGCCCATCAACCTGGATACTCCCGGTGTCGGGATCGTAGAAGCGTGCGATCAACTTCAGGATCGTCGATTTCCCGGCACCGGTTTCTCCGACCAGGGCAACGGTCTCGCCCGCGGACACCAACAGGCCGACGCCGCGCAACGACTCCGGCGCCTTGGTCTGAGCCCGGCTGGAGCTTTGCGGCCACCGCGGGTCGGCTGGCCCACGCGGCTCGGCTCCGCCGTGATCACCCCTACCCGGCTGGTAGACCGCGACCGGGTAGGAGAATCTGACGTCCGCGAACGTGATCTCACCGTTGAGCCGACCGGGGTTGACCGGGTGCTCGACATCCGGAGTCAGCGTCGACAGCTGCATCAGCCCCGAGATCCGGCCGACGGAGACCCGCGTCTGCTGCCAGGAGTCAAAGACCTGCGAGAGCTGCTGGATGGGGGAGAAGAACATGTCGAGGTACAGGAGGAAGGCGATGAGGGCGCCCGAGGTGAGTTGTCCCGCCCAGATCAATCCGGCGCCGACTCCGAGCGCCACGGCGTCCGCACAGGCCGCCAGAAACTGCACGAACGGAAAGTAGGTGGCAACAAGCCTTTGGGCGGCCACCCGGGTGTCCAGATAGTCGCCGCCCAGAAGGTGGAAGCGCTTCTTGGTCTCGTCCTCATGGGTGAAGGATTGCGCCTCGCGCACGCCGGAAAGACTCTCCTGAAAATCGGCGTTGACGATGGCGATCCTGTCCCGAGCCAGGTTGTACAGCCGCTCCGCCCTCGTGCGGAAGATCACGGTGGCAACGACAAGCACCGCCACGAGCGCGAGCGTGCAGAGGCCGAGTTCCGGGTTGATCAAGACGAGGGCGACGCCGACCCCCGCGAAGGTGAGGAAGGCGACGAGGGCCGAGAGCAGACCGTTCTCGATGAGCGTTTCGAACTGGTCGACGTCGGTCGTCATCCGCGTCATGATGCGGCCGGCCCCTTCTCGCTCGTAGTAGTCCAGTGAGAGGCGTTGGAGCTGCGCCCAGATTCGGATCCGCAGCGAGAGCATGATCCGTTGGGCCGCTCGGCCGGTAATGAACGTCTCGGCGATCTCAACCAGCAAGTCGGCCAGCGTGATGACGAGGAAGAGACCGGAGGCGACGAAGAGCACGAGTTCGGACCCTTCGGACACCCCGTTGTCGATGCCGGTCTTGATCAGGAACGGTCCGGCGAGGCCCGCGAGCGCATCGAAGATCACGAGGACGAGGCCGACCAGGAGGGGCCGGCGGAACTCGTTGAGCAAGCGCGGAAGAGTGAACCCGCTGTCGGGCCGCGATTCACCCTCCACGTCGACCCTTGCGACGTCATGTACCGGCCCCAGGGCGGCGACCTGCGCGAGCAGTTCGGGCGTCGGCGCGAGGCTTCGGCGCCAGCCTCCACCACCGCCGCGCCCGCCGCCGCCACCGAGGCCGGGGCCGATACTTGGGGCGCCGACTGGGACGGTCGCCGCCCGCGAGGTCTGGCGTTCGCCCGGTTGTGCAACCCATGCCGCCGCCGTCGTACCGTCGGAGCGCGTGAGCGACTCAAGACCGACGAGGGCCTCGATCCGATCGCCGGCCTGGGCGACGACCTGCTCATCCAGGCCGGACAACATCGTGCGATAGAAAGGGCTGCTCTCGAGGAGGCGTTCGTGACTGCCGTCCGCGACCACGTGACCCTTCTCGAGCACGACGATCCGGTCGGCGAGCTGAAGAGTCGACCGCCGGTGCGCGATCAGCAAAGTCGTGCGGTCTGCCAGGACACCGCGGAGGGCGTCATGAATGGCTTCCTCGGTCGTGGCGTCGATGGCGCTCGTCGCGTCATCCAGGATCAGGATCCGCGGGTCGGCCAGGATTGCGCGCGCCAGCGCAATCCGTTGTCGTTCGCCACCCGAGAGCGTCGAACCCCGTTCGCCGACCAGCGTGTCGTACCCGTTCGGCAGCGTGGTGATGAAGCCGTGGGCTTGAGCCGCCCGGGTCGCCGCTTCGACGTCCTCGGTCGTGGCATTCGGCCGCCCGTAGGCGACGTTGGCCCACACCGTGTCGGAGAACAAGAAGCTGTCCTCGAAGGCGAAGCTCACCTGGCGGCGCAGGGACCTGAGGGTAACCGCGCGCACGTCTTGGCCGTCGACGAGAACCGTTCCGGCATCCGGATCGTGCAGCCGCGAAACCAGCGTCGCTACCGTGGACTTTCCGCTCCCGCTCGAACCCACGAGCGCAACGCGCTCGCCGGCTGCGATTCGCAGGTCGAATCCGGTGAGGATCGGAGCGGTCTTGTCATAGCCGAAGCTCACGTTCGAGAAGGTGATCTCCCCGCGCAGGGAAGGCAGGTCGACGGCGTCGGGCGCATCCGCGATGGCAGGGGGGAGATCGAGGAGCTGAAAGATGCGCTCGACCCCGGCCTTGGCCTGCTGGGCGATCGTGAGAACGCCCGCGAGCTGACGGGCGGGAGCCAGGAACTGGGCGACGTACGTCGAGAAGGCGAGGAAGGTGCCCAAGGTGAGATGGCCGTTCAGGGCGAGCCAGCCACCGAAGGCAAGAATCGCGACTTGACCGATCGATGGCACTGCCTCGAGAAGCGGCTGGTAACGCGACTGGAGTCGTACCGCCCTCATCTGGGAGCCATAGAGCTTCTTGGCGACATCGACGATGCGTCCCAGTTCGTGGCTCTCCTGGCCGAAAGCTTTGACGATGCGCACGCCGTTGACGTCTTCGTCCACGATCTGGGCAACGTCGCCCTCGCGTTGCTGCGCATCCCACGTCGCGGGGTAGATCTTGCGCCGCATCCGATACGAGATCAGAAACAGGGCCGGAGCCACGAGGATGCTCACGATCGCGAGCAGCGGCGACAGCGCGATCATCACGCCGAGCGAGAGCAGGAGCAAGAGCACGTTCCCGCTCATGATCGGGAAGAAGCCGAGGAGACCCTGAACGAGGGTCGAGTCGGAGTTTGCCCGCGAGACGAGCTGGCCAGTCGGCATTCCGTTGAGGGTCGCAAGATCCATCGCCTGGAGATGGTCGTGCATGGCGTTGCGCATCTCGTACTGCACGCTGAGCGCTACTTTGCCGCCTCGGTAGCGGCGGACGTAAGAGAAGACGAAGATCGCCACGGCCAACACGACCAGCAGCACCAACCAGGGCCACAGAGGAGAGCTGTGGCGGAGGATGACCTTGTCCACGATCTGACGGGCGACGAGCGGTACGGCGGTTTGGCACGCGCTGCCGAGTATCGCCGCGCCGAGGGACAGCATCATGTCGCGTCGGTGATGGAGCATGTAGCCCCACAGCCTTCTGAGCCAGCCTTGCTGTGCCTGCGCCCTTCGAGCTCCCGCGTCGCGATCGGACCCTTGCGTGAAGGTTGCGGAACCGTTCTCGACGCTCATTGATCATCTTTCCGAAGGGCGGCTGCACGGTCCTCGCGGACCGCGCCGACGGCGGTGCCGAGCCGGCTGAGTGACTTCACGAGACGTGATCGAGCCTGTGGTCTCGCGGCGCTACGGCCCTGGTGCCCCATCCATCTGATGCGCGATGGGGCACGAGCGCTCTGCCGGAAGAACACGAATAGCTGGCGCCTCAGCAGAGGAAGCCCACCCCCGCCTCCTCTCTCGACGACGTCGTCCATCAGCGCGCGGCTCGTAATCCTGAGCATCCTCGAAGAAGCCGAGGAAGCAGACTCTACGTATCTTCGCAAGGCTCTCGGACTCACGGACGGCAACCTTGGGCGCCACCCGAGAGTGCAGGTCGGTGCGCGATACGTCCAGCTCCACGAGAGCTGCAACGGGCGACCCACGAAGACCGGGGCGAACATTACGCCCCGTGGCAGACAGGCGTTCCTTGCGGAGATCACAGCATTGAAGCCTCTGGTGGTAGACGTCAAGCGACGGAGCCGGCTGCAGAGCGACGAGGAGGTTGTGCGCCGACAGACCGCGCCGAGCCCGCCGGCGAGACCAGCACTTGGCCACCGCTGACCGCTGCTGTCGACACTCGCGATGCTCTCCTCGGCCTCAGAAGTCGGATCGACGCTCGCAGTGCCGTCCTCCTCCGAGACGCACAACCCAGCAGAGCGAGCGCCAGCACCAGCGTGAACAAGCCTCCGGCGACCTTCTTGTTCACGAGGTCCGCCGGTGACCGTCAGTCAGCGGGCTGCGCCGCTGAGTTCTCGCTGTCCGCGCGCTAGGCCGAGACTGGCAACCCGCCAGGGTGCTGGCTCTGTACCGGGCTCGCCGGCAGGGCAGGGATCAGGTCCGGGACGCTGATGACCAACGGGGCGGTGGCGAGTCCGGTTGGCACCGGGAGGGACCCGATCAGCACGGTTCCCGTCGGCAATGCCTGCCCCGCGCTCGCCCAGGCGGCCGAACGGATCGCGGCCAGAACCCGCGAGCTTCCCCTGCCGATGGGCACCGTGGAGAGGCAGAACGCGATCACGAGCACGAGCACAGGCGCGGCGGCCACAGCGAGCATCACCTCATTCGCCCATGCTGACGACGGGACGCCATCAGGAATGACCCAGAGCTGGCGCAGCGCGACCGTTGCGTGGCCGTTGAACCACCACGCGATGTAGACCCAGAACACGGACGTCGCTGCCGCCGGGAAGACGAGCACGGCAACGGTGGCGAGCGGGACATGAACCGATCGTGGCCTGGCGTGCAAGGTCAAGACGACGGCGGCCGCCACTACGCCAACGACGTACAGCCACGCACCCGAGGTGGTGAAGACGGCCGCGCCCAGAGCTAGTCCCGCTTCCATGCCTGATCGGGTCGAGCCCCGCCGCACGAATCCGACCGCCGCGTCCATTGCGAACACGACCAACGCGATTCCCAGGGCCTGGTCCGGGCGCTCGGACACCAGCACGTACACAGGTGGGCTCAGCAGGAGGGTGGCCACGACCGCCCCGACCGCCACCGGGGACTGCCCGCTGCGCACCAGGGTGCTGGTCAGACGCACCAGCAGCAGGGCGACGGCCACGCCCGCCACCAGGGACAGCGCGACCATGCTGTAATCGAGCACGAACAGCAGTGCGGCGGGGATCGGCGGGAACGCGTGCGGTGCCCAGCTCAGGTCAGAGCTTCCCCACTCGATCGCGTGAGCGCGCTCGAGCAGGTCGCTGGTGGCGCCTGTCGAGGCGCCGCGCTGGGTCGAGAGGGTGACAACGACCACGGGGATCGCGTACGTGATGCGCAGAGCCCACCGGACCCGCGGCCGGATCGGCCCGATCTCAGGCATCGGGCGCTCCGACCCGCGGCGCAGCAGATGCGGACATGCTCGTCAGCCCGTGGACGGTCTTCTCCCAGTAGTGAGGCTTGGTGAGCAACTGCCAAAGGCCCTTGTACGCCGCGGCGGAGTGCAAGAGCCAGTACGCGGGGTTCACCAGTCCCCACAGAACCAGGTCGTGCCGGCCACGCTTGAGTGCACCCATCATCGACACGTAGATCATCAGGGTGCTTCCGATGCCGAGGTTGAACATGCTCAGCCACAGCACCCACCCGGGGAACAGCGCGGAGAGCTGTGCGGGGTTCACCACGAGCGAAGCAAGACCCACGGCGTACAGGACGGGTACGGCGAGAAAAGTCGCCGGCGTGCCAGCGACCAGGATCAGGAACGACAGCGTCTGGCGGAGCCCAGCGATACGGATCAGGCGGACAGGGTGGCGCGCATGGACCAGGGTCGTCTGCATGTAGCCCTTGATCCACCGGGACCGCTGACGGATGAAGTTCGGGACGGCCACGTTCGCTTCTTCGTACGTAGTCGAGTCGATCACCCCGACGCGCATCCCTTCGGCGGACGCGCGGATGCCCAGGTCGGCGTCCTCGGTCACGTTGAACGGGTCCCAGCCGCCCAGGCGACGCAGGCCCGAGACCCGGAAGTGATTGGACGTGCCTCCCAGCGGGATCGGCAGCCTGGCGCGTTCGAGCCCTGGCAGCATGTAATCGAACCAGAACGAGTACTCCAGGGTGAACATCCGGGTCAGGACGTTCTCGGTGGTGTTGAAGTAGTTCAGCGCCGCCTGCACGCACACCAGGTCCTCACCGGCTCGTCGGAACGCGAGGAACGCCTTCTTGAGCTGGTCGGGGTCTGGGCGGTCCTCGGCGTCGAAGACGACCAGGTACTCGCCGGTGGCGAACTCCAGGCCGACGTTGCACGCCTTCGGCTTGGTCTTCGGGGCGCCCGCCGGGACAGTGATGAACTGGAAGTGCGGCGGCGGGCCGGCGGCCAGCGCGGCGGCCTGAGTCTCGACGTCGTCCTCCTCGACGAGGATCAGCACCTCAAGCAAGTGGGTCGGGTAGTCGAGGCGACCGAGGTTGTCGATCAGCTGGGCGACGATGTTCGCCTCCTTGTACACCGGGACCAGCACCGTGTACCTGGGCAGGTCGGTATCGGAGAGCTCGTCCAGACCGTCGTCAGCGAACCGCTCGACCTCCGATGCTCCGCGGAGCGAGGCCCAGAACTTGAACGCGACCGAGATGAGGAAGCTCAGTCCCGCCAAGGTCAGCAGGGCCACGATCAGGGCCTGGGGACGCGTCACGGCCGCGGCGACGACGGCGAGCAGGGCCGCGGCGAGCACGACCTTCTGCCAGCCGATGAAGACCACCCGTGCCGACTGGTCCGGGGATCGACCCCACAGTCCCAGCGCAGCACGGTCCACGAGCTGCGCTTTGAACCGTTCCAGGACCGCCCGTTGCAGGTCCCACGGGTCCGCGACGCACAGCTGCGCGGGGCGGCCGACTTCCTCCTCGATGGCGGCGACCAGGGCAGGGGACGGGTAGTCAGTGACTGCGACGCGGATGCGGCCATCAGGCACGACACCCAGAGGCAGCCACCGGCCGCGCAAGACCTGTCAAGGTCGAGGTTCGCCAGGACGGTCGGGTCGGTCGCCTCAGTGGATGGTATGACGAACGGGAGCTCCCACTGGTCCGCGAGCGCCCGCGCGAGAGAGGTCGAGTCGATCGCGCCCATCGAGACGAGGACCTCACCGACCCGTCCGCCGGTGGCCGTGGCGATCGCCACGGCCCGCGCGACCGTCTCGGGCTGGACCAGGCCCCGGTCGACCAGGACGTCGCCGATGCGTCGGGCGTACTGGAGACGTTCGTTCGCGAGGTTCGGTGGGAACGCGCTCGAGTGCTCAGCAACCACACGAGTCGTGCCGTGCGCCGACGCACGCACCGGAGGCGCATCCGCGCGGGTGGCGGGCTGGGCAGGCGCCAGGCGCCGTAGACCTCGACGTGGGCGTCTACCGACAACGAAGGTCCGGTCGATCGCTACCTCCGGCACCTCCAGGTAGCGACGTCCAGACAGGCTCGTGGAGCCCACGCCGGAGTCGTCGATGGCGATCGAAACGCCTGGCGCAGGAAGCAGACCTGCAACATGTCCGGCCATTTCGTCGTCGAACGTCAACGCAGTCTCGGTGACCTCAAGGTCGAGCCGGTCGGTTCGCACCCCGGCCACTTTCGGGCTCCGAGGAACGCTGCCGACGAACTCGAGCGATGCGCGGTTCCGGGCGGACACCTTGACCGCGACCGTCCCGTCGGGGCCGGCCGCCGTCCACGCGGCGCGGTCGGCACGCCCGCGTCGCAGCATCCATGTCGTCAAGGACCCGAAGCTCGCAACGACATACGTTGCGAACAGGCGGGAGCCCGCGGGGTGGCCCCGACGTACGGTCATGAGTCCCAACTCGGCGTGCGGCGCCGTCAAGTTAGCCATTAGGACGGACGTATCCCTGCTGAGAGCCGCCCGACGCCGAGACTCCTGGACTGCTTGCCCACCCAGCGACGAGCACCAGCTTCTTGGAACGCAACGTGCGCCGTCAGAGATAGGAACGCTCGTCTCGGTAGGTCCGGTCATGACGAGCCGGGTACCACCCTCTAGGCTGATGCCAGAAACGAGGGATGCGTGTTGGGCGAGCCGCTGGTGCAGATCAAGGGTTTCCGGATGGACTTCGGGAACCTGACGGTGATCCGCGACCTGTCTTTCGACGTGCACGCCGGGGAGACCTTCGGGTTCCTGGGCAGCAACGGGTCCGGCAAGACGACCACGCTGCGGGCGCTGTTGGGGATCTATCAACCCACCGCCGGGACCCTGCACATCAGGGGAAAAGTCTTCGAACCACGCGACGGGGCCCGGCTCGGGTACCTGCCGGAAGAGCGGGGACTGTACAAGAAGGAGTCCGTCCTGGACGTGATGGTGTACTTCGGGCGGCTCAAGGGTCTGAGCCGTGCGGATGCGACGACGTGGTCGCGCACCTACCTGGACCGGGTCTCCCTGGCCGACAAGGCGTCCACCCGCCTCGACAAGCTCTCGGGCGGGCAGCAGCAGAAGGTCCAGCTCGGGGTGACCATCATGAACGACCCGGAGCTGTTGATCTTGGACGAACCCACCCAGGGCTTCGACCCGGTCAACCGACGGCTGCTGATGGACATCATCGAGGACCAGAAACGCGCCGGCGCGACCGTCATCATGGTCACCCACCAGATGGAGGAGGTCGAACGTCTCTGCGACCGGGTCATCCTGCTCAAGGACGGCGCCGCCGAAGCGTATGGAACCGTCGAGGACGTCCAGGACCTGTACGGCGGCACCACCATCCGTGTGGAGCACACCGGCCCTCTGCCGGCCTCGGACCTGTACGACATCACGTTGGCCGAGCACAACTACGCCGAAATAGCCCCTCGCGCCGGGACGGACGAGGCGGACATCCTGCGCGAACTCGTCGGGCGCGGGGTGGGTCTGCGTAGCTTCACCACGGCCAGGACCTCCCTGGAGGAGATCTTCCTCCGGGTCTACGGCGACCAGAACGAACCGGCAGGGGCCTGAGAGACGTGGCGCAGCACAACCTGAACACCGTCATCGGCTTTGAGTTCTTCCGCACGGTGCGCAAGAAGCGCTTCTGGATCGCCACCCTGGCCATCCCCGTCGCCCTGGCCATCGTGTTCGCCCTCGTCTTCATCAGCAACCAGAGCACCAGCACCGCCGCCGAGAACCAGAAGAACGCGCACCTGTCCTTCACCTACACCGACGAGTCCGGGCTGGTCACCGCCGCCCTGGCCGCTACCTACGGCGGAAGAAAAGCAGCCGACGGCGCCCAGGCCATCGCCGACGTGAAGGCCGGCACCCTGGACGCGTACTTCGCCTACCCACCGGACCCGGCCACCCAACCGGTCCGCATCTACGCGGCGGACAAGGGGATCTTCGGCAACGGCACCTACAACGCGGTTGCCACCCAGGTCCTCGCCGCCGCCGCCCAGCACAAGATCGACTCACCCCAGCTCACCGCCCTGACTCAGGGCAACGTCACGATCAACGCCCTGACGTACAAGGACGGGCAGGTCTCCGGTGGTATCAGCGCGGTGATTCCACCGATGCTGTTCTTGCTGATCTTCTACGTGAGCATCATCTTGCTCGCCAACCAGATGCTCAGCTCCACCCTGGAGGAGAAAGAGAACAGGGTCACCGAGATGATCCTGACCACCCTGAACCCCACCACGCTGATCATCGGGAAGGTCATCTCCCTGCTCATGGTCGCCCTGGTGCAGATGCTCACGTTCGCGCTGCCCGTCGTGATCGGGTACCTGTTCTTCCGGTCGAACCTGAACCTGCCCGACCTCGACCTGTCCCACCTGATCCTCGAGCCCGGGCCGATGATCGTGGGGGTGCTGCTGCTCTTGGGTGGCTTCATCTTGTTCACCGGGACCCTGGTCGCGATCGGAGCCGTCGTGCCGACCGTGAAGGAAGCCGGCGCCTTCTTCGCACCCTTGATGATTCTGATCTTCATCCCCTTCTACATCGTCTCCCTGATCGTCAGCGACCCCCACGCGCTGATCGTGCAGGTCTTCACCTACTTCCCGTTCTCCGCCCCCGTCACCGCGATGCTCCGCAACAGCTTCGGATCCCTGAGCACCGTCGAATCGGCCATCGTGATCGCCGAGCTGTTCATCCTTGGGTTCATCGCCCTGCGCCTGGCCGTGCACCTGTTCCGCTACGGATCAATCGAGTACTCCAAGAAGCTCTCCATCACCAGCACCTTCCGCCGCCGCAACCACGCCTGACCCCACGGCCCTTGTGCCAAGACCCTGACTGCCCGCATCACCGCAGGTCAGCGACCCGAGGACGTAGCCTTCGGGCGCGATGGCGGTGCTCAGACGCTGCACCGAGCCGGCGACTCCTTCCCCGAGAGCGATGCGCGAACCGGCTTGGCGAACCACGATCTCGCGGATCTCACATCAGGCTGAAGCGCGATACCCGGCGCCGCGGCGAGAGGAGCACCGAGATTTACCTCTGAGTCAGAGGTAAGATGTGGATATGTTCCTTGGTACGGACTCCCCTCCTCTCGCACCGGCTGACCTGGCGTTGGCGGACGACCTGTTCGCCGCTGTCGGGCAGCTGCGCCGCCAGGGCCGCCGTCTGGGTGGCGGACCGTTCCCCGCCGGAACCCTTTCCGGCGCCCAGGTCGAGCTGGTCCGGCTCGTCCGACGCCGGCCGGGCCTCTCGGTGGCCGAGGCAGCCGCCGAGCTCGCCCTGGCCCCGAACACCGTCTCGACCCTCGTCGGTCAGCTCGCCGAGGCCGAGGTGCTGATGAGGGTGACCGACCCGTGGGACCGGCGAGTCGCCCGCCTCACCCTGACCACGCCCGCCAAGGAACGGGTCGAACGCTGGCGCGACCAGCGGGCCTCGGCCACCGCCGGAGCCATCGCCGAGCTGGACGCCTCGGAGCGGGCCGACCTGGAGCGGGCAGTCCTGATCATCGCGCGGCTCGCCGCCGCACTCGGCCCGGCACCGGAAGGTCCTCAGGGCCCGGAGAACCAGGTGCGCGATGAGTGACGCGATCTCGATCAGCCACGTCAGCTACCGCTTCGGCGAGCACCTCGCCGTCGACGACCTCTCCCTCGACGTCCACCCGGGCGAGATCTTCGGACTGCTCGGTCCGAACGGCGCGGGCAAGACGACCACGATCCGGCTGATCAACACCCTGCTGCCGCTGCAGGATGGCGACGTGCACGTGTGCGGACATGACCTGCGCCACGAGGCGATGGCGGTGCGCCGTCGGCTGGGTTACGTCCCCCAGCAGCTGTCCATCGAGGGAGCGCTCACCGGCCGCGAGAACGTCATGTGGTTCGCCCGGCTGTTCGACGTCCCGCGCGCCGAACGGGCCGGACGCGTGGACGAGGTCCTCACGATGGTCGACCTGACCGACTCCGCCGGACGCCTGGCGTCGACCTACTCCGGTGGCATGGTGCGCCGCCTGGAGCTCGCCCAGGCGCTGGTCAACCGGCCGGCCGTGCTCGTACTCGACGAACCAACGGTGGGCCTGGACCCCGTGGCGCGCGACAGCGTGTGGGCCCGGGTGGTCGACATGCAGGAGCGCTACGGCACGACGGTGCTCCTGACGACCCACTACATGGAGGAGGCGGACGCG
>Ga0209745_1001364_pt1 | contig 14599 bp, 16 predicted proteins | sample BarGraNGADG00312_FD_184495 | JGI IMG/M metagenome (GOLD analysis project Ga0209745, IMG submission 184495) | Arctic peat soil microbial communities from Barrow, Alaska - Barrow Graham LP Ref core NGADG0004-312 (SPAdes) (version 2) | ecosystem: Environmental > Terrestrial > Soil > Wetlands > Peat... | reverse complement strand
TGGACTTCAGATGCGTGCGATCCTCCAGAGGGTGTCTCATGCCAAGGTACTGGTCGATGGGGTCACTATTGGCGAGATAGGCTACGGCTGGCTGGTTCTGCTGGGTGTTGGGCATGGCGACGCCGAGGCGGAAGCTGCCAAACTGGCGGACAAGGTCGTCCGCCTCCGGATGTTCAACGACGACGAGGGGAAGTTCAACCGTTCGGCGTTGGACATCAATGCCGATGTGCTGGTGGTGTCGCAGTTTACCCTGTACGCCGATACCAGCAGGGGTCGACGGCCGAGCTTCGTGACTGCCGCCGACCCGGCCATTGCCGAGGGGCTGGTGGATCGATTCGCGGAGATAGTCGCCGGAAATGGACTTCGGGTCCAGACCGGGCAGTTCGGTGCCCATATGGAGGTCATTCTGAACAACGATGGCCCGGTGACTGTGAGCCTTGAGGTGGAGCCGTAGTGCGTTTCTGTGACGTGGTCGGACCTAGCTCTTTGGCGCCTTCTGAGCCAGCCGACCACGGAGTGACCATGCTCCAGATCCCTCGACCTCTATCTCCACGAGTTCGCCACGCAGCTTCAAATCGCTCTCGAAGAAGACCAGGCGGTTAGATCTGGTCCTTCCAGTCCACTTTCCCTTGCTTCGCCTTTCCACCAGAACCTCCACGCGGCTTCCCTCCAGCAGGGCGTTTTTGCGCGCGGCTATCTCGGTCTGCTGCCCTTCTATCAGTTGCAGGCGTCTCTTCTTGTCCTGCGGGGGCACGTTGTCGACCATCTTGCGGGCGGCGGCGGTGCCGGGCCTGGGGGAGTAGGCAGCAACGTGGACGGTCTCAAACTCCACATGGCGAAGAAGAGCGAGGGTGTTCTGGAACTGCTGCTCGGTTTCGCCAGGAAAGCCGACGATCACGTCGGTGGCCAGAGTGGTCTGGGGCACCGATGACCGGATGTGATCGATCAGTTCCAGGTACTGGCCGACCGTGTAGGGCCTGCCCATGTCGCGAAGAAGTTGGTCGTCGCCGGCCTGCACCGGAAGGTTGACGTCCGCGCACAGCTGTGGGATGGAGGCCAGTGCCTCGATCAGGTCATCGGTGAAATCGTTGGGGTGGGAAGTAAGGAAGCGCATGCGATATAGGCCCGGCAGCGTCGCCAATTCCCTCATCAGTGCAGCCAGACTGCTCTGAGGGCTCAAGTCGCGACCCCAGGCGTCGACCGTCTGGCCGAGGAGGACGATCTCCCTTGCGCCCCTGGAGAGCAACCCTCTCGCCTCGGCGACTATCTCCTCGGCCTTCCGACTCTGCTGTCGCCCCCTTCTGTAAGGAACGATGCAGTAGCTGCAGTACTTGTCGCAGCCGCGAATGACGGTGACTCCCACGGATACCGTGACCCTGTTGGAGTGGCCCTCCGACGTGGGAACACAGGGGGCGTCTCCATCGGCCGCCGCGAGCAGCCGCGTAGGAAGCTGCTCCATCTCCGTTGGGGCAATGAAGAGATCCACGAATGGGTACTGCTGCTTCAGTTCGGACTGATCGGCGCCGGCCATGCAGCCGGTCACACAGAGCAGCATCTCCGGCTTGCGGGCCTTGATCGACTTGAGGTGGCCCAACTGGCCGTGAACCCTGTCTTCGGCGCTCTGGCGAACGCTGCAGCTGTACAGGACAGCGACGTCGGCGTCCTCGAAGCGATCCGCGGCAGTCATGCCCGAGGCGTCGAGCAACTCCGCGAGCCGGCGGGCGTCGGATCCGTTCATCTGGCAGCCGCTCACCCAGAGATAGTATCTGGCGATAGACAAAAGATCCTCCCAGCCGAGAAGCGCGCGATGATGAGTTTAGCGCCGAGTATAGCTTGCAAACTCATTTCGTGAGGCCTTCCTGATTTGAGAAGGGAGTCTAGAGCGCCGCGACCTTAGACCGGTAGGCTTCCAGCAGCCGCCTGGTGATCGGACCCGGGGTGCCGGTGCCAATCGTCTTGCCGTCCACGACCACGACCGGGAGGATCTCAGTCGTGGTGCCGGTTGTGAACATCTCCTCGGCACTGGGGATCTTCTCGGCTGGAATTGGTGCCTCGACGCAGCTGAGCGATAACTCCCTGGCAAGATCCAGCACCACAGCCCTGGTAACCCCGTGGAGTATGTAGTTGCTGGCGGGTGCGGTGGTGAGAACACCATCGATCACCACGAAGGCATTGGAGGCGCTTGCCTCCATGAGGAAGCCGTCACGGACGAACAGTGCCTCGTCGCACCCAGCCGCGTGTGCACGCCGTTTGGCGGCGGCGTTCGGAAGCAGCATGGTGGTCTTGGCGTAGCACTTGGCCCAGCGCTCGTCCGACACCGTGATAGCAGTGATCCCCTTCTCCGTCACCTTAGCCGATGGTGGCGACGCCGGGTTGACGATGGCGAGTGTGGTGGGCTCGAGGGCGACCGGCCTGAGGTGAGCTCGTGGCGAGTGGCCGGAGGTCACCTGCATGTAGACGGCCGCCTCTTTCAGGCCGCTACGCCCCAGCAATTGCAGCGACTGCTCGGCTAGCTTGGCAAGCACGTCATCGAGCTCCAGCCCGAGGGCGCCGGCGCTGGCCCGCATTCGACGCACGTGTCGTTCCAATTGGAACGGGTGCCCATTGTAGACGCGGAAGACCTCGTATATGCCCTCCGCGAACTGGAAACCTCGATCGTCGATCGAAACGGAGGCCTCTTCATACGGTATGAAGTGGCCGTTGAGCAGGACTTCTTTCGACATGGTTCCTCCCAAATATTGCAGACGAGTCGATAGGTCTATGCGGAATGCCGGCCACAGGGTTGTCGAGTGAGGCAGCCCTTCAGCAACTTTGGATTGAGTTGACCCTCCAGGGCTACGATACCCTTGGCAAGCATTTCCACATGGATCACTTGCTGCTGGCAGTGGAGCACGCGCTGAGTAAGCGGCGGGCTGTGGCCTAGCAAGTTATTCCTCGCCCGAGCCGTCGCCATCACGAGAGCGTCGGGTTGTCCCCTCTTTGCGCCCCAAACCTCCCAGCATCGCCGGGTGTATGTGTCCATTGCTTGCGACGACCTCTCCTCCGAGTAGGTCCATTGTGCTGCCGCCGTAGTCGGTGACCATCCCGCCTGCCTCCTGGACAATCAGGGCAGCTGCGGCAACGTCCCAGGGGAACAGGTGGTCCTCCCAGAATGCGTCGAATCGGCCGGCGGCCACGTAGCAGATGTCGAGGGCGGCGGAGCCATCCCGTCTGACGCCCTGAACCCTTCGAGCGAAGTACTGCCAGTGGCGAAGGCTGCCGTTGAGCAGGCTGCGGTCATATGGAAACCCCGTGCACAGGAGCGACCGGAGGACTTGATCGGTGTTGGACACATTGATGGGTTGTCCGTTGAGGAAAGCCCCCGCGCCCGCCTGCGCGTGGAACATCTCGTCCAGGTTGGGATCGTAAACCGCGCCAACGGCCAGGCTGCCCGCTATTTCCAGAGCGATCGATACAGCATAGTGGGGGTAGCCGTGGGCAAAGTTGGTGGTGCCGTCGAGGGGGTCCACAATCCAACGGTATCGAGGAGACGAACCCCCCGTAGATCCTTCTTCCGCCAGGATCTGGTGATCTGGGAAGTGGCTCTGAAGGATGGAGACGACGGTCCGCTCCGAGCGGCGATCCGCATCGGTGACGAGATCGATCTCACCCTTATATTGAACTCGATAGCCGGCTCGGCGTTGCTCGAGCAGCGCACTTCCGCCTGCCCGGGCTGCGGAGACTGCCACCTCGGTCAAGATGGGTAAAGGGGTGTCGGCACGTTCAGTCATAAGCACCCCAAGTATAGCATCGTTCGATGACTGGGGGCACGCACTAAGTGAACCACCCGGGGATCAACCCAGAATCAGCGTGCTCACGGCGACGATGTTCTGGATCAGATCCTCGAGGATGGCCTGCAACGCGCCCTTCGCGGAACGCTTTGGGGTGGGGGACTCAGCGAACGGACTCAATGAACGGACGCAGGCACAAAGATGAGATCCACCACGTTGTGGCTGGGCGACCGATCTGGGTCAGTATCGGTGCCTCGCCTCTCAGAGCCTTGGACGGCACGATTCGTGGTACTTCATGGCAAGGTGCCTACCCTGGAGGCGGAGCCCGCCAGCCTGGAGCAAGTCCTGAGGCGAATATGTGGGGTGAGCCGTGTGGGATTCGGACCCACGACCTGCGGATTAAAAGTCCGATGCTCTACCACTGAGCTAACGGCCCACGGCATGAGCTACCAGCTCATAGCTCCGCAATTATACAGGATTACGCCGCTGAAGGCGCGAGGAGGCGAGTAAGGTGGCTTGTGCCGGAAGGCTCCATAAGGGATAATGCATTTCCCGGAACCGAGTGGTCGCGCCCCGACTGCCGGCTCTAAGTCATCTGCGGGTGCCGGGGATTACCTTTCACCCGGAAACCGGGCAGCTAGAACGGTGCACCCAGCAATCAGTACTCCGCGCTCAGCGCTCAGCACCTGTCCCTCAAGCTTTCAGCATTCGGCACGCGTGACTCGGAATCCGGAATCGAGCATCTCGCTCGAGCAGGGCCGCCGGCCCGGACGGGAGCATTGATGAGACTTCCCAAACTGCGAATGGCCAATTTGGAGCCGAAGTACCCCATCGTTCAGGGCGGGATGGGAGTGCGTGTATCCACCGCACCCCTGGCCGCGGCCGTCGCCAACTGCGGGGGCATCGGTACCCTCTCCGCGGCGGAGTACCACAACAAGAACCGAAAGTCGCCCAAGACCGATCTGGTCAGGGGTGTGAAGATAGGGCGCCCTTATCTGTATGCCCCGGCCATGGCCGAGGAGATCGCCCGGACCCGCTCCATGACCAAGGGGATCATCGGCGTAAACATCATGTACGCCATCACCGACTTCTACGACCTGGTGATGACCTGTGTGGATGCTGCTGCCGACTTTATCGTTACCGGCGCCGGCTTCTCTCGGGACATCTACGGGATGGTGCGGGACTTCGGTATGCCGGTGCTCAGCATATGCGACTCCCCTGGCCTGGCGAAGATCGCCCAGAAGTTGGGGGCCGCGGCCATCGTGGTGGAGGGCAAGGAGGCGGGCGGACATCTGGGGACGGATCGGCCCACCCGCGAGTTGCTGCCTCAGGTGGTGGACGCGGTGAGCATTCCGGTGATCGCTGCCGGCGGGATCTGGACCGGCGAGGACATGGAGGAGATGTTCCGTCTGGGTGCCAGCGGTGTGCAGATGGCCACCCGCTTCGTGTGTACGGAGGAGTGCGAGGTTGCTCCGGAGTTCAAGCAGGCCTACATTGATGCCGGCAAGGACGACATAACTCTCATCAAGAGCCCCGTTGGGATGCCCGGCAGGGCAATCCGGAACCGCTTCGTGGTGCGAACGGAGGGCGGCGAGCGGATAAAGTTCAAGTGCCCGCTGCTTTGCCTAAAGACCTGCAAGGCGAAGGATGCGAATTACTGCATTGCCGAGGCGTTGATCAACGCCTACCAGGGCCGGGTGGACGACGGGATCATCTTCGCCGGGGAGAACGCCTACCGGTGCGACAAGATCAGCACGGTCCCGGCTATCTTCGAGGAGCTGCTGGCCCACTTTGAGCAGTCATAGTGTGGGGCGGGGCAAAGCCGCGAAAAGGCTTGACAAGCCTAGGGGCGACCGGTAGAATACGGGCCAATTACAAACTACTTGCCTAAAAGCTTTGACGGAAACGAGTAAGTGGGTCGCCTACACTCAGAGAGTCCGGGGTTGGTGTGACCGGATGTGATGCGCCCGCCGAAAATCCTTCCTGAGCTGCCAACCGAAAACCTGCCCACTGGGCGGTGAGTAGACTTGGTCGGCCTCGTCAGCCGTTAGTTGAGACGGGGGTATGAGCACGTACCCCATGAGTGAGCGTTGCGCTAATTAGGGTGGTACCGCGGGAGCCGGCAAAATGGATCCCGTCCCTTACGAGGGACGGGATTTTTGTTTGTCCAGCCTCCGATGAGCGACGACAAGAGCCCGTCACCCAAGGGGTTTGGGCAGGTGGAGAAATCTTGGGGGAGAGTATCGAAATGGTCGTCGAAACCACCCGAATGTACACCGGAGAGGATGCGAGCCACCTGGAAGGGGAGTTGCTCAACGGGTCCAGCATCCTGTGCGAGACCCTGCTGGCCGAGGGCGTGGACACGATCTTCGGCTACCCGGGCGGGGTTCTGCTGGGCCTCTATCACACCCTCACCTCCTACCCGGCACTGAACCACATCCTGGTCCGGCACGAGGAGAACGCGGCAATGGCCGCGGACGGTTACGCCCGTGCCACGGGCAAGGTGGGTGTTTGCCTGGCCACCTCCGGCCCCGGCGCCACCAACCTGCTCACGGGTATTGCCAACGCGTTCATGGACTCCGTGCCCATGGTCGCTCTCACCGGGCAGGTTACCACCGCCTCCGTTGGGAAGATGGCCTTCCAGGAGGTTGGCATTGTGGAGATGGCAAAACCGGTCACTAAGCGCGCCTACTTCGTAAGCGACATCAACGATCTGGCCGCAGTGCTCCGGGAGGCGTTCCACGTTGCGAGGGACGGAAGGCCTGGGCCGGTGCTCGTAGATCTGCCCAAGGACGTCCTTAACAACAAGACCGAGTACAGGCGTCCCTCAAACGGCCTGGTGCAGCGGATGCCTCAGCCCCCGCTCGCTCTGGACAGGGAGGTGCTGCGGGCTGCCAGACTGATGTCCGAGGCATCCAGGCCGGTGCTGCTGGTCGGGCACGGGGTGGTTCAATCGGGCGCCTTTGCGGAACTCAAGGAGTTGGCCGAGGTCACTCAGACCCCGGTGATCACGACACTACTGGGGATCAGCGCGCTGCCGGAGACTCATCCACTCTCCTTCGGCATGCCCGGGATGCACGGACATTTCTGGGCAAACCAGGCCCTCGAAGAGGCGGATCTCGTGGTTGCCGTGGGAATGCGCTTCGATGACAGGGTCGCGGTTAAGCCCGCCGTCTTCGCCCCGAAGGCGAAGATCGTGCACGTGGACATCGACCTGAACGAGCTTGGGCGTAACGTCCGGGTGGACGTGCCGATCGTGGGAGATGCCAAATCCGTCCTTCAGCTGCTTCTGCTCCACGTCCAGGAGCTGCGCCATCCGGCGTGGTTGGCGCAGCTTTGGGAATGGAGGGAGGAAAATCCGACCGAGGTCGCTGGAGGGGACGGGGAGTTGCTGGCCGTGGCAGACGTGGTTCGGGAGATCCGCGCGGCAACGGGCGGCGACGCGCTGATAGCGAGCGACGTCGGCCAGCATCTGATGTGGGTGGCCCAGCATTTCCAGTTCGTGAAGCCCGGCAGCTTCTTCTGCTCCGGCGGCCTCGGCTCCATGGGCTACGGCGTGCCGGCAGCCATGGGCGCCAAGGTTGGGAAGCCGGACGAGACGGTTTGGGCTGTCGTCGGGGATGGCGGCTTCCAGATGTCCGCGCCTGAGCTCTCCACCCTCGCCCACAACGGGATCGCGGTGAAGATCGCGCTGGTGAACAACGGCTACCTGGGGATGGTCCGGCAGTGGCAGGAGTTCTTCTTCGAGGGGAATTACTCCCACAGCTCGATCCCCGGACCCGACTACGTGGCCCTGTCGAAAGCACACGGTGTCGAGGCCCTCAGGGTCACCTGCCGTGAGGATGTTCGGCCGGCCATCGAAGCGGCTCTGACGCACGATGGCCCCTTCTTGATCGAATTCGTGGTCGAGCCGAAGGGGAACGTCTTCCCGATGGTGCCGCCTGGATCGCCCCTCTCCGACATGATGCTGGAGGGGTAGGCTTAGTTGTTGCCTCCGGCGAGGCTCACGTTGGCGAAGACACTCCATTCACTCGGTGGCCAGTAGGAGACCCACGCCTTGCCGATGGCGTTAGCCTCGGGGACGAATCCCCAGATGTGGGAGTCGCTGCTGTTGGGCCTGTTGTCACCCAGCACGAAGTACTTGCCCTCGGGTACCTTCTGAGCCGGAAGGCTGTAGGTGGGGACGGCGCTGATGTAGTCCTCCTCAATCTGCACGCCGTTCATGTACACCTTGCCGCGATCTACCTGCACGGTATCCCCAGGTAGACCAATCACCCGCTTGATGAAGTCGCGATCCGGCGTCCCCGGGAACTTGAAGACTATGATCTCCCCGCGTTGCGGGCCCCCAAATGGAAAGTAGGAGTCTCGATTGATAGGGGCCACCCCTGCCCTCTCAGCCACACCCAGAGGCAGCCCTTCCAACCGGAAGTAGGCCATCTTGTTGATCAGGAGATACTCCCCGCTGTGGAGGGTAGGCTCCATGCTTGCGCCGTCCACCTTGAAGTTCTGTACCACGGAGCGCACGGCGGCGAAGATTATGAGGGTGAGAAGAACTGTCTGAAGGATCTCCACCAGGAGCGGCCGGACCTTCGAGGTGGCTTGCCTGGATTCCTTTTCACGCTCCTGCTCTTGGGGTTCAATTACGGTTGCACTCGGGACCTGTTGCTCCTCTGCGTCCCCCTGCGGTGTCTGCTGGGAGGGCACGCTCTCCCCAGACCAGTTCATTCGGTCCTCCAAGATTGGTCTGGCCTCCTGTAATGCAGCCTCTATTCTGATTATATCTCACCGAGGGCTCTACTGCCATGATATGCGCATGACTATGAGAGAATCCGCATCAGCTCAGGCCGGCAAATCCTCGCTGGGCCAGGAACGCCATGAACAGGGTGTAGTACCACTCGGAGCCCAGCGGGCGGGCCATCTGAACGACGAAGACCGCCAGCGCCACCGGATAGCCTATCGCGGCGAAGGGATTGCCGTGGAACAGGTGGTGGTTGGAGCTGTGGAAGAGATTTCCCGCGTCGGCACGACTCGGGATTGCCTGTGGGCCCACCGAAATGCCCAGCCAGGTCATTATCACCGCGACGGCAAAGCCCAGCGTGTCCGTGGCCGCGGCCCACTGCCTGAGAGCGAGGTTGAGCAGCACCACGGCCACGGCGGAGTTGAGAAAGAAGGGGCCGGCGACTATGGCGAAGATCTGGCGGTACAGCAGTGGCTCTTCGTGGATGACGTATCCTGCCGGATTGCCAACGCGGAAGTAAACCGCCTTGTGTACCCTTACCCCGGAAATGAGACACAGGATGTGGTGGGAGAACTCGTGAAGGATCACGCCGGGCGCAAGCAGCGCCACTCGCAGGTAGAAGATCACCGCGTCCTCCTGAGCCTCACATCCGCCGCTCCCAGGCAGCCCATTGAGTCTACCCCAGCTGTTTCAGATAGTCGACCAGGAGGTCTGCCACGCCGGCGGCATCTTCCAGGTCGAACTGTGGCACGTCGATGTCGCGGGGCCCGTCGGCGACCACTGCCAGCAATTCTTCCGGGTCGCACAGCAACTCACCGCCGGAGATCACTCGCCGAGAGACCTCGACCTTCGGCTTGTCAGCGGACTTGTAGCCCTCGGTGAGAACAAGGTCGACGGCGTCGCCGATAGTGGCGGCAACCTCGTCCAGGGTTAACTCGCGAGAGAGGAGGGCGCGAATCATCGCCATCTGAGTGGGGGACGAGATCAGAACGGCATCCGCTCCGGCCTGCCGGAGCCGCCAGGTGTCTTTTCCAGGACGATCCATCTCGAAGCCGTGGGAATCGTGCTTCACCACGGCCACCTTGATCCCCCGCGACTTCAACTGGGGGATCAGCTTTTCGAGGAAGGTTGTCTTTCCGGAATCTGATCGGCCCACAACCGAGACGATGGGCGGCATGACGGCCTCCTAAGTGGCAGGTTGGGCCCAGCGGTTCGTCGCCAGGTAGCGTGCCCTGTCCAGATCCTCTGGAGTGTTGATGTTGAAGAAGGAGCGAAGATCGGGATCCAGGTCCAAGATCTCCGTTTCCGGCACCTCAAACGTGTCCACGTCAGGGTAGAAGTCGATTATCTTGTGGTGTTGCCTGATCATGGCCCTTTCCATGATGGGTATACAGCTCTTTCGGTACGCGGCGTGGAGCGCCTCGAGGTGGGGGCCTATCCTTGGGACGGTGACGTCGTGGCCGACTGAGGCGCGAGCCACCCGGTCCAAGAGCGGGGTGCACAGGAAGGGCATGTCGCAGCCCACGACCAACGCCATGTCATGTCGGACGGAGATGAGTCCGGTGTACGCGCCCACGAGGGCACTGGCCCCCGGCACGACATCCGGTAGTTGCTCGAAGCCGGAGTCCTCGAACCCTTCGGCCAAGTGTCCGACCACCAAGATCTGGTCGGTGAGGGGACGAAGAGCGTCCAGCACCCGATCCAGGAGCCGCTTGCCCCCTATCTCCAGTTGGGCCTTGTTGAGGCCGCCCAACCGAGTCGCTCGGCCACCGGCCAGCACAACGGCGCTGTACTTCTCCATCTAAAGCCTTAAACAACTGGCTGGACCGACGGCAGTCGATCCAGCCAGAGGATGGAATCGGTGAAAGCTCAGCCACGGCGCTCCTAGGCTTCCTTGTCGGAGGACTCCTTCGCCTTGGAGGAAGGATCTTCATCCTTCGTGGCCGACCGGAACTCCTTGATGCCCTTCCCGAGAGCCCCTCCGACCTCCGGCAGTTTACCGACGCCGAACACGATGACGACTATCACAAGAACGATGATCAGTTCCGTAGGGCCAACCGGCATTGCATTCCTCCCGAGAGTTGGGGTGTTCGATGGGCGCGGGGCGTGTACCTACGTCGCGACGAGGTACACTCATGACAGTGAAAGAATATTCTCTCCAGCACTGGTTGTCAACGTCGTTGTGGGAAAGAGCCCGGCCCGAATTCTATTGTTGTGGCACCCCGTACGCGTAGGCCAGGACCTGCGTGATGGAGGTGGCCTGCGGCAGATTCCGGCTCCGGGCGGACTCTAGGGCGAAGTCGGACGACCCTCCAGGTGCCAGCCCGTTGGGGCTGATAAAGGTGTAGTCGGCCCAGATCACGTTGTTGTTATCGTCCAGGAACCAGGCGTACACCACGTTGAGGATCATGGTGCTGTTGGTCTGGTTGGTAATGGTTCCCGGGAACTCGAGGCTCATGGACATGGTGCCGTCCCTCGCAGTGCCCTGGGTAGACTTCAGCATCGCCTTCCCCGCAACGGTGAGCAGCTGATAGTGCGTGGGCGATGTGGTCTGTCCTGTGACGGTGACAACTCCCCTGTCGTTGATGTATCGAGTGACGATCGTGACGCTGACCCGATATCCTAACCGGTCTCCGGCTCCCAGGTAGGCGAAGGCTTGACTGTCGCTGCCGGTCACCGATCCGTCTGGAGCCACCAACTGGCCGTTTATCGTAACGTTGTAGGCCGGGGTCGGCCCGTCGTTGACAATCTCACCGGTGATGTACACCCTGTTGGCGTCCAGCTCTGTCCCTGGCAGGACGTTGGTGCTGACAACTCGCACGTTGGCCTTCGGCTGCGGTGCCGGCGTTGCCAGGGGGGCCATGGTTGGCGTGGGCGGCGGAGTCTGTGGGTAGGAAAGGATCGGTGGCGATGTCGGTGTCGGCGCTGGTGCCTGTGCCGGCGCGGGTGCCCGATTGGCTTCCCACGAGAATCGCTCGCTATTAGGGCGATCCTGCACGCCATCGGGTCCGTTGACCCAGGTCCGGTCTCCATTTGTGAAAGCAGTCCAATTATCTGCCTTTCGCCACACCATCAGACCGATCGTTGTCTGTTGGAGCGAATCGCCGTTTGCGCCGTAGTGTTCGTTCTCCAGCGGATTGCCCACAACGCTCGGGATCTGATCTGCGAGTGCCTTGAAGCCAAGTGTGTACTCCGGCATAGCCTGTGCGAAAGCAGCGCCGACCAGCAGAATGCAGGCGGCACTGACCGCCAGCAGTCTAAGTAACAGCCGTTTCATGCCGTGACCCTCCGTGTAGATCCGATTATTTGGGGCAGTATACCGTCAGGCGGGGGACAATGGAACGGAGTTGAGGTTATTTAACAGTAATGGTGGCAATTTTTTACGATTGGCGCAGAAAAGGGGCGGATAGCCGAAAATGGCGATCCGATGGAATGTGAATGTTTCGGGGCAGTATGGAGAGCCATTTGACAAAGAGGGACCGGCTCTTGTGAGCCGGTCTCGGGTGGTAGCGCATACCGGATTCGAACCGGTGATCTCCTCCTTGAGAGGGAGGTGTCCTAGGCCGCTAGACGAATGCGCCAAGAGGATCTCACTGAAGGCCTCGGTATACTATCCGATCTCGGGCGGTCCGGTCAACACAATGAGAGACCCCCAGCGAAAGAAGGGTGTACTGCGGACCTCGCGAAAGAGCACAATCAGGCCGAAGGTGTACAATCAAGCTGTGATGCCGGCGGGTGCCGGCCGGGTGTTGAGCGGCACTACCAAGGGTGTTGCGGGCGCTAAGGTCGTTATCGACTAGAAGGATTCAAGGCGGCGATCGAAGCGGCGCTGCGCTGTGGAGTCGGGCCCATGGTCATCGCGGAGGGTGAGCGACAAGTTGCATGACGAAAAGGGGGGCAAGCGACAGAGGCGATTGGCACTTCTTCGGTCCAGGGGGCCGGCGGGAGCGGCGGCTCGGATGGAGCGGTTCGAGAGCCTGGTCGCGGATGCCCTCGACGAGATCCCAGAGCCCCTGCGCTCCAGAATACAGAACGTGGCGGTGGTCGTGGATGATTACCCCGACCCCCAGCTACTGGCGAGCCTCGGGATGTCGCGGCGCGAGAGTCTGCTCGGCTTATACGACGGTGTCCCGCTGACGGCCCGTGGCGAGGGTTACAACCTGGTGCCCCCGGACAGGATCATCCTGTTTCGGAAGCCGATCCTTTCCATTTGCTCCACGCCGGAGCAGATCCGCGAGCAGGTTCGAAAGACCGTGCTTCACGAGGTCGGGCACTACTATGGCATGGGCGAGGAAGATCTACACAGAATGGGATTGGACTGAGCGCTGCAAAACCCGGTACAATGTGGCTGTAGCTCGTTTAGACTGACGGAGTCTTGTTCGAGAAGGTAGGAGGGAGCCGTGGCACCCTGGGGCGTTGGACGAAGGGGCCACAGGCCCGCCGAAACTACCTGGCTCCCCGAGGAGATCGATCTCGCGCCCGATTGGGTCCAGGAGGAGATCCAACGTGCCCCCAGAGAGCTGCGCGAGTGGCTGGCGGTTAGCCTCGAACAGCAGCCGGCCAAGAGCGGTGCCGTCTCCCGACGACGGAGGGGCGGCGGACGGGCGCGGGATCCCCAGGAATAGCGCGGGAAAGACCGGAGGAACAGGGTTGCCGGACGCTCATGAGCAGGTGTCTGGCAGCCCTTTTCCGATTCCTGCCCTCATTCCAATTCAGCGCTCCTGTGGCTGGCCCTGACGATCGAGTAGACGACGGCAAAGCGGAACTCCCGGTTCTCGGCAAAGGTGTCAAGGGCCGCTTGGAGCGCTTGTCCACGTTCTGTGTCCCGGCGTAGTTGATAGACGCAGTGACTGCCCCGAGATCGCCGGATTACCATCCCCAGGGAGGCCAAGTTTTCCAGCTCTGTCGCCGCTGCTGCTGGGCTCGTACCAATGGCCGTGGCGAGTTTAACAGCGGCTGCTCCCTCACCGCTCAGCTGCAGTTGCCGCAGCAGGTCCCACCGAAGGAATGAGGTGCAGCAGCTTCGCACGAACTCGACCAGACTGGGAGACAGGTTCTGCTCCATCCACTCGTCGACGTAATCAGGGCCATCGTGCAATTCAGCCATATCGTCGACCGCCTTGACCCGGTTGGACGTTAGCCCGCCGGCGGACGCCAGAACGGTCGACGCCCTGCCTGGATCGGTGCGACTTCCTACGGAAGGATCGGCCATTGGGGGTACCTCCTTACTTTCGTACGGGCCTCGCCGCTCCTCTGGCCTAAACGACCGCTCCCGAGTCCCCGCCAAACTAGCCCCACAGGGCCTGTGGTCGGACACCCGCATGCCGCAGCGACGCACACATCTAACTGCGACCGCGACCGGCCTATGCTGGGACCCACGTGAGCTTCGGTCAACCGCAACTAGTCTCAATATCAGGGTACCTAACAACGACACCGAAAGGAAACCGTGGCGTCCGAACGACTGTGCAGCTGCCGACTGCAACCCCATTGTATCAATTTTCGGACCAGCCGAACACATTTGGGCGGGTTTTTGCGACTTTTCGTCGGAAGATCGCCCTGACTGGTGACCGACGAACTTCAGTATATGGCTAGCATGCAAGTTGTTGGCTATGCTACAATACGTTTTGTTCTAAGGGGCACGAAGGCGATGCAACGGCGTGCCCGATTCTGTTGTCGGACCGCGGTGGAGGTTGATGCCGGATGAGACCGGCGTGAAGGGAATGGCCCTCCGCATTTCTTCGGCGAGTTATCCGCGTTAACCGTCACGGTCCAATACCCAAAGGGGGGATATTAGTGAAGTCACGAAGACACTTGCAGATCCTCGGCGTCTCCTTGATCGCGGTAAGCATGTTCGTAGCCGCTTGTGGTGGTGGGGCCGCGCCCACTCCGACCGCAGCGCCCGCCAAGCCTGCTGCCGCTCCGGTGGCAACTTCCGCGCCGGCGGCGACCTCGGCAGCGGTCGCTACCAAGCCCGCAGCGGCGACCACTGCACCCGCAGCGGCTTCGACCGTTGCTCCCGCAGCGGCGACCACGGCTCCGGCTGCGCCGACCGCGGCCCCCGCTGCTCCGACGGCTGCACCCGCGGCTGCTG
>Ga0209745_1001363_pt1 | contig 14618 bp, 8 predicted proteins | sample BarGraNGADG00312_FD_184495 | JGI IMG/M metagenome (GOLD analysis project Ga0209745, IMG submission 184495) | Arctic peat soil microbial communities from Barrow, Alaska - Barrow Graham LP Ref core NGADG0004-312 (SPAdes) (version 2) | ecosystem: Environmental > Terrestrial > Soil > Wetlands > Peat ... | reverse complement strand
TACTTCCGATAATAAAGTAAAATTTACTCTTACTAACAAAACTCTTCCTGATCTCAGAGGTGGTATGAACACCTACTCCGGAATAATCTGGCATAACGGGAAAGAAGGTACTGAAGTACTCTGGAGTTGCACAGGAAGAAATAACCGCTCTTTTGTGGCATCAGCCAGATGGGATGGAATTAAAGCTGAATTCGGGAGAATAATCGAGTATAAAGCCGCCCCACCTGCTAAGATGGCCCTGCCAAACGAAATACTCATCACAAAAGAATCAGATCGTGAATTTATATATGTTGTCTTAAACGGAAATAATAAGGTAGTAAAACAGGACTTTATATCCTTAGATACAATTTGGGTAGCCGGTACTGGCGTAGCTCCCTACGGGCTTACGATGGCATCGAACAAACTCTATGTTACCAACTGGGCAGGCAGGATTCCTTTTGACAGTGACAAAGAGGTTGCAGGCGTTCCATGGGGCCTTGCCAGAGTAGATAATAATGCCGGAGGTTCGACCCGGGAGGGAAGTATCTCTGTTATTAACCCCACGAGTGGTAATTCAGTTAAAGAGATTGTAGCAGGGCTTCATCCAAATGAGATTACTTCTGACAAAAATGGAAAATTCGTTTATGTTACAAATTCAAATAGCGACAATATATCCGTTATAAATGCTCTCAAAGATGAGATTATAGAAACAATAAGTGTCAGGTTACAGCCCAAAATAAATCCTTTTTTTGGTGACTCACCAAACGGTTTATGTCTGTCTGCCGATGAAAAACTGCTTTATGTAGCTAATGGTATGGATAATGCTCTTGCTGTTATTAAACTTGGAAAGAAGGCAGCCCTGAAAGGCAGTGGAATGGACAGTAAAATAACCGGATTTATACCCACAGGTGCATACCCTTCTTCAGTATGTATATCAAATTCAGGGGTTCTATATATTTCGAACATTGAAGCCGAAGGTGTCCGTTTGGGATTAACCGATAAAAGAACCTCTAATTTAGTCTACAATTCACACCATATGCTGGCTTCAATTTCAGTTATTCCGGTACCGGAAAAGAAAGCCTTAAAAGCATATTCAGATACCGTTATTGCTATAAATGACCTTTCAAGAGCTACGCTAGCCAGAGAAATACCGAGAGAATCTGTTCTCCCAAAACCCGTGCCTGACCGGATCGGAGAACCTTCAGTTTTTAAGCATGTGGTCTATATAATAAAGGAGAACCGGACTTACGATCAGGTACTTGGAGATATGAAACAAGGCGATGGTGACCCGGGCCTGTGCATCTATGGTACTGAGATAACACCAAACACCCACAAGTTAGCCGAAGAATTTATGCTGCTCGATAATTATAATGTATCAGGAAAATGTTCGGCCGAAGGCCATCAGTGGACCGACGCGTCAATTGTTACCGATTATATTGAAAAAAATATGAGAGCCTGGTTCAGAAGCTATCCCCATGTACAGGAAGATGCACTTGTGTACTCTCCTACCGGTTTTCTTTGGGATAATGCCACCAGAAACGGGAAAAAAGTAAGGATTTACGGAGAAGCATCAATTCCTGTATTCAGTAAAAAGACAACTTGGACCGATGTTTATGATGGATTTCTCAAGGGGGAAATTCCTGAATTCACAAATCATACCACCATAGAACCGGTAAAAAAGATGCTTAGTCAATCCTATCCGTCGTATGGTAATCATGAGTTCCCCGATGTTGTGAGGGCCAGTGCTTTTATTAAAGATCTGAAAGAATTTGAGACAATGGAAGGCGACCAGCTTCCGGAGTTAATGATACTCGCACTACCAAACGACCATACAGGAGGTACCCGGCCCGGAATACCTACTCCGAGAGCAATGGTAGCTGACAATGACCTTGCATTGGGACAAATTGTTGAAGCGCTTACTAAAAGCAGATTTTGGGAAAATACTGTTATTTTTATAACAGAAGATGATTCACAGGATGGCTGGGATCATGTATCAGCATACCGTACTGTCGGCCTCGTTTTAAGTCCATATTCCAGACTTAAAAACACCAATCATACTTACTATGCCCAGCCTTCTGTTGTAAGGACTATTGAACAAATTCTCGGTTTGCCCCCGATGAATATACAGGACGCAATTGCCAATCCCATGACTGATTGTTTTGGCACTGAGAAAAACCTCACACCTTATGCTACTCTTCCAAACAATATTCCATTGAACGAAATGAATCCGCAGTTAGCATCGCTCAGCGGGAAGGCATTACATTATGCAAAGAAAAGCCTCCTTCCTGAGTTCGATGGTGTCGATACAGGAAGAGACGATCTGCTGAATAGAATTCTCTGGTTTGCAGCAAAAGGGAACACACCTTATCCTGCAAAATTTGAAGGAAGTACTGATGAAGAAGATGAGGTTGAGGCGAAATAAATGGAAATAAGTAGAAATAAATAGAAATTAGTAGAAATGATTAACCCATTACTAGATAAATGGAACACTCCCTTTGAGACTCCTCCCTTCGATATAATTGAAACGGCACACTTTAAACCCGCAATCGAAGTGGCAATAAACTCAGCATCGCTTGAGATAAATTCAATTACCGAAAACCCCGATTCGCCAACATTTGAAAATACAATTGCAGCTCTTGACTTATCAGGGGAAATTCTCGGAAGAATCTCAGCAATCCTTTTCAATCTTAATAATGCCCAAACCAATAAGGATCTTCAATTAGTTGCCCAGGAAGTGTCACCATTGCTAACGCGCTTTTCTAATGATATCACTCTTAATGAAAAACTATTCGTTCGAATTCAAAAGATAAACGAATCAAAAGATATTACAGGCCTCAACACTGAACAAAAGATTCTTGTAGAGAGAAAATTCAGGAACTTCATGCTTGGTGGGGCCGGACTTAAAGAAGAGGAGAAAAGAAGGTTTAGGGAGATATCCGAAGAACTTGCTACGCTCTCGCTGAGATTTGAAGAAAATGTACTCGAGGAAACTAATTCGTATGAGCTTCATCTTACTGATAAAATTGATCTGAAAGGGCTACCAGAAAGTTTAATTGAAATGGCATCCGATGAAGCAAAGAACAAGGAAAAAAGCGGGTGGGTGTTTACGCTGCATTTTCCAAGTTACATACCTTTCATGCAAAACTCTGAAAGAAGAGATCTGCGTGAGAAAATGTTCAGAGCGTATTCCACCAGGGCTTTCAGAGGAAATACTTTTGATAACAGTTACAATACAATTAAAATAGCCAACCTGCGACTGGAAATTGCCCAAATGCTTGGTTTCAACAATTTCGCCGGGATGATATTAGGCGACCGCATGGCTGACACACCAGCAAAAGTTGAAACATTTCTGGAGGAACTTTACACTGCTTCCAAACCTTCAGCGTTAAGAGACTATAATAATATCAGAGACTTTGCAAAGAGTATTGGACATTCGGGTTCAATTGAACGGTGGGACTGGGCTTTCTATTCTGAAAAGCTTAAGAAGAAATTGTATGATATTGACGATGAAGTACTCAGACCATACTTTAGTCTGGAGAAAGTAGAGTCAGCAATTTTCGGTTTAGCCAAATCGCTTTATGGTATCAGGTTTATACAAAATGACAAAATTCCGGTTTATCATCAGGAGGTTAAGGCTTACGAGGTTTATGATGAAAACGAATCATTTCTGTCAATTCTTTATATCGACTACCATCCCCGTTCAGGTAAAAGTGGGGGTGCTTGGATGACAAGTTACCGGGAACAAAGAATCGTAAACAGAACTGAAGTAAGGCCCTTCATCTCAATAGTGGCAAACTTCACCAGACCTTCAGATACAAGACCTTCACTCCTATCCTTTAATGAGGTTACCACATTCCTTCATGAATTCGGACATTCACTTCATGGCATGCTTTCAAAATGCACCTATGAGAGTTTGTCAGGAACAAATGTTGCACGCGATTTTGTGGAATTACCTTCACAGTTTATGGAGAACTTTGCCTTTGAGAAAGAGTGGCTCAATACCTGGGCAACACATTACCAGACAGGTGAAAAGATCCCGATTGAAATTATTAGAAAGATAAAGGAGGCTTCAACATTTAATGAAGGTTATGCCTCCTACAGACAACTGGGATTTGGTTTTCTTGATATGGCATGGCATTCAATTACAAAACCTGTTGAAATGAGTGTATCTGATTTTGAAAAGATACCTCTCGAAAAAACCGAATTATTTCCTGAAGTTAAAGGATTAAATATGAGTACCTCGTTCGGACATATTTTCGGAGGTGGATACGCAGCAGGGTATTATGGATATAAATGGGCCGAATTACTGGATGCTGATGCATTCAGCTACTTTACCGAAACAGGTATATTTAACCCGAAAACGGCAGCTTCGTTCCGGAAGAATATTCTTGAGAAGGGCGGTACAGAAAAGCCGGCAGTCCTTTATAGAAATTTCAGAGGTAAAGAACCGTCGATTGAGGCACTGCTCAGAAGAAGCGGGCTTGCAGCGACTCACGACTTACGACCCACAACACAAAGACTTAACGCTTAACACTTAATAAAAAATACTATCTTTAAGGCGCTGTTATTTATCATTTTATGATTGTATTATTTTATGATTGTAACATTTTATTTATCAATATTTTAACATTTGTACTATGATTCTCTTTTTCGAAGGTAAAGATCAAAATTTATTCGCAGTCGGCACCATAGATAAAATTCCTCAAACAGACATTGAAAAACTTTCCTGGTTGTTTGGAGAAGTAAGTCTTCTTACTGAAGACAAGATTGAAGGATTATTCGTTGGCCCCAGAAAAGAGATGGTAACCCCCTGGAGTACAAATGCTGTAGAGATAACCCAGAATATGGGAATTACAGGAATTAAAAGAATTGAGGAGTTTCACCCGATAGTTACCAAAAAACCTGAATTCGACCCTATGCTGCAATCGTTGTACAAGAGTCTAGATCAGACTATTTTCACAATTGATAAACTCCCTGATCCCGTCTTTTACATAGACGATATTAAACAATATAATCTTAAAGAAGGACTTGCTCTAAACGACGATGAAGTTTCATACCTTAATGAATTAAGTAAATCTATGGGACGGAAGCTAACCGATAGTGAGGTATTTGGATTTTCTCAGGTAAATTCTGAACACTGCCGGCATAAGATTTTTAATGGAACATTTATCCTCTCCGGTGTAGAGCAGGAGTCAACGCTTTTTCAGATGATTAAGGAGACAACAAAGGCAAATCCAAATGGAGTGGTCTCAGCTTATAAAGATAACTGTGCTTTTGTTCAGGGACCCGTGGTAGAGCAGTTTGCTCCGGCAACTCACGACAAACCTGATTTCTTCAAAATAAAAGACTTTGAATCAGTGCTTTCGCTGAAAGCTGAAACACATAATTTTCCTACAACAGTCGAACCTTTCAATGGGGCGGCTACAGGCACAGGTGGTGAGATACGCGACCGTATAGCAGGTGGCAAAGGTGCGTTGCCGATTGCCGGAACTGCCGTTTATATGACTTCATATCCGCGTCCGGATGGTGACCGTCAGTGGGAAAAAGCTACAAAAGCCAGACCATGGCTTTATCAGACCCCGGAAGATATTCTGATTAAAGCATCGAACGGGGCCAGCGATTTTGGGAATAAATTCGGCCAGCCTCTCATTTGCGGCTCAGTTTTTACATTCGAACATTTTGAGAACCTGAAGAAGTTCGGTTACGACAAGGTTATTATGCTTGCAGGTGGTATTGGTATTGGTAAAAAGAAAGACAGCGAAAAGAATATACCCGAAAAAGGCGATCTCATTGTTTTGCTTGGAGGCGATAATTACAGGATAGGAATGGGAGGAGGTGCAGTATCGTCAGTAGATACCGGAAAATTCGACAGCTCAATAGAACTCAATGCAGTTCAGAGGGCCAATCCCGAGATGCAGAAAAGGGTTTACAATGCAATAAGAGCCTTAAGTGAACTGGATAATAACCCGGTGGTTTCTATTCACGACCATGGTGCAGGAGGACATCTTAATTGTCTCTCAGAACTGGTTGAAGCAACCGGGGGGAGCATAGACATCAGTAAGCTGCCAATTGGTGACCCTACCCTCTCGGCAAAAGAGATAATCGGGAATGAATCCCAGGAACGAATGGGACTCGTTATGAAAAAAACAGATATTGATACTCTCAGAAAAATTGCCGAAAGAGAAAGAGCGCCTTTCTATATTATTGGGGAAGTTACCGGTGACATGCAGTTTACTCTTATAAATCCTGTTACCGGCGAAAAGCCAATTGATATGTCGCTGGATGCACTCTTTGGCGACCCACCAAAAACAATAATGAACGACACTGCTATTGAAAACAGTTACGCAAAACTGAAGTATTCCTTACTAAATATAAATAAATATGCTGAGCAGGTTTTGCAGATTGAGGAAGTTGCATGCAAAGACTGGCTCACCAATAAAGTTGACAGGTCGGTTACCGGACGTATTGCCAAACAGCAATGTGCAGGGCCTTTGCAGCTGCCTTTGAATAATCTTGGAGCTATCGCACTAGATTACAGGGGAGTAAAAGGTATGGCAACCTCAATTGGTCATGCCCCGGCAGCCGGACTGGTTGATCCTGCAGCCGGAGCAGTTCTTTCAATAGCTGAAGCGCTTACAAATATCATCTGGGCTCCGCTGGCAGGAAAACTAAAAAGCGTTTCGCTCTCTGCCAACTGGATGTGGCCGTGTAAAAACCCCGGGGAAGATTCAAGACTATATACAGCCGTTAGAGCAGCAAGTGATTTTGCAATTGCCCTGGGTATTAACATCCCAACAGGGAAGGATAGTCTTTCGATGACTCAGAAATATAGTGATGAGGTAGTTTATTCACCCGGTACAGTAATAATATCGGCTTCAGGAGAAGTAAAAGATATAAGAAAAATTGTTGAACCGGTAATTGTCAACGAACCTTATACAAGCCTTTTGTATATTGATATGAGCCGCGATGAATTCAAACCCGGAGGCAGCAGCTTTGCCCAGATTCTTAATAAACTTGGTGATGAAGTCCCGACTGTTAAAGACCCTGACTATTTTGCAGAGGTTTTCAATACTATTCAATGCATGGTCCTTAATGGTAAAATTCTTTCCGGACATGATATCTCGGCAGGAGGAATGTTAACAACCCTTCTTGAAATGTGTTTCTCAAATACTTCAGGCGGTATAAATGTTAATCTTACTGCACTGGATGAAAGTGATACTCTAAAGATGCTTTTCAGCCAGAATCCGGGTATAATTATTCAGGTAAGGGATGAGGATGAAATTGCTGAAATCCTGCTTGAAAGCGGAATTCTATATTACTCTATCGGTCATCCTGTGGAAGAAAGAACGCTCTTTGTGACTAACAACAATGAAACTACAGAGTTTGATATTGATAAGCTACGTGAAAAATGGGTTCGGACCTCATACCTTCTCGATCGTCGTCAAACAGAACCAAAACTGGCGCTTGAGAGGTTTGAGAGTTATACGAAGCATGAACTGGATTTTAAATTAGACGGGTTCACCGGGTCATTCAAATCATTTGGTATAACACCGGAGAGAAGAAAGAAGACAGGTATAAGTGCAGCTATTATCAGGGAAAAAGGAGTTAACGGTGACAGGGAAATGGCTTATGCTCTTTACCTCGCCGGTTTCGACGTTAAAGATGTTCATATGACAGATCTCATTTCAGGACGGGAAACCCTTGAAGAGATAGGCATGATAGTTTTTGTCGGAGGATTTTCAAATTCAGATGTTCTCGGTTCCGCTAAAGGTTGGGCAGGAGCATTCAGATACAACGAAAAAGCAAGGGTTGCCCTTGAAAACTTTTACAAAAGAACTGATACACTTTCCCTTGGTGTATGTAATGGATGTCAGGTAATGGCAGAACTTGATCTGATTTACCCCGCACACAAAGAGAAGCCCAGACTATTGCATAACAAGTCGCATAAGTTTGAATCAGGATTTCTTGGGGTTAAAATATTAAAAAATAATTCTGTAATGCTTGGAAACATGGCTGGAATGGAACTTGGCATATGGGTAGCCCACGGAGATGGACAATTCAGCTTACCATATACTGAGGACAAATACCATGTGCCATTAAAATTCAGCCGGCATTCATATCCTGCCAATCCAAACGGATCAGATTACGATATTGCAGGTTTAAGTTCTGACGATGGCAGACATCTTGTAATGATGCCTCATCTGGAACGTGCATTTTTTCCATGGCAGTGCGGATATTATCCAACCGACAGAAAAAATGATGAAGTTACACCCTGGATGAAAGCGTTTGTTAATGCAAGAGAATGGATTGAATCTTTAGCGGGCGATAGGAGTAAGAGAAACAGATAATAACTTTGAAACATCAGCATCTGCAGGCTCAGCTATCTTATGATTCTTAGGAAGAATTTTCTCGCTGATTAGTTGTATGTTATAAAGTCCGGTATCCTGTATAAAAACAGATCCCATAAAAGAATCAGCTCTGAAATACGGATAGGTGACATCGCTTGAATTAAGTATTATGTTATCACAGGCAGGCCGGGCTTCAAGTCTGTTATCTTGTATGCTTAGCATCACGGAGTTTTCATATTGAAGGTCAGTTGTGTCTTTGGTGGCGCTTGATAACCACACATCAAAACGACCTGATTTAGAAACAAAAACATTCCATTCTGCAGTATTAGTCGCCGGGTTCTCCTTGTCACTATAGCATTCTGCCTTATCAACCTTCAATGAAATACTTCCGTCTTCCTGCTGCAAAACTTTGTTTATGGTACTTACTTTTTTGTCCTCAGTTTTAACGGCATTGTTGCATGAGTTTAATAAAGTAACCGCTATCAGCATCATCCACACAAAAATATTTCTTCTCATTTTTCAGCGATCTTAATTTAAAGCGTTTGTTTTATAACGCAGTAAAAACAATTTAAGTATAACACTAATTTCAAATTGTAAAATAAGGTTAAATATTTTAGATATGAAAGAAAAGATATAGTCTGATACTTTCAATACTGGGAAAGATGAATGATGCAGGATTATAGATGCTGGTTGCTGGTTGCTGGTTGCACTATATATTTGCCAGCTCTTTTATAGAAATAACCTGTTTTCTTATACTCTTTCTTGAATCATAAACCACTAAAGCTTCAGCTACTATCTCCGCGATATCTGCAACTCTCGTTTCAGTTGCGGAAGAAAAGGTTTTTTTGCAGAGCGGACACGCTGTTGCTAGAATATCAGGTTTCCCTTTAGTCAGTTCCGCTGCAGCATCACGTGCTATCTTTGTCCTGTTTTTTGAACTTATTTTCATGTTTGCAAGGCTGCCACCACAGCATAATGAATCAGCATCTTCAAACTTACTTTTCTCAAGACGTGAAACATGTTTTAAAACATATTTTGGTTCATCATAAACACCTGAACCTCTACCCAGATCACATGGAGAGTGGTAGACTACTTTTTTGCGTAAAAAATTCATCTTAACAGAACCATCATCAATCAGCATCTTAATGAATTGTGTATGATGAAGCACTTCTACTCCAAGATGATAGCTCTCTTTGAAGACTTTATAACAGATAGGACATGAAGTAACCAGTGTATTAGCGCCTGATTTCCAGATCATCTGAGAGTTAAAGTTTATCAACTCCCTTGCTTCCTTATCCTGACCGGCAAGCATAAGAGGGCGACCACAACAAGCGCCACCCTGTTCATCAATAAAACTGTAGTTCACTCCTGACGCATCAAGAATCTTAATCATCGCGTTTTTAATAGTCGGTGTAAGGTGAGTCATGCAACCGGCAAAGAAGACTACATCAACTTTTTTGGGATCGGTTTCAGGAAGAAAACTATAACTTGATGAACCATTTAATTTTTCTGTTATAAAACTTTTGCGGTTTCGGAAATAACCTTTGTAAATGTTTCTGAAATCATTTTCAGTTTCACCTCCCCTTCTCTGAATCATTCGTATAGGCGAGAGTTCTATCCCTACCGGGCATTTCTGATCGCATCTTCCACACATGAGACAGTTATTAGCTATATATGAGACGTCATCATTGTTACGGATGGCTTTCATCAGATAAGCCGATTGAATATTAGTAATCCCGGCTGAATAATTAAGCTGACAAGTATCTATGCAAACGCCACATGAAGAACAGGAGTAAGTCTCAACCTCAGAATAAGTTCCGGCCTTATCACCGGTTTTTATACCTGAGTTCCGCATAAAAATCAGGAACAATTCAGTGGGAATATGCATATACCTTGTAATCGGGAGCAGAATAAAAAATGTACCCAATGCAATTGAATAGAGCCACCAGAAGGGATATGCCATCTGCTGTACCGGCAGAAAAGTTGCAAACCAGGCGCCCAGCGACCCTGTCAGAAAACTTCCTGTTCCATTAGCACCGCTTGTGAAACTTTCAGCCAGCAGGCGGCTTGGGAATATAAGCCACAACGAAGTCAATGCAATTCTGTCAGTAACCTTCAGTTTAGTTGTTCGCTTCATTCCCACAATTCGAGAGTAAAACCTTTTAGAAACAGCAAGCAACAGACCTGACAAAATAAAAGCAAGGATCAGATCCATTAAAAACCCGTAAGTTGCTTCAAATCCCGTGTGGCCGTGATCAGGATTAAAAAACTTAAAAAATATTGCCTTATAAGGAGCGTTGAGGTGTTTTGCACCAAAAATATCAGCTTCAATGGTGCCGAACAGAATAAGTAAGAACCATCCGAAGGCCAGACTCATGTGCATATATCCCAACCTCAGGTTTGTTCTGAGTATTTTTCTATGGATAAGACTCTCAAGAAAGATCTCTTTTAAGCTAAGTGCAAACGGCCGTCCAAAAAACCCTCTTTGCAATCTGAGTTTATCGGGACGTGATAAGTCGCGGAACCAGATTACGCTCCTTATTACAACATAAAAAACTATGGAGTATAAGCCAATATTAAAAGGAATTATAAATGGATCAAATTGCATAATCGTTCATTTTTTTAAATGCCTCTTTTGCCAGAACCACAATATTTCTTGTATTCACACCGCGGGGACAAACAAGTGTGCATTTTCCGCAGAGCATACATTTTTTAATCTGATCTCTTACCAGATCGTTTTCCCCACGTTTGATAAGTATATTAAATTCTCTGAGACTAAATCTGGTAAAATTACCTGCAGTGCAGGTAGCAGAGCATCCTCCACATTCAATACACAATCTGAAACTCGGTTCACGATCGAAAATATATTCAGCAATGCTTCTGTCGTTAGCATCGTAATCTATCTGTCTCCCTTTTGATACTGTAAATCCGAATCTTTCCATATTACTCTTTCGGGTCTTTCAGAAATTCAATAACTTCAGAAACGGCTGCACGGGCATGAGATATTGTTTCCGTGATATTCATAGGTGCTGTGCACGTGCCAGCATAGAATATACCCTTTATATTACTTCTATTGCTGCCAAAATGATGATCAGCAGCAGCAAAGAATTTGTTATCACCCGTGTTCAGGCCACTCATCCCGGCAATTTTCTTACCGCCTTCCGACATTTCCATCCCTGCCATAAGTACCAGCATGTCGAGTTCCATTTTTAAAGGACGGCCTGCAAGTGTATCTTCAACTTTGACTACCAGTTTATTATCTATTGTCACACCTGCCTCAGAAACTTTACCTCGTATGAAGTTCACACCATATTTTTCCTGAGCCTCACGATAGAGCTCCTCATAATATGCGCCCCCCATTCTCATATCCATATAAAAACAGAAAACCTTTGAACCTGCAATATGCTCCCTTATTTCGATAGCCTGTTTTACAGCAGTAACGCAGCAAAGTTTGGAACAATATAGATTTCCAACTTTCTCGTCGCGCGAACCTACACAATGAACTATGCCAATCGTTTTTGGAGTATTCCCGTTCATTAAAGATATTTTATCCTTACTGAACATATCTTCCAGGTCAGCTGATGTAATTACGTTATCGTAAATACCATAACCATACTCCTCTTTCCTGCCACTTTTAAAAATATCGAATCCTGTTGCAACTATTACTGCATCGGCTGTAATCTCTTTGCCTTCATTTGTAATAATTGAAAAATGACTCTTGCTCTTTGAAATCTTTTCTATGGTTGTTTTGGTAAGAAACTTAATACCTTCAGAGTGAGTAATCTTTTCAAGGTATTCTTTTACTTCAGAACTGTTTCTTCTGTCGGGAAAAAGTTTATGCCATTCATTCAGGTGTCCGCCGGTCTTATTTTCCTTCTCAAGAAGACTAACATCTAAGCCAGCCATTGACAACCTGCCTGCCGCTTCCAGCCCGGCCACACCTCCACCTACAACTACAACATGCTTACTCATTTGCAATCAGACATTTATGAATTTATGACCTTTTGAGTACTCTCTTCCGAATTCTAAATTGTATTTATCTTCTTTTGAATACTCAATTCCCATTTTATCGAGCACCGGTTCACAATCAGTCTGATGCATCTGGAGTCCCAACTCCCATGGATGATAACCGAGAACCAACCCGGCAACCTCTTCATAAGTAAAGACCGGTATGCCCTCGCCATTCTGTCCATATCTCTTCCCTTCCATTTCATTTATTACATATTGCCAACGGTCGAGAAACATCGGACATCCCGGACAATTAGTAATAATCATATCGGGTTTAAAAGGTTTCATTGACTCAAATTTCTCTTTTGAACAGGCGACAGAAAAACCCCTGTTTGCCTGTACAAGATATTGTCTGAATCCAAAACCGCAACAGTGCCTTCTTTCCGGATAATCTATAATCTGCCCTCCCCACTCTTCAATCATACCAGTAAGTACATACGGATATTCTGCACCCCCCACACCTTTAGACGGGAACATTTTGGAATAATGACAGCCAATATGATCAACTACTTTTAAAGGTTCCCCTGTATTTTTGTTAATAAGCTTGAATTTTGCTTTTGCGGCAATCTCTTTTCTGAATTTATAAATCACATCACTTGCATGAGCGAGGTTTTTTGGTTTTATAAACTCCCGACTGGTGGCTTTCCTGAGTTGATCCCTGACCTTTGCTTCCACCTCCGGGAAATGGTGCCATGTGTCGAGTATTTCGGTATATAACCCAAATGAAGTAATGCAGGAGGGCATTAGGTTTTCATAGCCGGCTTCGGTCATTATTGCAAACTGACGGGCAACAACAGTCATGGTTGTTTCAACCGGAACTATGTCGCTGTGATATCCGATTCCGGTGCAGGTAGTATGACAGGGATGCTCATAGACATCTTTCTTAAGCTCATCACGCATAATCTTAAGAAAAGCTGTTTCTGATCCCGGGAAGAAATTTTGCCTTACGCAACTTCTGACGTAGAAAAACTTGTCGTCGGCAATTTCTTTTTGGTAATCTTTCCAGATCGCTTTTTTCCCATCAATGTTCATTTTAAAAATTTTATTGAGACGCAAAATTTTGCATCTCTACGGTTTATTGTTTACGATACGAGGCGCAATGCATTGCGTCTCTACCGCGTGTGACAGCCTTTATCTGTTTTATAAATATGATTGAAATACTCATTATCAATTCCATCATCCAGGGTCATATTCATCTCTTCTGCTTTCCGCTTAGAAAATTTTTCAATATTTTCAAATCGTTCAATACCCCCGGTTACTTCAAATATCTTTCTTAATTCATCCATTGCATCTTCGGGGATTTTACGCAAAATTCCGGGACCGTCACCTTTATAATTTGCTCCCATTTTTTTAAAAAGAGCACTCCAGTTTTCCTGTATCCAGTCCCAAACAGGTCCTTGTTCAGGATGCATGTCCGTCCCAACACCCTCAAGATAAAGACAATAGCCATGATCAAGTATCCATTGACCAACAGTTCTTTTCAAGGCAAGTTGCTGCCGGCCCTTTTCAGATTCAACAAAATATCCAAGATCCTGTGAAAGTGATCGTAATGCCATTATTATCAAACCGGGTGCATTTCCACGCGGGCATCTTGTTTTGCATGACATGCATTCGCCGCAGTACCAGATTGTTTCAGATTTCAGAAGGTCTCTTATCTCCTCTTCATTTTTAGACTGAACGATATCCACTATTTTTCGGGGATCATAGTCATAAAACTCAGCTGCCGGACAGATTGCGGTGCAAACTCCACAATTCATACAGGCGTTCAGGCCCTCTTCAAACCGTACATCCTTTAAAAGCAAATCATAAAACTTTTCCATTAACCTGAAGAGCCAGAGATGTGTTAAATTATTAACACAAAATTACCTCTTATAAAAAAAGGGAGAAACAAGCTTAAAGCCTATTTATTGAGGGTATTTATACTTATAACAAAAGTGTGCAAAGTGCAGTGAGAAAGGTATAGAGGGGAAAGACTGAAGGGGAGACCTGGAGAAAAGGAGAAAAGGAGAATCAGCAAGTTTCGTTCCCCTCCAGGGAGGGGTTAGGGGTGGGTTTTCAACTTTTTCTTTTAAGAAGTTTCTGGTTAACCTTATGAGTTATGAAGGCGCTTCCTGCTCCTACTAAGGCACCAATAAGAACATCAGAAGGGTAATGTACACCAAGATGCATTCTGGAGTATCCAACGGTACCGGCCCAGGTATATGCCGGGACAATAACGTACCATTTCGGATATTCAAGACTTAAAGATGTTGCTGTTGCAAAAGCCATCGAAGTGTGACCTGA
>Ga0209745_1001362_pt1 | contig 14623 bp, 25 predicted proteins | sample BarGraNGADG00312_FD_184495 | JGI IMG/M metagenome (GOLD analysis project Ga0209745, IMG submission 184495) | Arctic peat soil microbial communities from Barrow, Alaska - Barrow Graham LP Ref core NGADG0004-312 (SPAdes) (version 2) | ecosystem: Environmental > Terrestrial > Soil > Wetlands > Peat... | reverse complement strand
CCGCCGTCACCACCGCCGAGGCCATCGCGCTCATTCGCAAGGCCAAGAGGACGGTCCTGGAGGATCGCCTGTTAGCCGACCTTGCTAAACTTGGCCTGCCGGTGCCAGAGCGTGAGTACCGATTCCACCCCGTCCGTAAATGGCGATTCGACCTGGCTTATCCCAGCCGCTTCATCGCCATCGAGTGCGACGGCGGTACCTGGAGCGGCGGCCGGCATGTCCGCGGCGCCGGCTACCAGCGCGACGCCGAGAAGTTCAACGCCGCATCGCGCCTGGGCTGGGCCGTGCTTCACTACACCGGCGCGATGATTCGCTCGGGGTATGCGGCACGCGAGATTGCCGAGGCGCTGGGAGGTGCCGCATGAGGCTCATTGACGCAGACGCGCTCAGGGAGCGGCTGGAGACGACGTTCTTGCTCGCACTCGATGACGCCCACGGGGGGGCAGAACGCGCCCTCGTCGTCATCGTCAAGTCCCGTGTGGATTTCACACTCGACGCCGCCCCGTCCATCGACTGCGCCGCCGACAACCCGCACCTCCTCGTCCCGTCCCACTGCCCGACGTGCGGCGAGGAGTTGGTCCCGTATCCATGCATGGACCTGTCGCAGGACTCCTACCGCGACGGCATTCTGTACGGGCAGGAGCACCCCGAATGGCAAGCCAATCAGAAGGGGACGAAGTGAGGTCGATGATGGACATCATGGAGGGCCAGCAGAAGGACGCCCGCATCGCCGAGCTGGAGAGAAAGCTGTCAGCCGCGCTGGGGGCCGTCGACTTCTGGCAGACAGCACACGAGCAGGCCGAGGCCGAGCGGGACGCGTTGCTACTAGCTGCCTATCACGAGGCTGGTGGGTTCGACAGCCCCAAGGGCTTCACGAACTGGGTCGCTGGGTTACGTACCACTCTTGCGCAGCCACGCGAGGATGACCATTGACACCGAATATCACGACGGAAGACTGCGCGAACTCTCACTCTTCACCGGCGCGGGAGGAGGTTTGCTCGGCAGCCTCATCCTCGGATGGCGAACAGTTGCCGCTGTTGAAATCGACCCCTATTGCCAGCGAGTCCTCTGCGCGAAGGGCGGCTATGTGGCCGACGCCGAGGCTGCACGAAGCCGGCAGGACGATACGGACCTACCCGGGGGTCGTGTCGGGGAAGTCACACGCACGGATGGCAAACGGGGGGCACGGCGATCTGATAGAGGAGGTGGCCCGGCGTGCAGAGGCTTCCCCGTCCACTCCGACATCCGCACATTCCACCCGACGCCCGGCTCCTGCGACATCGTCACCGGCGGCTTTCCCTGCCAGCCATTCAGTCAGGCCGGGAAGAGGCTCGGCGAGGACGACCCCCGCAATATGTGGCCACACGCCGTTCGCGTACTTCGAGAAAGCGGAGCACCGCTGGGCTTCTTCGAGAATGTGCCTGGACTTCTCTCAGGCGGATACTTCGGCACCGTACTCGGAGACTTGGCCGAATCGGGGTTCGATGCGGAGTGGTGCGTGCTGGGAGCAGACGATGTCGGTGCCCCGCATCGGCGGAAGCGGCTGTGGATTCTGGCGTACTCCGCGAGCAATCTACGGCGAGCACCCCGGCATGACAGACGAGTCGCACCTGACGGGGCAGGCGATCGCGGCGGACTCAGCCCGTGGTGGTGCGACCCGGCAGACGTGGGCAACGGCCTCGGCGCGGGACTGGAAGAACGGCAAGGCGAGTCAGGAGACGATGGAGCGCAACAGCCGCCCGCTGAACGAACAGGTGAATGCGGCGACCCCTGGCTCGCTGAACCCTACGTGGGTCGAGTGGCTGCAGGGGTGGCCTCGCGGGTGGACCGACTGCGAGCACTCGGCAACGGACAGGTGCCTCAGACAATGGCGGCGGCGTTCGCGTACTTGGCTCGCGAAGCTGGGTTACCAGTGACAGATTACCACAGGCAAATCAATCAGAGGAGTACGTCGTGAACGCAGCAGAACGCATTCCGTATATCGCGAGATTGCGTGCCCGCATCGCCGCGCTGGAGGCCGAGCTGGCCGTGATGACGCAATTCAAGGAAGACGTGTGCAGGCGGTCGTCCACTGACCAGCACGGGTGGTCTGAGTGGGTGGCAAAATGGGGCCGCGAAAAGGGGAGTGCCGCTTAAGCTTCGGCGGCTTTCCCCGCCTCCGCCACCGACCGCTCCCGCATCCGAGGAAAGAAGCCGTGACACACTTTGTGACACACAATGCCGAGCCTAGCCGCCCCGCCAGTCTCAAAATGAAGTACCGGACCATCGTCGTCGACCCGCCGTGGGAGATCGGCGACTTTCCGCCCAACTTCGGATATGAGGCCGGCAAGGCGTGTCCCTACCCGACGATGACGATGGACGAAATACGGTCGCTTCCCGTATCCGGCATGGTCGCCGCAGGTGCACACCTCTACCTCTGGACGATAAACGAGCGGCTGGAGGAATCGTTCGGCGTGGTGCGAGCGTGGGGGTTCGAGCCGTCCGCGACCCTGACGTGGTGCAAGCCGCGCTACGGCGTTGGCCTTGGCGGGGCATTCCCCAGCGACACGGAGTTCATCATTTATGCCAGGCAGCGTGGCGGTTGCGAGGCAGTCGAGTTCACTCGCCTGCTGTCCTCACGGGCAAAAGAACTCGGTCTCACAAAACGTGACGTGAATGAGACGATGGGCACTACCGATATGGCCGGATGGTGGCTGTCCGACCTGCCGCATCGCGCATCCGTGCCGACCGTTGCGCAGTGGGAAAAACTGAAGGTCATTCTGGGCTATGGCGACGAACTGGACGGGCGCGTAGACGACCTCAACGCTCGCGGAGTCCAGTCGAGAGCGCCGGGGCGCTGGTACGAGTGGCCGCGCGGCAAACACTCGGCCAAGCCCGAAGCATTCCTCGATCTAGTCGAGCAAGTCTCCCCCGGTCCCTACCTCGAACTCTTTGCCCGTCGCCAGCGCCTCGGATGGGACACTTGGGGCAACGAGGCACTATGTCACGTCGAACTGGAGGCAAGATGAATGAGGGAGTGGGACCAGCGATGACCGCCCCTGACCTGCCGAAGCTAGCCTTCTACAACGGTGTCGAATCGCACTGTACCAGCGTCTATACCGACCGCCCCGCCGCGAAGGAGATGCGTGATGAACTCCTTGCCCGCATCGCCGATCTGGATGCAGCGCTGGCGGAGCGGGACAAATCACTTGAAGACCTTTACGCATTCCTCAAGACAGGGGATGTGGTAACGGTCAGCACCCCCGGCAAACGCGGGTCCATCACGTTCAACATGGATAGGCTTGCCGACCTTCACGCCCGCAGCCGAGGAAAGAAGCCGTGACACACTTTATGACACACAACCCCGAGCCTAGCGTTGCGGCCAGTCTCAAAATCTCGTGCGTGGGAAAACGCTCAGCGTGCCTGAGAGCACCGTTTACGCCTGCTCGACAAGCACGAGGTCGTTGGTTCAATTCCAACGTCGCCCACCACGGAATCCCCTGCAAAATAGCATATTCCCCAAAGTGTCCAAAGTGGTCCAAAAACGGCGTGACACACTTAATGACACAATGTGCTAGAATGGAGGCATGATGAGAAAACGTGACGCAGCCGAGAAGCAGGTCGTGGAGGAGGCGCTGGCGGCAGTCAAGGCCGGTCGTGCACATGTGGAGTGGAGCGTCACGCGCGACGTCAGAATGGTCGCATCAGACGGTCGCTGGGGGCCGATAAGGATGCCTGACGGAGAGGTCATGGAGCCGGGCCGCGAGTATCCACTCGACACGGGCCGCCGGTTCAACGAGGTGACGATTCGGTGGGCAGAATGACGTGGCGCGAGTTCAAGTGGAAGGTGGACATCGCAATCCTCGAGGCCAGAGCGTCGGATGCCATCGAGATCGAGTACATCGACACCGGGGCATTCCCCGGACGTGTAGACATCTACGTGCATCCGTTCTCGTCCCCTGTTGAGCCGCGCGAGAAGTGGCCGACGACGCTGGCGGTGCAGGGGTGAATGACCTGACGCTTGACCAGGTGCGGAATGCGGGGCGGTTCGCGTGGCATGACACCGACATGATGCGTGGCTGGTGTTTCTTCGTCTCCGGGGCCGGCTTTATCGTGTGGAATTGGGAAACGTACAACTACGAGGCTCTGGATGCACCCCCCGATGACGATGAGTGGCACCACATCCCCGGCTGCGGCTGCGAACACTGCCAGACGGGAGATGAGGAGCCATGAACGGAAATACTGCGCGATGCCTAGAGAGAGTCGCCCGACTGCTGGGGGTGCGGTTCCACTACGGCGTGTTGCCCCGCGCATTTCGCATGTCGTCCGACTACGAGCGCAGCCTGAAGCAGATAGCGCGGCTTGCTGGCACCAGCGATACGGAATGGCGCAGGCGCACCGGCGAGTGAGCGTCCACCGCCTAGCCCCCGGCATCTACCGCGTCCGTCTGCGCGCCAGCCCGCGCCCAGACGGCAAGCGCCCGGCCATATCGAGGACCCTCCACGGCACCGAGGCCGAGGCCAAACGGCTGGAGCGGAATCTGCTCACCAAGCGCGACAAGGGCCGACTGTCAGCGAGGGCCGGACAGCTCGAGCAGTACACCGACCACTGGTACGCCGAATCTCTGCGGCACGGCTCGCCGGCGACCCATGAGCACCACGCATACCTGCTGGACACGCACATCACGCCACGGCTCGGCGGTTACAAGCTCATCGCCATCACGCCGATGGTCGTCCGCACATTCCACGGCGACCTCGCGGATGCGGGCCTGTCCGGCACCACAGCCCGTAAGGTCGCCAATCTGCTCGCCACCATCCTCGACCAGGCCATGACGGACGGCCTCCTGTTCCGCAACCCCTGCTCTTCGCTGAAGAAGCGGGACAAGCCGCAGATCGACACGCGGGAGAAGCGGGCACTGAGCGCCGACGAGGCCCAAGCGCTGCTGCGGCACATGGCGACTACTGATTGTGCCCACATGACTACCGAACGTCGTCAGCAGGTGCATGACGCGACCATGTTCATGCTGGGAACCGGAGTCCGTCCCGGTGAGGCAATGGCGCTGCTGTGGCAGGATGTCGACGCGAAGGCGGGCATCGCCCACGTCTACCACAACCTCGAGGCGGCGCGGGGCCGGGAACCGCGGCGGAAGACGACCAAGACGAGGCGCGGCCAGCGGGACGTGCCCCTGCCGCCGAACCTGCTCGCGATGCTGAAGGCGCACAAGGCCCGGCAATCCGAGTACAAGCTGCGCATCGGCAGATGGTCAGAGGTCGACTTCGTGTTCCCGTCGCTGGACCCGCGCAAGAACCCCGGCGGGCCATGGACGGTGCAGGCGTTCCGGCTGTCGTGGCGCCGGCTGACTCACGGCAGCGAGTTCGCGGGACTCACGCCCTACGTTTGCCGGCACTCGTACGCGACCCGGCTGCGGGGGCTGATACCGGACGAGGAGCTATCCCGCATCCTCGGCCAGAGCTCGTCCCGCGTCTTGCAGTCGACGTATTCGCATGTCGACCCGCAGACGATGGACCGCGTTAGGGACATCATCGCCGCGATACTGTGAATTGTTAAGTTTGTGTGAAGTCCACGCCTAAGGGGTTGCAATGGTTGCGCGGCGGGGTATGATCTCATTATGAAGACCATCAATGATAAGGAGAACATCATGGCCGCCGTCGCCTGCCCCAACGCTGGAATCGCCTACAAAGGCTCCCTGACCCGGACCGTCCACGACATCAGAAGCGACGGAACGCCGAACCCGGTCGGCCGCGAGATTCGCGTCACGATGGACGTCTGCCCCGTCTGCGGAAACTGGGCGCAGCTCAAGAAGGACGGCACTTGGGGCAAGCATCGCGCCGCCGCAGCCAAACTGGCCGCCCTCGCCCTCTGGGCCAAGCTCGACGCCAAGTCCGGGTACGTGCGATGACTACGGAGGACACCATCGATGACCTATCCCAGCCCAATCACACGGCCGCACTTCTCGCCCGCATCGGCGAACTGGAGTACGAGAACAAGATACTAGAGGGGAATCTCCACATCGTAACCGGAGAACGCGACCGCTACCTCGGGGCCGAGGCCGAACTCATCGAAGCGCGTGCCACTATCGAGCGGCTGAGGGATGCATCATGAAACTGTACCAGCACAATCACACAGAAGCAGACGGTACAGAGACCACCGACTACTACAGCATCCCCGAAGATGATCACAGCCCTATCAGGATCGAGGACGAAGAGCGCGACGCCGAACTCGCTCGCACGCGATGACTGGCCCCCAACACCTCACCGCCGCCGCCGCCGCCCGCCGCCTCGGCGTGAACAAGTCGACGATGAGCCGATGGATCGCGACGGGCAAGGTGCCGGCCGTGCGGCAGGGTGGTCGCTGGCGGGTCAGGGCGACATGGGTGGACGCGGAGCTGGCAAGGATTGGGAAAGACTAGCCGCCCCCACATACAGCGCGACCCGAGGCCCGCCACCGTGCGGGCCTTTCCACGTCGCGATTAGGCGTCCTCCGTCCCCACATGAGCCCTCTAGACTGGGGGCATGGATGACTACACCCTTCTGCACGGCGACTGCCTCGAGGAAATGGCCGCGATGGACGCGGGCAGCGTGGATGCGGTCTGCACCGATAGTCCATACGGATACTCGTTCATGGGCCGCGGCTGGGACCACGCCGTGCCCGGCGTCGAGTTCCGGACTGAGGCGCTACGCCTGCTCAAACCCTCCTGCTACCTCGTGTCTATGGGCGGCACCCGCACCTGGCATCGCCTCGCCTGCGCACTTGAGGACGCTGGCTTCGAGATACGCGACACGCTCATGTGGCTGTACGGCAGCGGCTTCCCCAAAGGCAAGTCCTGCCTCAAGCCGGCATGGGAGCCGATCATCCTCGCCCGCAAGCCGGGGCCGATGCGCGAGCTGGGGATTGAGGAGTGCCAAGTCGGGACGGTAGACGACCTCAACGGCGGCGCATACAGCCACAACCGAGACGCGAGCACGAACAAAGTCTATGGCGAATACCAACGTCTGCATCCAGATGACTTCCCCTCCCCTTCCGGTCGCTGGCCCGCAAATCTCGTGCTCGAATGCACCTGCGACGAGACGCGGGAGGGGACGGCGAAGGGCTCGGCACCGGCCAGCGGCCCGACATTGACGGGCGAATCATCGTCGGTTGCTCGCGGCAAGTTCAAAGGGGTGGATGCGACACCCTGTTACTCCGGCTCTGACGGCAAGGAACCCGTCCGCATCCACACCGACCCGAACTGCCCCTGCGCGATGCTGGACGGGCAGACGGGGACGCTTTCGAGCGGCAAGTTTACGAAGCGGAAAACCCGCATGGCCGGGGAGATTGGGAAAGCACCGTCCTCGCCTAGCGGATGGCCAACCGACAAGGGGGAATGGGACGTTGCCGGCAATCAAGGCGGCGACTCCGGCGGCGCATCCCGCTTCTTCTACTGCGCCAAGGCGTCACGCAGCGAGCGGAACAAGGGGTGCGAGGGGATGGAGGAACGGGATTTGTCATCGGCCGATAAGTGGTCGACCAACGACCGTCGCAGTGGGACGAACAGGCAGCCGACGGAATGGAAGGCATCGGCGCAGAATCACCACCCCACAGTCAAGCCCGTCGCCCTCATGCGCTGGCTGGTACGTCTCGTGGCCCGTCCCGGCGACGTGGTGGTCGATCCGTTCGCGGGCAGCGGCACGACCGGCGTCGCCTGCGTGATGGAGGGTCGCGAGTTCATCGGAATCGACCAGGATGCTGAGTACGTCGAGATCGCCCGGCGCCGGATCGCGCACGCCTCGGCGCAAACGAGGTTGCCCGTTGAATGACTTTCCGAAAGAGGAGCACGCCGTGAGCGACCTACTTTCAGACATGCAGAACAAGGTGTCCGATCTGATAGCCGAGGCGAAGGAGCCGCTCGTAGCCCGCATCACCGAGCTGGGGGCGGAGAACGCGACGGTAATCAAGCGCGCCGCCGACGCCATCATTCAACAGGAGCAGCGTGCCGAGCGGGCCGAGGCCGCGCGGGACGAGATGATGGACGAGATGTATAAGCGACTGGAGCAGGCCGACGCCGATTTGGCAGAGCGGGAGCGGATGCTGCGGCTGGCGTGGCAAACGGCCGCTTATGTTCGCGGACTCGACTTCCCCGAATGGCTTGCCGACCTCCGTGCCCGCGTCTAGGAGGGTCGGATTGAATGACTTCCCCAGCATCGACCTGTCCGTGCTCACGGCGCGGCAACGCCTTGTCATCGTCCTGCACTACTACGACAACTGGACGTATGTCGAGATTGCGCAGGCAATCGGCTCCGCAGACTCAACGGTAAGAAGGCACGCGCAAGACGCCCTGAGCAGGCTAAAAGTCAACGTGACTCGTTGAAAACTGAACGCAACCCCCAACTCTTATATAGAAGGGCAAGGGGATAACGGATGCTGCGAGTTAGCTATGACGGTGGGGCAGTGTGGGTGAGGCGCTGGGAGACAGGCGAGACGCGGAAGTGTCCGGACTGCAGAGACACGTTTCCCGCCACATCCGAGTACTTCGACCCCGGCTATGGTCGCAGCGCCAAGTATCTGAGCCGCCGATGCCGACCATGCGAGAGCAAGCGCCTGTGGCGTGACCCAGAGTGGTTCTGGTGCAAGCAGCGAGAGCGCGACCTTGCCCACGCCGATGGAGACGAAAAGGCTTGGGGAGGCCACGAGGCGCGCTATGGGAACATCCTCGACGCTTGGCCAGAGTATGGCGAGCCCGACCATGACGACGGCGAAGGCGACGTGGTAGAGGACGACTACAGCGAAGACTCACGACCCTGAGCGTCAAGAAGCGGAAACGGAAGCGTCGTATTCCAGCACTTACTCAGGAGCTGGCATGGCATCGCGCCGTAGTCAGAGATGATGCAAAGTGGGAGCGGCTGACGAGAAGGACCGCCATGTGCTGTGCGCGCCGAGCACACATCGAAGCGTGCATGGCGTGCACTGAGGGCATGGGGATCGCCGCTTCGCGCAGTTCTGTTGACGATTGCATGGCATGTCCCAAGCTCGCTAGCATCGCCGAGGACGTGGCAGCACAGAAGCGCATCGCCATAGAGAGAGGCAACAGGTGATTGTCACCGACGGCATCCACCTGATGACCACGGACAGCACCACGGACGCAGAACTACATGCGTTCGCCCGCCGCCTCGGTCTTGATCGCCGCTGGTATCAGCACGTTACATCCCACCCTCACTATGACCTGACGACTGGACGCATGCGGCAGAAGGCACTCGCGCTCGGGGCGCATCTTGTCCCTTCTCGTGAATTGGTGAGACAGTGCAGCCGCCGCCGATGACCAAGGCATGGCGCACCAAGCCGCTGCCGCTGGACTGGGGCAGGACACATCGCCGCATACTGAGGCGTGATCGTGGCATCTGCTACGTGTGTCACAAGCCCGGAGCCCGCTCTGTCGATCACATCGTCCCCTCTTCTCGAGATGGCAGCGAAGAGGACTGGAACCTCGCCGCTATCCACGAGCATCCGTGTCATGCACGCAAGACTGCGCTCGAGGCCAATGCTGCTAATCCGATGGCTAGGTCACGTAAGCGGGAAGAGGAGCGGCACCCGGGGGACGTTAGTGGTGCGTGACCTGAGCGATGAGGGCAGACAGGTCGGCTAGTTGAGAGGGTGCGCCCGCGAAGGGCTGCCCCGTAATGGTCAAGTACCGCCCGCGCCCGTAAATCTCCAGGCGCCCACCATCGACAGCAAGGACACGCCCTCTGGCTACGTTGCCTGTGCCCCACACGTGGAGGCCATGCCCACTAGGCGATGCCTCAACGTATGTGGCAGGACAGGACGCAAGGAAAGTAGCCGCCCAAGGCGCGATGCCATCGTCTGTGATGCAGTGGTCAAGGTCAAGGCAGACAACGCCATCGCCATTGAGTACGAAGCCTATGCCATTGCCCACAGTGCTAGCAGACGCAGCATCATACGTTGCCCAGGTGCGTGCGTTGGTACTGCTAGCGCCATGACCTTGGACAGTGAGTGGACGCTTGGCTGCATCACGACGTACCCAGCGGGCACGATCACGCAATGCGGCAGGCAGTGGACTCGAGCCGGCATGGCGCACGCGATGGGCAGCGACGCGGCAGCGACCCGAACAGTAGAGCGAGTCGGCTCGGGCGAAGGGCGAGAGCGGCGCGTTGCAACGCTGGCATGTGCGCGTGTGGATCATGACCAGATCGTATCACGAATCTGTAACGGATGCAAGCGCAATAGCAGGGACAAGAGGCGGCGCATAGGATGCTACGTCATGCCGCTATGCTAGACTGTGCACGTCAACGCGCCCGATGTAACGGCTAGGGATGCACAGTGGTGTCCCTTCGCTCCCGAGACATGAAAGCGTCTGTGTGTCGCTCCAGCGCAGCGGTGGGGTGGGGGTGGACCCCGGCGCGCGTCCTGCGCTTTCCGGGGAGCTTAGCACCTCCAAACGTGTACGAGTTACCAAGCCGACAACCAAGGCGCCCCGACAAGGAGCGCCTTTTCAGTTAGGAGGCCGACATGGGCTCCCCAGGACCCATTCCGAAGAGAAGCGAAGAGCGCAGGCGGCGCAACAAGGAGAACCCGGTCGAGACCGTGCCCGCCACGGGCAAGGTGAAGCCGACTGCATGCCCCCCCGGCATCCACGCCGAGGCTCGCGGCTGGTATCAGTCGCTCGCCGATTCCGGTCAGAGCAAGTTCTATGAGCCGTCGGACTGGCGGCAGGCGAGGGTGTTGGCAATCATCCTCGACAACATGCTCGAGGCCCCGCGTGTGTCGGCTCAGCTCTTCGCCGCCTGGTGCTCGGCCGCTTCCGAACTCGGGACAACCGAAGGCGCACGGCGTCGGGTTCATATCGAGATCGACCGGAAGCCGAAGAAGCCGGCGCTGACCGCAGTCTCCGTGATGGATGAATACCGCGACGCCCTCGGCGGTTGAGCCGGTCCTCATTGGCCCCACCTGGCAGCGCGGCGAAGACGGTAAGTGGATATTCCCTAGCCGCTCGCTCGGCTGGCAGGCGATCCAATGGGCCGGGGAGTGGCTGCAGCACGAGACCGGCAAGCCGTGGCGGTACACGCCTGAGCAAGCGCGATTCCTCCTGCACTGGTACGCAGTCGACGACGCGGGCCGCTTCCTCTACCGCGACGGCGTTCTGCAGCGGCTCAAGGGCTGGGGGAAAGACCCTCTCGGCTGCACGCTCTGCGCCTTCGAGTTCGTCGGCCCCTGCCGCATAGACCCGAGCGGCCGGACTGTCAAGGACCCGTGGGGTAACGAGCACCCGGCCGGCGTGGCTCACCCGCAAGCATGGGTACAGACGGCCGCCGTCTCGATCACGCAGACGAAAAATACGATGACGCTGTTTCCAGCCTACTTCACGAAGGCGGCGCTGAAAGAGTTCGAGATCGACTTGGGCAAAGAGATCATCTATGCCCACCACGGCGCGCAGCGTATCGAAGCCGTCACGAGTTCGCCGCGGACGATGGAGGGCGCGCGCTCAACCTTCGTGCTGCGCAACGAGACGCACCACTGGCTCAGTAGCAACGAGGGTCACGAGATGGACGCCGTGATTGACCGTAACCTGTCCAAGTCACCGGACGGCGCGGCGCGGGCGCTGTCCATCACGAACGCCTACGAGCCCGGCGAAGAATCGGTCGCTCAAGTAGCGCGCGAGGCTTACGAAAACATCGTGCTCGGCAAGTCCGTCGACGTCGGTTTCCTCTACGACTCGATTGAGGCCCCGCCGGATGCGACGCTCGACCCGGAGACGCTGCCGGCGACACTTGAGGCGATTCGCGGCGATGCGACGTGGCTTGATATCCCGCGCATCATTCAGGCGATCATGGACAAGCGGAACCCGCCCAGCCGCTCCCGCCGCTTCTGGCTCAACCAGATCGTCGCCACCGAAGACGCCTGGTGCACGCCGCAGGAATGGGACGTGCTCGCGGACAAGTCGCAGAAGGTCGACGAGGGCGACCTGATCTCCCTCGGCTTCGACGGCAGCATCACAGACGACCACTGTTCGCTCATCGGCTGCAGGATCTCGGACGGCTTCAATTTCACGCTCGGCGTGTGGGACCCCGAGAAGTACAAGAAGCCTGGGCAGGACCACGGCGAGGCTCCGCGCGAGGAAATCGACGGCGCGGTCAGGCAGGCATTCGACCACTACGACGTAGTCGCGTTCTTCTCGGACCTGCACCCGTGGGAATCCTACGTCGATGCATGGGCGAGGGACTTGGGGAAGGACCTCTGCGCCGCGGCCAGCACGAAGCACCGCGTCGCTTGGGACATGCGGGCGCGCCAGAAGGAATTCACTCTCGAGGGCGCCGAGCGCGTCCACAACGAGATCACCGAACAGGTCTTCAAGCACGACGGCGACGCCCGCGTGAGGCAGCACGTCCACAACGCGCGGCGGCGCCCGAACGCATGGGGCACGAGCTTCGGCAAGGAACACCGCGAGAGTCGGCGCAAGGTCGACTCCCTGGCCGCTCTGATTCTGGCGCGGCTGGCCCGGCATACCTACCTGGCGCTGCCGGAACGCAAGCAGAGACGCAAGCGGCAAAAAGCAGCCTTCTTCTAGGAGACCTATGGCGCTCAGTCAAACAGCAGCAATTGCACAGACCAAGCTCATGCTCGGCTGGCGCGCGGCCGACGCAGACCGACTTGAGCGTCTCTACGGCTACATCCGCAACAAGCAGCGCTTCCTCTGGCTTCCCGCCGCCGCCCCGCTTGAGGTCCGCCGCATCGCGGAAATGAGCCGCGTCAACGTCCTCGGCCTCGTCGTCGATTCGGTTACGCAGTCCATGTACGTGGATGGCTATCGCGCCCCGAAGACCGAGGACGAGGCGCCGGCATGGAACATCTGGCAGCGCAACCGCCTCGACGCTCGCCAGATGGGCGTCCATCGCGCCGGCGTCAGCTACGACGTTTCGTATGTCACCGTGCTGCCGGGCGATCCCGTGGCCGTCATCCGCGGCGTATCACCTCGGAACATGACAGCGGTCTACGGCGAGGATGACGACTGGCCCATGTGGGCGCTTGAGAAGCGGCATTCCGCCGTGAGTGGCAAGACCCTGTATCGCCTCTACGACGACGAGGCGGTGTACTACATGGATGCCGATTCCGGCGGCTCCGTCGAGTTCGTCTCGTCAGAGATACACGGCCTCGGCGTGGTCCCCGTGGTGCGGTTCCTCGCCAAGGATGACCTGGACGACGAGGTGACAAGCGCCCTAGAGGACCTGATCCCGATACAGGACCAAATCAACCTGACGACCTTCGGCCTGCTCGTTGTCCAGCACTACGGCGCGTTCCCGCAGAAGTGGATTGCCGGCTGGATGGCCGACACGGCAGACGAGAAGGTGCAGGTTGCCGCGAACAAGGTGCTGACGTTCGAGGACCCCGAGACGAAGCTCGGCGAGTTCGCGGCCGCCCGTCTGGACGGCTACATCGAGTCGCGCCGTGATTCGCTGCGCAACCTGGCCGCAATCTCGCAGACGCCGGCCCACGCCCTCCGCGGCGAACTCATCAACCTATCGGCGGAAGCGCTGGCTGCCGCTGAGCAGACTGAGCGCCGCAAGGTCACCGAGTACGAGACCATGTTCGGCGAGTCTTGGGAGCAGGTGCTCGCACTGGCAGCGGAGATAGAGAACGAGGATACGGACCCCCTCAACCAGGTCCGCTGGAAGGATACCGAGGCGCGTGCCTTCGCCGCTACGGTCGACGCACTCGGCAAGCTGGCCACCATGCTCCAGATTCCGGTGCAGGAGTTGTGGGAGAAGGTGCCCGGCGTGACGCAGGCTGACGTGGAGCGGTGGAAGTCCGTAGCTCAGCAGGGCGACTCATTCGCGCAACTGAACGCGACGCTCGTCAGGCAGGCGGGCGCGGAAGTCGCGACGGCGGCCCCGGCTGCAGTCCCGGCGGCAATCGCTCCCTAATGGCGCGCACCGCAGAGGGGCGCATCCTCACCGACCTGCACCGCAGACAGCAAATGGCCCTGCGGGCGTCCGTTGTGCGCGACGTGATGCGGCTCTGGCCGGCGTGGCAGCCGAGTAAGCCGGATTCCTACCAGGCATTCGAGCGCGCGATGGTGCTACTGGTGCAGTCGCGCTCCGTCCAGTCGGCAGCGATATCGGCCCGCTACTACGAGATGTTCCGCGCGGCCGAGGCTCCCGGACGGCAGATTGCCCGGACTGTGGCGCTGGCCGCCGCTCGTGACGAGGAACAGATTCGCGCGGCGCTCGGGGCCACCACCAGAGGCACAGTCTACAAGGCGCTGGCGGCCGGACAGAAGTACGAGACGGTTATGAGTAACGCCTTCGTGAACGTATCCGGCACCGTCTCGCGAGACGTACTAGCCGGCGGGCGCGAAACGATCTTCGCCGAGCAGCAACGCGACCCGAGGGCGATGGGCGTGGCAAGGATCACTGGCTCTGCGCCATGTGCCTTCTGCGCCATGCTCGCCAGTCGTGGGGCAATCTACCTCAGCGCGGAGTCTGCGGGCCAGATCGAAGGTCAGGAGATGGACTGGCACCTCCACTGCGATTGCAGCATTGAGGTCGCATACGAGGGCTACGAAATGAACGCCAGAAGCCTCGCGCAGAGGGAGCAGTGGAACAAGAGCGACGGAACGCTCAACGGCTTCCGCCAG
>Ga0209745_1001360_pt1 | contig 14626 bp, 12 predicted proteins | sample BarGraNGADG00312_FD_184495 | JGI IMG/M metagenome (GOLD analysis project Ga0209745, IMG submission 184495) | Arctic peat soil microbial communities from Barrow, Alaska - Barrow Graham LP Ref core NGADG0004-312 (SPAdes) (version 2) | ecosystem: Environmental > Terrestrial > Soil > Wetlands > Peat... | reverse complement strand
CGGTCGTGACCGAATACGGGCCCGCCATGATGTGGACCAGCCAAAGCGGTGCCGCCGCCATCCCTGCCGACCGGGCAACAACAATCGCGAACCAGTGGCTTCAGGCCAACGCACCCAGCGAGACGGTCGGCAGCACGGATCTCTATCCCGGGCATTACACGATGGACACGGTCTCCGGTGGGAATACGGTGGGCATGCTGTCGGTGAATGCCACCACCGGCGCCGTCTGGTACCACACGTGGCACGGCACGTTCGTTGCGAAGGAGGACGCCTGATCGTGGCACCGCCGACGAAGTTGAGTGCTCTCGTCGTCGACGACGAGCCCAGTCTTGTGCGGGTTGTCGAGGGCTACCTGCTGCAGGACGGCTTTGACGTACGCACGGCCGGGGACGGCGAATCCGCCCTGGCCCTGGCTCGGGAGTCCGAACCGGACCTGGTCGTGCTCGACCTGGGCCTTCCCGGGATGGACGGGATCGAGGTGTGCCGCGAGCTGCGCACGTTCAGCCGCTGCTACATCCTGATGTTGACCGCCCGTGCAGATGAGGTCGACATGCTCATCGGGCTGGGGGTCGGCGCCGACGACTACGTCACGAAACCGTTCTCTCCACGTGCCCTGCTGGCCCGCATCCGAACCCTGCTCCGACGGCCCCGCACGGGGGGTCCCAGGACGGCGCCTGGCGCCCAGGAGCAGCGCATCTTCGGTGATCTCGTCATCGACGATCCGGCCCATGAGGTCAGGATCGGGACCTCCCTGATTGCCCTCACCCGTACGGAGTATGACCTGCTGGAAACACTGAGCAGTCGTCCCCGGGTGGTGTTCAGCAGGCAACAGTTGCTGGACGCCGTGTGGGACGATGCCGCCGGCGTCGCCAGCGATGAACATCTCGTCGACATCCATATCGGCCACCTGAGGAGCAAGCTGGGCGACGACCCAAAGTCGGCCCGCTACATCCTCACCGTACGCGGGGTCGGCTACCGGATGGGGCCCGGATGACCCGCCCCGCGACCGGCCCGAAACTGGCCGGGCTGGGCCTGGCCCCGAGGCTGCTGTTGAACAACCTGCTCGTCATCGTGGCCGGGGCTGGCACCGTCCTGGTCACAGCCCTCCTCATCGCCCCTGCCGTCTTCGACTCCCATCTGAGGAGCGTCGAGCCGATCGCGGACTCGCACCTTGTTGAGCATGTCGCCCGCGCGTTCGACCAGTCGCTCCTTGTTGCCCTTGGAGTAGGGATCCTGATCGCCGCCATCACTGGGTCAGCGATCAGCTGGCTGGTAGCCCGACGGCTCGCTGCACCTGTCGCGGACGCGGCCGACGCCACCAGCAGCCTGGCCGACGGACACCTGGAAGCCCGGATGGTCGACCCGAGGATGGGACCTGAGCTCGCCAAGCTCGCCAACTCGGTGAACGCACTCGCCGACCGCCTGCAGGCCACCGAAGAGACAAGGCGGCGGCTCACCGCCGACCTCGCCCACCAACTCCGTACGCCCATCGCCTCGATCCGTGCCACCGTCGAGGCTGTGCGCGAAGGCGTCCTGCCCCCCGACGACGAAACGCTCGAAACCCTTGGATCCCAAAGCGGTCGGCTGAGCCGGCTGGTCGACGACCTGGAAGTCGTGTCCAGGGCAGAGGAGCGTCAGCTTCTCCTCAGCCCCCAACCGGTGGCAGTCGCAGATTTGGTTGAGGCGGCCGGAGCGGCAAACCGAGAAAGCTATCGAGCCGCTGGCGTCCTCCTGAGCGCATCCTTTGCGAGCGCCACACCCTCAGTATTCGTTGACCCCGACCGCATCCAGGAGGTCCTGGGCAACCTCCTGGGAAACGCCCTTCGCCACACTCCCCAAGGAGGCACCGTGGAAGTGGCGGTACGGCCGGGGGCCGACAAGAGCAAGCCGACAGCAGTCATCGAAGTGAGAGACTCCGGGGAAGGGTTCTCCGCAGCGGATGCGGAGCGGATCTTCCGAAGATTCGAAAAGGCGCCAAACAGCCCCGGCTCAGGCCTCGGGTTGGCCATTGCCCGAGCGATCGTCGAGGCCCACCACGGCACCCTCACCGCCCACAGTGGAGGCTCCGGCAAAGGGGCACTGTTCACCATCACCGTCCCGGCCGGCTCGGTACGACCCCGCAAGCTCAGGCCGGCATCAGGCTAGAGCGCCTGCAACCCCGGCGAGCCGCTTGGTCGCCTCCCGTAAACCGGGAATACGGTCCGGGTGGTTCGATGTAGTTTCGATGAAGTTTGGCGCGGGCGGCGCGGCCTGCCCCTCCGGCAGGAAGGCGGCTGGCCGGAACTCGGGAGCAGCTTTCGCTCCGCCGACTTCGGGCAACCTGGGCACTCCGGGTCGAGCCACAGCACAGGTGGGGTTGACGAACTGCGTCCGCCAACCCCACCCGGTCCTACCCCAACCTCAGCCGCCTGGCCGGGCGACTTGAGGCATCAACGCCCGGAATGCCGGGCAAGTCTTCGGAGGTCATCGGCGATCCTCCCAGTGGGGGCTCCACGCGGCGAGTGAGGCCGGCCTCCCGAGCCGGCCCCACCCAACCACCAGTCCTGGCGCTGACCCCATGTCAAAGTCAGCGCCCGGGTTTGCCCGGCAGAGAGGCCGGGCAGCTACTTGAGTCCGCCGAGCGACGTCTGCAACCCGGCGATCTCAGCCCACTTTGGTGTCGCTGTCGAGCGGCCTTCTCGACACTCACGTCGCGACTCCTCTGTGTTGATCCTGCAGTCAAGCCTGCTGCCCGAACGTGCGGAGATCGTGCGCAATCAGTGAAGATACGGTCAAGGTGTGTGGCATAGCGAGGATGGGTCGCGGGGTCGCTGGACAGCCTGCCCACGCCATTGGTGAAGATCGCATCAAGACTGCGGCCACCGGGCCGTTCCCAGCGGGGCGGGCGCGACACATGCTGCATACTGCGGAGGTGACGAGCAACGTTCTACCCACGCCGGCGCGTGTACTGATCGTCGACGACGAGCGAGCATTGGCGCAGATCCTCGGTTCATACTTGGCCAAAGCCGGCTACTCGGTGCATTACGCAGCCGACGGACCGGCCGCTGTGACGGCTGCGCGCGAACTGGATCCCGAGGTCATTCTCCTCGACCTCGGCCTTCCCGGCCTTGACGGCCTCGAGGTGTGCCGGCAGGTGCGGACGTTCACCGACTGCTACATCCTCATGCTGACCGCTCGAGACGACGAAACAGATCGCATCATCGGGTTGGGTGTCGGCGCCGATGACTACATAGGCAAGCCGTTCAGCCCGCGCGAGGTCGTGGCGAGGGTCAATGCCGTGCTCAGGCGTCCCCGGCCATCGAAGGCGTCCGCAACCGACACGCCTTCCGAGGAGCGGCGCTTCGGTGATGTGCGGATCGATCCGGCCGCCAGAGAAGTATGGATGGGCGACACCCAGTTGAGTCTGACCCGCACCGAGTTCGACATCCTCGACGTTCTGTCCAGCCAGCCGAGAAACGCCCTCACGCGCCGCCAGATCATCGATCAGGTGTGGAACACCGAATGGGTCGGCGACGATCACGTGGTCAACGTCCATGTTGCCAATCTGCGCCGAAAGCTCGGCGACGACCCCGACGAGCCGCGCTATCTGCTCACTGTTCGTGGAGTCGGGTACCGGATGGGTCGTCCCCCGGAGCCCACCAGCGAATGAAACACCTGGCCAGCCCCACCGAGTGGACCCTCGGGGTCCGGCTCTTCGTTGCTCAAGGATTGGTGCTGCTGGCGGCCATTGCCACCGCCGGCGGTGTGGCAGCCCTGGTCGGCCCGACCCTGTTCCATCAGCACCTCATCGACATCGGCCATGTGCCCGAGTCGCCGGAAATACCGCACATCGAACAGGCGTACTTCGATGCAAGCACCGCCTCCCTGGCCGTTGCCGCATTCGTTGCGACCGGTTGCGCACTCGCCGTCACCTACTACGTCACGCGTCGGATCCGCCGGCCACTGGAAACGCTGTCCGAGGCGGCCAAGGCACTCTCCCAAGGCCGGCACGAGCAGCTCCCCATCGACCCAGAAGCGGGCCCCGAATTCCGTACAGTTGCCGCTGCGTTCAACGACATGTCCAATCAGCTGAAGGCGACCGAGCAGACCCGACTGCGACTCCTCGGCGACCTCGCCCACGAGCTGCGGACACCTCTGGCGAACATCAAGGCGCATCTGGAGGCAGTCGATGACGGGGTCGCGGACTGGGACCAAGAAACCCGAGCCTTCGTCCTGGCCGAGACCGAACACCTGAGTCGGCTCGCCGGCGACCTGAACGAGGTCTCCCGCGCCGAGGAAGGCAGGGTGACCATCGAAAGACACAAGCAGTCACTGGCGGACATCGTGGCCGATGTCATTGACAGCCAACGGCCGAAGTACGAAGCCAAAGGGGTGGCCCTGGCCTTGGATCGCCACACCAACGCCATCGTCTCTGTGGACGCGATCCGGATCGGGCAGGCGCTCAACAACTTGCTCAACAACGCACTCAGGCATACGGCTGCTGGCGGCCATGTCCGTTTGTCGATCGAGTCCGAGAACAAGTCGACCATTCAGGTGAGCGTCGCCGATGACGGCGAAGGGATCGATGCCGACGCGCTCCCCCACCTCTTCGACCGGTTCTACCGCGGAGACTCGGCCCGCGGGCGGGATGCGGCAGGCTCCGGCATCGGGCTGACCATCGCCAGGGCGCTTGTCGAGGCCCATGGCGGCCAGCTCACCGTCTTCAGCGCCGGACTGGGCCAAGGCGCGACCTTCACGATCAGCCTGCCTGGCGCCGTGTCGGAGGCCGACGCGTTCTAGGTACGCCGACCTCACAGTCCGCACTCAATGTCGGTGCGAGGACCCCATGCCGAGGTGCATGACCGCCATCATCCCAAAGCACGCCAGCCCGCCGAGCAGTGAACCCCACCCGCCCCCGTTAGCGAACTGCCAGAGACCGATCGCGACGAGCGGAAGGCACATCAACAACATCATCCAGCGATGGCCCCCGTGCTTCGAGGCGCGCTGGGAACCTTCCGGAGGGGTGTGCGGTTCGTGGTCGTCCACAGCCCGATCCGCCTCCGTGGCGGGGTCAGGGTAGGTGGGCCATTGCGGAGATGCCTTCTCCTGGTTGTTCACGCTCACGGTCTTCTCCTGGCTAGGTGTCGTCTGTGACTCACTATCCGCGCCGGCGATACGAATCCCGTTCGGGCGAGGTCAAGGTGCTGTCTGGGTGCTCGAGCCTTGGTGCTGGTTCAGAGGGTGCGGCTTCGCCGCCGGGCGTCGTTTCAGCATCGGTGGCTCCATCGGCGCTTCGCCCGCCAATCACCGCGCGGACCACCAGGATGGTGACGATCCAGATGAGCGCCAATCCAAGGCACATGAGAATCCAGATCAGTACCGTCGTTCCCTGATGGGGCATCTGTGTTACTCCCAAGCGCTTGGCTGACCGAACCAGCATGCCGAGCCCCCGGATGTGCCAATCGATGGTTTCGGTCAAGATTCGGGCAAGAGTCACCCTCGGCCGCCAGGTCGGCGTAGATGACTCCCGGGGCGCCGGGACGCCGTCGGCGAATCGAGCTCGGTGACAGAGGCCGGATCTTGACCGAACCTTGCGCGAAGTCGACCCGTATCTTCACCCGGCCAAGAAACCCTGATGTCTGCCGGTTGACCTTTCCGTCTCGGTATCGCGCGTGATTGGAGTCGACTGTGTGGCCAGTGCTGTTTGACGTCTTCGGCGTCCAGATCCAGTCCTATGGGGCAAGCAAGGCTTTGGCCGCGATTGTCGGCGCCCTGATTCTTGGCCGGCGGTTCCGCCGACTCGGACACGACAAGGAGATCGCCTACTCACTGGTGATGTGGGCAACGGTGTGGGGATTCGTCGCGGCCAAGGTCTACTTCCTCCTCGACAACTGGAACCACCTCGACCTGCACATGCTCGGCAGCTCAGGCTTCGTCTGGTACGGCGGCCTGGTGGGCGGAACCATCGCCGTCGTCGTGATCAGCCGGCGGCACAAGTTGCCGCTTGCAGATGTCGCCGGGTCGATGGCCATGCCATTATCCGTGGCTTACGGGATCGGCCGAATCGGGTGCTTCTTCGCCGGCGACGGCACCTATGGCAAACCAACCGACCTTCCCTGGGGCATGGCCTTCCCCAATGGTGCAGTGCCGATCAACGTCCCGGTCCACCCGGCCCAGCTGTACGAAGCGGCCGCAGCGTTCCTGATAGCCGCGGCGCTCTGGATGCTGCAGGACCGCCTGTCGCCTGCCAGCGTGTTCGGTAGCTACCTGGTGCTCAGCGGAATCGCCCGGGTGCTGGTGGAGTTCGTCCGCGTCAACAACCCGGTCCTTCTCGGGCTCACCGAGGCACAGCTCCTCGGTTCGGCGAGTGTGGCCGTCGGCGCCGCCCTCATCGTGCGCTACCGCCACGACGGTCCGGTGAGCGTGGTCGAGCCCTCAACCGCCGCACCTGCTGTTGCCTGAAGCGAGTCGACTTGCCCGCCGACCGCAGGTGCCAGCGCGGGCAGGACTGGGTGAGCATGGTCGTCTGGTCGGGGGCGCTGGCCGCGTGTGGCCAGGGCAAGGCTGGATGCTTGCCTTGGCGTCCTTGGCGGGGGCGGCGACCGCCGCCGGTTTCGCGCCGGTCAGCTTCTGGCCCGCGACACTGCTGGGGGTAGCGGGTCTCGCGCTCACAACCGTCAAGGCCGGCACCGTCTGGGACGCGGTCCGAGCCGCTGCCGCGTTCGGGGTTCTGCTCACCTCGCTCACGCTGAACTGGATGAGCCTGATCGACCTCGGTGCTGCGCTTGGCCTGATCGTGCTCGTCACGTCCTGGTACGCGCTCCTCGGCGCGGCCTTGTTTGTCGCCGGCCGTACACGGTGGTGGCCGATGCTCGGGGCCTGCGCGTGGGTGATGATGGAATACGCGGCCGCCCGCGTGCCCTTCGGCGGATTCGGTTGGCTCCGGCTCGGCTACGCGATGCTCGACTCCCCGCTGGCGGGCCTCCTACCACTGGTTGGCGTTGGCGGGCTGAGCCTTTCAACGGCGATCACAGCCAACCTTTTCGCCTGGCTGCTTACAAGACCATCGCCGCGCAGGGGCTGGCTGACGGCGATCGGGGCCGGCGGACTTCTTGCAGCGGCCGCACTCGGTAGCGGTCTGCCTCCCGCGCCCGCCGAAGGCAGTGCGACTCTCGGCTGGGTCCAGGGCGGTGCCCCAGGCGGTGGGATCTACGGGATAGGGTCGGCCCGCTCCACCACCATCAGGCACGCCAACAACACACTCAACCTCGGCCGCGAAGTCAGCGAAGGTCGAGAACCGCAACCCGATGTGGTGGTCTGGCCAGAGAACGCCACTGACATGGACCCTGGCTCGGACCCTGAAACCCGACGCCTCATCAACACGTCGATCACGGCCATACGCGCACCACTTCTGGTCGGCACGATTCTCAACGGCCCCGGATCAGGCCAACGACGCACCGCCGCACAACTATGGTCCGCAACCGACAATCCAGGACCCACCTACATCAAGAGGTCACTCGTGCCATTCGGCGAGTGGATTCCGTTCCGCGACCTGCTCCTGCCACTGATCCCTCAGCTGCGCTACGTCGGAGCACAGTCCGTGCCCGGCACCCAGGCCGGCGTTCTCCCGACCACGCTGCGGGACGGCCGGACAGCGATGCTCGGCGTCCTGATCTGCTTCGATGTCGCCTTCGACGACGTCGTGTACGACCTCCCCAACGACGCCGCCCAGATCATCGTGGTGCAAAGCAGCAACGCAATGTACCAAGGCTCCAGCCAGGTCGAGCAGCAGTTCGCCATCACTCGCGCGCGGGCGGCGGAGCTTCGTCGCGAGGTGCTCGTCGTCACGACCAGCGGCATCAGCGGCGTCATCGACCCCACCGGTGCACCGCAATCCCGCGTCAGCACTGGTTCCGCTGCAGGCACCGTAGAGATGCCGCTCAGGAACGGAACCACACCCGCAGCCCTGCTCGGTGTCCCACTGCAGCAACTCGTTAGCATCATCGCCGCGGTCTGGCTGCTCATCCTGACCTGGAGGTCAAAACGCCGGGCCGACAGGCACCCCGATCCGGGATCCATACAGCTCCAGGAACCTCCCCCACCAGCCCTTCAGTCTGAGCGTCCTCACCCGCCAGGGCAGATCCGTCCGGCTGCATGCCGGTGAGGGTCACCGGATGGATTGTGCAGCGTGGATCGTGAACCTACTCGATCTCCAAACCTCCGCAGCCTGTCGCCGGCTGAGCGTCTGGGCCCGACGGCCGGTTGTCCTCACCCGATGCCTTCGACTGCACCTCGGCTGCTCCTGGCCGCACCCATTGCTCGCTCCGTGTCACTTGCGCCAAATGTCCAACAACTACATGCGGTGGGCCATCGGGAGCATGAACAGGTAGACGTTGATGACCGACAGGATCCCCAGCAGCACCATGAACGGGACGGTCGTAGCTCGACGGCGAGCGACGCTGCCGTAACGGCGGTGGCTGATCCGCCGAATGGTGTAGGCCGAACCGGCCACGCCAAGGGCCAGAACCACGAGCTGGAGAATCAGGATCGTCGACGGGCTGGCCAACGCTGTGGCCCCGGCCGCGGGGGCCGCGCCGAACAGCGACGCCACGGTGGAGAACACGAGCGAACCTTCCGCAAGGAGGTGGAACAGGTTGTGTGCCACGTGCGCGGCGATGTCCAGCGGGATCAAGGCGTAGCCGAAGCGGGCGAAGTTCATCAGCGTGTTCTCCAGGTTCCCACGGGCCGCGATACGTGACGCCAACGCCAGAAGGCCCACCGGGATGCTGACCGCGACCACGAAGGCCACCGTGAAGATCAGCGGGTAGTTCGTGATCCCGGTGGTCTGCTCGATCCACTGCAGCACGTCCTGCCACACAGTCAGCATGGTGATGTTCTGGATGAGGACGATGCCCATGATCGCCATCGCCAGGAACGATTCCTCGACCTTGGGCTTGTCCAGGAACCACAGTTCGCTCATGGGCTTGCGCGTGGTGATCTGGATCGCGTCGTTCGGGCAGGCCTTGATGCAGTTCGAGCACAAGGTGCAGTTGGCGCTGGTGTCCATCGTCCGGGGGAAGTTGAACATCGGGCACCCCGACTGGGTGGCGGTGCCGTTGAAGCAGGCGGCCTTCGCCTTGCAGGTGTTGCAGATGCTGGTGTCTGCACGGAGCCCGACCACACTGCTGCGGGAGTAGTTGCTGCACAACCCACCAAGGAAACACAGGTAGCGGCAGAAGGTGCGCTTCTGGAAGAACGCACCGGAGAGGATCACACCGGTCGTGAGGAGCAACAGCAGCACCCCGGATCCCCACGGCGACTCCACGATCCCCCACACATGGTCACTCCACGTGATAGCAAGGAACTGTGCGTCGATGATCCACAGCCCGTACAGCTTCAGGAACCTCGGCACCGGCCGGTTGACGCCCACGATCTTCTGGACGAAGTCGGAGAGGGCGCCGAACGGACAGACCGCGCACCAGAGGCGGCCAACGACAACGAAGGTGATCGGCAGGATCGGCCACCACAGAACCCACATCAATGCGGTCCCCGCGTTGCGCTGGGCGGTGGCCGGCCCGGCCAGCAGCTGGTAGGCGACCAGCCCGAAGATGGCGGCCACGGGGACCTGGAGGATCCCGGGATACCACCGGCTGCGCATGATCCTGGCGACGAGAGGGACCTTCATCAGGTCCCGACCAACCGGCTGGGATGGCAGGAGCGGCTCACTGTCGAGATCCGACTCAACGTCGTTGTCGTACCTGGTGGGAATCAGAGTAGGCATGTTGATCCTGAAAGTTGGGGGTTACTTGGAAGACCGGGACGTCTTTGGGGAACTGACGGCTGCGCGCTTGTCACGACGCCTCATGAGCCCCGCCGCGGCCAGGACCGCACCGTTGACCGCAACGAAACTGCCAACGACAGCAGCAAGGGGCCGAGCCGCTGGCGCCGCTTCCGTACCGGCGTGTGACGAGCCGGCCGGCTCCTCGTGGTTCATCCCGGCCATCTCTTCATCGCTCATCCCGGCCATTGAGTCCTCGCTCGCCGCCGCCGTCGCCGGCTCCTCGTGGTTCATCCCGGCCATCTCTTCATCGCTCATCCCGGCCATCGGGTCCTGGCTGGTGTTGGCGCCGGGGACGGCCGATGCAGTCGGCTGGGCGGTCGGGCCCTGCGCGGGATGGACCGGGTTCGCCGCTAGGGCCTCCTGTGCTCCGACAAGGGATATCGCGACCGCCGCCAGAGTGGCGGCAAGGATGGCGAAACGCTTCAGCATGGAGTCTCCTCGGAGGTGGGACTCCCGACTATGGCGGCCCGAACGAGGCCGTGGCGAGCCAGATCCGGCTTGTACGCCAAAGCTTGAAGGAAACTTCACGGAACCTGAACGTTGGCTCCAGCAGACTACGAAGGGGCTCCACCCGCACGGGGTCGGCACCTGATGCTGACCAACCGAGAAATGGACAGCCTCGGCCCCAGCAAGCGGGCCCCAATCCTGAACAAATAGCCAAGTAATCGTCAAGATCTGGTGTCGGTGCCGCTTGAGGGGTCAAACCACGGGTTCCGGAGCAGGCACGATATCGCCCATGACCTCACCCCACTCCGCTGTTCGGAACTCGAGCACTGCCGCACACGACCGTCGGTCAGCACCCGGTCGGGCGACCCTGGACGGGAATGAAGCGGCGGCACGGGTCGCGCACGCGCTGAGCGAGGTGCTTGCGATCTACCCCATCACGCCCTCCTCGGCGATGGGCGAGTCTGCGGACGCCTGGTCAGCAGCCGGACGCACCAACCTGTGGGGAGCCGTTCCTGAAGTCGTCGAGCTCCAATCCGAGGCGGGCGCGGCCGGAACCCTGCACGGTGTCGTGACCAAGGGCACCCTGGGTGCCACCTTCACCGCCTCTCAAGGCCTGCTGCTCATGCTCCCCAACATGTTCAAGATCGCCGGTGAGCTCACCCCCGCCGTCATCCATGTCGCCGCGCGGACGGTGGCCACCCACGCCCTGAGCATCTTCGGTGACCACTCCGACGTGATGGCCGCACGCACCACCGGCTGGGCGATGCTTTGCGCCTCCAGCGTGCAGGAGGCGCACGACTTCGCCCTCGTCGCGCACGCAGCGACCCTGCGCACCCGAGTACCGTTCGTGCACTTCTTCGACGGGTTCCGCACCAGCCACGAAGAGAACACCATCGAACTCCTCGCACACTCCGACATGCGGGCGCTCGTCCGCGAGAGCGACGTGCTGGCCCACCGTGCCCGTGGGCTCACGCCGGACGCGCCGGTGATCCGCGGCGTCGCCGAGAACCCGGACACCTATTTTCAGGCCGCGGAGGCGGCCAACCTGTTCCACTTCGCCGTACCCGACGTGGTCGCCGAACTGTTTGCGGAGCTGAACGAGCGCACCGGGCGGCGCTACTCGCTGGTCGACTACCACGGCGCCCCGGACGCGGAGCGGGTCGTCGTCACCATGGGATCGTCGGCCGGCTGCCTCGCCGAGACCGTCGACGAGCTCGTCCGCCGCGGCGAGAAGGTCGGGCTGGTCACCATCCGATTGTTCCGGCCGTTCCCGGTAGCCGAGTTCCTCGCCGCATTACCCGAGAGCGTCACCAGCATCGCCGTCCTCGACCGCACCAAGGAGGTGGGCGCGCCCGCCGAGCCGCTACATGCCGACGTGCTGGTTGCGCTTGCACAGCGATCCATCCGCTTGACCGAGGTTCAGGACTTTTCGGCTCGTCAAGCGCAGGATGGTCCACGACCAGCCAACGTTAGGGTCATTGGTGGCCGGTACGGGCTGTCGAGCAAGGAGTTCACACCGGCGATGGCGAAGTCGGTCTTCGACGAGCTGTCGAAGGCCGAGCCGAAGCCGCGCTTCACCGTCGGCATCGTCGACGACGTCACCCACCTCTCACTTGTCCCGGACGCTGGATTCCATGTCCCCACAGACCACCTCTCCGCCGTCTTCTTCGGCTTGGGTTCCGACGGCACCGTCGGTGCCGCGAAGAACTCGGTGAAGATCATCGGCGAGCAGCCGGATGCCCACGCGCAGGGCTACTTCGTCTACGACTCCCGCAAGTCCGGTGCGGTCACCGTCTCCCACCTGCGTTTCGGCACTTCCCCGATCCGTGCCACCTACTTGGTGGAGCAAGCTGACTTCGTCGCCGTCCACCAATTCGACCTCCTCACAGCCATGAAGACCGTCGACGTCGCCAAACCCGGCGCGACGCTGCTGCTGAACTCCCCGCACGGTGCCGACACATGGGACCACCTCCCGGTCGAGGTCCAGGCCGAGATTGCCGAGAAGCGGTTGCGTACCTGGGTGATCGACGCCGAAGCCGTGGCGAAGGCAGCCGGGCTGGGCAAGCGGATCAACACCGTCATGCAGCCGTGCTTCTTCTACCTCTCCGGCGTGCTGCCCGCCGATGAGGCGATCGCCGCGATCAAGGCTGCCGTCGAACAGACCTATGGCCGCCGCGGACGGACCGTCGTTGAGCGCAACTTCGCAGCGATCGATGCCGCCATCGCCGCGCTGCGGCCGCTGCCGGCGGGGCTGCGACCGAGCAGTCACACCCACCGGCTGCCTGCGCTGCCCGAGGCAGCTGGCGACTTCGTCCGCCGCGTCACCGGCGCGATGCTGCACGGCCAAGGCGACCTGCTGCCAGTCAGCGCACTGCCCGTGGATGGCGCGTGGCCGACCGGCACGTCGAAGTGGGAGAAGCGGGGACTGGCGGCGGAGTTGCCGATCTGGGACGAGTCCCTGTGCATCGACTGCGGCAAGTGCGCCGTGGTGTGCCCCCACAGTGCGATCCGGATCAAGCTTGCCGAGCCCGCCGACCTCGAAGCAGCTCCTGAGGGGTTCCGGCACAAGGAGTACAAGGACCGGCAGCTGCCCGGCCGCCGGCTCATCGTGCAGGTGGCGCCCGACGATTGCACCGGCTGCGGCATCTGCGCCGACATCTGCCCGGCCCGGTCCAAGAGCGAACTCAAGCACAAGTCACTCAACATGGAACCTGCCCGCGAACACCGTGAGGTGGAGCGAGCCGGATTCGACTTCTTCCTGGGCCTGCCAGAGGTTGACCGGACGCTGGTGCGCCACGACCAGGTGAAGGGCGTCGCGCAGCTGCAGCCGCTGTTCGAGTTCTCGCTGGCCTGTTCTGGCTGTGGCGAGACGCCGTATGTGAAGACCCTCACGCAGTTGTTCGGTGACCGGATGATCGTGGCCAACGCCACCGGGTGCTCGTCCATCTTCGGCGGCAATCTGCCGACCACCCCCTACACAACCAATTCCGACGGCCGGGGCCCGGCATGGTCGAACTCGCTGTTCGAGGACAACGCCGAGTTCGGCCTGGGCATGCGGATCGCCCAGGACCAGCAGCAGGGAGAAGCCCGACGGCTGCTCGCCGCTCTGCGCAACGAGGTAGGCCACGACCTCACCGACGCCCTGCTGGACGCTGACCAGCCGGATGAGGCCGGCCTCGCCGCCCAACGTGCCAGGGTGGCTGGGCTCAAGCGGGTCCTCGCCGGACACCTCGCCACGAATCCGGAGCCAAGCGCAGCCATCGTTGGCGATCAGGCCCGCGCGTTGCTGTCCCTTGCAGACGAACTGGTCGACAAGTCGGTGTGGATCATCGGCGGCGACGGGTGGGCCTACGACATCGGCTACGGCGGGCTCGACCACGTGCTGGCCAGCGGTCGAAACGTCAACATCCTCGTCCTCGACACCGAGGTGTACTCCAACACCGGCGGGCAGGCGTCCAAGGCGACACCGCGAGGCGCCACCGCGAAGTTCGCCACCGCCGGCAAGGCCACGCCCAAGAAGGACCTGGGCGTTCTCGCCCAGGCCTACGGGAACGTCTACGTCGCCCAGCTCGCGATCGGGGCCAACCAGCAGCAGACCGTCCGGGCAATGATCGAGGCACAGGCGCACCCCGGCCCGTCACTGCTCATCGCCTACTCCTCCTGCATCGCGCACGGCATCGACATGGCCACCTCCATGAGCCACCAGAGTGACGCCGTGGCCAGCGGCTATTGGCCGCTGTACCGGTTCCGCCCAGGCCAAGCCGAGCGACCGCTCCAGCTGGACAGCAAGGCCCCGACCCAGCCCGTCCGCGACTTCATGCGGAGCGAGGCGAGATTCGCCATGCTCGAGCGAGCCAATCCGGCCCGTGCCGAAGAACTTGCAGGACTCGCTCAGGCCGATGTCGATGAACGCTGGCGCTACTACAGCCAACTCGCCACCGTCGAACGCCGCCTGCCGGCGCCCGAGGAAAGCTAGCCCCGGTGGCGCTGCGGGTGCACATCAAGTCTTCTTCGAACCTTGACCGAATCCCGGTGTCGCAGATGCCGGACCCGGACGACTATGTCTTGGTGGACCAGATCACAGAACCTCAGCTCGCACCTGCGCCATCCAGCGACGAGGCAAGCCCAGCCGCAACCGGTGGGTCGCGTCTCCATGAAGGCGTGCGCGCCGGGTGGGCAGCGACGCGGGCCGCGCTCGGCAGCCTCCTCGGTCTGGCGCCCCATGTGCTGCACCACGTCGGCATCCTTGCCGGCACGGCCTTCCTGGCCGGGCTCTGGGGCAACCTGGCCCTCTACGCGGTAGGGCTGCTCTTGAGCATCCCGATGCTGCGGCGGCTGCAGCGACGATTCGGATCGATT
>Ga0209745_1001359_pt1 | contig 14642 bp, 10 predicted proteins | sample BarGraNGADG00312_FD_184495 | JGI IMG/M metagenome (GOLD analysis project Ga0209745, IMG submission 184495) | Arctic peat soil microbial communities from Barrow, Alaska - Barrow Graham LP Ref core NGADG0004-312 (SPAdes) (version 2) | ecosystem: Environmental > Terrestrial > Soil > Wetlands > Peat... | reverse complement strand
GAATTTTGGCGTAGGGTTTTATTATTATACTGACAAATATTTTGCAGGACTCTCGGTGCCGTCAGTATTGACCTACGAGAGTGACGAGATGGATCAGTTCAAGGTCTCTCCCAACTATAAAATGTTCAAAACCTATTTTTCCGCCGGAGCCCTGATAAGATTTAGTGACCTGTTCAAGATCAAACCTTCAATGTTGCTGAGGTATTCAATGGTGGAACCGCTGGAAGTCGACCTGAATGCAAATCTGATTATTGCTGATCTGGTATGGATTGGAGGATCTTACAGGATTGCCGAAGAGGCTGTTGTCGCCCTGCTCGATCTGCAGTTAACGCCGCAGCTAAAGCTTGGATATTCGTATGACTATCAGCTGGGCCATCTGAATAACTATACATCGGGAACGCATGAGGTATCACTGAGGTATGAATTTGAATTCTCTGTAAGTGCAACGTCGCCACGGTATTTCTGATAAATGAAGAGGCATATAACATATACGGCAGTATTATTCACAGTTCTTTTAATCTGTTCCTCCGGTCTTTACGGTCAGGCAAAAGGTTCTTTTGAGGTTTATCCCGTGCCGGCTATCTCGTCGGGTTCTGATGATATGGCTCCAGTAATACTTAGTGACGGAATACTCTTCTGCTCGAACAGAAAAGTCAATCCTTTCCTTACAAAAAAGAATCTTGAGGGAGTCAGGCTATACGAACTCTATTTTGCACCTTTTGACCAGAATGGTAACCCGGGTAAGCCGGTACGCTTCGGCTCCAACCTCGGCAAGGATACCAATATAGGTCCTGCATCGGTTTCCTCAGATGGTAAGACACTCTATTTCACCAGGAATTACATCGTGGGAAGAAAAGTGAAAAAGAATGAGTCAAACAAACTCGGCATATTCACCGCAACACGCAATGGATCGCAATTGACGGATGTTCGGCCATTTGAATACAACGACCCTGCCAGCAACCTTTCTTATCCGTATGTCTCGGCAGACAACAGGTACCTGTTTTTCTGCTCTGATATGCCGGGCAGCCTGGGGAAATATGATATTTATATGTGTGAGAATGTGGATGGCAAATGGACCAGCCCGGTTAATCTCGGCGATAAAGTCAATTCAGCCGATGCTGAGATAAATCCTTTCCTTCACAGCTCCGGCAGGCTTTACTTTGCCTCTGACCGTCCGGGAGGTCACGGCGGGCTTGATATATGGTACACAACCCTGGCTTTCGGTGCATGGACTAAACCGGTGGTGCTTGACGATCCGATCAACTCAGAGGCTGATGACTTTGCTTTTTATGCTGTTCAGGGCAGCCTCGAAGGATATTTTGCTTCAAACCGCCGCAAGTACAATGATGATATTTTCAGGTTCGCCACCACAATCATTCGCTGGTCGGTTTGCGATACGCTCAGAGAGAACAACTATTGTTATGAATTTATTGAGGAGAATGCACTGAAAAATGATACCATCGATGTCAGGTTCAGGTGGGAGTGGAACTTCGGAGACGGAACAAAAGCCGACGGTGTAACAGCTGAACACTGTTACAGCGGACCGGGAGATTATGACGTCAGCCTCGATATTGTCAACCTTATAACCGGAGGTATTGAAAAACGACAGGCTTCGTATGAACTGGCAATAATGGATATTGAACAGCCTGTTATTGTTTCCCCTGATAAAATAATGGCTGGAGAGAATCTTGTCCTTAATGCCGGTGAATCCAATCTTCCGGGTATGGATATTGCCAGGTATTACTGGAATTTTGGAGATGAAACTGTTTCTTCAGGGCTGGAGGTATCAAAGATTTATTCACTGCCCGGAAAATATAACATACAATTAATAGTTAGTTCTAAAGCGGCTGCGGGAGGTGTTGTACGTGAAGTATGTGTCTGCAAGAACATCGAGGTAACTCCTGACGGAAATTGATTATTGCCACGGAAAATGAGAAAAAACCGGTATATACACATTGTTATCCTTTCACTTCTGCTGGCCCTGCCCGCAGGGGTCAACAGCCAGGAAGTCCCGGGTCCGGATGAGAATATTCCATTCCTGATCACTTTCGGCAGGCAGGGAGGGGAGACCTCATGGGGTGATGATGACTTCTCGCAGACATTTTTCTTTACCATCCCGAAGGATTACAAGGATCCTTTCTACATAAGGATTTATGACGCTGATATCGGGGGCAAGACAGATGAACTCAACAACTTCTGGAATACCCGGATGGTTTACTCAGTTTATGGTGGCAAGGGATGCTACACGGACCCTGATGCCAAGGGAATAAATCCTACCGGGAATTACAAGAGCGGTACCTTGCTTGCCACCAGGACATTCGGGATGGATAACAAGCTTGATGAGAGATGGTTTACATTCGGCCCGTTCAATCCTGCAGACGGTGAATATTACCCCAAGTTCTCAAGCAACGTTTTCAAAATAATATGTGATGGTGTCTCCGGTGATGACGGCAATCTTTACAGGTACGCACTTTCCCGGAGGCCGGATGCCAACGTGCCTATCGAAGGAGCCAATGCATTCACCTATGAATACACATTCAGGATGTGGAACAATAATGACACCTCATTCGTATCTCATATATACCCGTATATTGACAGCGGATGTATCTATATCAGGCAGAGAAACTTCGACTGGGACAATGACGGTGAATTCATTGTGGTATCCGTTGAACGAAAAGGACAAGCCATGCCACTTTCAGGTGAAGACCAATGGGTTGATGACCGGATGCCCATCCTTGATGCAGAGATCGGAAAGTCTCTTGACTTCAGGTTTTATAAGAAACGGGGCGACCTGGTGAGAAACAACAATGTGGTAATGAGCGTCGAAAACCAATACGGAGAGAACCTGCAATTTTTCAGTGCGCCCATTGGCGGCGTGCCGGTATATAAGCCAAAGATAACGGTCAGACCCAAAAAATAAGCATGGTCAGGAGCATAAGTATCTTAACTACAGCACTCTGTTTAAGCCTGTTGCAGGCGCTGACCTCGTTTCAGACACTAGCACAGACATACAGTTACAGAACCTACAATCAGAATACCGGCTTACCGGGCGATTATCTCAGCGTGATCGAACAGGATCACGGTGGATTTCTGTGGGCAGGCCTTGAGTCTGGACTGTTCAGGTACGATGGATTTGAATTCCATCCCATGTTACTGGCTGACACCCTCTCAGAAGCCTATCCCAACGCTCTCTATTGTGACAAAAAAGGAACCATGTGGATCGGGCTTACCGACGGCTTACTCTTTACCTGGAACAACGGAGGCACTCCGGTACGAAAAAGTGATATACAGGCTGACAAAATAAACCGCATCACCGAAGGACCTGACGGCAGGGTGTGGATAGTCACCCAGACGCAGGGAATATATACATCCGATGCAGGAACCGGTGACAAGACGACCAGAATGGCGATGCCGGAAGGAACAGTAGTATTTGACATATCTTTTTCAGGACCGGATTCAATCATTGTTGCTACGCAGGATAACCTGCATCTTTGCCTTATAGCAGGTGACAAGGCGGTCATCGACTACTCTTTCCCCGAACTTGAATATACCTGGGTTCAGACAGTCAGAAAAATAGATGACAATCACTGGGTTGCAGGTACTGACGGTTCCGGTCTTTTCCTGATCAGGCGTGAGAATGGCATCATGACGGCATCGGCAATTACTAACCCTGCATTTGAGGGCCTTCGCATTCCTGAACTGATTGCCGGACCCGGTCGGACATTGCTTATTGCCACACGCGAGGCAGGAGTGATCAGGGCTGAATTCAATGAAGATTTTTCTTCCCTGAGCCCAAAAGCAGCATATAATATGCTCTCGGGCCTGCCCGAAAATGATATTAAAACAATTTTCAGGGACCGTGAAGAGAACCTTTGGATAGGCCTTTTCAACCGCGGCCTCGCTGCGGTGACGACCAATGCCTTCTCTTTCTTCACCCCGGCAGTGAACAAAGAAATTAACTTCATCGGTGAATCAGGAGGGAAGGTCATTCTGGGTAACAGGAACGGTCTCTATGACTTCGATCCGGTTACCGGGAGCTTTTCAAACTGGCGTGAACTGAACAGGAGGACAGGAGGGTCAGGTATTGTCTCATGGAATTGCGATGACAGCGGAAGCATCTGGATTGGAACGATCAGTGACGGTCTGTGGCTGATGAACACCAAGGGTGACCTGAAGCAGTTCTACCGCTCCATGAACCCGGGACAGAACCGCATAAACTCAGTCGCCATTGACGCTGACAATATCTGGATTGCAACGCTGAACGGTGTTATACTCCTCGACAGGGAGACCGGAAAACAGAGGGCGGCATATACTACATGGGAGATGCTTCCGCATAATAATGTTTCACAACTGGTTGTTAACAGGCCGGGAGAGGTACTCGTTGCTACCGAAACGGATAAGTTATGCTATATCCATATCACTGGCGGGGTCAGGACTGAAGGTAAGGTCATGGAGGGTATGATGCGCAACAGGATACTGAGCCTCTCTGTCTCCCCTGACGGAAAAATCAGCGCAGGTACTAACGGAAACGGATTGTTTTATTTTACAGGCGATACGCTTCTCAATTTCACCACGGCTGACGGGATGCTCTCAAATTACTGCTACAGCACTCTCATAGCCTCTGACGGCCGCATCTGGACAGGACATGAGAAAGGTTTCTCTATCATCAATCCTGTTACAGGATCAGCCAGATCATTCAGCAGTGAGTTTGGCTTCAGCGGCGACTGCATGGCAAATGCGATGACCGGGACGCGCGACGGTTCGGTTTATGTGGGAACCACGGAGGGTATCTGGGCTTATAATCCTGCGATGGAACAGAAGGTAACTACCCCTCCCCAGGCAGGAATATTATCGGTGATTATCGGCAATACTGAATATCCGTACCGCGAGTCTTACAACCTGCCTTACAAGTCATCGTATACAGTCAAAATCAACTACGCGGGCATTTCGCTGCGCGATCCGTTAAATGTTGTTTTCCGGACCAAGCTTGAGAATTCCGATGAGGAATGGGGAGAAGTAACTACAGACAGATCGGCAACATACAGGCTGAGTGAAGGCCATTATAAGTTCATAGTGGAAGCCTTTACCCGCGATGATGACGAGAATATTACGACAGCCTCATTCGACCTGGTAATACAAAAGCCTTTTACCCGGAGCTGGTGGTTCATCCTCTCTGTCCTTGCAGTAGCTGCGGCTGTTGTATACCTTATAATCTATCTTCGTGAGCGTGCTCACAGGAAACAACGTGAGTTTCTGGAGGAGGAACTGAGGAAACGCACTTCGGAAGTCTATGCACAGAAGGAAGAGCTGGCCCAGAAAAACCTTGATATCACTGAGAGTATAAAGTACGCCAGGCGTATCCAGAGCAGCGTTTTGCCTGATACCGCCAGACTGGGAACAGTTTTCAGGGATGCTTTCGTTTTCTACCTTCCGAGAGACATTGTCAGTGGTGACTTCTTCTGGTTCGACTGGATAGACAAGGACCGATTTGTAGTAGTCTGCTCTGACTCAACCGGACACGGTGTACCCGGAGCATTCATGTCGATGATAGGAACAGCTCTTCTTCAGGATATCATCACTGTGAAGAAAATCACCAGACCGTCACAGGTTTTGCATGAGCTTGACAGGCAGATATTCTCAACACTGAACCAGAACCAGGAGTTGGAGGCCTCTAACGACGGGATGGACATCATTGTCTGTGAATTCAATATAAAAACCAAACACCTGGTCTTTGCCTCAGCCATGAGACCTGTTATACTTGTTATCGACGGGGAACAGCAATATGTAAGGGGCAACCGATCTGCCGTAGGAGGCGAGTCAGTCTCAGAGAAGTTTTTTGATGACCAGGAGTACCATCTCAGAGAAGGCGACATGGTTTATCTCTTTACTGACGGATACCCGGACCAGTTTGGCGGTGACGGCAGCAAGAAGATGAAGATCAGCCGGCTGAGGACAGTCATAGATGAAATAAAGACCCTTTCAATGGCTGACCAGGATCAGCGGATAAGGGATTTTTTCTATGAATGGAAAGGTGACAACGAACAGGTGGATGATGTTCTTATGATGGGCTTAAAGGTCTGATCACCCGTCGCCGCAGGTACCTGTATCTCCCAGTACAACGACACACGTAGAGGCTGTGTTACTCTCATTGCCGCTGCGGTCTTTGATCCAGAAGTCATAATACAGTGTGTCGGTGTCGTTATAAATGAAATAGATTATTGTTAAGTCTATGGTTCCCTTGAGTATCTTATTCTGACCCGGGGCATTCAGATAAGGAATGCGGTAATTAGAAGGATACAGCGGATCAGAGGGGGGAGCCAGCTCAAAGACACCTCCTGTTTTGCGAAAGAGCTGAAGGAAGAGATTGTCCTCGGATGAACTTGGTATACTGTCCGGCGCTGTCAGACCAAGGTCGCCGTCACCATCCTCAAAATAAAACGTCAGCTTGCCGGCCCTTGCGGGGTTACCTAAAATATCAATTGTATCAAACAGGGCAAAGGTTCTGAACTCTATCGACGGCTCCGGCGGAAGCTTCTCAATGGGACCGCATGAGCCCAGAAAGATCAGCAACGTAAAAATCAATATCGGAAAAGATATTTTCATATAGGTCTGCCCGTTCTGTGCAACAAAAATCACACCAAATGTATTTATTTTTTTCTGAAATAGATCTTTACAGGTGCACCCGAAAGCTCAAAATTCTCCCTCATCCTGTTCTCAATGAACCGCCTGTAGGGATCCTTGATATACTGTGGAAAGTTGCAGAAATAGGCAAATGTGGGATAGGCTGAGGGGAGCTGGGTGATATATTTAATCCTGATGTGCTTGCCCTTCAGTGCCGGCGGAGGGGTGGATTCAATGTACGGAAGCATCACCTCATTAAGCTGCGAGGTGGGTATCTTCCTTCTCCTGTTCTCATAAACCTTCATGATCAGCTCAAGGACATTGTGTATCCTTTGCCTGGTTTTAGCAGAAATGAACAGCACCGGGTAGTCAGTAAAAGGCGCAGTCCGCGACCTGAGCTCATCTTCGAAGTTTTTCGTGCTCTTGTTGTCTTTTTCCACCAGATCCCATTTGTTAACCAGGAAAATAACACCCTTGTTGTTTTTCTGGATGACACTGAGGATGTAAAGATCCTGTGACTCCATGCCGCGTGTAGCGTCTAAAAGAAGAAGACAGAGGTCTGAATCCTCGATTGACCTTATCGACCTCAGGGTGGAATAGAATTCAATGTCTTCACCGATGCTGGCTTTTTTGCGCAAGCCGGCAGTGTCAATCAGTATAAACTTTGTATCGAATTTATTATACAGGGTATCTATTGAATCACGTGTCGTACCCGCGACCGGGGTAACAATATTTCTGTCTTCCCCCAGGAGGGCATTTGCAAGTGATGATTTGCCCACGTTGGGACGGCCTACAACAGCTACCCTTGGTATATCCGGTTGAGGTTCTTCAGCCTTATCCGGAAGGTGTTTCACGATCTCGTCCAGCAGGTCTCCTGTTCCGCTTCCGTTGATGGAGCTTATCGGGAAATAATCTCCCAGTCCGAGACCGTAGAATTCTGCGGCATCGAGCAACCGGTTATTGTTGTCGACCTTGTTCACAACCGTAATGACCTTTTTCTGAACCTTGCGGAGCAGGCCGGCAACAGATCTGTCAAGCTCATGTATCCCATCCTCAACATTGACCATGAATACAATTACATCTGCCTCACTGATGGCCAGCTGAACATGACGGTTTATCTCACTCTCAAATACATCTTCAGAGCCCTCGACAAAACCTCCGGTATCCACAACGGAGAATTCGACGCCGTTCCACAGTACTTTACCGTAGTGCCTGTCACGTGTCACTCCGCTCACTTCATTAACAATGGCATCCCGGCTCTCGGTCATCCGGTTGAAGAGAGTCGATTTACCTACGTTAGGTCTGCCTACTATTGCTGCTATTTTGCTCATGATCAATAAAAAAGACTAAAGGTAGCCAAATTTCTTCAGCATGCGCGGATTATCCCGCCATTCACGTGCCACTTTCACATACAGTTCCAGGAATACCTTCTTACCGAGGAACTCCTCGATCTCCCGGCGTGCGCCTGTACCGACGCGTTTAAGCATTGAACCCTTGTGCCCGATTAAGATTCCTTTCTGACTGTCGCGGGCAGTATATATTATCGCTGCAATCCTGGTCAGGTTTTCTTCTTCTTTAAAGCTCTCAATCTCAACTTCAACAGAATAGGGGATCTCCTTCTGGTAAGTCTCAAATATTTTTCCTCTGATGATCTCCGAGACGAAAAACCTCTCATAGCGGTCAGTGAGCTGATCTTTAGGAAAATACGGCGGTCCTTCCGGCAGACTGGCAATTATCTCGCGAAGGAGCAGGTCAGTGTTGAACTTATTCAGGGCAGAAAGCGGCAATATTGGCACACCGGGTGCCATGTCAGCCCATTTCCCAACTATGTTCTCCAGCTCAGCCTGAGTGGTGAGGTCTATCTTGTTAACGACAATAATCTTTGGAACTTCACTGGCGAGGATACGCGTCAGCTGCTCAGCGTTTTTGGCGACTGTTTCCACAACATCAGTAACGTATAGGATCAGGTCAGCATCATCGAGAGCAGACTCTACTGATTTCATCATTGCCGCCTGCAGCTTGTACTTCGGATTAAGAATACCGGGGGTGTCAGAATAGACTATCTGGTAGTCATCACCCGACAGCACCCCCATAATCCTGTGGCGCGTTGTCTGTGCCTTTGGAGTGATGACCGAAAGACGCTCTCCGACAAGCAGATTCATCAATGTCGACTTCCCAACATTGGGGTTACCAAGAATATTGACAAATCCCGATTTGTGTCCCATCAGATTAATGACCTATTTGTAAATGCCTCTTTTGAGCATACTTACCTCCTGGTCAGTGAGATGTCTCCAATGACCCCGCTGAAGGTTCTTCTTGGTGAGGCCTGCGAAGCTGACACGGTCAAGCTTCCTGACCCTGTAGCCCAGCTTCTCGAACATGCGTCTGACAACCCTGTTCTGACCTGAATGGATCTCAAGGCCTGCCTGGGTATGATCATCAGGTTCAGGAAAAGAGATCGCATCTGCACATACAATACCGTCTTCAAGCTCCACGCCCGTGACAATTGCCTCCATGTCATTCTTTGTCAGTGCCTTGTCAGTAAAGATGTGATATACTTTTTTGGCGCCGAAGCTGGGGTGGGTCAGTTTGCCTGCCAGGTCACCGTCATTGGTAAGCATCAGCACTCCGGTGGTGTTTTTGTCAAGCCGGCCGACAGGATAAATCCTCTCCGTTGTAGCATCCTTGACGAGATCAAGCACGGTAAATTCAGCATGAGGATCCTTTACTGTCGTCACATATCCTTTTGGTTTGTTAAGGAGGATATATACTTTTTTGCCCGGAGCAAGCGTCTTGCCGTTATACATCACAGTGTCACCAGGTTTGACTTTGACACCCATGTCAGTAACCTTGCTTCCGTTGACCGATATATGACCGTTTTTGATAAGCTCATCGGCTTCACGACGGGCACACACGCCACTGTTGGCAATATACTTGTTCAGCCTGATCAGTTCTTCCGTTTCCGGTTTAGCTTCAGGTTTCCCTATCCTTTTTCTTTGCGGCCTCTGAGGCTTTCTTTCCATGGTAATTGTATTTCAGTGTGCAAATTTACAACTATTTACCGGTTTTCTCCCCGATCTTTTTTGCACCTTTGCACATTAGAAAATTATACTGAATATGGCTCTGATAAAATCTATCTCCGGTATAAGGGGTACCATTGGAGGCAAACCCGGCGAGGCACTTACTCCTGTTGACATTATTAAATTTGCATCGGCATACGGTACCTGGCTCAGGAGACGTGGCCTGGGCCCTCTCACAGTGGTTACAGGAAGGGATGCGCGGGTCTCAGGAGAGCTGGTGGCCTCGCTTGTCAATGCCTCTTTGCGCAGCGTGGGCATAAATGTGACAGATATAGGTCTTGCCACAACACCGACTGTTGAGATCGCTGTCACCGGAAAGAGAGCGGGCGGCGGAATTATCCTTACAGCCAGCCACAACCCCGCCCAGTGGAACGCACTGAAGCTGCTCAATGAGGCAGGCGAGTTCCTGAGCGACAGTGATGGCAGGGCTGTCCTCGCCCTTGCGGAATCGGAAGATTTTGACTTTGTCCCTTATGATATGCTGGGCACAATTACCGGCGAAACAGGATGGACGGAAAAGCATATTCAGTCTGTCACCGGGATGCCCCTGGTTGACACGGAGGCCATAAGGAATGCGGGCTTTACTGTGGCAGTTGATGCGGTCAATTCAGTAGGCGGCATTGTTATCCCCGCACTGCTGAAGGCTCTGGGTGTCAAAAAAGTCATTGAGCTGTATTGCGAACCTACAGGACTTTTTCCGCATAACCCCGAGCCTCTGCCGGAGCATCTGGGAGATATATCACGGGTTGTGAAAGATAAAGGCGCGGACCTGGGCTTCGTGGTTGACCCCGATGTCGACCGGTTGGCGATAATATGCGAGGACGGAACAATGTTCGGCGAAGAGTACACTCTGGTCTCGGTTGCTGACTATGTGCTGAGCCACAGGAAGGGTTCAACGGTTTCAAACATGTCATCCACAAGAGCGCTCAGGGACATCACTGAAGGCCATGGATGCAGTTACAGCTCTGCACCGGTGGGCGAAGTAAATGTTGTAGCGGAGATGAAGCGTACAGCTGCCGTCATAGGGGGGGAAGGCAATGGCGGTGTCATCTATCCCGCACTGCACTACGGACGTGACGCTCTTGCCGGAATAGCGCTTTTTCTCACACACCTGGCCAGGTCAAAAGTAACCTGCAGCGGGCTGAGACGACAGTATCCTTATTACTTCATTGCCAAGAAAAGGGTCGAAACGGCGGGCGATACCGATATGGCAAAGCTTTGCAGCGTTCTCATGAAAGAGTACCCCAGTGCAGCCTGCGACACCCGTGACGGTATTAAGCTCGACCTTCCATCGGGATGGGTGCAGATACGCAAATCAAACACCGAACCTATCATACGTGTCTATGCCGAAGACAGGCAAAGAGAGCTGGCTGAAAAACTGGCAGATGATGTTATGCGGGTTGTCAGGAGTCTGTAAAAAGGACCCCGTCGACAGGGGTGACATGAACTGCCGAATGGTGTTCATCTTAGCTTACCATGTTAAGTTAATGAAAGTTAATGTTTCCTTAAAACAATTGACTTAGCCTAATTTTGTGATAATTTCACGACCTAATTTAAATATAAGTAAAAATTCCGCAGATGAAAAGGAATATTATTATTATCTCGATCATTGTCGCAGTTGCGATTATAGCCATGATCGTGATAAGCAAGCTTGCAGGAAAGAAAGACACGGGTGTTCTGTTTACTGATGTTCAGCAGGGCGATTTTGAGGTAGTTGTGACAACCACCGGAGAGTTGCAGGCTGAGGTATCCACCGATATCAAGGGACCGGATGGTCTGATGAGCCGCAACATGAGGTTCGGAGGAATAAAGATCCAGGATCTTGTGCCCGAGGGAACCGAGGTAAAGAAGGATGAATACGTAGCAACACTTGACCGTTCGAGTGTTGACAATACTCTCAAAGATGAGCTTGACAGGCAGGAGACGCTTGAGACCGAACTACTGAAAAAACAAATTGACACTACCATATCTCTTGGTAATCTGAGAGATGATCTTCTTAATCTTAAGTTTAACCTTGAGGAGGCGAAGATCACTCTTGAACAGTCAGTATATGAGCCGCCCACAACCATACGGCAGGCGAAGAATTCACTGGAAAAAGCTCAGAGAGCCTATGAACAGGCACTAAGCAACTATGATCTGAAAGTGCAGCAGGCCAGGGCCGATATCAAAGATACACAGCTTCAGCTTGGTAAACAGAACCGTAAGGTGACCGAGATGCAGGACATCATTCAAAAATTCGTCATCAAGGCACCTTCTGACGGTATGGTCATTTACAAGCGGGAATGGAACGGTGCAAAACGTAAGGTCGGATCAGAAATCAGTCCCTGGGATCCGGTTGTGGCTACTCTGCCGGACCTTTCTTCAATGATCTCAAAGACCTATGTTAATGAGATAGATGTCAGCAAGGTCAAGGCAGGGCAGCAGGTAAGGCTCACTGTTGATGCTTTCCCCGAGAAAACTTATACTGGTGTTGTGATCAGCGTGGCTAACATCGGGGAACAACTCCCGAATACTGATGCCAAGGTGTTTGAAGTAATTACCAAAGTCGACGGGTCCGATCCTATACTGAGACCTTCAATGACAACAGGCAACCAGATCATCACAAAAACGTTCCGCGATGTAGTTTATATACCCCTGGAGACTGTCTTTACCTCAGCTGACAGTATTCCGTTCGTTTATAAGAAGGACGGATCCCACCAGGTGGTCGTTCTCGGAGAATCAAATGAGAATGATGTGATTGTCGAACAGGGTTTGTCGAAAGGGGACAGGCTTTATCTGACTATTCCTGAAGGTGGAGACAAATTCAAGCTGCGCGGAGAAGACCTGATTGTGATTGTCAGGGAACGCAGGAAGCTGAAGGCGGAAGAGGAGAAACGGACACAAAACATCAGTCCGCGTGACGATATCAGACCTGATATGACGCCGGAACAAATGCGGGAGTACATGCAGAACCTCACTCCCGAACAGCGCGAAAAAATGAGATCAATGAGAGGAACGGGAGCAGCCGGTACGGGACAGGGCAGACCCGGCGCCGTGAGGACCGACACTGCTGCAAAACAGCAGGTTGTTATCCGTAACCAGTAGGTTCAGACAGGTCAAACAGGTAATCAGCGGAGGAAGAAAATGTTTAAAAGATACCAGCACGATATGCGCATCGCAGTTGAGTCTATCCTTTCCAATAAGCTCAAGTCGATACTGACAGCGCTCGGGATCATCTTCGGTGTTGCGGCGGTCATCAGCATGCTGGCAATAGGAAAAGGAGCCCAGCAGGAAATACTTGACCAGATCAAGATGGTCGGGGTAAATAATATTCTTATCAGCCCGATCGTGCAGGAAAAAGAAGCCGGGACTGATGAAAGCGAGAAACAGCTGAACAAGTTCTCCAGAGGCCTGACTCTCCTTGACGTCGATGCTATCCGCAGCACTATCCCGGCAGTTCAGAGGATCAGCCCGGAGATCTCATTTAACTCAACAATCGTTCTAAGCGGAATGAGATACACCGCCAAACTTGTTGGTGTTTCAAATGACTACTTCGAACTTTATAACCTTCCCCTGGCACAGGGAATGTTCTTCAATGATTACCAGGAAGAATACGGAATACAGGTTTGTATCATCGGAGCAAATATCAGGGCCAAGTTCTTCAGCCAGGTAGATCCGATAGGCCAGTACCTGAAATTTGACAATGTCTGGCTGAAAGTGATCGGTGTGCTTGAAAAGACAAATGTCTCTCTTACCGGGTTCGAAGAGAAAGGCGTAAACGTCTATAATGACAATGTGTATATTCCCATAAAAACCATGCTGATGCGCTATAAGAACAGGGCGCTGGTAAACACCAAGCTTGCCACCCAGGCTACATCAATGCAGATCTTCGGTGGTGGCGGACACAATGCAAGGGTCGTTGTAAGCAGTTCTGATGCATCAGCAAGTGAGACAAACTATAACCAGCTTGATAAGATAGTGGTTCAGGTCAGTGAAACCGAACAGCTTACGCCGACTACTGAATTGCTCAGCCGGATGATGCTGCGAAGACATTCCAACGTGAAGGACTTTGAAATTACGGTTCCGGAGCTGCTGCTTAAACAACAGCAGAGAACAAAAGATATCTTCAATATTGTTCTTGGTGCTATAGCCAGCATCTCACTGATAGTCGGGGGTATAGGTATTATGAATATAATGTTCGCCTCGGTGATGGAGAGGATCAAGGAGATAGGAACAAGAATGGCTATCGGTGCAAAGAAAAAAGATATTGTCGTGCAGTTTCTTTCAGAGGCTGTTCTGATAAGTGTCACAGGAGGTTTTATCGGCATTTTTCTTGGTATTATCCTGGCGGTAGCCATACAAAAAATAGCCGGTATTACGACAATCGTTTCGTTGTTCTCGGTGGTTATAGCCTTCGGTGTGTCAGCAGCAGTGGGTGTTATTTTCGGATATTCACCGGCCAAGAGAGCTTCTGAAAGGGATCCGATAGAGTCGCTTCGATATGAATAATTATATGTCATGAACAGAATAAAAACTCTCTTTATAATAGTTTTAGCGGTTTCATTTACATTTTCGGGCTTTTCGCAGGAGATGAAGCGCCTTACGCTTGAGGATGTTATCACTCTAGCCGAGGAACAATCGCCCAATGCACTTATGGCTAAGCATCGTTTTCGTGCCAGCTACTGGCAGTACCGCACCTTTGTTGCCGAGTACCGCCCGTCGCTTACTCTGACAGGGACTGTGCCAGACTACAGTACAGCTTACAACAGGGTATGGAACTCGGTTACACAGCAGTGGGAATATGCTTCCACCAATGTTTTGCAAACCACTGGTTCATTATCACTTAATCAGAATATTGGCTTTACGGGAGGCTCTATTTCGCTGGCCTCTGATCTCACTTATGAAAAAGATTTTGAAGACAAATCAGAAAGGTACATAACAGCGCCGTTAAATATAAGGCTG
>Ga0209745_1001357_pt1 | contig 14689 bp, 11 predicted proteins | sample BarGraNGADG00312_FD_184495 | JGI IMG/M metagenome (GOLD analysis project Ga0209745, IMG submission 184495) | Arctic peat soil microbial communities from Barrow, Alaska - Barrow Graham LP Ref core NGADG0004-312 (SPAdes) (version 2) | ecosystem: Environmental > Terrestrial > Soil > Wetlands > Peat... | reverse complement strand
AAGAACATGAGCTTGACTAGGCGAAGCTTCGACATTTTACTTTTATTATTAGTTAAAAGAAAGAGAATGCCCTTTTCTCCGCTTGTCAGCATATCATACCGCCTCGTATGGATACAATCAAACCTTTAGATATAAGTCTTCTTGCGGTGGCCGGGGCGAAAGTGATGGCATGCATTTTTGAGCTATCAGTTCATCCTGGCTGCCTGGGGTTCGGGGGCCAGTTCAGCCTATTGGTCTCGCATCGCACTCTCGTGCGCTGCCTCCGGCTGCAGGGTCGCTCGCCCCAGGGCCCGCACGCATGTGGGCTGGCGCGCCCATTGGGGGGCATGCTTATGCGAAAGCTCCCGTTTGGTTTCCCTACTCTTTCGCAATCTGACCTTTGGTATATAAAGCATGGAGAAAATTAGTGATTTTTGGGAATCCTCCGAAATCGATTTTTATACTTATATCCTTATCTTTCATAGTTGAGCAGCTCTTTATCTATTCTATACACATCATTTTCAATCATGATATCAATTAGATCAAGGCATTTTTCGCCCAGTGGGCCTCTATATTTTGAGAATATGATCTGAGTATCAATTGACTGACATCTATTTCCATGCTCAAATTGCGATTTTTGGCAAGAATTGTGGAGTCAACGAACTTTTTGCAGATTCTGTAAGTTAACTCTGGTAACTTTGCATTTGTTTTATGCAATACCCAAATTAGATCTTCAACATCTGTATCAAATGATGGGCTTTCAATAAATGCTTCTATTATGTCTATGAATTTGCTAAGATCTTCACCTACCAAATGTCTGAAGCAACTGGCTGCTTGTTCCCTAACTTGTTTATTGTCGTCAGAGAAAAATTTTATCAATTTATCTTTACAAAAATCGGGATAGGTTCTTACATTTGAGCTAAATACTTCTGCAGCCCCAAATCGCTGACTTTCTGTTCCTACTACACATGATTCCATTATAGTTCTTGCTTCTTCTATTTCGAAAGATGCAATGCAAATCTTTCTCGTGCCTGCTTTGACAACTTCGACCTCTGGCGATACCATCATTCTTTTCAGAATTGGTTCTAGTAAAGAGAAGTGGGACCATAAAGCATAACTCAAAAAGTTCTCTACATGATGCGTACTCAATAAAATATCTTCCGTATTGCATAAATCCTGGAAGAGCTTCACTGCATAATCTCTGTCGTGTCTCAATACAGGAATGAGCATCAACGCAATCCAGGATCTTACTTCAATAGACGAATCAGCTACCATTTTTTCTATAGCAGGTTTCAAATAAATTATTCGAGCTTTGTCATAAAATACAAGGCTTGCCATTGCGTCTGCTGCTCCACCACGAACTGAGTTCAATCCAGAATTAATTATGTCTCCACAATAATAAAAAGTGTTATTGGGTCCCTCAACCTGCCATTTTTCATATTCAGGATCGGGATCTTCTGTAGCATACCATGCTACGATGTCTAATGCCTCATCAGGCAGACCTTTCTCTGCATTTTTCCGGATGAGGTCACATATCCATCTACCACATGGTCTGTTCTGTAAATTATGGCAACGTCTGCAGACGTCTAATACTAATTTTATATTTAGGTCAGTATTCGCACTGCCGCGCAAAATTGCATCAAAATAATATACGTTTGAGTCATCGGAAAATTTTTGAACCAATGCCGCAAATCGTGCTGGATTCCTGTTGACTTGCTTTTCCAATACGCGTGATAATTCGAATGCGCCTCCGACTGGATTTGTGCCGTCAAACGTAAACGGGCGGTTTTCTGAGTTGTACACTGAAATCGCTTCAAGCCAATCCTCATCGCTCATTCTATCTGCGTCTTTCGCAGATATCGGCGATATCACTAGCCCTCCGCCAAAGGTCCTCGGAGGTTCTACAAGAGGTTTGCCAAATTTTTTCGCTAATTCCTTCAGACGATTATTTACTGATCCTGAACGACGACTTGAATTAATTCCATTGTATAACTTAAATTGAGCATCCTCATGATCTTCTGTATTTGGATAATTCGCAATTATAATGCCCTCGATTTTGGCTAATTGTTCATCTGAGCAATAGGGAGTAATTGCTTCGAGCAATTTAATTGCAGCTTTAAATCTATCTTCATAATAGCCAGTTTCAAAGCATATTGGATATTTTATGAGGTGCTTGATTGCATCATTGACAAATTGTTCCCCATTTGCGGCGTAGCCACGAATCAATAAATAATGAACTGTCTCAAAATCGAGATCTTCAAGTTCTCTTGCTATGATTCCAAAATTGGAAGGATTGGTTTTAGCTTGCAAAGCTAATGCGATTTCTATGGAAGATAATAAGCACTTATCAATATAAATACCAAATCTGTTATAATAATATCTGTAGCGCCATACTCTGTCATATACAGACGAATTGGTTTTCTTGTCATCCCTATATGCGTTAAATCCTATAACTCTAAGAATAAATGGAAGCAATTCATGAATGAAGGATTCTGGTGAAGTTCCTGCGCACTTTTTAATCGAAATAGCTATTTCTTCATCTCTCACATGATCTGGAATGCACCCTTTTTCTCTGTCAAATGGATTTCTCTGACCCGCAATTAGGCTTATAATGTGTTTCCTATTGAAATAATGGCCTAGGAACTCGCATGCCCATTCGGGATTATCTTTTAAAAAGTCTTTTTGAGTATACCAAAAATGTTGATCGAGAGGATCCAACTCCTTGACCTCATCAAGGACTCCTTCATCCATAAGATGCAGAACCAATTCAAAGAAACGTTCGCTAGAATCAATCTTACAAGTTCTAAATATCTGGCAAAACCTTCGATTCCATGTTTCTGATTTATCGATATATGGCGTTATCAGATCGATGACTGCTTCTGGCTGATCCTTTTGAATTATGGATAGTAATGTAATTGCAAGATTGATGTTCTCTTCATCACCATTGGCTAGCCATTTCGCCAATTGCCCCTCCGATTTTAATAAATCAATCCAGTATGTAGATATAAACAGAATATGTTTTACTTCTTTCGAACGAGGATCATCTGAATCATTAAGAATTGGAGCAATAATCATCCATTCATCATTTGTGGGATCACTAAGCTCTGCTAATAGCGCGAATACTATTTCTTTTAGATGGAACCGTATCTTTGGGTCATTGAGCGTCAATTCTAAATCAGAAATATATCGCATGAACTCGTCGTCTCGTTCCTGCAATAATATCTGCCTTACTTGTGCACGTCTGAAGAGATGCTGTTTATCATCTTTCAAAAAAGATACTAACTTGCACCCTTGAGCACAAAAATTTCTCGAAAATGCATAATCAAAAAATCCTTGATGGAAGAAACCATATCGATTTTCATCTTTAATTAAAATATGCTCAGATGCCATGGCATCAGGTAACGTGCCAAATTTATCCAAAATGGAAGCTGGCACAATAAGCGTTTGATGCTCACTCATATAATCGGACAATAAAAAGACAACTTCTGTCCACCCTGACGAATTTTCTAGACGTTGACGTAGGAGTTTTCTCTTTCTATCCCAAAATTTGTCGTACAAGTCCTTAGTCGTCCTAAATTCAACGGCATCGATTTCTCTATCTTGGGATATTTCTGCAAGCAAACTCAGATGCAATGGAACGGATAATAAATCAATCTGTTTTTTATTTAATCGATTCACATCTAAATTCAAATCATTTAATATAAAATTTTTAACTACATCAGGAGATAGAGGCTTAATTTGCACGATTTCTGCAATACCTTGAGTTCCTTGTAGACTTCTCAATCTGTGATCGTTATCTAAATCGAATTTCCTGCATGATAAGAGAACGTGCATGTTTGGATAGCTCAAACCTTGTTTAATTATTTCGCAGACACAATAAAAGAAATCAGGATTCCTTCCCGATGTTTCGCTCACCGAATCCAATTGATCTATAATCAATACACATGGGCATTCCTGCGCAATTGCTTTTAGAACAATGGCAGGAGAGTCTGGCAGTCCTAGTTGTTCTCCCACATTTTCTGGTAATTGAGTCGCATTTAATCTATCTGCACGAAACATTAATAATGGGGGCACTATCTAGAAATCCAGTGATTTTCACTTTTTTGCATTCTACTCAGTAAATCTGATCGCGTCATATAATAGTGCGTTTGCAAATTCAAGCCCTAATAGTCGTTATTTTCATGATAAAACACATTTTGCATAATTTGTTCTCAACTAATTTCATATCCACTCTTATTTATTCAAAACACAAATTTAATTAAAATTTATGAGGACGATTAACATCTACTAATGTGTATTGATATGTCCCTCTTAAGGCAAAAATTTTCGTCTTATCACTAGATTTCTAGATAGTGCCATAATGGGACATCTTCCTTTTGGAGTGTTTCAACAACTTGTTTGATTATGCAACTCTTTCCTACACCGGCATCGCCAGAAATTAAAACTGCTCTCTTGCTATCCGGTGATCTTAGTTTGTCGAGAACAATCTGGGATTCATCTCTCGTGATCCATTTTCCCGCGATTGTAGCATCATAGTAAGGAGGCAAATTGCGATCAGTGCAATTGTCGACTTTGGATAAAACGTGAGGATCTTTATTCCAAACTCGTCGTTTTATGCCTCGTATTTTCAAGTGCTGCCATATATCGTGAGCCGATAGTTCTTTATGGATTTCATCAAGCGCCAAATTAGCTAATATTTCTGCAACTGCTGATGGATCTCCATCAACTATTGGCTTGAGAATATTTTTAACGGAGGTCCTAAGTGTATCTTCGTCAATCGTTCTGATATAGATTCTCATAAGATAGTCGAAGGCTTCTTCTTCAGAGCGGTAATTCCAAATTTGGCAAAGATTGCTAAATGGTGTTGAATGCTCTTCTGATTTTATAAACACATTCTTAAATTCCTCAAACGACGCAGATCTTCTTGCCTTATCGGCCAGATTATCCAATTCGGGCGCAGATTGCGTCGAGATAAAGACACAATAGTTATCTTGTGAAGCACCAAGCTTGTTACCGAAGTTTTGCAGAATACTCTCGTGCTCTAAATTTCGTAAGGTCCAACCTCCGCCACGGCTCTTTTGACGCTTAACTTGGTGATATTCTATTCTATCCTTCCTGCGAAGCCAAAATTCAAAACCTTTCTCATGCGGCTCAAGACGTATCGAACATGCATTCTCATCTAATATCTGCGCCATGCAAAATGCGGTCCATCGTCCTTCATAACGATTTCCATATTTATCCGTTGCACCTCCTGGTAATGGCATCGCTTTCTCCTCTTACTCTCCCAATCCCATCTTCTCCCTCACCGGCGCCAGTATCTCGTTCATGCACTCTGCACAGGCTTTCTTGAGATCCATCGGGTGCATGGCCCCGCTCACATAGTCCGCCTCCAGTTGTTCGTAAGTCAGATAGCTCACATCTCCTCCGAACTTCTCCGGCCTCTTGATGGTCATGCCGGCTTCAATCCTGGGGAAGATGTGGTACTTGCATATCGCCAGCACTGGGTTGTTCTCCACCACTTTTGCCGGGCAGAAGGCGCTCTTGATCTTCTTCTCCACATCAGCCGCGGGCTCATCCACCGCGATGTTGTTCCCCTTCGAGGAAGACATCTTCTCGCCGTTCAAACCCGGAATCAGGGGCGTATGCATGCATACGGGCGCGGGTAGCCCCAGGCGCGGCAGCTCCTCACGGGCGAGCATGTGGATCTTGCGCTGATCAATGCCGCCTACGGCCAGGTCGATATGCAGGTCGGCGATGTCGATCGCCTGCATGAGCGGGTAGATCATCTGGGAGACCATGGGGTTCTCAGCGCTTCGGCTGACCTCATCCATGCTCCTCTTCGCTCGGTTGAGCGTGGTGTTCCTGGCTATCTGCAGAATCTTCAGCATATACTCCGGCTTGAGCTGGTAGTCTGTGCCGTATACAAACTCCGTTCTCTCCGGGTCCAGCCCCAGGGCCATGAAGCAGTCCCGGTTGTAGTCTGCAGTCTTCCGTACCTCTTCCAGAGTGCCTTTCTCGTTGAGGAAGGCGTGCAGATCGGCCAGAAGGACGATGACGTCAAAGCCGGACTTCTGCAGGTCCAGAAGCTTGTTGGCGGTCAGCATATGGCCCAGATGGACCTTTCCGCTGGTCTCGTAACCCACATAGGCCCGAGGGCGCCGTGGCCTCTCCAGCAAACCTTTGAGTTCATCCACTGTAACTATCTCTTCAGTATTCCTCAACACCCGCTCAAGCTTATCCAAAGGAATTCACCACCCCAGAAGAGGAATGGGGATGTATAATGCTTTTGGTTCCGAAATGTCTGCAGGATAGGAAAAGCGATTAATACCTATTCCTCTTATGGGCAGCCATGCATAGTCGGATCTTCAGTCTTCCGCAGCCCACAATGAGCCGCGAGAAGAATCTGGTGTTGATACTGCTGGCCGTTCTTATGGCCCTAGTCCTTTGGAATGCCTTCTGGTGGCTAATGCGGATTGCGATCTTCGTAGTGGTAGTCTACATAATTTATCTGATTCTGAAACACTACGCATAATTACAGGCAAAGGCAGGCACGAGATGGGATCGATTCTGTCTTACTCTTACGCTCAGGAACTTGGTCGCTGGCGCTCTATTTGGTGCTTGGCGAGCCTTTCTGCCTGTGATCCGGCCAGAGTGCTCGGGCCGTTTCCAGGTCTGCTCTCGTATTAAGGTTAAAGAAGCTGAGAAGATCGGGGTCAAGCGGCCGAAGCTGATCTATGGAGATATGGTTGACGCAAAGCTCCTGCAATGGAACGTGAATTCTTCTCTCTCCATTTTCCAGCGCCCTAATGCATGCGATCTGCATCTTCTCTCGATCATAAACCGAGTGAAGCGGCTCGAAAAATCCATTGGGCTGCACAGGAACGGCCGCTTCATAGCCCTCCATAACATCCGCCAACTCAAAGAGCCTGTCTATCACTTCCAATTTCAAGAATGGCAAATCGCAGCCTGTGGCGAACGCAAGTCTGCCCCTGGCGCGTCTCATACCGGCCTCCAGGCCTGCCACCGGCCCGAAGCCAGGGATGCTATCCCAGGTGAAGAGGGCTTTTGGTGGCGGCTCAGATCCTGCATCCTCATTCGATTCGAAAATGGCTCTCTCCAGGCGTTCAGCATGTCTACGGTCTCTGGCAACTATTATCACTTCATCCGCTGCCTGAGAGAGGATCTCTGCAGTCCAGCAGATGAGCGATTTGCCTTCAAACTCCAGGAGCGACTTTTCCGCACCCAGTCGAAGGCTGTTGCCCCCGGCCAGTATCACTGCTGATCGCATAGGCTCCAACCGCTCTTCTGGCAGTCTTCCTCCAGCGCTTTTTGCAGAGCCCCATTTGGGTCCGAGGGCATTTTGTCGCTCTTCAGGATCGTGTGCTGCCGACTCACCGAGGCCGTCCTCTCCCCGGCCAGGGCAAAGATGCTCTCGATAAGTCCCTCATTCACCCTCCCTCCTGCGTTGGCGACGCTTGATCCGGCAAGCTCCTGTGTGAATCGGTTTCCAAAAACCACGCATCCCACGCCTCCCCGGGCTCTGATCCGGGCCTCGCGGTCTGTGATGTCTACTTCCAGGCTGGCTCCTGGAGCAAGATAGATCCTCCTGCGTCGCTCCAGCCGGCTGGACAGTTCTGTGACCTCACCCACCAGCAAATCTCCACACCTCCAGACCTTCTCTTTTTCATCCGAGACCTGCAAAGTGGCTCCGAGCTCTCCGGCTCTGGCCTGCAGGGCCTCATCATTCTTGATCCGGCCACTGTAGAGCTCGTCTTCCAGCTTTTGGCAGCTACCCGAAAAAGTGATGCAGCGCCTGTCGCCACCAATTACCGCCTCCCGGCTTCCTGCCAGCGCAATGATCAGGGACACTTCAAAACCTTCTGCTTCGGCTTCTACTAATCCGTTGGATCATTCTGATTCTGATTCTCGGTTGCCAGCAGAGTCTGTCGAAGCAGCATGGCTACAGTGAGCGGCCCGACTCCGCCCGGAACAGGCGTTATAGCCCCCGCTACCTCTGATACCTGATCATAGTCCACGTCGCCCACAGTCTTATCTCCCACGCGGTTGATGCCCACATCGAAGACATAAGCACCGGATTTCACCATCTCCTTCTTGATTAGCCCCGGAACTCCTGCCGCCACTACTAATATCTCAGCATCGCGCGTGTGCCTGGCCAGATCTCTGGTGAAGACATGACAGACCTGAACCGTAGCATTGCGATTGAGCATCATGGCAGCCAGAGGTTTGCCCACCACATTGCTGTGGCCCACGATCACGACCTCGGCTCCCTCCAGCTTTTTGCCCAGCCGCTCCAGAGCGTAGATGATTCCCAGCGGCGTGCAGGGCACCAGCAACTCAACTCCGAGAAGCAGCGCGCCCATATTCTGAGGATGAAATCCGTCCACATCCTTCTCAGGTCGAATGGTCATCATGGCCCTTTGAGGGCTGAGGCCCCGGGGCAGAGGCAGCTGCAGGAGTATGCCGTTTATGTCAGACCTCGAGTTGAGCTCCTGGATCCTGGCGATGAGATCCGTCTCCGTACTTTCCGGAGGAAGGACCACGTTCTCGGAGCGGATGCCTACCCGGGAACAGGCGGAATGCTTGAGCCGGATGTACATCTGCGAAGCCGGATTCTCTCCTACCAGAACCGTTGCCAGCCCCGGTATAATTCCTCGTTCGGCCAGCTTCTTTGCTCTCTCTCTTGTCTCGACTTCGACGTCCAAGGCCAGCGCTTTTCCGTCAATTATCGTTGTCAGTTCGATCACACCATATCAAGATAAAGCGGGAACCGGTCGCAAAGCTCTCTGACCTCTGAACGCACCGCTGATATAGTCTCATCATTCTTGATATCGCGGAGCACGGTGGTGATCATGTCGGCGATCTGGACCATCTGCGACTCACCCATTCCCCGGGTGGTCATGGCTGGAGTACCGATGCGAATGCCGCTGGTGACAAAAGGAGTGGCCGGGTCGAATGGAATCATGTTCTTGTTGAGAGTGATTCCTGCCCTCTCCAGAGTCTCATCTGCAACCTTGCCGGTAATGCCCTCTTTGAGAAGCTTGACCAGCATGAGATGATTGTCAGTGCCGCCCGAGACCAGCTCGAACCTATTTTCCAATAATCGTTCCGCCAGAGCTTTGGCGTTCTTGACCACCTGGAACTGGTATTCTTTGAACTCAGGAGCCAGAGCTTCCTTGAACGCCACGGCTTTTGCGGCTATGGCATGCATAAAAGGCCCGCCTTGAGTCCCGGGAAATACTGCGCGATCTATGGCTGGTGCGAGCTCCTCTTTGCACATGATGAGGGCTCCTCTAGGCCCGCGCAGGGTCTTATGAGTGGTAGTCGTAACTATGTCCGAGTAGGGCACAGGAGAGGGATGAGCGCCAACAGCACAAAGGCCTGCAATATGGGCGATGTCGGCCATAACTTTTGCCCCTACCTCATCTGCGATCTCCCGGACGACTTTGAAATCAATGGTTCTGGGGTAGCTGGAAGCGCCAACAACAATGAGCTGGGGCTTGTTCTTTCTGGCAATATCCGCCATCTCGGAGTAGTCCAGCATCTCCGTCTCCAGCGAGACGCTGTAGGGCACAATTTTGTACATCTTTCCTGAGAAGTTCACCGGGCTGCCGTGAGAGAGGTGACCGCCATGGGCGAGATTCATGCCCATAATGGTGTCGCCGAGTTTCAGCACAGCGAAATAAGCGGCCATGTTGGCCTGGGTGCCGCTGTGCGGCTGGACGTTCACGTGTTCAGCGCCAAAGAGCTTCTTGCAGCGTTCGCGTGCCAGCTCCTCAGCCACGTCTACGCATCCGGTGCCGCGGTAGTAGCGTTTGCCTGGGTAGCCTTCCGCATACTTGTTGGTCATGATGCAGCCCTGGGCTTCCATGACCGCTCTACTTGCGAAGTTCTCTGATGCAATCAGAATGATGTTATTTCGCTGCCGCTCCAGCTCAGCCTGGATTGCGGCTGCGATTTGGGGATCTTCAACACTTAATGGTTTCAAATCAAATCACCGGTATGAACTAGCGAGATTGGAGGAGATGTAATGAGGAGAGCAAAATAGATTATGGTGAAAGCCCGATTTCCCCGGGTCCGTCTTCTCAGAAGCTACCAGGGATTAAGCCACTGAATCCTTCCTCTCACAACCATAACTCTTTATTAGTTCCATTCCTTGCCATAAGGATGCTAAAGCGCGCCAGGATCATCGCCGACTACCAGTTTGGCAGGGGAGCGGGTGCCGCCCTATTTCCCGATGACACAACCTATAGCCTCTCCAAGACGCGCCGGCTGAGATATCTCTACACCGGAAAGGAGAGGATCGCCACAGTTCGGGCCAGTGACAACCTTTTGACGCTCAGTATGTTGGGCGCCAAAAGGCTGCATGCTTTTTTCGGTAGTCCGCGTCTCAGAGTCGTGGCCTCGGACGATGCCGCGCCCTTTGTTGCCAAAGGCGGGAACGTCTTTGCCAAGCACGTCTTAAGCGTAGACCCGGAGATTCGCGCTGGGGAAGAGGTGCTGGTAGTGGATTCCGGAAATCGACTGCTGGCCACAGGCACGGCTGTGCTCGCGCCCGAGGAGATGCTGCAGATCAGGCGGGGCCTGGCGGTGCAGGCCAGAAAGGCGGCAGAGCACTGAATCAATGGTATTGGCCGCCTTATAAGCAATGACCGGAATCGATCGCATATCGATTCGATTTCGCTCGATTCAAGTATTAGCTGACAAGCGGCTATAAGTCGACCTGAAATGCTTGATATTTGCTGACCACTTTTGCCAACTCATTCAGTTTCACAGGCTTGGATATGTAATCATCCATGCCAGCTTCCAGGCACCTCTCACGGTCGCCCCTCAGGCCATAGGCTGTGATGGCCACAATCTTAGGTCCGTTCCCGGGTCGAAGCCTGCGTATCGTTCGGGTGGCAGCAAGCCCGTCCATCTCCGGCATCTTGACATCCATCAGGATCAGGTCGTAAGGTCGGATTTCAAGTGCCTGCAGTACTTCTTTTCCATCTGCGACTGCTTCCGGCCTATAACCCAACCGTCTCAGCATATTCAGCAGAACCTTCTGATTGGAAGGGTTGTCTTCAGCCACGAGAACTCTCAGAGGCTTCTGTTCCTGGGGACTCTGGATGGCGTCATCCAACACCCTCTTTCCCAAATCCAATTGCTTGCCGGGAATGGCCTCCGCCTGAATTGTGAAACAAAAAACCGATCCCTGGCCGGGAATGCTCTCTGCCCAGATCACACCATCCATGAGCTCGACGAGTCCGCGGCTGACGGCGAGTCCCAGGCCGATGCCGTCGCGCTTATGGCTTATGGAGCGTTCCAGCTGATCAAAAGGCTGGAATAGCCTGTCCATCTTGTCCTGAGGTATGCCAATACCGGTATCCTTAACCTCAAAGAGTATCTGGCGCATTTCGCCCCGGATCGCCTCCGACGAGACCGACACAGAAACCTCTCCTTCATCCGTGAACTTCACAGCGTTGCTGAGCAGGTTGACCAGAACCTGCCTGAGCCTGCCCTGATCTTCAATGATCGTATCCGGAGTATCCTCATCGATGCAGTAACCTAGCAACAGGCCTTTCTGACCGGCTTGAACCTCTACCATGCCCAGGGACTCTTCGATGCAATGCCTGAGGCTGAGTGGCTGGCGCTCCAGCTCCACCTTATCTTTCTCTATCCTGGTGAAGTCCAGTATGTCGCTGATCAGGGTTAGAAGGGCTTCGCCACCGCTCCTGATGCCCTCCAGAAACTCTTTCTGATCCGGAGTCAAGGAATCATCAAGGAGGAGGCTGGTGAAGCCTATTATGGAATTCATTGGTGTGCGCAGCTCATGGCTCATATTGGCCAGGAAATCCGCTTTAGCCTTGACTGCCTCTTCTGCCGCCTCTTTGGCAATGATAAGTTCGCTTTCAAGCTTTTTATGCTTTAAAATCTCAGATTTAAGCGCCTCTTCTATTCTCTTTCGCTCGATGGCATATCTTATTGAGCGTGCCAGAATCTGGCCGCCGCTCACCTGGCCTTTTACCAGGTAGTCCTGTGCTCCTTCCTGCAGAGCTTTGGATGACAGAGTCTCATCATCGTTACCGGTCAGAACAATGATGGGGAGTGCCGGAGCCTCGAAATGTATCTTCCTGAATGTATCAAGTCCGATGCTGTCGGGTAGAGTTAGATCCAGGAGGATCGCGTCCTTTCCATCGAGACGCTTTAACCCTTTGGAGAGACTGTCGACCCAGTCCAGTTCGAAGGTCCTGCTGGTCTCACCCAGAAATTCCTTTATCAGGCGTGCATCTCCAGGGTTATCTTCGATCAAAAGTATCTGGACAGGCTGATTCGTCAAATCAATTCCCCTCTGGGCGGGAGCTTTACCACGGCGAACCAGAAATCCTCAATGGATCTGACAACACAAATGAATTGTTCGAAATCCACAGGTTTTGTTATATAGCAGTTGGCATGCAGATTGTACGTCGCGACGATATCTTTCTCGGCTTGTGAAGAGGTCAGGACCACTACCGGTATGCTTTTGAGATTGGAGTCCGCCTTTATCTCGGCCAGCACCTCACGCCCATTCTTCTTTGGCAGGTTCAGGTCCAGAAGGATCAGGTCAGGCCTTGAGGCATTTGCGTATTTGCCTTCCCTGCGCAGAAATGCCATTGCTTCAAACCCATCAACTGCGACATTTATGAGGTTTGCAAATCTTCCCTCCTTGAGGGCTTCTTTTGTCAGACGCACATCCCCTGGATTATCCTCTACCAGGAGAATCTCGATAGGCCCGCACTCTGTTGCACTATTCATATTACTCGCCCTCATTTTGCTCACCCAGGCGCCTGGGTTTGACCTCTTTCGGCACAGGAATGGTGAAATAAAACGTGGTGCCTTTCCCAGGCTCTGACTCCAGCCAAATTCGCCCGCCATGTCTTTCTACGATCTTCTTGGAGACGGTCAGGCCAATGCCTGTGCCCGGGTATTCATCTCTTCCGTGCAGTCGCTGGAATATGGTGAAGATTCGATCAAAGAACTGAGGGTCGATGCCTATTCCATTATCATGCACAGAAAAGATCCACTCATTGCCTTCTGCTCTGGCAGAGACATGAACTTGTGGTCTCTCATGGCCTCTGAACTTGATAGCATTGCCTATGAGGTTCTGGAAGAGCTGGACCATCTGCATCTCGTCGGCTACAACAGTCGGCAGCTTATCGTGGGTCACCGTCGCCCCGCTCTCTTCAACTGCGATCTTCAGATTGATCATCGCCTCCAGGAATACGCGCTCAAAGTCGGTGGGCACGGGAGGTTTGCCTCTTGTGCCGACGCGTGAATAGGCCAGAAGGTCGTTGATGAGCTGCTGCATTCGTTTGGTACCTTCTACCGCATAGGCAATAAATTCATCTGCATCCGTGTCAAGCTTACCGCTGTAGCGCCTGGATAGAAGCTGTACATAGCTGGATATCATGCGGAGCGGCTCCTGTAGATCGTGGGAGGCGACATACGCGAACTGCTCCAGTTCATCATTGGACCGGGTGAGGTCTTCGGATTTCGTGGCCAGTTCCCGGGCTCTGGCAGCCAGCTCCTCTGAAGCCTGGGAGAGCTCTTTCGTCCTCTGCTGAACTCTCTCTTCCAGCTCGTCCCGTGCTTTTCTCAGGTCCTCCTCGGCAATCTTTCGCCCGGTTATATCCTGGCCCTGAGCGATAGTTGCCACAACCGCAGTTCCTTCCTTATCATAGATGTTGGCCGAGTTCCAGAGAACAGTTCGGACCGACCCATCAGTCTTCTGAATGGGAATTTCTACCGTCTCCCAATGTTCTCCAGATAGGGCACGCCTTATGTGATCAAGCGATGTATCCCGGCTTTCTTCGGGAAACAGTATGTCCAGCTTTCCGCCCAGAGCTTCTGCCTCTCTAATTCCCGTCAGCCTCTCGAAGGCGTGATTGAACCTGGTGATCCGGAAATTTGGGTCCCAGACTATGATGGGGGCGTTGGCGTAGCCTATCAGGTTCTCCAGATAGTCGCGGGTTTCGCGCAAGCCCTCTTCGGCACGAATGCGGAGCTGCTCCTCGTCAAGGGCATCCAGTGCATAGGAGATGTCGGAACTCAGCGATTCAAGCAGGCCGATCTGCTCGGCATCAAATGCTTTTGCCTCTTTGGAGTAGAGGGTGAATGAGCCTATGGCGGTTCCATGAAGGCGTAAGGGGAAAGCTGCCGAGGCCAGGAACCCATGACGTTTGGCCTGATCGCGCCAGGGAGAAGTGGCAGGATTTGTTCCAAAGTCGTCGTTGACCACGGTTCGATTCTCCCGGATGCAGGTGCCTGTCGGGCCCTTACTAAACTCGCCCTGCACCTCCACTTTGATCCCTTTCAGGTAGTCAGACGCGGGTCCGGACCAGGCCACAGGAACAACCTGCAGCTCTTTCACCTGACCAATCCAGACCAGAGGGAAACCACCAATGTCTGCTACAATCCGGCAGACTTCTTTGTATAGTAGCTCCAAATCACGGATTCGGACTATCGCCTCATTCGTCCGGCTCAGCACTTCGTAGAGGCGGTTCAGCCTGGCAATCTTCTCCTCCTGGCGCTTGCGCTCGGAGATGTCCATAAACACGGTCGCGAACTGGCCCGGTGCCGGTCTGTAGGCAAACACCTCGAAGTGTTTCTGCAGGGTGGGCGAATAGTTACCAAATTGGATCGGCTCGCCGTTGAGAGCAACGGCTCCATA
>Ga0209745_1001355_pt1 | contig 14699 bp, 16 predicted proteins | sample BarGraNGADG00312_FD_184495 | JGI IMG/M metagenome (GOLD analysis project Ga0209745, IMG submission 184495) | Arctic peat soil microbial communities from Barrow, Alaska - Barrow Graham LP Ref core NGADG0004-312 (SPAdes) (version 2) | ecosystem: Environmental > Terrestrial > Soil > Wetlands > Peat... | reverse complement strand
AGCAGTTGACAGGGGGCCGTCCTCCGTCACACTAATATCGAAGATGCATGTTTTCCGGAGGCGCCGATGTTCCTGCTGGTTGTTGTGCTGAACAGTGATGCACATGTGCACAAGGTACTGGAGGGTTTTACGGCCATCGATGTCGGTGGCGCAACTGTTGTCGACAGCCGAGGCATGGGTCAGATGCTTGCAGCTGACATCCCAATCGTGGCCAGTATTGCTCGCCTGCTCGGTGGTTCGCCAGTGCAGGAGAGCAGTAGAACGATCTTCTCGGTCATCAGCAACAGGGAAGTGCTGGAGCGCGCCAAGAAGATCGTGCTGGACGCAGTCGGGGACATGACCCAGAAGGGCGTCGGCATCATGTTCGTGGTCCCCGTCTCTGAGGCATACGGACTGATCGAGCCGGAACTGTTGCCCTCGGACATCCCCTAACCGGACTTCACTTCCGACCAGAATCGCTTGCTAGCTTGCCGGACGGATGCCGATGGCCTGTCGCATAGGCTCAAACTGGGGCTGCTCCATGAAGTTGCGGGTGGCCTGAGTGAGCGATGGCGTTTCTTCGAAGTCGGTCCGGGTCTGGAGGACGACGTCGAGAATGCGCGAACGCAGGAGGTGACACGCCTCTTCGATGCGCTTTCGTTCGTCTTCCCCGCCCTCGGCGCAGAACACCTCTATCTCGAGCCGCTCCACGAATTCGACGACCGGATCGTCTGCTGATGCCGATTCGTCGGCAGCCTGGACGAGTGTTGCCAACGGAATGACGTGGTCTACGAGGACGTAGTAGCCAAGCTGAAGAAGTCCTGCCACCGTCAGCCGAGGTCGCATGCCCGCGAACCTGTCTCCGTAGCTGGTTGCCAGCTCGCGCTCATAACGAGTGATGTTGCCTGCCATCAAGTCGACAGCCTGCTGAGCTGTCAGGGCCTGTTCGTCTGTCGAACCGGCTGCACCCTCTTCCTGAAGGTCAGCATCAGAAGCCGTGCATTCCAGCACAGAGCTTGTGCGTTCGCGGTACAGGTCGATGAGAGTCCGCAGGACGGCGTGCGCGAAGAACCCGTCCTCGTCGACCAGATGGCTGGCTGCAGCTCCCGATGCTGCCGACCTTCTGGTCACTTCGGCGTCGACGGTTTTGCGGTCCGGGCCATCCTGTAACGAGAACCAGAGGGCCACGTCTGGATAGGCTGCGAGAAACCATGTCGGGAAGCCGGTGGGATGCTGCATCGACAAGGCCATTCTGGCCGCCGACGGGGTCGGCTGGACTCCACTCTCCTCGGCCGCCTGTTCCATCAGTGCAGCCACGTTGGCCAGATAGACAGACGGCGCAATGCTGTCGGGCATGAAGAACTCGCGGGCGTAATGCTCGAACTGCTCAGCCTGCTGGTCCCCTTGTGGCAGATCTGTGATGCTATTTTCCCAGATGCGTGTGTTGATGTTCATGACAGGCCTCCTAGTGGACGAGTATGGTGGTCATGCGCTCCATGACTATCAATGCATGCTACCGCCCCTATACCGGTTTGTCAATCCACGCCGCACCCAACCTCATGATGGCGCTTCATTCCGATGTGTTGCTATACTACATGAAGGCACGGTACAAGCGGTGACTGTCCGGCCGATTTGGAGGCACTGATGGAAAAACTCAACAGGGCACCCGTAGAAACCAGGAGCCTGGACGATATCCTGAAGATCGTTGTGGATCGCGCGGCCTCGGACCTGCATCTACAGGCTGGGACGCCGCCCATGCTGCGTCTCCACAAGCATCTGTTGCCGATTGGGACCGATGTGATGTCGGGAGGCGCCATCGAAGCGCTCGTGTTTCCGATCATGAATGACGACCAGAAGGCTGTGTTCAAGCAGCATCTGGACCTCGACTTCTCCTACTCGGTCAAGGGACTGGCGCGGTTCCGTGTGAACGTGTTCCGGCAGAGAGGCACGATGGCCGCGACCATGCGGCGCATCCCGTTCACCATCCCCGACCTCGATTCACTCGGGTTGCCAGAGGTTGTGAAGAACCTCACCAAGTTGGAGAAGGGCTTCGTGCTCGTGACGGGGCCGACTGGCCATGGCAAGTCGACGACGCTTGCGGCGATGATCGACAAGATCAACCAGGAACGCGACGTGCACACGGTCACCGTCGAGGACCCTGTTGAGTTCCTGTTCCAGCACCGCAAGGGCATCGTGGTCCAGCGGGAGCTGGGCGAGGACACGGAATCGTTCGCACATGCGCTGCGCGCTGTGTTGCGGGAGGACCCCGACATCATCCTCGTGGGCGAGCTGCGAGACCTGGAGACGATTGCGGCAGCTCTGACGGCAGCCGAGACCGGACACCTAGTGTTCGGGACCCTGCACACCAATTCGGCTCCGCAATCCATCGACCGTATCATCGACGTTTTTCCCGCCGGTCAGCAGGGGCAGATCCGGGTCCAGCTGGCGAATGTCCTGTCAGCTATCGTGACGCAGCAACTTCTGACGCGTAAAGATGGTAACGGGCTGGTCGTGGCCACGGAAGTGCTGATAGCGACACCGGCCGTCCGGAACCTCATCCGCGAAAACAAATCCTACCAGATCGTCTCCACGATGCAGACGAGCGGCGCCAAGGGGATGATGACGATGGAGAAGTGCGTCAAGGAGCTGGTGGCCAGGGGGGTCGTTGCGGCTGACGTGGCCTTGCGGGCGGGAGTCAACGTCAAGGAGTAGATCTGACGCTGGAAATGCAGAAGGGGCGCAGCCATGGCTGCGCCCCTTCTTGTTATGCCCTGATGGATGTGCGGCTGCTACGAGATGACGTCCGTCACCTGACGGGTGACGATGCCGGCGCTCTCGATGCTCGTGAGCATGCCGTTCTTCCCACTGATCAGCTGGCCGTCGATGAACTGTTGCATCACCGGACGAATCAGTGCGTCGGTGAGGTCGGGCTTCGGGCTGTTGAGCTCCATTGCGTAGGTCTTGCCGGGCGTGTCGGTGCCAAACACGAGGCGAAGGACGGTAGTCTGAGAGTCAGCCATGGGTTACCTCCTTACTCCACGAATGCGGTCCGCCTGTTGCGTACGATGGCGGCCGTCTGCTCAGTGAGCAGAGTCATGAGCTGTCCGGCGCACGCGTATGCGACGGCGTCTGTGGCAAGCGGGTTGACGTAGGCGATGGTCTCGCCCTTCTTGCTGACGAACGTGATGCGGATCGTTCCTGCCTGGTCCTGGACGGTCATCTGTGCCTCCTGTGTTCTGGATTTCGGGTACCCAGTTTTCTTATGAGGCACCCCATCGACAGAAGGTTCCAGGATGAGCCTGTGGTGCTGTTCGTGCTCGGTGTCACCCGGTGGGCGGGGTCAGTTCAGCCGGGTGTCACGGCGGGGCCGGCGATGCTACGTGAACACACCTGAACCTGGGGAGAAAGCGAAGAACCCGATGACGTATGTGGAATTCTGGAAGGGAGTTCGCATCCAAGCCCGATCCACAGTGCGTCTTACGGCGCTTTGCACAGATTGTGAAGGATTGTGCGCGAGACCTGTGCTTGTGTGCCGTGATGAACTTGCTAAGATAACAAATGTGTTAGACGAGAAGGTTTCGACTTTCTTTCTCCAACCAATTGTCTACAATGGCGAGAGGCGTCAGCCTTTCGCCTTTTTCATTTCCCCCCAGCAGTGACGTCTCGGGGATGCCCATTCTCCCCGTCTCAGCAGCAACGGCACAACGCGCTAGACTTTCTTGAAGCGAAGCAGTACGTGACGCCTAGGAGGCGCATATGGCTCAAGATGAAGGTGAATTGATACGTTTGGCTCTTGAACAGCTTCCTGACGGCGTCGTCGTGGCCGATGCGGCCGAGATCCAGCTCGACAGCGAGGCCGGATGTTCCGCCGCGTAGCCTCGCAGAAGCGACATCTCGCCGTGTCGCAGAGTTCCGAGAACTTCCTGCTGCTCTCGTACGGCGACTATTTCGAGCCCGGAAACGTCCGCTGGGGCGGTCTCCGGTTTTTCAACGATGACCTTATCCACCCCGCGTGTGGGTTTCCGCTCCACTTCCATGACGAGATCGAGATCGTCACCATCGTCGTGGCGGGGGAGATACGACAGCGGCAAGGGGTTCAGCCCCCGGTACGCCTTCGTCCGGGCGATGTCCAGGTCCTGTCGTCCGGGGCCGGTGTCCGTCACGTAGAGATGAACGAGTGCTCGGGACAAGCCCATTTGTATCAGCTGGGGATTTTTCCGCGGGCGCCGAGACTAATGCCGTCTCATGCTGAGGCTGCATTTGGAGCGCTTCCTCCTTCTAACGAGATGGTCGCAGTCGCCTCCGGTCAGAACAAGGCAGGGGCGATTCCGATGAACGCGGACGCGACCGTTTTCGTCGGCTCCCTAGAACCCTACCAGATGATCGAATACCGGATGACCCCAAACCGTTGCGCGTTTCTCTACCTGACCCGCGGTGCTCTGACTGTTAATGGGCTCGACTATGAGGCAGGGGACCAGGCGCGCATAGCGGACGAGCCCGAGTTCATGGTGGGGGCGATCAACCACTCGGACTTTGTCCTTGTGGATGTGCCGACGCTGGGGCAGACGATTCGCGAATAGCATACTGGAGCAGGCACAAGTTGCGGGGAAAAAGCGAGGGGCCCCAGACGGGGCCCCTGCGAAGGAGGGCATGTGATAACGTTTGGCGCTATCACATCCTTATTATATCACTTCTATGCAAACGCTGTCAAGAGGTCCGGATATTGGCCGGCCTTCTTGTCTCTGACCAATGATTCGAGCTCTTTGGCGTATTCACGCTGTTTTCATGATGTCTTGGTGTTGAAGCAGAGTGACCGTCACGACCGACCGAACGCTGAGGGTGGCTGGAACCCGCACTGGATCTGGGATCCCAGGCAAACTCGGTTTCGCGCCTTGGAGCTGGGGCCTTGTAGTCGAAGCCGGAGAGGGTACGCCGTTCGATGGGCGTCCCCAGAACCTTCTCAATATCACGGACCAGGATCGTGTCTTCCTCAGTGACCAGAGTGAACGCGTCTCCCGAATGAAGAGCTCGGCCGGTACGCCCAATGCGATGGGTGTAGGCGTCCGTTGTGTCCGGGATGTCATAGTTGATGACATGCGAGATCTGCGTCACATCGATGCCGCGGGCCGCAATGTCGGTAGCGACCAGTACCTTGTAGCGTCCGTCACGAAAGCCGCCCAGTGCCGCCTGGCGTGCGCGCTGTGACAGATTGCCCTGCAGCGACGTCGCTCGGTAGCCTTCATTGGCCAGCTTCTCGCCAAGCTTCTTGGCACGGTGCTTGGTGCGCGTAAAGATGAGGACCGACTCCGTATCCGTGTGCTTCAGCAACTCGATGAGCAGCGGCGTCTTGAGGTGCTGCGGTACCGGGTAGAGAGCATGCGAAACCGTTTCTACCGGAGCGGAGTGGCCGATCTGGACTGTCACGGGGTCATGCAGGATAGCATCGGCCAGATGGCGGATGTCCACCGGCATGGTGGCGCTGTACAACAGGTTCTGGCGCTGGACAGGGAGGTTCTTGATGATGCGGCGGACGTCGGGCAGGAAGCCCATGTCCAGCATCATGTCGCCTTCGTCGAGGACGAGGACCTGTATCCTGGTGAGGTCGACCGTACCTTGGCTGATATGGTCCAGCAAGCGACCAGGGCAGGCGACGACAATGTCGACGCCGCGCCGGAGCGCATCGATCTGTGGATTGATGCCGACGCCGCCGTAGACGGTGAGAACGGTGAGGCGAGCCTTACGGCCCAGGTCGCGGAAGTCCTCGGCGATCTGCTCCGCCAGTTCGCGGGTTGGGGCCACGACGAGGGCACGCAGCGAACCGCGCGGCCCAGTCAGCAGGCGTTCCATGATCGGAAGTGCATATGCGGCCGTCTTGCCTGTTCCGGTCTGGGCAAGACCCATAACGTCACGTCCTTCCATGACAGGGGGAATACCCTTCTCCTGGATGGGTGTGGGTGTGGTATAGCCGCATGAAACAATACCCGCGGTAAGGCGGGGGTCGAGACAAAATGAATCAAATGTCACGTGAGCTCCTTGTGCCGGCGCTCGACGGGATGACGCTCTCAGACAGTCAGCAGACGGCTCTTTCATATGTCGGATGTCGCCGCACGGGTGTGGCGAGTGCTATTGGACCCATGCTATGAGACATCGACAGTGAGCGTTCGGTCGGATTAGTCCCGGCCGTCTGTTTCCCTGTGCACGGACCTGCAAAACAATAAAGTATGGGTCCGAACATGGCACTGTCAACGAAGATTGTGTGTTGATCCTGATTGCAGGGATTCCAGCACTTCATCGAAAGCCGTTGCCCGGTCGGCGACTCACTTGGAAAGGGCGTCAGCTTCTTGAGACCAGTGTCTGGCCAGTACCGTCGGTATCTCGGCAATGTCGTGGATGCGGACATCTGCGAGCTCTAATTCCTCGGGAGCCCAACCGTAGACAGCGCCTATCGCAAAGTAGCCTCCCGCATGGGCACCCCGCATGTCGTCGGCTCGGTCCCCCACCATCGCGCACCGCTCCGGACGAAGCTCATCCCATACCTCGCAGAGCATCACGGGTTTTGTTTCGCCGCTGCGTTTTGGTACACGGACGAGGTCAAAAAGGTCCCGGACGCCGGCATTTGTCAGGATAAGTTCTGGGTACCAGGGTGGAGCGTTGCTGCAGATACCCAGATGCCAACCGTTGACTGCCAGTGTCCGGAGAACATCCGGGACACCGGGATACAATTGTCCCTGAGTTTCCACATAATGTCGCTCCAGGGCGTCAAATTCCTGATCGAGTTCATCTGTCGATTTTCCGAGATGCAGGCTCTCTACCCAGGCTTTCCACTCCTCGCCTGCCTTGCCGATAAAGCCTCGCAGGAAATCGTCACTGGGCTGTGAAAAACCGTACTTGCCTGCAAAGTCGTGCACTGCTGGAAAAAAGGACGTCTCCGTCCGAAAGAGCGTACCATCCATGTCGAACATGATCAGGTTCATCGGCGGCCTCCTGTCCTGCGTTGCGCGCTTGCTCTTGCAGGTACTGCAACACATGCATTGTAGGGCCGTGGCCATGTGGTGCAAGACGGTGGCTACGGGTTGTAGTGCGACGGTGACTGCATAAGATAATTGGAGTGGGCGCCGGAGTGCCGCTTGGCAAAGCGAGAGGAGTCACATGAAGACCATTGTCCTCCTTGGCACAGGCAGGGTTCACAGGTTCTGTGAAGGCTTATGTGGAATAGATGCTTGAACGCTGCTACAATATGAATACAGGTGGCGAAGACCGGCCGGCAGACGGCATCCGGAAACTCCACCGTACGGGAGGCACGACCGTCGATATGAGGCATCCAGAAGGCAGGCACGGTGGAGAGAAGAGGACGGGACTCCGGGGGCTGGCTGCTATTATGCTGTGTCTGGTTCTGCTGACCCCTTTCGTGTCTAGGCCGTTTTCAGTTCTTGCCGAGACACTGACGGTCGGGTCTCCTGTCGAAGTCACTGGCACAGGGAATGGCCTCAACGTGCGATCGTCGCCCGCCAGTTCCGGGACCATTGTCGGGGCCGAAAAGGACGGTGCTCGCGGGGTCGTCCTTGAGGGTCCTGTTGTCGACAGCAGCTTCACTTGGTGGCGCGTCCAGTGGGAAAGTGGCGTGATGGGCTGGTCTGTGGGCAACTTTCTCAAGGTGGCTGCTCCCATTCTGATTCCCAGTGCGCCTACGGCCCTTGGGGCTGCACCCGGGATCGAGTCTGTCGCGCTTTCGTGGAGTTTTCCCGAGAAGCCCGGAGCTACCCCTATCAATGCCTGGCGCATCTACCGCGACCGTCACGCGGTTCCGTCGACGCTCGTTGCCACACTGAGTGTCGGTGATCAGGGCTTCGACACGCGGACCTGGACGGACGGTCCCATGCTCATCGGCGGCAGGCCCTACTGGTACGCCGTCAGCGCTGTCAATGCGAACGGCGCCGGCGATCTCTGCCAGGATGTCCAGGTGGTTCCACAGCGGGCACCGATGCCGACTGGTTTCTTCTTTCTTCCTCCGGAGCTTGATTTCGGAGGCGAGCAGGCGTCGCTCGTCCTGACTCTCCAGAACAAAGGGAGCACGCCGGTGACGTTTGACATCATCGCTGGCGCTTCATGGCTGGTCGGCGTTTCGCCCACGTCAGGGAGCGTGCCTGTCAGCGGAAGCCAGCGCATCAACATTGGGGTGCAGCGGACCGGCATGCCGGCGGGGATCTACGAGAGCCTCGTCCGCGTTACCTGTTCCACGGGCAGCATGAATATCCCTGCGCAGATGCGCGTGGGCATGATTCAGGGCATCGACGTGTCACGGTACCAGTGTGGGGGCGTCCACGTTGGTGATCCGATCAATTGGGCCGTCGTTCTCGGGACGGGATTTCAGTTTACCTTTATCAAGGCAACCGAAGGACTGACCATCACGGATCCCTTCCTGAACGTGCTGGCCCCCGGCGCCCGGTCGGCAGGCCTGTTGACGGGCGTCTATCATATCTGCTGGCCCGCTGACAACACCGCCGCCGCCGAGGCGGCCTACTTCCTGACGGTGGCTGGGCAGTTCATCGGCCCTGGGTTCCTGCTACCTGTCTTGGACATTGAGCCCCGGTACAATATCCATGGCGTGGCGATGGTGCGCTGGATCGACGAATGGGCAGGTGCCGTGCGAGCGGCCAAGGGGGTCAACCCGGTGATCTACTGCAGCGCTTCTGTCGCTGCGGACCTCCACAAGGCGGACCCGACCATCGATGGGCGCTATCATCTCTGGTTAGCGGGCTATGCTGCTGCCGCCCAGCCAAACACGGGTGGGTGGGGCTCGTGGGCATTCTGGCAGTATACTGATAGTGGGACCGTTCCGGGCATCGAAGGGCACAGGGTCGATCTGGACTGGTTCAACGGCAACGAACAGAGCCTGGCACAGTACGTCATCGGTGGGGTCACCCCTGCGTCATTCACGCTGCTCTCTACAGTCACGGGCAACGGCTTGCTGAGCATTGAGCCGCAGACGAAAACGTATCCTGCAGGGAGTACGGTGACGGTCACCGCAAAGCCGGCTGCCGGATGGGAGTTCACGGGATGGAGCGGCAGTGTCACTGGAACAGCCAATCCGCTCGCGCTCACAATGGATGCCAACAAGTCCTTCCTGGCGACGTTCAAGAAGTCCGTCGACCCGAATCAGCACATCATCACACTTTCCGTGGGCAGCATGGTCGCTCATCTGGATGGCCGGATCGTGACCCTGGACACTCCTCCCGTCATCGTGAGCGGTCGAACGCTGGTGCCATTACGCCCCATCATCGAGGGTCTCGGGGGCGCAATCACATGGGTCCCTGAAACACGCAGTGTCGAAGTGGAGTTCAACGGGACGGCCCTGTTGCTTCAGATCGGCAATCGAACTGCCGTCGTAAACGGCAAGGCGGTTATCCTGGACGTTCCGGCGGCCATCATGAACGGCAGGACAGTGCTGCCGGTGCGCTTCGTCAGTGAGCACCTTGGCGCAGACGTCCAATGGGAGCAGCTCACGAAGACCGTCACCATCACCGTCAGCAGCGTGACCGTCTCCGGGGGACCGCCGACCCCACAGTAGTTGCCTGCCTGGGGCGACCATATTGCGGGATTCCGCTGTGAGTCTGCGCGATGCTGGTCAGCCCCTAACACCTCTGCTACTGCCGCTGATACGTCCCCATCAGTTGCCCCTGGGAAAGGACGTGCCCTCGCATCGCTTCATCCAGTTGTGCCCGCGAGGCGGACGTATTGAGGGTCAGTGATGTATCGAGGGCATACATCCGGAAATAGTAGTGATGGGCGTTTCCCTTCGGGGGCATCGGCCCGCCATAGCCATGGCGTCCAAAGCTGGTGACCCCCTGAATGGATCCGTCCGGCAGTGTTGCGTCTGAAGCCACTCCTGCCGGCAGACTCGTCGTCGACGGGGGGATATTCCATATGGTCCAGTGGACCCACGTTCCAGCCGGGGCATCAGGATCGTCACAGACAAGGGCAAAGCTCTTGACGCTTGGCGGGGCTCCGCTCCACACAAGATCCGGCGAAATATCATTGCCCTGCCCCGTGAACTTGACCGGGATGAACGTGCCGGCCGAAAACGCGGTACTCGTGACGGTGATTCCCATAGGTGCCTCCTGCATGACCACTGTCGGCGCACGACATCCCAGAGAACACAGACCGGGAATGGAAAGTGCGCATATCAAAATCGACCGAACCAGTCGCTGCCTCAACTATTCGCCTCACAACAAGAATTCAGGTTTCTGCTTGCAGTATAGCTTAGGCGATGTGGAGGGCAACGGGCCGCGCTGCATTACGTCAACTCATGGTGCACGTGTACTTCACGAAGGCGGGGACGAACCGCGGAAGAGAGCATCCAGTGCGTGTCCTCGGGAGACAGTGTCTGGTTGTGAATGCCGGCTTCCCGCTTTGGCGTGGCGTTCGTGTATGATGTAAGTGTGGATGACATGACTGGTCTCGACATACGAATCGTGCAGGCAACACCGGATATGGTCGGCTACGTGGATGGACTCCGCAGCAACTTCATCGTGAAGGCGCGTGTCAAGGTGTCTATGTGCGGTGACAGTTATGACTTCGACGTCGATTCAGTCCAGCATCCATATGAAAAGACGGAGCCCGGCTGTCCGGACTGTGTCTATCTCGGCAGAGATGACGCGGCCATCTATCTCGCATTTGTCGGAGAGAAACTGGCAGGACAGGTGTGTGTCCAGGAAGACCACAACAACATGGCGCGTGTTTGGGAGCTGCGCGTTGAGCATGGTCAGCGCCATCACGGTATCGCGATGTCGCTCATGAATACCGTCAAGGTATGGGCTCTTGCCCGGGGACTGCACTGGCTGCGCGCAGAAACGCAGGACGTCCACGTGATAGCCTGTATGTTTTACCGCGACTACGGGTTCGTCATCGGCGGGTTCGACCGTCTCTACCTGCAGGCCACGCCCGGCAGCGAGGACGAGACCATCATCTCCTGGTACATCAAGATCTAGGCCTTCTTTTCCGACCTTCGCCATCACTCCGGGTTCGTCCGGAAGGCGTGGTATTGACCAAATTCCCCGTTCTGTCATGCTGATGTCAGCGGAGATTCCGATACCGTCGAGCATAACCCAGTGGGAGGAACACTATGATCTTCTTGTCGCGAGAAGAAGCAGGAGCCAAGCTTGCAAAAGAGGTTCGTGACCAGGGGCTGACGTTTGATCTGTGCTGCGGCATTCCCCGTGGCGGCGTCGTCGTCGGTTCGGTCTGCGCCCAGGAACTCGGTCTGCCGTTCGGCGTCCTGCTCATCCGCAAGATCCGCTCCAACGCGAACCCCGAAGTTGCCGTAGGGGCTCTCGGCTACGCCGGAAATGGCAATTTCGCCACCATCCTGTCACCCGAATCCGCACACGAACGGCGTGAGCACCTCGAGGCCGAGATTGGCTTCGAGAAGGAACGTCTTGTCTTGTATGCAGAGCTGTTCGAGCGCTACATTCCGCAGACGTGGGAGCGTGGAGCCCGGGTGCTGGTCGTAGACGATGGTATCGCCACGGGAGCGACGATGATCGCTGCCCTGGATGTCGTCACCAGCATGGGGTGCGTCGCCACGGTCGGAACGCCGGTCGTGGACAAGGAAGTGATGCGTCAGCTGACCGAGCGGGGATACCATGTCGTGGCAGTTTACGCAGTCGAATGGCTCATGGCTGTGGGTCAGTTCTACCAGGACTTCCACGAGGTCACTGACCGTGAGGCGCTCTCCTGGGCCAACCGGGCGTTTCGCCCGCGGCAGATCCGCTAGAGCAGGGCTGTCGGACGAACGCTATCATCCCAAAGTGCAGGACAATCCCTGTCACAAGCGCCGTCCAGCTCGCGGTTTCCAACGACCTGCTTCTTCAGTGTTTCTTCGGTCTCGATCGTGTCTTTGCCCCACAAATCTGTCACGTCGTGCAGCTCGGGGCCATGGTAGATCGACTCCGGCACCTCCTCATTGGTGCAGGTGCCCGCTGTCAGGTCGACCCACAGGATACGACCGCGATATGGTTTCACGTGCTGTCCCCCTGGTGGCAGTACTTGTCAGACGTCACCAAAACGGCGGATGAACCAGGTCTTGACCATCTGAGTGAGAACAACATAGGTCAACAGCATGCCCAGCAGGAGCAGCCAGTAGAGGGGTGGCAACGTGACAAAGCCCAGGATGCGTGCGATGGGTGTGACAACAGTCATCAGTGCGCCCGTGGCGACGACCGCCACCGAACTGATGAGCAGCGGTTTGCTGGCCAGGCTCTGGATAAACGGGATCTTGTTGGTGCGGATGACGTGGACGATGAGCGTCTGGGTGAACAGCGATTCTACGAACCAACCGGAGTGAAACAGCGCCGGGTTGTTCCAGCACTTGAACACAACCAGCATGATGAAGAAGGTCATGTAGTCGAAGACGGAACTGATGGGTCCGATAATCACGATGAAGCGCCGCAGGTTGCCAAGCTCCCACTTTCGTGGCTTGGTAAGCCATTCTTCGTCGACTGTGTCTGTCGGGATGGTGGTCTGGCTCAAATCGTACAGCAGGTTGTTGGTCAATATCTGCAGCGGCAACATAGGGAGAAACGGGAGGAACGCGCTGGCGCCCACGACGCTGAACATGTTGCCGAAATTGGAGCTGGCGGCCATCTTGATGTACTTGATGACGTTGCCAAAGACCTTACGGCCTTCGATGACGCCCTCTTTCAGGACCAGCAGCGAGTTTTCCAGCAAGATGATGTCTGATGATTCCTTGGCAATATCGACGGCCGAGTCGACGGATATTCCTACGTCCGCGGTGCGGAGAGCGGGTGCGTCGTTGATACCGTCGCCGAGAAAGCCAACCACGTGGCCACGCTGTTGCAGGGCGTGGATGATCCGTTCCTTGTGGTGTGGCGAAAGCCGGGCGAAGACGACCGTATCGTCTACTGCTGCTGCCAGATTGTCATCGGACATTTCTTCTATGGCCGGTCCCAGGAGGACGCGCGGCTCGGCTATGCCAACCTGGTGGCAGATGTTCACCGTGACCAAGTCGCTGTCGCCGGTCAGGATCTTGACGTCGACGCTATTGGAGTGAAGTTTCGCGATGGCCTCCGCTGTTGTGGGCTTGGGTGGGTCCAGGAAGGCAAGAAAACCCAGCAGGGTAAGGTCATGTTCGTCGTTCACTGTGTAGACGCGGTCTGAGGCACCGTGATCGACGCTGGACGTGGCGAGGGCCAGGACACGGAATCCCTGTCCATTGAGATCAGCCACTAGCTGCAGGGCCGCTGCATGCCGGGCGTCGTCCAAGGGAGACACCTTGTCGTCAAGGGCAACGCTGGTGCTCAGCGCCATGACCTCTTCGACGGCGCCCTTGCAGATGAGCAGGTCGGTCCCGCCGCCATCTGTCACGGCAACGGACATGCGCTTGCGCGAGAAGTCAAAAGGAATCTCGTCCACTTTGCGGTACTCTGCCTCCTCGACAAGCTCGCGGGCCTTGTCAAGGTGAGCCAGGATGGCAACGTCCATGAGGTTCTTCAGGCCGGTCTGGTAGTAGCTGTTGAGGAATCCCATATCCAGGATATGACCATCCTCGTGCCCCAGGACATTCACATGTTTTTCCAGCTCGACGCGACCCTGGGTGATGGTGCCCGTTTTGTCGGTACACAGGACATCCATGGCCCCGAAGTTCTGAATGGCGTTCAGGCGCTTGACGATGACCTTCTTGCGCGACATGACGACAGCCCCCTTGCTCATGTTGACGGTGACGATCATTGGGAGCATTTCGGGGGTCAGCCCCACAGCGACAGCGAGGCCAAAGAGAAAGGCCTCCATCCAATTGTGCCGCACCAGGCCGTTGATGAGGAACACGGCAGGTGCCATGACGAGCATCAGCTTGATCATCAGCCAGGTGAAGTTGTTGACACCTTTGTCGAAGCTGGTCAGCTCGCGGTGACCGACGATGCTGCTGGCGAGGGACCCGAAGTAGGTGTCCTTTCCCGTCTGCACGACAACCGCCGTTGCAGAGCCGGTTTGGACGTTCGTGCCCAGGAAGCACAGATTCGGCATACTCAGCACATCCGTCTGAGAGGAATCCACAACGTCGGCGTTCTTCTCGGCGGGCAAGGATTCTCCGGTGAGGGCTGCCTGGCTCACGAACAGGTCCTTGGCGGTAATGAGGTGCACGTCGGCGGGCACCATGTCCCCTGCGGAGAGGGAGACCAAGTCTCCGGGGACGATGTTCTTGAGGGAAACTTCTTTTGTGTCGCCGTCCCGGATGACCGTCGCCGTTGTCGTGACCATCTTCTGAAGGGCCTCGGCGGCGTTGTCTGATCGCTGTTCCTGGAAGAAGCGCAGAGCGGCGCCAAGGATGACCATGAGAAGGATCAAATAGACGCCGGGACCGCCACCGGTGACGGCGGTGATGATTGCCAGGATGATCAGCAGGATGGACAGCGGGTTAGACAGAATAGCGATCAGTCGTTTGAGCGGCGAAGTGCGCTTTTCGCGCGCGACCTCATTGTGGCCATACTGGATCAGACGATCTTCAACCACCCGGTCGGTGAGTCCGGTTGGACTTGTGCCAAGCTGGTTCATGACGGCGGCCGAATCCATGCAGGCAAAAGACGCGAGACGCTTCGACATCTGAGCCGGGACCTCGTTGCGCTTGCGTTTTGTGACTTCGGTTGGGACAATGGGAGTGCTCACGGCACTGACCTCCAGCAAAGGAATGATAGAACAGGGGACAT
>Ga0209745_1001353_pt1 | contig 14700 bp, 14 predicted proteins | sample BarGraNGADG00312_FD_184495 | JGI IMG/M metagenome (GOLD analysis project Ga0209745, IMG submission 184495) | Arctic peat soil microbial communities from Barrow, Alaska - Barrow Graham LP Ref core NGADG0004-312 (SPAdes) (version 2) | ecosystem: Environmental > Terrestrial > Soil > Wetlands > Peat... | reverse complement strand
CGCGGCGCACCGCGTCCGGCTTCAGCAGGACCAGGGTCCGTTGCAGATCGGTCATGGCAGGCACCCTACCCTCACCCCGGCGGGCGACGTCACGGCGCCGGCGGCGCAGGGCGGCCACCGCCGGGAGGCGTGGTTTCGATGCGGCGGCCAAGGGTGAAGCAGACCACCCACAGGAGCAGGAAGATCCCGCCAACCGCGAACATCATCGGGGTGGCGAAACCCAGGCCGACCGCCACGACCTGGGTGAGCCAGCCCAGCAGGTAACCGCCGGGGCGGCGCAGCATGGCGGCCGCGACGATCGCCAGCGCCGCTGCTCCCAGACCAAGGCCGAACGAGAGCTGTACCGACAGCGTGGAGACCTGGATCATGCCCGCGATCGCCAGCCCGAAGATGATCGCCTCGAACACGAGGATGCTCAGCATCACCCGACCCATCGGGTTGGTCGGCGCCAGCCTCACGAAGCGTTCCCCGGCCGCACCAGCATGGCGCGGGCCTCCCCGGCCGCATACACAGAGCCGGCAATCAACACGCCGGCCCCCGGACCGGCCTCGTCAGCGAGCCGCACGGCCTCCTCGATGGCAGCTGCCATGTCGTCAGCTGTCCGGACGCGCTCGGCACCGAAGGCCTCACCGGCCAGCTCGGCCAGGGCTGTTGCGGGCAAGGCCCGGTTGGTGGAAGCGATGGTGGTGCACACGACGGTCGTCATTGCCTCTGCGAAGATGCGCATCACCCCCGCCACATCCTTGTCCGCCATCATCGCGACCACCCCGATCAGCGGGTTGAAGTCGAAAGCCTCGGTGAGCCCGTCGATGGTGGCGCGTGCCCCGTGGGGGTTGTGGCAGGTGTCCAGCACCACCGTCGGTGACCGCCGGGCGACCTCGAGCCGCGCCGGCGCCTTCACCTCCTCCAGTCCGTCCGTGATCACCTCCGCGGACAGCGGCTTGCCACCGAGGAACGCTTCGGCCGCCGCGACGGCGAGCGCCGCGTTGCGGGCCATGTGGGCGCCGAAGAGCGGGAGGACGATGTCGCCGAGCGGCCCCTGGGCGGTTTCGACCCGGATCACCTGGCCACCCACGGCCGGCTGGCGGTCGATAAGGCCGAACTCGGGGCCCTCGCGCAGCACCTCCGCACCGACCTCGGTGCAGCGGGCAAGCAGGATCGTCGCCGCGTCCGGGTGCTGAGCCGCGAGCACGGCCTTGCTGCCGGCCTTGATGATGCCCGCCTTCTCGGCGGCGATCTCTGCGATGGTGTCGCCGAGCAGGTGGGTGTGGTCGAGGTCGATGGGGCACACCACGGCGACCTGCGCGTCGACGATGTTGGTCGCGTCCCAGCGTCCACCGAGGCCCACCTCGACGACCGCGACATCCACCGGTGCGTCGGCGAAGGCGGCGTAGGCCAGCGCGGTCATGACCTCGAAGAAGGTCATCGCTACGCCGTCAATCCGTTGTGCATCCACCAATTCGACCAGCGGCATGACCTGCTCGACCAGATCGTCGAAGATCTCCTCGCTGATCGGCTCCCCGTCGATACTGATCCGCTCGGTGAGGTCGACGAGATGCGGGCTGGAGTAGCGTCCCACCCGCAGCCCGAGGGACCGCAGCAGCGAGTCGATCATCAGCGCGGTGCTGCCCTTGCCGTTGGTGCCGGCAATCAGGATCACCGGGCAGGACCGTTCCGGAGAGCCGAGCAGGTCACACAGGGCCTGGACGCGGGCCTGGCTCGGGGCGACGCGGTGCTCGGGCCACCGGGCCTGGAGTTCTGTGACGATCTCGGCGTGGGTTCGGCTCATGGTGTGTTCAGACTAGCGAGGTGCGCTCGGGGGTGACCCGGGACGGCTTCCCGGGACGCCCGCGGTGTCCTGCGCCGAGCCGGGCGGTGTCACGGCGGAGCCCTCGTATACTGACCCGGTGTCCGACACCTCCGCCATCTCGCTTCACCGGCGACCCTGGCAGGAGTGGGCGACGCTCGCCGCACGACTGATCCTCGGCGTGACCGTCCTGGTCGCAGGCCTGTTGAAGGTGACCCGCCTGGACGCGTCCGTGCAGTCCGTGAGGCTGTACCAGATCCTCCCGTGGGACGTCGCCGGCTTCGTCGGCACCGCGCTGCCGATCCTCGAGGTCGTTGTGGGGCTGCTGCTCATCACGGGAACCTTCACCCGCCTCGCTGCGATCGTGGGATCGGCGCTGATGGTGGCTTTCATCATCGGTATCGCCTCGGTATGGGCCCGGGGCATCTCGATCGACTGCGGCTGCTTCGGCGGCGGTGGCGCCATCGAGGCCAGCTTGACCCAGTACCCGCTGGAGATCCTGCGGGACACCGGCCTGCTGCTCACTGGAGCATGGACGGTCTGGCGCCCGCGGGCACCGTTCGCCGTGGACAACTGGCTGTTCGCCCCGCTTGACCCGACGGCCTCTGAACCGGAGCCGATCGCTGAAGACGACAAGGAGTCGACCCGATGAGCCAGAGCAACCGCGAGCAACTGCGCCGCAACCAGGCGGCGCAGGCCAAGCAGAAGCGGCTCAACCGGATCATCGGCGTCGGGGCTGTCGTCCTCGTCGTCGTCCTGATCGGCGTGTTCATCGCCGTGCTGTTCCAGAACCAGGCGCACACGTCCACCACGTCCTCTGCGACGCCGCCGAACGCCACCGGCTCCAAGGACGGCATCGTCGTCAACCCCGGCAAGTTCACCGCAGGGGCCCCGGTCGTAGAGCTCTTCTTCGACTACCAGTGCCCCGTGTGCAAGCAGTTCGAGGGCATCTACGGCGCCAGCCTGAAGTCGCTGGCCGCCAGCGGTGCCATCGAGCTGCGGTACCGGAACATGACGTTCCTGGACAACAACCTGAACAACGACGCTTCGCTGCGGGCCGGCATCGGTGCGGCCTGCTCCGACTTCGCCGGCCAGTACTCCGCCTACCACGAACAGATCTTCGCCAACCAGCCAGCGAAGGAAGGTGACGGGTACACCGACGACATGCTGCGGGTCACCATCCCCGCCACCGTTGGCATCACCGGCGCCGACCTGACCAGCTTCCAGTCCTGCTACGACCAGCAGACGACAAAGGCCTTCGTCAGCGGCACCAATGAGGCCGCGTCCAAGGGTGGAGTGAACGCGACTCCCACCTTCCACGTGAACGGCAAGGACCTGTCGCTGCAGACCATTGCCGGCGTGAAGCCGGAAGGCCTCGGCGACCTGATCAAGCAGAACGCGTGAGCAGGGGACGATCACGGCGATGACCGGACAGAGCCAACGCCAACGGATGCGCGACGCACAGCTGGCGAACCAGCGGACTGCGCGGCTTCGGCGCATTATCATCGTCGGCTCTGCGCTGCTCGCCCTCGTGCTGGTCGCAGTGATGGTTGTAGTGATCGTCCAGCAGACCCAGAAGCCGGTCGCCTCGGCGCCGTCCGAGATGGCCTACCCGCCGAACGCAACCTCGGCGCGGGATGGCATCGTCGTCAACGACAACGCGGGCAAGCCCGATGTCGGCGTCTACTTCGACTACCAGTGCAGCCACTGCGTGCAGTTCGAGGGGAGTTTCGCCGGGGCCTTCAGCCTGCTGGGGCAGACCGGCGAGATCCGGCTGGTACACCACACAAGGGTGTTCCTGGATTCCGGCAACACCGAGGGCCTTTCGCACAAGGCGGCGCTGGCGGCGGCATGCGCCGACGTGGTCGGCGCCTACCTTCCGTACCACACGGCGATCTTCGACGCCGCGTCCCAGGGCCCCTACACCGACAAGCTGCTGCTGGAGACCATCCCGTCACAGCTCGGGATCATCGGCACCGACCTGACGGCTTTCCGTGCCTGCTACGCCAACAAGAACCTTGCGCCGTTCGTGCAGAGCGTCGAGGACGCGGCCATGAAGGCCGGCCTCTCCGGCACACCCCTGGTGACGGTGAACCGCAAGGCGATCCCGGCCAGCGCGTTCACCGGCAAGACCGGCGATGACCTGAAGGCAATCATCGACGCCGCAGCAAAGGGCTGACCGGCCAACCCTCCCCGAGTTGTCAGAATCTCATTCGGCTATAGGCGCACGAGATTCTGACAAGTCGGCAGGTGGGGACGGATTCAGAACTTCCCCGGTGCGCTCATTAGGATGCTCACCATGACTGAACTGGCCCAGAACACCCCTTTGCCCGCAGCTGCCCCGGCCGCGGGCGGCGTACCGGAGCGTCCGGTGCTGGAGGGCCTGGAGGCGAAGTGGTCGAGCGCGTGGCACGAGAACGACACCTACGCGTTTGTGCGCCCCGAATCGCGCGCGCAGGTCTTCAGCATCGACACCCCGCCGCCGACGGTGTCAGGCTCCCTGCACGTCGGCCACGTGTTCAGCTACACCCACACCGACCTCATCGCGCGCTACCAGCGGATGAACGGCCTGCACGTCTTCTACCCGATGGGCTGGGACGACAACGGCCTGCCCACAGAGCGCCGCGTGCAGAACTTCTACGGGGTGCGCTGTGACCCGACCCTGCCCTACGACCCGGACTTCACACCGCCGGCGAACCCCGACCCGAAGCGGCAGGTGCCGATCAGCCGACGCAACTTCGTCCAGCTCTGCCATGAGCTGACCGCTGTCGACGAGCAGGCGTTCGAGAACCTGTGGCGGACCCTCGGCCTCAGCGTGGACTGGAAGTCGCTCTACACAACGATCTCCGACGAGGCCCAGACGGTCGCGCAGCGCGGCTTCCTGCGTAACCTCGCCCGCGGCGAGGCCTACCTCTCCGAGGCGCCGACCCTGTGGGACATCACCTTCCAGACCGCGGTCGCGCAGGCCGAGCTCGAGGCGAGGGACTACCCGGGCCACTACTACCGCGTGGCCTTCCACCCTTCGACAGACTCAGGGAACGGTCGCACCGAGCCGGTCTACATCGAGACCACCAGGCCGGAACTGATCGCTTCGGTGTGCGCCCTGATCGCCCACCCCGACGACGACCGCTACCGCGATCTGTTCGGCACCACCGTCACCTCGCCGGTGTTCGGGGTGGAGATCCCGGTGCTGGCACACCCCGCCGCCGAGCCGGACAAGGGCGCAGGCATCGCGATGTGCTGCACCTTCGGTGACCTTACCGACGTGATGTGGTGGCGGGAGCTGCGGCTGCCGATGCGCACGGTGATCGGCCGGGACGGTCGGCTGCACGCCGAGACACCTGCCTGGCTGCCGAACCCCGAGCCCTATGCCGAACTGGCGGGGAAGACCACGTTCGGCGCCCGCGAGGCCATGGTCGGGCTGCTGCGCGCTGCCGGTGACCTGGACGGCGAGCCGAAGCCCACCCAGCGCATGGCGAACTTCTACGAGAAGGGCGACAAGCCGCTCGAGATCGTCTCCACCCGGCAGTGGTACATCCGCAACGGCGGACGCGACGAGGAACTCAAGCAGCACCTGCTGGCCCGTGGCGAGGAACTCGTCTGGGTGCCCGACCATATGCGCCACCGCTACGCCAACTGGGTCAACGGCCTCAACGGCGACTGGCTGATCAGCCGCCAGAGGTTCTTCGGCGTTCCCTTCCCGGTCTGGTACTCCCTTGATGCCGAGGGTGAACCGGACTACGAGCACCCGATCATCGCTGCGGAGGATGCCCTCCCGATAGACCCGTCCAGCGAGTGCCCGCCCGGCTACGCCGCCGAGCAGCGCGGCGTCCCCGGCGGCTTCGTCGGCGACCCCGACGTCATGGACACCTGGGCGACGTCGTCGCTGTCCCCCCAGCTGGCCTGCGGCTGGGAGACCGATGAGGAGTTGTGGCGGCTCACGTTCCCGATGGACATGGCGCCCCAGGCCCACGACATCATCCGCACCTGGTTGTTCTCCCGCGTGGTCCGTGCCCACTTCGAGCACGGCGTGCTGCCGTGGAAGCTGGCAGCGATCTCCGGCTTCGTCGTCGACCCCGACCGCAAGAAGATGAGCAAGAGCAAGGGCAACGTCGTGGTGCCGACCGACATCCTCGACCGGTTCGGCTCCGACGCGGTCCGCTGGCGGGCAGCGATGGCCCGACCGGGCATGGACTCGCCGTTCGACGAGACCCAGATGAAGGTCGGACGCCGCCTGGCGATGAAGATCCTCAACGCCAGCAAGTTCATCCTCGGCATCGCCGCGGACACGCCTGCCCGCACCCTCCCGACCGAGCCGGTTGACCTGGCGATGCTGGCGACGCTGGCAAGGGTCGTCGAGCACGCCACCGCTGGCTTCGATGCCTATGACTACTCCGCGGCGCTGGAGGCACCAGAGAAGTTCTTCTGGCAGTTCTGCGACGACTATCTCGAGCTGGTGAAGGAACGCGCCTACGCCGGCGAGGAGGCGCCGGGCAGCGACTCGGCCCGCGCCGCCCTGCGCGAGGCGCTCGGGGTGCTGCTGCGCCTGTTCGCGCCGTTCCTGCCGTTCGTCACAGAAGAGGTGTGGTCGTGGTGGCGGCAGGGCTCGATCCACACCGCTGCCTGGCCGAAGCCGTCCGACCTCGCCGTCGGCGACGGCGATCCGGCCCTGCTCGACGACATCGCCGCAGCGCTGATCGGCATCCGCGGGGCCAAGTCGCAGGCCAAGGTGTCGATGAAGACCGAGGCAACCAAGGCGGTGTTCGCCGGGCCCGGCGCGGTGCTCAGCCGGCTGTTCGCCGCAGAGGACGACCTGCGTTCGGTGGGCCGGATCACCAGCCCGATCGTCTGGGAAGCAACGTCACTGCCGTTGGCTGTGACGGTGGAACTGAAGCCTGCCGAGGCGTCCGCACGATGAAGACCACCCTCTCGCTCGCCGCGGTACTGCTCGTGCTGCTGACCGGGTGCTCGAGCGACGCGCCCCGCGACAGCGCCGGCCAGGTGACGGCAGCGGCCACCACCGACGCGTTCTCCATCAAGGTGGGCGACTGTGTTGGCAAGCTCGACGGCGATTCCGCACAGGAGCTACCGCTGACGCCCTGCGACCAGACGCACTTCTGGGAGGCCTACGCCTCCAGCACGCTCGACGGCACGGACTTCCCCGGGACGTCGCAGGTCAACGACCTCTCCGACAAGGCGTGCAGCGCTGCGTACAAGGGCTTCATGGGAATCGCGCTCGACGACTCCAGGTACGAGGTCACCTACCTCAGCCCCACCAAGGAGTCCTGGACCCAGGCCAAGGACCGCGAGGTGGTGTGCCTGGTGGGCAGCTCCAACGGCAACATCACCGGTTCCCTGAAGGGCAGGGCCAAGTAGGCCTCGCTACCCTTCCGTCCCGCCCCGCTACCCGTCGATCGGGACGCTACCCGTCTACGGGTAGCGTCGCGGCCCTACCGGTAGCAAGGCGGTGGAGTGAGCGCCTCAGAACAAGTCGGCAAGGACCGGGTCGGCCATCTTCATCACGGCGGACTTCGCCTCCGCTGCGTTGGTGCCCGCTCGGGCTGCGGCGGCCATCTGCTGGCACTGGGTCATGGTGTGCAGGCCGAGCGCCGTCCGGACGGCAGGCACCTTGCCCGGAGCCATCGACAGGCTGGAGACACCGAGTCCGGCCAGCACCAGCGCCAACCCCGGGTCCCCGGCGGCCTCGCCGCACACACCGACAGGCTTGCCCATCGCCTGACCGCCCTCGCACGCCAGCGCGACGACGTCCAGAAGCGCCGGCTCCCACGGGTTCAGCAGATCGGCGAGCTCACCCTGCATCCGGTCGGCGGCCATCGTGTACTGCTGCAGGTCGTTGGTCCCGAGTGAGGCGAAATCGACGTGGTAGAGGATGCCCCGGCTGCGGATCGCCGCTGCCGGCACCTCGATCATCACGCCGACCTTGGGCAGTCCGAGCGCCCGTACCCTTGCGGCGAACCAGGTCGCCTCGGCCTGGGTGGCGATCATCGGAGCCATCACGCGGACGTCGGCACCGGTCGCCTTGTAGGCGGCGGCCAGGGCCTCCAGCTGGGCGTCCAGGACCTCGGTGCGGATCATGCCCAGCCGGATACCGCGCCGGCCGAGGGCCGGGTTGTCCTCCGGGCCGAGGTCGGCGAACTTCAGCGGCTTGTCCGCGCCCGCGTCCAGGGTGCGCACCACGATCCGCCGGGTGCCGAACGCCTCGAACACCTCGGTGTAGGTCGCGGTCTGCTCCTCCACCGTCGGCATGGTCTCGCGGTCGAGGAACAGGAACTCGGTGCGGAACAGGCCCACGCCCTCCACCGGCTGCTTGGCGGCCTTGCGCGCGTCCTCGGCTGTACCGATATTGGCCAGCAACGCCACCGGGTAGCCGTCCTTGGTGGCCCCGTTGCCGGTGCCCCCGGCGAGGGCGGCGGCGCGACGACGCTTCCGCTCGTCGAGCAGGGCCGACTCCTCAGCGGTCGGGTTGACGGTGATCTCGCCCACCCCGCCGTCGATCGCCACCAGGGTACCGAAGGGAACCGCCATGATGCCGACGGCCTGCACCACAGCCGGGATGCCCAGTTGGGACGCGAGGATCGCGGTGTGGCTGGTCGGCCCGCCGGCCTCGGTGATGATGCCGAGGCAGGTCTCTGTGGTGAGGGTGGCCGTCTCGGCCGGCGCCAGATCGTGTGCGGCCAGGATGCTCGGTTCCGTCAGCGCGGGCACGCCGGGCTCGGGCTTGCCCAGCAGCCTGGCAACCGCCCGGTCCCTGACGTCACGCAGGTCGGTGACGCGCTCGGCCATGTAACCGCCCAGCGACTCGAACATGGCGCAGTACTCCTCGACCGCAGCCGTGACGGCGGTGGTCACACCCTTGCCGGACTGCAGCTGGGTCTCGATGCCCGTGGCCAGTCCCGGGTCGCGGGCCATCATGGCGCCGGCCTCGAGGATCGGACGGGCATGCTCGCTCGCCTTCGCAGCGCGCGCCTCCAGTCCCGCGGCGACATCCTCCAGCACCCCACGCACCACGCCCGCTGCTGCAGCGGCGTCGGTGGTGGGCGCCTCGTCCGTCGGCGCCGTGGGCGCGGGAGTGACAATGACGAGAGGCCCGACAGCAGTTCCGGCGCTGACGCCGATGCCGTGGAAGGTCGTGTGCAGGACGTCGCCGGTCATCGGATTACTCGGCGTCGAGGTCGCGGGAGAGCAGTGCGACTAGGGAGTCGAGCGCCTCGTCTGCGCCTTCACCATCGGCGGAGAGGGTGACGGTCTCGCCGTTCTTGGCACCGAGTGCCATGACCATCAGGATGCTGCGGGCGTCGACAGGGTTGCCGCCTTCCTTGGCGATCGTCACCGGCAGGCCAGTGGCCGTCGCTGCCTGGACGAACAGCGAAGCGGGACGGGCGTGCAGCCCGACCGAAGAGGCAATGCTGACTTGGCGAGTGGCCATTGGGAACTCCTTCGTTGGCGTCAATGTCACCGGGGTTCCACAATGTCATATCTACGGCATCGGCTGCGACACTCCGGACCACGGGGTAGGAGTTTTGACGATTCAGCCGCAAGTCTTCCGAAGCGACACGCCACTCCGACCGTCTGCGCGGCCGGATCGCAGCCTCACGCGGCGACTCAGGCGCTCTTCTCGCGCCGCTCGGAACGGGACAGCTGGGCCCGGCTGATCAGCTGCGGCGCCACGCCGTCGCTCACCACATCGGCGTCGACCAGTACCTGGGCCACGTCGTCGTCGCTGGGCACGTGGTACATCACGTTCAGCAGGATTTCCTCGAGGATCGAGCGCAGGCCGCGGGCACCGATGCCCCGGCGCAGCGCCATCTCCGCGATCGCGGAGATCGCTTCGGGTGTGAACTCCAGGTCGACCCCGTCGAGCTCGAAGAGCTTGCGGAACTGCTTGATCAGGGCGTTCTTGGGCTCGACGAGAATGCGCACGAGCGACTCTGCGTCCAGCTGTTCAACGGTGGAGATCATCGGCAACCGGCCGATGAACTCCGGGATCAGGCCGAACTTGTGCAGGTCCTCGGGACGCACCTGCTCGAACGGGTTCATCGAGGTCGGGCGGCGGACGGCTGCGTCGTTGTTGAAGCCCAGCGGACGCTTGCCGACACGGGCGTTGATGATCTCCTCGAGACCGGAGAACGCTCCGCCGACGATGAACAGGATGTTCGTCGTATCGATCTGGATGAACTCCTGGTGCGGGTGCTTGCGTCCACCCTGCGGCGGCACCGAAGCGGTGGTGCCTTCCAGGATCTTCAGCAGCGCCTGCTGCACGCCTTCGCCGGATACGTCACGCGTGATCGACGGGTTCTCGCTCTTGCGGGCCACCTTGTCGATCTCGTCGATGTAGATGATGCCGGTCTCGGCCTTCTTCACGTCGTAGTCCGCGGCCTGGATCAGCTTCAGGAGGATGTTCTCCACATCCTCACCGACGTAGCCGGCCTCAGTGAGGGCGGTCGCGTCGGCCATGGCGAACGGCACGTTCAGCATCCGGGCCATGGTCTGGGCGAGGTAGGTCTTGCCGCAGCCGGTGGGGCCGATCAGCAGGATGTTTGACTTGCCGAGCTCAACCAACTCGTCGTCTGCGATCCTGCGACCCGGCGTCTGCGCTTGTGCCTGCACCCGCTTGTAGTGGTTGTAGACCGCAACGGAGAGGGCCTTCTTCGCGGTCTCCTGGCCGATCACGTAGGCGTCGAGGAAGGAGCAGATCTCTTTGGGCTTGGGCAGTTCGTCCAGAAGGCCAGAGTCGCTGGTCTCAGCGAACTCCTCCTCGATGATCTCGTTGCACAGGTCGATGCACTCGTCGCAGATGTAGACCCCGGGGCCTGCGATGAGCTTCTTCACCTGCTTCTGGCTCTTCCCGCAGAAGGAGCACTTCAGCAGGTCCGAGGTCTCGCCGATGCGTGCCACGTTGCCCAATCCTTCCGTGTTGACCACCAACATAACCCGGTCAGCCCGGCAGAACCGGGATAGCCAGGTGTCGAATCAGTGGGGGGCGTCCTTGAGTGAGGTGAGGATGTCGTCGACGATGCCGTACTCGACGGCCTGTTCGGCGGTCAGGTACTTGTCGCGTTCGATGTCGAGGCTGACCTGTTCGACCGTCTGACCGGTGCTGTCGGCCAGCATGCCTTCCATCAGCGACCGGATCCGCAGGATCTCCCGCGCCTGGATCTCCAGGTCGGACGACTGCCCGTAGCCGCCCTCCGTTGCCGGCTGGTGGATCAGGATGCGGCTGTTCGGCAGTGCAAGGCGCTTGCCCTTGGTGCCGGCGGCGAGCAGGACCGCTGCAGCAGAGGCCGCCTGGCCCAGGCACACTGTCTGCACGTCCGGCTTGATGTAGCGCATGGTGTCGTAGATCGCGGTCAGGGCCGTGAAGGAGCCGCCAGGCGAGTTGATGTACATGCTGATCGGACGCTCGGGGTCCATCGACTGCAGGCACAGCAGCTGCGCCATCACCGCGTTGGCGATGTCGTCGCTGATCGGGGTGCCGAGGAAGATGATCCGGTCCTCGAACAGCTTGGTGTAGGGGTCGACCCGACGGATCCCGTAAGAGGTGCGCTCCTCCCACTGCGGGATGTAGTACTCCATCGAGGGACCGGCGGGGGCCAGGCCCATGGGCATGCTGCTCATCAGGTTCCTCACTGGTTCGGGGCGTCGGCGGTCTTGATCTGCGAGGCCCGCTCGTAGACATGGTCGATGAAGCCGTACGCGAGAGCGGCCTCCGCGGTGAACCAGCGGTCGCGGTCGGAGTCCTTCTCGATCTGCTCGACCGTCTGCCCGGTGTGCTCCGCGATCAGGCCCGACATCGTCTTCTTGATGTGAAGCGACTGCTCGGCCTGGATGCGGATGTCGGAGGCGGTACCGCCGAGGCCACCCGAAGGCTGGTGCATCATGATGCGGCTGTGCGGCAGCGCGAAGCGCTTGCCCTTCTGGCCGGCAGAGAGCAGGAACTGCCCCATCGAAGCCGCCAGGCCCATAGCCACTGTTGCGACGTCGTTGGAGATCCACTGCATGGTGTCGAAGATCGCCATGCCGGAGTCGACGGAACCGCCGGGGCTGTTGATGTAGAGGAAGATGTCGCGGTTGGGATCCTCGGCGTTCAGCAGCAGCATCTGCGCGCAGATGGCGTTCGCGTTCTCGTCGCGCACCTCGGAACCGAGGAAGATGATGCGGTTGGCGAGCAAGGACTGGTAGACCGAGTCGGTCATGCCCATGGGGCCGGCGCCTGCGGCCATGGACAGGCCGCGCTCGATGGCTCGTTGTTCGTTCACGAGGGCGAACCTACCCGGTGGCACCGACGTTTCGGCCGTGTTGGACGCCCTGTTCGCTGACGGCGCACCGCGCCGGCTGCCGGCCCGGGGCATCCCGCCTCAGCGCGCGGGTGCCCGATAGGCACGGGCGTTACTGACGTCTGGCTCGAACCCCACGCTGCGGTAGAGCCGTCCGGCGGGGTTCGCCGCTTCTGTGATGATCACCCAGCGGTTGCACCCCCTCTCCGCAGACCAGGCAGCGGCGACACCGAGCAGGTGCGCGGCGAGGCCGCGGCGGCGATGGCCTGCGTCTGTGCCGACCGACTGGTAGCGGGCGGTCCTACTGCACACGACGATGCCGAGGCTGGAGGCGAGGACGCCGTCCGCGAACGCCCCGAAGAAGGCACCCACGTCCTGGTCGGAGAGCCGACGCCGCAGTTCGGTCTGCGCGCGGGCGAACCGCTCATGGAGGGCCGGGTCATAGGCACCCGAGAGCTCGTTGTCGGCGACTTCTGCTGCCACGACCTGCTCCCAGTCGTCTCCGGCGATACGCCGCACGGTGTAGCCGCCGGCGAGCGGCATTGCCCGCGGCGGCTGCGGCGACGTCAGTACGTCGTCGGCCTCGATCACGACTCCACGCGCGGTCCATGCTGCGGCGTCGTCGGGCTCCGCGATCAGGCCGACGGAGACCCACGCAGCGCCGGGGTGTGCGGTGTCGAACACCGCCATCCAGCCGTCCGCGTCACCGACCGTTCGCTCGTCAAGGACGAGGACGCAGTTGCCCCAATGGAAGTCCGGGTTCTGCGGGGTCCGGACGACAAGGTGGTCGCCGTGGTCCTCGATGAGGGAGCCGGAGTGCCGCAGCACCGCAAGGTCGGTCACCCAGCCCGGAGGAAGATCATGCATGGCAGCAGACCGTACCGTGCCCGGACGCACACGTCGCCGCTACCCGAGGGCGACGGCGGCGTGTGGGTTGTTGCTTACTCGGCTGTCTGGGCGACTGTCTCGACCTCGGCCGCAGCCTCGGGCTCGGGGGTCGCGGCGACATCGACCAGCTTGCCGTCGGTGTCGACGACCTTCGCCTTGCCGACGATCAGCGCCATCGCCTTGTTGCGGCGGATCTCCTGCATCCAGGCCGTCACATGGTTGTGCTCCATCATGTGCTGGGCCTCCTGCTCCGGGGTGGAGCCGTTCTGGGAGGCCTTGCGCACCAGCATCTCGGACAGGTCGGCCTGCTCGACGCCGACCTGCTCGTCGTCGGCGACCTTGTCAAGGATCAGTTGGGCCTTGAGCCCGCGGAGGGTGGAGGTCTCCACCTCGGCCCAGAACTCCTCCGGGGTGTTGGCGGTCTCGTCGGCCTGCTCGAGGTAGCGCTCGAGGGTGAGGCCCGCGCGCTGCAACTGGTCGGTGATCTGCTCCTTGCGGGTGGCCACCTCTGCCGCGATCGCGCGCTCGGGCACCTCGAACTCGGTGGCCTCGACCAGCGCCTCGAGCACCTTGTCGCGGCCGCTGGCAACCTGCTCGGCCGCAAGCATCTGCTCGACGCCCTTGGTGAGGTCGGCGCGCATCTCCTCAGCGGTGTCGAACTCGGAGATCATCGCTGCGAACTCGTCGTCGACCTCGGGCAGCGTCTGTTCACTGACCTTGCTCACGGTGACGGTGATGTCGGCTGGCTCGCCCTCGAGCGGGCCACCGACGAGGGTGGACGAGAACTCGGCAGACGCGCCGGCGGCGAGGCCGGTCACGGCGGCGTCGAGGCCGTCGATCATCCCGCCTGAGCCGAGGACGTACGTGACATCGTCGGCGGTGGCGTCGGGCAGGGCCTCACCGTCGCGGGTGCCGACGAGGCTGATGGTGATCTGGTCACCCTCGGCCGCGGCGCGGTCCACCTCGGTGGTGGTGGCGAAGCGCTGCTGCAGCATCTTGAGGCGATCGGCGACCTCCGCCTCGACTGAACGCAGCACCTCGACGGTGGCGGTCAGCTTGGTGACGTCGGCCACCGTGAACTCGGGACGGATGTCCAGCTCTGCGGTGAACTCGATGAGCTCGCCGTCCTCGAGGCGGGTGACCTCGACGTCGGGCTCGCCCAGCGGCACGACGCTGGCTTCGGTGACGGCGGCCTCGAAGGCGGCCGGGAGGGCGGCGTTGATGGCCTCCTGCAGGACGGCGCCGCGGCCGAACCGCTGGTCGATGACCATGTTCGGGATTTTGCCCTTGCGGAAGCCAGGGATGCTGACCGACTGCGCGATATCGCGGTAGGCCTTGTCCAGATGTGGCTTCAGGTCGGCGAAGGGGATCTCAACGGTGAGCTTGACCCGAGACGGGCTGAGCTTCTCGACGGTGCTGGGCAAGGCAGGACTCCTGGAAGGTCGGAAGACAACTTGACCATCCTAGCGAGTCGGACTCCCCGAGGTCACAACGGCCACCTTCCCACGCTCCGCACCGGCCCGGCCGGCGCCTGATCGGAGGTGATCCCTGGAGCGGATGACGGGAATCGAACCCGCATGGCCAGCTTGGAAGGCTGGGGCTCTGCCATTGAGCTACATCCGCGCGGAGCCAACCTTAGCGAGAACGCGCGCGCCACCAGAAACCCGGGCGCCTCCACCCGTCAAGACGGAGTGAACAGGCGGCCCGCCG
>Ga0209745_1001351_pt1 | contig 14714 bp, 6 predicted proteins | sample BarGraNGADG00312_FD_184495 | JGI IMG/M metagenome (GOLD analysis project Ga0209745, IMG submission 184495) | Arctic peat soil microbial communities from Barrow, Alaska - Barrow Graham LP Ref core NGADG0004-312 (SPAdes) (version 2) | ecosystem: Environmental > Terrestrial > Soil > Wetlands > Peat ... | reverse complement strand
TACCTCAAACCCAGTGAGGTCTCCCTGGCCATAGGCAAGGGCGGGCTGAACATCAAGCTGGCAGGACAGCTTACAGGGTATGATATAGAGGTGTACCGCGAACCGGATAACGAGGATGAGGAAGACGTCTCTCTGGATGAGTTTGCAGATGAGATTGAAGGATGGATCATTGATGCCCTGAAAGCCATCGGTTGCGACACTGCCCGCAGCGTGCTCAGGCTGACTGTACACGACCTTGCGAAGAGAACAGACCTTGAAGAGGAGACAATAAAGGAGGTTGTGAATATCCTCAAGGCGGAATTAGATAAAGAATAACCTTCTTCCGGAAAAAGAAGAAATGATTGAATACTTATTTAAGAGGTTATTATAAAGGGATTTATGACTGAAGACAAGAAGGCCATACGTTTAAGCAAAGCAGCCCGCGAATTTAATGTCGGGATACAGACTATTGTTGATTTCCTCCACAAAAAGGGAATTGAGATCAGTCATGACCCCAACGGAAAAATTCCTCCTGAGGCATATACGCTGATACTGAAAGAGTACAGCAGCGACCAGAGTGTTAAAAAGGATGCCGATAAACTGGCTCTCAAAGAGAAGGTTACTCTCAAGAAGTCGCTCTCCATCGATGATATGGAGACTGTCAAGGAAGGTGATTCATCTGAGCCTGATGAAGATTTCCTTATTACCGACATCTCGGGGTTGAAGAAGCATATTGATCTGCATACCGAGGTTAAGAAACCAGAGGTAAAGACCGTTGGAAAGATTGATCTTGCTCCTCCTGCCAAAACGGTGAAGAAAGAGACAGCAGTAACACCGGAAAAGACCAAAGCGCCTGAACCGGCAGTTTCGAAAGTCACGCCAGCGGAACCTGAGGCTGAAGCAGCCGGACCTAAGAAAGAACCAAAGGTCATTGGCCAGGTTGATCTTGCAAAGCTCACCGAAAAGCCGGAAAAGGCTACCAAGAAAACCGCCCCAGCAACAGCTGCCCGGGAAGCTGACAGAACTGAACCTGCGACAGAACCTGTTACAGAACAGCCCCCAGCCTTGACAGAACCGCCGGAAGCCTCTGTTATAACGCCTGTTACCCATGAAACCAAAGAGGCGGAGATCTACCGTCCGGGGTATGAAAAACTTGCCGGTCCGAAGATCATTGATAAAATAGAACTGGTTACTGAAGTCAAGAAGACTAAGGAGCAGGTTGCCGAAGCGCGGCAGAAGCATGATGACAGGAAAAAGCGTGAGAGGATAAAAGCCAAACCGAGGGAAAAAGTTGCTCTCGATCAGACACCGGGCCAGGTCGCCGAAGTCAAGAAAGACAAGAAGCCGGTGAGCGGCGGTCCCAGGGATCATCGCCCTGACAGGAAGAAATCTTTCCGGGCATTGCGACCGGAAGTTGACAAGGAAGATGTCTCCAAGAACATCAGAGACGTGAACCTGCTCATGAGCAAGAGCAAGTCGAAGGTTGCCAAGTACCGCCGTGACAAGAGAGATGCCGTCAGCCAGAGAATGAGGGATGACACTGAGAAGAAAGAACTCGAAAAGAGCGTACTGAAAGTTACTGAGTTTGTCTCTGTGAACGAGCTGGCGACCATGATGGACGTGCCGGTGATTGACATTATATCAACCTGTATGAGCCTCGGTCTTATTGTGTCAATAAACCAGAGGCTTGATGCCGAGACGATGGCTATGGTAGCGGAAGAATTCGGTTTCACCGTTGAGTTTGTCAGCGCTGAGCTGCAGGAAGCGGTCAGGGAAGAGGAAGATGATCAGTCTAACCTCGCTCCGCGCCCACCGATCGTCACCGTCATGGGTCATGTCGACCATGGTAAGACAAAACTCCTTGACTACATCCGTAACACTAACGTGATAGCGGGTGAAGCAGGAGGAATAACACAGCATATAGGCGCCTATAGCGTGTCTCTGAATAACGGAAAAATCATCACTTTCCTTGACACCCCGGGTCACGAAGCTTTCACAGCCATGCGTGCAAGAGGCGCACAGATAACTGACATTGTTATTATTGTTGTGGCTGCCGATGATGGTGTCATGCCTCAGACACGTGAGGCAATAAACCATGCACATGCAGCAGGTGTGCCTATAATATTTGCCATCAACAAGATTGACAAGCAGACTGCTAATCCTGACAGGATACGCGAAGAGCTTGCCTCAATGAATTTCCTCGTTGAGGAATGGGGTGGCAAGTACCAGTCACAGGAGATTTCTGCCAAGAGCGGACTCAACATTGACCTGCTTCTTGAGAAGATCCTCCTGCAGGCTGAAATGCTTGACCTGAAAGCTAATCCTGACAAACTCGCCCTCGGCACCATTCTGGAGTCTTCCCTTGACAAGGGACGCGGCTTTATGGCTACCATACTTGTGAAAGCAGGAACGCTTCATCTCGGTGAGGTTGTTCTTGCAGGTGCATCATTCGGACATGTTAAGGCAATGTACAACGAACGTAACCAGAAGGTGGATGAAGCCGGCCCTTCAGCGCCGGTGCTCATCGTCGGTCTCAACGGTGCTCCGCAGGCCGGTGACAAGTTCAATGTAATGGAATCTCCCAATGAAGCGAAAGAGATAGCTACCAAGAGAGCACAATTGCAAAGAGAGCAGGGATTACGCACTCAGAAACATATCACTCTTGATGAGATCGGACGCCGTATAGCGATTGGTAACTTCCAGGAGCTTAATATCATTGTCAAAGGCGACGTGGACGGTTCAGTTGAAGCTCTGAGTGATTCTCTCATCAAACTCTCAACTGAGGAGATACAGGTTAATATCATCCATAAAGCTGTGGGGCAGATATCTGAATCGGATATCCTGCTTGCTGCTGCATCCAATGCAGTGGTGGTTGGCTTCCAGGTAAGACCATCGTTCAGCGCCAGGAAGCTTGCCGAGAAGGAAGGTATTGACATCCGCCTCTACTCAATTATATACGATGCTATCGAGGAGATCAGGGCAGCAATGGAAGGCATGCTTTCACCTGAGATCAAGGAAGAGATAGTGGCAACAATTGAGGTACGTGAAGTATTTAAGATCGGTAAGGTCGGTACCATAGCCGGATGCTTTGTCCGCGAAGGCAAGATCACACGTAACACCAAGGTGAGGGTCATACGTGACGGCATCGTGGTTCACACTGGTGAACTTGGCTCACTCAAACGGTTTAAGGATGATGTGAAAGAAGTTACATCAGGCTACGAATGCGGACTGAATATCAACGATTTCAATGATATCAATGTAGGGGATATTGTTGAAGGTTACCAGACGGTTAAGGTGAAAAAAACCTTGTAGATCGTCGGTCTCCGATTTAAGGATATCAATCGCAATTCGTCGTAAATCGCAAATCGCAATTTGCATATAAAAGAGGGTGTCCTTTTGAGACACCCTCTTTTATATAATTATCCGGAGGTTTATGCTCCGATCAGTTTCTTATATGCCTCGGCATCAAGCAGTGCATCTATCTCTGATGCATCATCGACAGCCACTTTAATCATCCAGCCCTTGCCGTAAGGATCGCTGTTGACCAGCTCGGCTGCATCGTCAAGTTCCGAGTTCTTCATTGTTACAGTACCGCTCACAGGCATGAAAAGATCAGACACTGTCTTTACTGCCTCTACAGTGCCAAAGACTTCACCGTGTCCAAGCTTCTCTCCCAGGGTCTCTATCTCAATGAAAACTATATCGCCAAGCTCACGCTGTGCAAAGTCAGTAATGCCAATAGTAGCCTCTTTGCCTTCAACAAGAACCCACTCATGATCCTTGGTGTACTTCAGATTTGCAGGAACATTCATCACTTTATAATTTAATTAGTTTAACTGGTCCGGGTAAATGTCAGGTTTTCAAAAATACATCTTTTTTAATATTAAAAAACTGATTTAGGGAATATTTAACCTTACTCCTGAGGCCGTTACTGTACAAGGGTAAACCTGAGTGTGAAGCCGAAATTGGTGTTAGAGGTAAGGAAGGTGTTGGCCACAAACGGGTCATTAAGGTTATGATCAGCATATATCTGCAGCATGAATCTGTCGCTTAGCACGTAGTCTGCTGTGGCTCCCACGGTGAAGACCCTCTGTCCCGCGACGGGCTGGTTGACGTCTTCTATCAGTTTGCGGGCCAGGGTCTTGTTATTCCTCATCGAAAAATCAAGCCTCAGGTTCAGGTCGCTTTCCAGGGCACGCTGGCCTCCGCGCGACTTAAGGGTGATAGCAACATTGTCAAACCTGTAACCCGCCCCGATGGTGATCTCATCATTCCTGATATCGGCGACCTGGTTGCTTGCCAGGTTAAGGGTGATGGTGCGCGATTTGCGATACTCCAGCCTGGTCGTAAGCGAGTTCTTCCATCCCAGGTCTATGTTGATCAACGGACTGAATTGCTCGTTGATAACGACAGCGTTAATTTCGTATTGCGGAACGAAGTTCGAGCTCATGTCACGTATCATGCTTAACCCTGAAGCATCAGGGTCATAGTAGAGGCTGCTGTTAAATGAGCCTATGGTATATGTGGACCTGTACTGGTGAGAGAGGCTTACAGAGTTGAATACTTTTCTTACCGCTGCGAACTTGGTCAGTCCCTCAAAATTTATTCGCCAGTTGGGCATCATATGTACCCATGAAGGGAAAGTCCCAAGCGGGATCTTTTCCGGGTCCCTCTTAGTGTATGCGGCGAGGAAAGCCGGCACCAGAACCTCGCTTGAAGTCATGCTATAGCCGCTTGCGTAGGGTACTTCAACAGGATCCCCGGTGACAGGGTCAACGTTCGGGTCATAAGACGGGTCAGTTGCACTGCGTTCATCACCCCTCCTCTGTGAGATAATGGATGTATATTCCTTGAAATTTTCGAATGTCTGTGAGACATAATCACCAGACTTGGGTATCTTCTCGAAAGCTGTACCCCATGATATCACTGAGATGGTGAAGTTACCAGTCATGCGTGTGTTGCGGGTGCTGTCAGGGAAGTTGCCGTTACGGTCTGCCCTCAGGTATGATGAGATCGTCTCTGAATAACGGCGGTCACCGGTAAGATCGATACGCAAGCCCGGGAACGGTTCGATATTAGCCCTGATGTTTATCTGCTCACGCTGGCTGTATGCCGCAGGATTGTTAAGCAGGGTATCCGTAGTAATCCACCCGTTTCTTACTGCCTCATCAAAGAAACGCTCATCAGTCCGGCCTGCCAGAAAACGCCATCCCGGCGCTGATATGCCCCCGTAGTTCTGCTGTCCCAGCGCAGTTGTTCCCGGGAGATAGCCGGGCAATATGTGTCCCTGATCGCTTGTATATGTCCCGGAGACGTTCCGCACCATCATGAGGGCGCGGATAAGATATCGCCCGGCAACGCTGGCCATGCTGGGCTTCTTCTCTACCCTCCCCTTCACCACTATGCTTGCATTGGTGACATCTGTATCGGGTGTATAGTCTATTCTCATATCGGAAACAATATCGAATTTTCCGGTCACCGGAGTACCGTCAGCTGCAGTAACAGTGACAGTGACATCTTTTGATTTGAGGTTATGGTTTATAATTCGTGCCTTGCCGGCCTTCAGCGGCAGGCCGTTCCTGGTATGAGTAACCTCCTCGTAACCCAGGCTCATCCTGCTTTTTACCCCGGGCTGCGTCGTAGCCTCAACCTCCTTGAGAAATTTGCTCTTGGTATAGAGATTGGTCAGATTGGCCTGTACGGTGAGCTGCCCGTTGCTTGAGTTCTTGATTGTATTGCCTGTCTCAATGTTCATTGAATCGGGGAAGACTGTTCCCGCCAGCCAGTCATACCTCGCATTATAACGTAAATTGGAGGTTACCCATGATAAAAGCGGCAGCTTGTTCACGGGAATATTATAGTTGATGTTGAACAGGTGATAGTAGTTTGTTGTCCGTCCAAAATTGGAGAGGCTTGTCATGACTGAATCACGCCATGCATCATAGATGTCGGGATAGCGTACCTTGTCAACCCCGCCCTGAGGTTCATCGATGCGCGCAATAGTGCTGGCAGTAAAGTCGAACTTCAACTGTTTTGTGATGTCATACTTTATGTCATAAAACCTTGACCACTGAAAGTCTTTTGTAAAAGTGGGCTGGATAAGCAGGTTGGGATTATTGATATTGCGCGTCTTGACCTCGTTGTAATAACGGTAGATGTCAGTTCTGACGGTAATATGCTTCGGAAAGAGATAGATATTAAAGTCCTTGATCAGCCTGAAGACGGGTGAGCTGAACAGTCCTGATTTCTGGAAAGGAGTGTGGTTCTTCGGCATTGCCTCATAGTCATATGATATACCTCCCCTGCGGGTCTTTTCAACGTCAATCTCCGTTTTGGTGCCTGAGCTGTATATCTCATTAAAGGCATAGCTTACTGACAGATTCGCTGGGTCCCAAGCATGAGGTTTCTTTCCCCTTCGTGATGTACCTGCATTACTGACTGTTATAGTAGTACGACGAAGATAATCCTCTGCCAGATTGAGTATAGAGTCTCTTTCAGTCTTATTGGCCGCATTGTCAAGGGCCTGATTAAGGGGAACATCCGGATTAAGAGGGTCATATTGCGGCCTTATGCGGTTCTCTGAAAAGCCCATATAAACCGGTATCCTCATGGCGGCTTTTTCAGGGAAGAATTTACCCAGCTCCAGGTTCGATGACAGATCATACTGTATGACCTGTTGCATGCTGCGTTCATTTACTTTCTTCTCTATACTGCCCCATCCGGCGGTGCTTGTCTGGCCAACAAGGTTTACTGTGCCAAGATCAGCGAGATGCGCCTGCAGCTGAGCATTGGCAGCCCAGCCTCCGTCTTCACGAAAGTCGCTCAGGCGCAATTCGTTTATCCACACCTCGGCTGACTTGGGAGCACCATCGTCATTCAACGGATCACGTGTCCTGATCGGGTTCCTGACACCTGACATAATTACCTTTATATTGCTCAGGTTGGGGTTACCGCTGACAGAAATGCGGGCACCGTCGACATAAATTGAATAAATATCTCCTTCGCTGAGCGTAGATCCGTTTGCACGCATTGCGGCGTCACGTGCCTGCTTGGCATCGAGAAGTTTCGACAGGTCAATCTCTACCTTGTTCTCCTTTGGCCAGACAATCGCCCTGTCTTCCTCGCTTTCGTTGCTGTACCTGCCATAGGGAGTAAGCTTGAGAGGTATTTCATATTCGTAGAAGTTATTCTTATGGTCTGAACCGAGCCGCACAAATACGGTGACTTCATCAGCCAGTAAAGGCTGGCCTATGAGCGCTTCAGCATGCACCTCCATCTTTAGTTTCCGGTATTGCCGCATGTCAAGGGTAACATCCTTGTATGTCGCCCTGGCATCGCCATCGGCAAGCTCCCTGACACGCAGCACCATCGACTGCTCGTTGAGTTGTGTCAGCTGCGGGTTTGCAGGATCAATGACACGATCAAAGCCCGGAGGCAGAACATAATTCACCGGTTCCTTGCCGGCATTCTCCTCAATGCTCACTGAGCTGATCTCAAAAGTGCCATCCTCCTCCTCGGGGATGGTGATGCGTTCACCGCCCTCGAAGAAAGTGAGATTATACTTACGCCACTCTGACCTTACAAGCTCCAGGCGGGCAAAGCGCATTATAACCTCTTCATCGAAGTTACGCATGAACATACGCAGGAATCTGATTGATTTGAAATCGCGTATCGAGCCTATTACCCTCTCATAATCAGTTACAGGGATCTTGAACTGGTACCACGTCACAGGTGATTTTTCTCCGTTGGCAAAGGTGGCAGTGTACTCAATGGCATCAACAATAAAGTTTCTTCCGACAACCATATCCTCCGGCCTCAGACTCACATGATACTGGTAATAACTCTCTGTTTCACTGAGGGTGTTGTCGCGGTTGGCGTCCTCCATATCCGGCAGCGTCGAACCACTTGTTGGATATGATTCACCCGACATCTCAGAAGTAGGTGAGTTCCCGTCGGTGCCGTTGAAATTCTTGTACCTCTCGAGAATTCCCAGCTCATGGAGGTCAAAATCACTGCCCCTGAAATAATGAAAATTATCGTTTGAAGGATCGAGAAGGATCGAGTCAAGCACCTCGGGGCTGACCACCACACCGACAGCCTGGAGAAAACTGTCAAAGAAAGCCAGCTCGTCTTCATCGCTAAGCCCGTCAAGGCCCACATCCTGGTAACGCCGTGACTGAGGGTCATTGTCAAAAGCCTGCACCACAGCCTGAACAGTAGGCACACGGCCCCAGACCGTAGTGTCAATGTTGACCAGAACAGGTGATGTTGGCAGCCCGTTCTCAAACATCTTTCGCGAATCCTTAAGAATATCCTCGGAGACATTTCCAAGATTGAAATAGAGATCACCGCCGTCATGACCGGGATTATCAACGAAGGGATCCATGACCCAGAACTTAAGATACTGGATATTTGCCGATTCAAAATCATTTGTCAGAAGCTCGCGCATCATCCCTCCCCATCGCGTGCCGGGAGCATTCAACAGACCGTCGGCATTGATGCCGGCGGAGTAACTTCCGGGCAACACGTCGAAGTTGTACGGACCTCTCTCATCAGGATAAAAGGCGACGTTAAGCACTGATATATTGGTTGGAATGCCACTGGCGGATTCTTTATACGGGAAAATCTCCGTCTCGTATATTTCCCTGACGAAATGGCTTGACTGAAGGTCAGGATTAGCCTTTATATGATCAGGAGTGGTTGAGCCGTTGCGCAGAAAGAGGGGGTCAATGACGTACCATGCCGTTTTGGCCCTGTTGAAACCCGACCGCAGATCTTTGCTCAGTCTCGCTTCAGGGAAGAGCAGATCTTGTCCCTGTGGCACACTCGCCAGCGACCAGGCATTGAAGGCCCGCAGGTCAAGGGATATCTCACTGGCCTCAAAATCATCAATATAAACGGCCCCTTCAGAGGTGATGGCCCTGCTGTGCCCGGGAACAAGCTGTGCAAACTCACCAAAAAAATCTATTGATGAGGGCGCATTGGTCTCAATGAACGGCAGCCAGTCAACAGCATTGGTAAGAAATGCCGACTCCGCCCTGTAAGATGCATCAAAGCCGAAAATAGTGTTGGAGATGGGATCATCACCGTAAGTGACTTTCTGCGTATAAGGTCTCTCGGTAAGATGCAGTATCGTACCGCCAAGGTTAAGCCGGTCAGAGACCCGGTAATTAAGATGGGTTCCGAGCAGCGATTTGGTCTGTAACCCAAAAAACTGGTTACTTTCAAGCGAGACCTGAACAGGTGTCCCTGATTCAATAATGGCCGCGTTGATGATCTTGACGGAACCGAGATTGTAATCAACGGTATAATCCACATTCTCGTTGAGTGTCACACCTCCCGCAGTCACTTTTACAGAGCCCTGCGGTATATTGGCGACGTTAAGCCTGATCTCCGAACCTGTCGCTGATGTAAACTGTCCGCTGAGTATATACTTGTTCTTCTCCGCCATCTGCCTGGCTACCGTCTGGGTTGAATCATAAAGCTCGGTGAAGACATATTTTTTTATTTGTTCGGGATCAGTTAAATACTTCAGCAGGTGTCTCCCAAAAGGCTCCCTCACAGGAAAGATTATGCGTCCTTTGTCCGCCATCACCGTGATGCCGTCAACAAAATCAAATAATCCGTCAGGAACCCTGTCCAGCTGTGAGTTGAGCTGATCGAGACCAAGAGCCTGCAATAGCACCTTGTCACTGAGAGGTGTGCCGGGCAGGTAGTTCAGCGCGTTGCCTGTCTTATCATCCTGGTACAATATGTTGACTTCAAATTTACTTGCCTCAATACGCCCCGAGCCGATGTTGTAAATGTTTTTCATCATCAGTTCCCAGGTGGGGATGCGCGGACTGAGTGTAGTTCCCTTAATCAGCTTAAGGATAAGCGCGTCAGGGGCATTGATACCGTCTGTAGAGAACTCTCCCACCTTGAACACCTCACCGTTGTATGTGTATTCATAGGCTACCGCCAGCACCTCATCGTTGTTTAGCGCCACATTCAGTGAGATGTAACCCAGTTGCCTGTTTATGGTGTACTCGCGCTCAGTGAGCTTCCGTGCGTTCTCTATCTTTTCGAAGTCGCGGCCGATCTGAAAACCCGGATAGAGTGAGGCAAAGGCATCAGCAACCTGGTCGATGTTCCTTACACTGTTGTAGGTAGTGTTAAGCTCCCCATACAATGCATTGCTGCTGTTGGCCGGGTTGACCGGAGAGCCGGGCGTGCTCTGAAACTGCGGTAATGTATTGTAAATGTTCGCCTGGTTCTCGGCAAGGTCGAGGAAGGCAACTATGTTACGGTTGCTCACATCTTCAAAACGGCTGGTAGCGTTTGTGATCCAGACCTCGATCTTTTCGATGTTCAATCCTGAGCTTACTATCGGGAGGTTCTCCAGTGCAACATCGAAGTTATCCTTGAAATGCTGTGACAGGAAGAAGTGCCTGTTGGCTTCGTAATTATCTACGGTGATCTCATAGTCAGTCAGCTGAGCCCCGCCCTTCATCTCCACCTTAGATGACTCACCCTTCTGCTGTGAAAAGATCGAAGTCATGGTCAGCTTGCCGAACTTTAACTCACTTTTCAGTCCGAAGAGGCTGTAGCTGCCGGTAATAAGCGTACCGTTCAGCGGAAGAGTGACATCTCCTGCCTCAAGCTTCTGGATGATCTCGTCTTCCTTGCCGGAGTATTGCAGCTTGGTGCGGTTCTCGAACTCGAACATCGCCTCGGTGTTGTAGTTGATGCCCAGCTCCATCTTGTCACCGATGGTGCCGGTGACGTTCATTTGTATCTTTTCCTGAAAGTCGAAGGTAGGTATGGTGCGCAGATTCTCCGACAGCGTCGGGTTCTCGGTATGCGAGATGTTTATTCCGAAGATGAGCTCGGCCGATCCCTGGGGCACAATGTTTATCACATTGCTGCCGAAGATCTTGTCAAAAGTCTCACCCCCGACCTCGATCTGGGGTATCAGTGACGATCTGAAACCTGTGACATCACCACGGAGGTTAGCATCCCAGTACTCACGCATTGCCTGGTCAAACTCGTACTTCCTGTACTCGTCCGGATTCATAAAGACAGGCTTGCGGTAATCGAGTGTGCCTATCCTCTGATAGATGATATATTGATTATTGCGACCGTCATAATCAACCCTGGTGGTGATATTCGACGGATTGTCAAGATAAAGCGGGGATGATTTTCTTGCTTCCCAGGGCAGGGCAGGATCGGCATTGAGTTTCAGGAGAGAGTCGGCAGCGGTCTGGGCGGACAGAGACAGAGAGGCAATTGAGAGGGCGACTAGAAGTCCCCCCCTGATTATCAGACCTCTATTTTTTAAAGAAAACTGCAATCCGGCGCCTCTGATTTATAAGAGTTTCAGCGCCCTCCTCACTATTTCTTCCACCTGAAGGGTTCTGTTCTCCTTCAGGAGGTTATCAATAACCTTCGTGGCGCTGTTCCTGGCAAAGCCAAGCATTACTAAAGCAGATAACGATTCTTCGCGCGCAGTATTGTCGGAAAATGCAATAATTTCACCGGAACCGGCATGTTTTTCTACCTTGTCTTTCAGATCGACGATTATTCTCTGTGCAGTCTTCAATCCGATGCCTTTTACGGACTTGATAAGATTGACATCGGCCTCAGCGATTGCACGGCTGAGATCAGCCGGTTTAAATGATGAAAGCATGATGCGGGCAGTGCTGGCACCGACACCTGAAACAGATATGAGCTGCCTGAACAGATTACGTTCCTCGGCTTCGGAAAAACCGAACAGCAGGTAAGCATCTTCACGAATGGCTTCGTGCACCAATATTTTGCAGGTGACCGCCTTCTCCAGAACAGCATAGGTGTTCAGTGATATGTTGAGGCTGTATCCTATACCGTTGCACTCAACCACCACACAGGCTGGATTGAGTTCAGTGACTTTACCGGTTATATAATCAATCATAGGGCGTGATCATAATTTTCCGGTTCGGGAGGAAGCTCATCCGCATGATCGGCATGTATCTCAACCTTCTGAGGCTGCAGCGGATTACGCATAAGCTCATCATACATCTGCCTGTTTCGGAAAATATCACAGGCAGTATAGATAGCCTGGCGCATCGAATTGCCTGAAGCTTCGTTTTTACCTGTTATGTCAAACGCAGTGCCGTGCACCGGGGAGGTCCTGATAACCGGCAATCCTGCCGTATAATTTACACCCGTGTCAAAGGCAATAACCTTGAAGGGACCCAGCCCCTGATCATGGTACATAGCCAGCACGGCATCGAACCTGCTGAAGGCACCCGATCCGAAGAATCCGTCAGAAGAGTAGGGCCCGAAAGCAAGTATACCCTCCTCATTGGCCCTGGCAATTGCAGGGATAATTATGTCTTTCTCCTCGGTTCCCAGAAGGCCGTTTTCACCGGCATGAGGATTGAGGCTGAGAACAGCTATGCGTGGTCCGCGTATCGCAAAATCCTGGAGCAGAGAACGGTTCATCAGCTTAAGCTTGTGCATAATGTGCTGTACCGTGAGCGCACCGGCAACATCCTTAAGCGCCATGTGTCCGGTGGCAAATCCTATCTTCATGCTCTCACATAACATGAACATCAACACATCCGATGCATTGAGCTTCGACATCAGATAGTCGGTATGCCCTGTAAAATGAAACTTGTCCGATTGCATGTTATGCTTGTCGATGGGGCCTGTGATCAACACATCGATCTTATGACTTATCAGGTCAGCCACACCTGCCTCAAGCGCTGCCAGAGACGACTGACCTCCTTCAGGCGTCGATTTGCCCAGCTCAACACGAACTTCATCTCCCAGACAGTTAACCAGATTCGGTTTCTTAGGGTGTGCCTCATCGACAGACCTGATATTATTGAAACTGAAGTTGGTTATATTAAGCACCTTGCGGTGATAGGCCGCTACCTTGGGTGAACCATAAACAACAGGTGTACAAAGATCCATGATTGCCGGCTCGGCCAGCGCTTTGATGATGACTTCATATCCGATGCCGTTGATATCCCCGTGGGTTATCCCGGCAATTATAGGTTTTCTTTCCATTAATATTCCGGTATTTTGAACATGCAATGCCATGTTCAGGGTTGTAAAGTTAATCAAATTATTGAATGATTTAGCTATATTGTATTACCTTTGCGGTCACTCCGGACAATGCGCATGGTATCATAAAATGGCTGTCAGCGAACATTTATACATGAAGGTTTCAGAACAACAGAGACTCACCGCCGGAGAGGCTCTTGACCTCTGGAATGAGGCTCCCCTGGCAATGCTTGTCCGTCTGGCTGACACTGTACGCCGGCGACTGCATAACGACAATCATGTGGGATGGATGATAGACCGGAATGTCAATATAACCAACATCTGTTTTTCCCAGTGCCGTTTCTGCAATTTCTGCCGCACGTCAAAGAGCGATGATGCCTATGTGACCACTGACGGTGAATATGACAGCAAGATCCGCGAGATGATCTCGCTGGGAGGCGATCAGCTTCTGCTTCAGGGTGGCATGAACCCTGCCCTTGACCTGGATTATTATACCGGACTTTTCCGGGGCCTTAAGGAGCGCTGGCCACAGATAAAGCTGCATGCCCTCGGTCCTCCTGAGATCGTTTACCTGGCAGAAAAGGCGAAGATGACCTACCGCGAGGTTCTTGTTGCATTGAATGATGCCGGTCTTGATTCCCTTCCCGGTGCCGGGGCGGAAATATTGGTTGACAGGGTCAGGAAAAAAGTCTCACCGGCCAAAGCTACCACCAATGAGTGGCTGGGCGTAATGCGCGAGGCACACAGGCTTAACCTGCCTACATCGGCAACCATGATGTTCGGTCATGCGGAGACCGTGCCGGAACGGATTGAGCACCTGATCCGGCTGCGTGAACTGCAGGATGAAAAACCCGAAGGACACTACGGTTTCATCACCTTCATCCCATGGCCGTTCATGGACCGCGGCACCCCCCTGGCTGATAAAGACGGAATACGCAGCAGTATCACGTCGGCAGACTACCTGAGGGTGGTTGCCCTGAGCAGACTGGTACTTGATAATATTCCAAACATACAGTCATCAATACTGACAGTAGGCCGTGACACGGCAATGATCTCACTCCACGGCGGCGCCAATGACCTGGGATCGGTGATGATAGAGGAGAATGTCGTCAGCGCTGCCGGTGACGCCTTCAGGGTCAACCCCGAAGAGATGAAACAGATTATCAGGGATGCGGGTTTTATTCCCGTAAGGAGAGATCAGCGCTATATGGCAGTGGGGAAACCAGGTGAATAAGAACTCCTCAGGAAGCCTTGCGAACGGTGTACATCAGCGCCTCAACCTGGCGCAAAAGTTCCCTCTTATTATCCCTCGGAGCATAGACAAAGCCTGTCACGATCACAGCCTGCGAAGTCTCGGGATCAATAAAAGCATATGAGATGAACGGTCCTCCCATAAAACCTCCTTCAAGGGTCCATAACCCTCTCATCTCTATATAGTCAGTATTGTTACGACTGAAGGAACGGCAGCTGACTTTCATTTGCTTTTCAATGACCATGAATGATCCGCCGTCAGGACCTTTAATTTGTGCTGAAGTAACCTTTTCCGTCATGTCTGCAAGCTCGATGCATCCTATCCTTGGCAACATGCGATCACTGACGGAGACTATCACTGTCTGTGTTGTTGCCTGTGTCTCGGCAGAGATGATCAGGAGACCTTCCCGTGTAAAGTCTGTCCTGTAACCAGCCGGCATGATGATCTCATAGCT
>Ga0209745_1001349_pt1 | contig 14721 bp, 10 predicted proteins | sample BarGraNGADG00312_FD_184495 | JGI IMG/M metagenome (GOLD analysis project Ga0209745, IMG submission 184495) | Arctic peat soil microbial communities from Barrow, Alaska - Barrow Graham LP Ref core NGADG0004-312 (SPAdes) (version 2) | ecosystem: Environmental > Terrestrial > Soil > Wetlands > Peat... | reverse complement strand
TGCTTGAGCCAGTGGTAGCGGCCGATGATCTTCGCCATCCCCTGCAGGTTGTAGACGAGCCCGAGTCCGATCGAGACCTGGGTGTTCACCTGAGCCGCCAGCGTGATTGCCAGCACGACGTCGCCCGGCTGTCCTCGGTGCCTGATCACTCCCTGGACGACGAGCAGCACCGAGGCCACGTATCCGACCGAGAATACGAGCTGGCCGAGCGCGCGGACGACCGTGTTCGAGCGATGGATGCGCCAGAGCCGCCTGGTGGCGTTCTCCCAAAGTTCCAGATGGCGGCGGCGAAGCTCGCCCTGAAGCCCGAACAGGCGCAGCTCTTTGGCCGGCCCGGCGCTCGTTGCCTGGCGGAAGAGATGGCGGCTGAGGCGAATCTCGCCGGCGCTCGCGTCACGCGCCCGGTCGAGGCGGTTCTGCGCCCAGCGCCCCGTTAGCAGTGGCGGTAGCGAAAGCAGCGGCAAAAACAGCAGAATCGGGTTGACGAGCGCCAGCAGGATCCCCGTCTCGATCATTGCGACCGCCAGCCCGAACGCGGTCAGCAGCGCCTCCAGCGATGCCTGGAGCTGGAACAACTCCTCGCGCAGGATGGTGAGCCGATCGGTGTAATCGGCTCTCTCTTGGTGCTCGATTCCCGGGGAGCCGTTCGCCAGCAGGATCAGATCGGAGTCGATCTCCAGCATGTTGGTGTCGGCCAGCTCGAAGTAGGAGATGTGGGCGAAATGCCCGAGCGTCAGCCCGAATATGACCAGCACCGCAGTGACCGCACCGGCGACAGCGGCTCGGATTCCGTCGCCCGCGAGCGCGTAGTTGGTCAGCTCTTTGAGCGAGAGTCCTACGAGCGGCGCAGCCGCGTAGGCGGCCAGCATCAGGCTGACCGCGAGTACGGTCTTGGGCTTGTTGTTGCGCCAGGCCAGCCCGAGCAGCGTGCGTGCGCCGAGAATCACCTCTCTCACGGCTCGTCGTCCTCCTCGTCTTCGCCTTCCTCTTCACCGCGGGCGAAACGCTCGGCCTGAAGCTGGAAGAGCTTCGCGTAGCGACCATCCGCGGAGAGCAGTTCCTCGTGCGTTCCCTTCTCGACTACTCGGCCGCCCTGAAGCACGACGATGCCGTCGGCACGGCGCACGCTCGAGAAGCGGTGCGAGATGAGGATCGTGGTGACGCCGCGCGTCAACTCGACGAAGTTATCGAAGAACTCGGCCTCGGCGCGCACGTCCAGCGCGGCCGTCGGCTCATCGAGCACGAGGATCGAGGCGCCGCCCTCGAGCGCGAACAGCGCGCGAGCGATCGCGATTCGCTGCCACTGGCCGCCCGATAGGTCGGCCCCGCCTTCGTACTGGCGCGAGAGCGGGGTGTCGAAGCCCTTGGGAAGCCGCTCGATCGCCTCGAGGATGCCGGCGTTGCGCGCAGCCTTGCGGATCGCCTCGCGGTCGCCGAGGTGAGGTACCGAGCCGAAGCCGATGTTGTCGGCGGCCGATAGCTCGTAGCAGTTGAAGTCCTGGAAGATGATTCCGATCTGACGATGCCAGTCGTCGATCGGGAAGTGGCGAATGTCGATTCCGTCGGTTCGAATGCAGCCGGTGTCGGGCTCGTAAAGGCGACCGAGCAGCTTGACCAGCGTCGTCTTGCCGGCGCCGTTCAAGCCTACGATGGCGGTGGACTTGCCGGCGGGAATCGAGAGCTCGAAATCTTTCAGGACCTGGCGCTCGCTGCCCGGGTAGCTGAAAGAGATGTTGTCGAAGCTGAGCTCTTGCTTGGGAAGGCCCTTCGGATCGCGTACCGGCTCGAGCTGTACGGTGCTGCCCTCGTACTTCTCGACGCCGCGCTCGAAGCCGAGCATTCCGGCGTAAGAAATCATCCCGAACTGGGTCTGGGTGTCGGACTCGGGATAGTGGCTGCCGAGATTGATGGCAGCGATCGCCGCCTGGAAGGTGAGGGCGAGGTCTCTGAGATTGACGGCCCCGCCTGCGGCACTGTTTCCAAGGGCGGCGAGCGCGGCGGCCGAGACGATGAGCGCGAACGCGGTGATCAGGAGGAATGGCTTGAGGTAAATGCGTCGCCGCTCCTTCCAGACCGGCCCCATGAACTCGAGGAAAGACTCGCGGTAGCGCTCGCGCACCCAGGGGGCCAGACCAAAGACGCGCAGCTCCTTTGCCGCCGGCGGATCGAGGCCGAGGCGGCGGAAGTAGTAGTTGCGGCGGCGGATGCTGACGTTGGCGCGGAAGACAGCCGAGTACTTGCGCAGACCGCCGCGCTGTCCGTAGCGGAAGAGCATCGTGGCCGCGAAGAGCGCAGCCGCAGCGAGCCAGGAGAAGACAATGCCGACGATGACGACAAGGCTGACGAGTTGGAGATAGCGAGCGATCAGCGCCACCAGCCCCGCGCAGGCGCGACCGGGAGTGCGGAAGCCGAACTCGAGCTGATCGGCCGAGTCGCTCAGATCGCCGAGCAGCTCCTGGTCCTCGAGCGGGCCTATCCCTGGAGTTCGTAGCGAGTCACTGATCAGACGATCGGACGCCTGGCCGTCGACTCTCCTCGTGATCAGCTCGCCGAGCGAGGCCTGAAGGGGCGTCAGCACCTGCATCAATACGAAGGCCGAGGCGGCAAGAAGGAAGGCATAGACGAGCGAGTCCCATGCGCCCGAGCCGACTCCGGCCGCGGTCGCCGCCGGCACCCGCCCGAGCATGACGCTCGTGCCGAGGATGAACAGCACCGGCAGCACGCCGAGCAAGGTGTTCAAGACGATGGCCGCGATCGTGAGGCCGGTGCCGCTTTTCGGTAGCTCGCGCGCGATTTCCCAGCGCGAGTTGACCGACATGCGCACGTAGGCGGCGAATTGGGCGAATACGGACGGCTTCGCCATCTGGGTTGTCTGGGTGGCATCCAAGTCGGTCATGCTAGGTCTTCGTCTGCGCTCTAAGCCAAGTGGCAAGTACCGTAACTGGCGTAAAGATATAGAAGGTTACGGGGTGAGTCAAACGACTCCGATAATCGGAACTCCCTTTCTAACCGAACACACGTTCGCTGTCAAGCACCGCGCCCTTTAAGGCGTGTGCAGAAAAACCGCGTTCCCGCGACGCGCGATCACGATAGCGAAGCTTTCTTAACTTCCCCTGAATCCCATCCCCAACTGGCGCCCTGGTGTTGCATCCTTTGTGAGAGAGGAATCGAGCGAGAGGGCGGTTAACTGATGCAGACCGGGCGGAATCCGATACCGAGCCGCTTTCGCGACCGCGCTGACGCCGGGCGATATCTCGGCGAGTTGCTTTCGGATTACGCCGGGCGGAGCGATGTCGTCGTGCTTGCGCTCCCGCGCGGCGGCGTGCCGGTGGGATTCGAGATTGCGCGGGCGCTCGAAGCTCCGCTCGATGTATTCGTAGTCCGCAAGCTCGGAGTTCCGGGCCACGAAGAGCTCGCCTTCGGCGCGATCGCCTCGAGCGGGGCGCAGATACTGAATCGCGACGTTGTTCGACACCTCGGATTGACAGCCGATGTGATCGAAGCGGTGAGCGAGCGCGAGCGAAGCGAGTTAACGCGGCGAGAGCTTCTCTACCGCGGCGATCAGCCCGTTAGGGATCTTGCGGACAAGACCGTGATCCTCGTGGACGACGGCCTCGCTACTGGCGCCAGCATGCGCGCGGCCGTCGTGGCGGTTCGAGCGCAGAGCCCGGCGCGGATCGTAGTCGCGGTTCCCACGGCCGCTCTCGACACCTGTGCCGCACTCAGCGCCGAGGTGGACGAGTTGGTTAGTCCGCTCAGGCCCGAGAACTTCTACGCCGTTAGTCTCTGGTACGACCGCTTCGAGCAGGTCTCGGACGACGAGGTCCGTACACTGCTCGAGAGAGCGACGCGGGCGGGCCGGGAATGAAGGCGTACGAAAAACAGGTGATCATTCCGGTGGGCGAGGCGCAGCTCGCCGGAACGCTGCGAATGCCGGAGCACGCAGACGGCATCGTCCTCTTTGCTCACGGCTCGGGCTCCAGCCGCTTCAGTCCTCGCAACCGTCACGTCGCCGCGGTCTTGGAGCATGCCGGACTGGCGACGATGCTGATCGACCTGTTGAGCGAGCGCGAAGAGCAAGAAGATTCCCGTACCGGCGCCCTCCGCTTCGACATTCCAATGCTGGCCGATCGGCTCCTGGGCGCGACGGTCTGGCTGCACGCCAACGAAGGCACGACCTCGCTCCCGCTAGGCCTGTTCGGGGCCAGCACGGGAGCCGGCGCTGCTCTTCTGGCCGCCGCAGGACGACCGGAGTTGATCAAGGCAGTCGTCTCGCGTGGCGGCCGGCCGGATCTCGCGGGCAAGGCGCTTCGGCACGTGAGTGCGCCTACGCTGCTGATCGTCGGCGAGAGGGACGCCGTGGTTCTCGATCTCAACGAGCGCGCTGCCACGGAGCTCGCAACCAAGTGCAAGCTCGAGATAGTCCCCGGGGCGACGCACCTGTTCGAGGAGCCGGGAGCGCTGGAAGAGGTCGCCGTATTGGCGCGCGACTGGTTCTCCCTCCACCTCGCCGGCCGAAAGACGTAGCCATATCGGCGCGCTCTCGCCGCAAGCACCCGGGCGTCGTTAATCCGGCATACTCTCGCGAGTGTTAGCCGGCTTTCTACTCATTCTCGGCGGCGGCTTGATCGCGCTGGGCTCCCGGCAGGATTGGTTCACTGTCCAGCTCGCCAACAGCGAGAGCGCCACGCTCAATGTCGCGGGCTCCCGCTTCGGCAACGCGTTACTGATCTTCGCCATGCTGATCCTCACTCTGGGTATCGCCCGCATCGTTCGCGGCTATGCAAAGGACGCGTCGCTCCACCAGATCGCGGCGCTGATTTCGCTCGCAGCGATCGGGACGGTTTTGGCTCGCACCGGTCTTTTCCTGACCGATCACAATCTCTCGCTCAGCTCCCCTTCTTCGTACGGACATCTCGGGCTCGAGCTGGGTATCTACCTGCTGGCAGGCGGAGTCATTTCGACGCTCCTCGCCAAGTTGGCTTGAGCAGCCTCCGCTGCTAAGCGAGGCCGAGCTCGGCCGCCAGAGCGACGAGGCCGGCGGCGCTCGAATCGACGTCGCCGACGCGGTACAGCTCCCAGCGCTCTTCGTGCGTCGCCTCGGCGCCGGGCTCCAGGCGGGACAGAGGAGCCAGCGTTTCGAGCTCGAGCAGGCGGTCGTTGCAGTAGACCTCGACATTCGAGTTGAGATCGGCGTGAGCATGCTCGACCTGGGGATCGAAGTGTTTGCAGAAAAGCACGCCGCCGTGCAGATAGGCCGCCCAGCCCGCCCGGTTGAGGTACCCCACTTTGAACGGCGTCGGCGCCGCCGCGGCGCGCACGAGCACGAACTCGTCGCCCAGTTCCAGGCGGGGATCGGAGACCGAGCTATAGGGCCAGAGTACGAGCGCGCGATTGGGCAGAACCTCGCTTTCACCGATCGGCCCCCTCTGTTGCGGTAGCAGCGCGACCCCGCCCAGCGGCAGGATAGTGATTGCCCAAGGGGCCAGCTCGACCGCCGCTTCATGCTCGTTCCGAATACGGTGCAGAACGGTCACGGCGGCGCGGTCTGCCGCCAGCTCGACCTCCATCACCTTGCGCAGACCGGACTGAGGCTCGAGCCGCTCGAGGCGAAGCCCGTTCGCGCTTTCAGCGACAACAAGATCGCCTTCGTCCGGCGCCGAGGTGAGCGGAGGATTCTCCGGTGCCCACCAAAGCCGGTGCCCGCCGCGTAGGTGATACTCGCCCCAGGGGGTGTCCCAGCCGATATCGGCTACATCTCCGAGCACGTTCTCGCTCGACCCGGCCAGCGCCAGGCTCACGATGCGAGGGCCGGCGCCGGCTAGCACTTCGACGCTCAGGTGCTCGCTCTCGAGTAGGAGCGTTTCCTCGCCGTGGAAGTCACCGAGTCTCATCCGCTGCTCTTTCGGGCCAGGCGCCGCGACTCCTAGGAGAGCGTTACCTCAACCTCGACTTCGCTCTTTCCGCTTGGAAGCGGCGCGATGTCTCCGTCAACCGGCTCACCGTCGACGACGAGCGAGACCTTGTTGCCCTCGCCGGCGCGTTTGACGGTGATGTTGAAGCTGACGCCACGGAAGACTCGCTTGGCGCTGAAGCCGGGCCAGTCGCGCGGGATCGCGGGGGCGATCTGCAACCCCTCGTAGCTCGGGCGGATGCCCAGAATCCACTGGGTACCGGCGACGTAGGTCCAGGAAGCCGTGCCGGTGAGCCAGGCGTTACGCCCCATACCGAACTGCGGATGAGCAGGACCGCAGATGTTCTGGCAGTAGACGTAGGGCTCGACCTTGAAACGATCGGCGTCCTCGCGCGCCAGCGGCAGAATCTGCCGGTAGTACTGGAAGGCGCGGTCGCCCCAGCCGAGCATGGCGGCGGCGATGATCGCCCAGGTGTTGGCGTGGCAGAAGATGCCGCCGTTCTCCTTGGCACCGGGCGGGAAGGTGCTGGTGCCACGCACCCGATTGGTACCGCCTTCGTAGGGTGGCCAGAGCAGGGCGATGCCGAACTCGCTGTCCAGCTTCTCGTGCATCGAGTTCATCGCCTTCTCGGCGCGCTCGCTCGAGGCGACTCCACCCAGCACGCTCCAGCTCTGCGGATTGAGACTGATCTTCTGGTTCTCTTCGGAGGCGATGCCGATCGGCTTGCCCTCGTTGTCGAAGGAGCGCGCGTACCAGTCGCCGTCCCAGGCGCAGTTGTTGACGATCTCCGCCATTTCGTCGTGCAGAGCGCGGAAGCGCTCGGCCTCGGGGCGGCCCAGATGGTCGCTCAGCTCGGCCAGATCGAGCAGCGCGCGGCAGAACTGCATGGCGACGAAGACGCTTTCGGCCTTGCCCGAGCCGCGGTCGACGTTGTGCGTGTCGTCCCAGTCGGAGAAACCGATGCGCGGCAGGCCGTGCGGACCGCGGTTGTCGAGCGTGAACTGAAGCGCTCGCATCATGTGGCCCCAGATGGTGTCTGCGCCTCCCTCGACGTAGGGCACCTCCTGGTCGAGATAGGAGAAGTCGCCCGTCTCGCGCAGGTAGGCGCAAACTGCGATGACGAGCCAAAGATGGTCGTCCGAGTACCACTGCGGCCAGTCCGGTAACTCGGTCGAGTGGCCGGGCCCACCCTTGCCGGTGAGCGGATAGAACTGGTGCCAGGCATGCCCGTCCTCGAACTGGAGCTCCCAGATCTTGGTAAGCATACGGCGCGCGTGATCGGGAGCGTTGTGCATCGTCCCGAGCGTGTCCTGGCCGGAGTCGCGCGTGCCCATTCCGCGTCCGAGGCCCGTCTCGTAAGCGGATACGAAGCGCGACCAGTAAAGCGTCGTTCGGCACTGAACCTGGTTCCAGAAGTTGAGCATCGCGTTCGTCTCGGCGTCGGGTGTCTCGACCGTGAAGCGTGACAGGTACTCGTCCCAGTCGGTCTTGAGCGCGGCGAACGAGCTCTCCACCTGCTTGGCGTCCCGGTAGGAGGCCAGCACCCGCTCGATCTCCTCGGGGTGGTCGGTGATTCCGAGCACGAAGATGATCTGGCGCTCCTCGCCAGGCTCCAGCACCAGGTCGTGACAGAGCGAGCCGATGCTGTTTCCGCGCGGCGAGTCTTGATTCGAAGGCTCACCCAGCTCGACGGCAAGCGGGCTACCCAGATCGCGGCAGCGACCGACGAAGACCTCTCGATCGCAGTCGTAACCGTAGGGCTCTGCGCTGGAAGAAAAGAAGGTCGTCGCCGGGGCAAAGACGGTCCCGGCGCGGATCGTCCCGTCCTCGCACTTGCTGCGCATGATGTGCTGCGACCAGTCGAGGTTGTGCATGTCCATCATGGCGTCGGGGAAGCTGAGCTCCACGTAGCTGAAGCTGCGTAGGTGCCGGCGCCTGTCCGTCGTGTTACGGAGCGTTAGGACCCACAGCTCGCAGGGGCACTTCTCGTCTTCGGGCACGGGCGGAACGAAGTAGAGAATCTCGCTGGAGATGCCGCTGAACTCGCCGGCGATCTTCGTGTATGCGGTTCCGTGCCGGCATTCGTAGGAATCGAGATCTCGACGAACCGGCTGCCAGGTCGGGCTCCAGAACTCGCCACTGTCTTGATCGCGCAGGTAGAGGTAGCGGCCAGGCTGATCGTCGGGAACGGCGTTGTAGCGATAGCGGCTGACGCGACGGTTACGCGGGTCGCGGTCGAAGGAGTATCCGCCCGCGGTGTTGGAGATGATGCCGCCGTAACGGCCGGCGCCCAGGTAGTTGATCCAGGGCGTGGGCGTATCGGGACGGGTGATGACGTACTCGCGCGCCTCTTCGTCGAAATAGCCGTATGGGTTCACTGCGAGCCGACCTGCCTTAGGTTAGAGGTAGTTGGGCGCCAGCTGAGAAAAAACGCTCTATGCCGCCTGAAAACGTTTGCAAGACCTTATTGGAAAAGCAGTCCGAGGTCAACCGCCAACCCTTCGGTTCCTCAGCGACCGCCGAGCGTATCGGCCGCTACCCCATTGTTACTTCGACTACTACCTCAGCGCCGGCCGGATGCGGCGCGATCAGGTTGCCATCGATCTTCTTGCCGTTGACGACGACCTGCGCCACACCCTTGCAGACGCCGCTCGGTTTGCTCACGCTGATTCGGTAGGTCGCTCCGCGGAACTTGCGCGTAGCTTCGAACTGCTCCCATTCCTTGGGCAGGCAGGGATCGATGCGTAGACCGTCGTACTCGGCGCGGATGCCCAGGATCCACTGACTGGCGGCGACGAAGTTCCAGGCCGCCGTGCCCGAAAGCCACGAGTTCTTGGCCTCGCCGAAGCTCGGCGCGTCCTTGCCGGCGATCATCTGCGGATAGACGTAGGGCTCGCAGCGATGTAGCTCGGAGATGTCCTCGCGGCTGGAGGGGTTGATGCGCTGGTAGTAGTCGAAAGCGGCGTCGCCGCGCCCGATGATGCTCTCGGCGATCATGATCCACGGATTCGTATGGCAGAAGATGCCCGCGTTCTCCTTGTAGCCGGGCGGGTAGGAGCTGATCTCGCCGAGATTGACGTAGTAGTGCGAGAAGGCGGGCTGCTGCAAGACGATTCCGTGCTCGCAAGCCAGCTTGGAGGCAACCGAGTCGAGCGCCTTTTTCGCCTTGCCGTCGTCGAGGCCGATGCCCGCCAGGATGCACATGCCCTGCGGCTCGATGAAGATCGAGCCCTCCTCGTTTTGGGCGGAGCCGATGACCTCGCCGAAGTAGTCGTAGGCGCGCCGGAACCACTCGCCGTCCCAACCATGCTCGCGCACGACGCCGTCCATCTTCGCTCCGTCGGCGCGGTAGCTCTCAGCCTCGTCGCTATGGCCGCGTAGCTCGGCGATCCGAGCCAGCTCTTCTGCTGCCAGCACGAACAGGCCTCCGATGAAGACCGACTCGGCGACGCCGCCCTCCTTGTTCTCGGTCGTTTGGAACGACTCGCCGGGAGTGGTCGAGAAGCAGTTCAGGTTGAGGCAGTCGTTCCAATCGGCGCGGCCTATCAGCGGAAGCTCATGCGGGCCCAGGCGGTGCTGGGTGTACCGGAGCGAGCGCTGAAGGTGCTCGTACAGCGGCGACTCTGAGCCGGGCTCGTTGTCGTAAGTGACCTCCTCGTCGAGGATCGAGGTGTCACCGGTCTCCTTCACATAGGCCGCAACGCCGAGAATCAGCCAGGCCGGATCGTCGTTGAAGCCCGAGCCGACGTCGTTGTTACCGCGCTTGGTCAGTGGCTGGTACTGGTGGTAGGCGCCGCCCGAGGGGAGCTGCGTAGCGGCGATGTCGAGAATTCTCTCGCGCGCGCGCTCGGGAACCATGTGCACGAACCCGAGCAGGTCCTGATTCGAATCGCGGAAGCCCATCCCGCGCCCGATCCCCGACTCGTAGAACGACGCCGAGCGAGACATGTTGAAGGTGACCATGCACTGGTAGGCGTTCCAGATGTTGACCATGCGATTGGTGTGCTCGTCGGGCGTCGAGACCTGCAGAATCCCGAGCAGCTCCGACCAGTAATCACGCAGTCGCTGATAGGCGCTCTCGACCTCGTCGGAGCGCAGGTAGCGCTCGATCACGGGCGCGACCAGCTTCTTGTTGACGGTCTGCGAACCCGGCGGATCGAACTTCGCCTCATCCGCGTTCTCCCAGTAGCCGAGCACGAAGATGATCTCCTTGCTCTCGCCGGGAGCGAGCGTCAGCTCAACATGATGTGAGCCACAGGGCGCCCAGCCGTTGGCCACCGAGTCGAACGACTCGCCGCGCTCCACAGCGGCCGGCCTGTCCCATCCCTTGTAGGCGCCGAGGAAGGTGTCGCGCTGTGTGTCGAAGCCCGCCAGCGGCTCGGAGCAGGCGAAGTAGGCGAAGTGATCGCGGCGCTCACGGTACTCGGTCTTGTGGTAGATGACGCTGCCTTCGACCTCCACCTGGCCGGTCGAGAAGTTGCGCTGGAAGTTGGTTTGATCGTCCCAAGCGTCCCAGAGACAGAACTCGACCGCCGAGAAGAGCGAGAGCTTCGCCTCGTCGTCGCGCTTGTTCGTGACGCGCGTACGCCAGATCTCGAGGTTCTCGGCCAGCGGCACGAAGTAGAGCGTCTCGGCCTCGATACCGTTTCGGCGCGAGGAGATGGCCGAATAGCCCATGCCGTGCCGGCACTCGTAGTCTTCGAGCTCCGACTGTGTCGGCTGCCAAGACGGTGACCAGAAATCACCCGAAACCGCGTCGCGCAGGTAGATATAACGACCGCCCAGGTCGAAGGGAACGTTGTTGTAGCGGTAGCGCGTAAGCCGGCGCAGACGGGCGTCGCGGTAGAACGAGTAACCGCCGGCTGTGTTCGAGATGATCCCAAAGTAGGCCTCGCTGCCCAGGTAGTTGATCCAGGGAAGCGGCGTGTCGGGGCGCGTGATCACATACTCGCGCCGCTCGTCATCGAAGTGTCCGTAACGCATCCTTGTTTTATCCCTTCGATCGGCTCCGCATGAGGTCCCGGCAAGATACACGCCCGGATCGAACGAGGCGGCACAAAAGCCGCAAACCAGCGGGATCTTGCCGCTTCGACGGCGGCTTTTCAGTCGCTCAACGCGCCGGTGCCGTCACGGAGACCAGACGCGCGAAAACGATCCAGCGATGAGAAGCACTGTAGAGCGGGTGGCAGGCCGAAAGAACAAGCGTGTCGAAGCCCCGCTTGCGCAGGATGCTCCAATCGTTCGAAGGTACAACCTCATGTTTGAAAACGCGATAGGTGAAGGTGCCGTAGGGCATCAGTAGCCGGATCCGGTTGCCGCGCGCCAGTTCGTCGATGTGGCGAAACGGAGCGCCGAAAGTCGTACGGTGACCGGCGATCGCCGTGACCTTTCCCAGGCCCGGCCAGGAGCTCTGCGGATAGCGTCCGGGCCCACGGCTCAGATCGTCGGCCCAGTCGGTGCCGTTGACGACCACCTTGCTGATGCCGATACGCGGGATCTCGATCCGGCCGATCGGCTGCCCCGCGTGAGCCTCGTGAGAGAAGCGCCGCGCAGCGGCTCGAACCGCGGTAGGCGACGGCTCTCCGCTCTTGTTCGAGAGGGGAATCGGCGGCTTGAACTGCTTGAACTCGTTGTTCAGCTGACCCGCCATCTGATGCTGGCGCCAGTCCTGATAGAGGGCGGTGACGGGATCGCCGAAGAAGAGGATGACGAGCGCCCACGCGATTAGGACAACTCCTAGGGCGGCGACCACCAGTCCGACTCGTCCCACGAAGCGCCGCTTGCGCGAGCCACGTCTTACGGCCACAGGCTCTTCTCCGGAGCCTGCTCCCGGTCGCGCTTCCGGCTCCGCCGCGCCCATGTCGTTCTTGGAAGAAGTGCGCTCTGAGCTCTCGCCGGACACAAAGCGATCGTACCCGGTAGCTAGCTCTTCACTCAGCCGAAGGACGGCGGCGCGGCCTACCTGGGCGGGATTTCCGTACAACCGTGCCGTTCAGTCGCGTGCAGGGGTCCCGTTAGGCGTAGAGAAATCCGCATAACTATCCGGAAGATCTGCTCTTCTATCTAAGAGCGCGAAGATTCTCTAGGATGGGGCGCTGGGGGGTTAGCCACTCGAAGCGCGGCTACGGGGGAGGCTAGATGGCTGAGGTACAAGGACTGGGAGAACGGAGCGGTCGGCATGGGCGCGGCCGTCGTGGCGTAGCGACCACGCTGGCGCTGGCGCTACTGATCGGCGTCCTTTCGCTGGCGCAAGGCGACGTCGCCGGATCGCAGACGAAGTCCACGAAGAAGTCTTCCGTCACCGTCATGACCAGCTATGAACGGAACCTTGCGGCGGCGATGAACACCGCGCGTAAGCGCCACGGCCTTCGCGCTCTCAAGCTCGTACCCGGGTTGATGCGTTCCGCCGGCAAGCACTCGCTGCAAATGGCAGTCAACGGTTACTTCGCCCATTCATCGCCGAACGGCGCCAGCTTCTTCGCTCGCGTAAGGAGCTTTTATGGTGGCGGCAGCCCGGGCTACTTCTCCGCCGGAGAAAACCTTCTCTGGGCAAAACCGCGCGCGACGCCACGAGCGATCGTCGCCCGCTGGCTGGCCAGCCCGGGGCACCGGCGAGTGCTGCTTTCGTCGTGCTGGACGGTTTTTGGGGTCGGCGTGGTCCGCTCGACTCACGGCGCCGGCGTCTTCCGGGGCCGCACAGTGATGCTCGTGACCGCTGATTTCGCGGTCAAGCGCTAGCCGAAGGGCTCGCAGGCGCACTGCGGTTGATTGCGCTGATAAGCGCCCGCATCGAGGCGACGACGATGCTCTCGTCGATGCCAACACCCCAGAGCACCACCTCGTCGATGGCTGCCTCGATATAGGCGGCCGCCGTCGCGTCGGCGCCCGAGCGCATCGCATGCTCTGCGTAGTCGAGGATGCGAACGCCAATGCCGAGCTCCTCGCCGAGAGCCGCGACGAGAGCGTCAACAGGCCCGTGCCCGGCGCCCACGACCGCGCGCTCGACACCATCCACGCGAAGAACCGCCTCGATACGATCATGCCCGGGCTCGCCCTCCAGGTGCCTGAGCGAGATCAGCTCGAGCGGACGCACCGGCTTCAGATACTCGGCCTCGAACGCTTGCCAGATCTCTTCCGGCGTCACCTCGCCGCCCTCGCTGTCGGCGATCTTCTGAATCGCCCTGGAGAATTCGATCTGCAGGCGCCGCGGCAGCTCCAGGTGATGCTCGGTCTTGAGCACGTAGGCGACTCCGCCCTTGCCCGACTGGCTGTTGACGCGGATGATCGCCTCGTAGGAACGACCGACGTCCTTGGGATCGATCGGCAGGTACGGCACTTCCCAGGCTTCGCCTTCCGGCTTCTTGGCCCAGGCCTCCATGCCCTTGTTGATCGCGTCCTGGTGCGAGCCCGAAAACGACGTGTAGACGAGGTCGCCGGTGTAGGGATGGCGCGGATGGACGGGCAGCTGGTTGCAATACTCGACGACGCGGCGCAGCTCGTCGATGTCCGAGAGATCGAGCCTCGGGTCGACGCCCTGGCTGAACATGTTCATCGCCAGCGTGATCAGGTCGACGTTGCCGGTGCGCTCGCCGTTACCGAACAGCGTCCCCTCGACCCTCTCGGCGCCGGCCATCAGTGCCATCTCGGCCGCGGCGACAGCCGTGCCGCGGTCGTTATGCGGGTGAATGGAGATGATCGCGCGCTCGCGCCGGTCGAGGTTAGAGCAGAACCACTCGATCTGATCGGCATAGATGTTGGGGGTGGACATCTCAACCGTGGCCGGGAGGTTGAGAATCGCTCTGCGCCCGGGCGTTGCCTGCCAAACATCCAGCACCGCCTCGCACACTTCTACCGAGTACTCCAGCTCGGTGCCCGTGAAGCTTTCGGGCGAGTACTCGAAGCGGATGTCGGTGTCGGGCACGGTTTCGGCTCCGCTCAGGCACCACTTGGCGCCGTCGATTGCGATCTTCTTCACGCCCTCTTTGTCGCTGCGGAATACGACGCGGCGTTGCAGCTCCGAGGTGGAGTTGTAGAGGTGGACGACCGCCGCGCGCGCTCCGCGCAAACTCTCGTAAGTGCGCTCGATCAGCTCTTTCCGCGCTTGAGTCAGCACCACGATCGTGACGTCATCGGGAATCAGATCCTCTTCGATCAGCCGGCGAACGAAGTCGAAATCGGTTTGCGAGGCGGCCGGGAAGCCGATCTCGATCTCTTTGAAGCCGATGTTGAGCAGGAGGTCGAAGAGCCGCTGCTTGCGGGAGCTGTTCATGGGATCGATCAGCGCCTGGTTGCCGTCGCGTAGATCGACCGAGCACCAGGTAGGGGCTTCGCTGATGGCCTTCGCGGGCCACGCTCTGTTCGGCAGCTCAACCGGCGGATAAGGCCGGTATTTGGTGATTGGCATTCGACTCATCTCATTTCCTCGTTCGTACTGTTTTCGGCCACAAAAAAGCCCCCAAGCCCGAAGGCGGTGGAGGCGGAAGGCGACCGGACCGGGGTTTATTTACCCGGCGGTCGCCAAGCTAAGAAGGAGGGTCTGGCTGTTCGTTCGCGTGAACACTACGTTCAGAGCGTAGCTAGCACGCACTGTCCACGCAAGCCGGCAGGCGACTCCGGCTTGTTTTCGACGCTGCCGGAAACGGTTCTCTCCCCCGGGCGAGCGTCGTCTTTGATACTTCTTTGCCATGAGGGCGCCCCCTGAACGGGCGGCGTCGTTCGAACAACCGTCGAGCTGTGACAATGGCAGGAGACATGAGCGCAGAGGCGCTTCGCTCGCGCGCCGCCGTAGTGCGGTTGGCGTGCGCAT
>Ga0209745_1001348_pt1 | contig 14721 bp, 22 predicted proteins | sample BarGraNGADG00312_FD_184495 | JGI IMG/M metagenome (GOLD analysis project Ga0209745, IMG submission 184495) | Arctic peat soil microbial communities from Barrow, Alaska - Barrow Graham LP Ref core NGADG0004-312 (SPAdes) (version 2) | ecosystem: Environmental > Terrestrial > Soil > Wetlands > Peat... | reverse complement strand
AGTTTCAAATATGGACCCTTGAGAGGATAACAGAGGGAAAAAACGCCGGGCAGTGGAATGTTGTTTTGTATCTTGATAACATACCCGTTATAAAACAGCATTTCCAAATAATTTCGTTAGTAGACGATTATGAGGATAAATTTGACATTTTTCAGATTTACTTGGCTGATTATGTTTTGTTCCTTCCGAGCGAAAACTAAAAATGCGGATAGCCAGCCGTTAACATCGAGAAACGACTGGCTATTGTTATTTTTGAGCATAAAACGATAAAAACCTTAAATTTGTAGAAACCGAGGAAATAGATATGAAAGGAGTAATTTTTAGAAATGACTGGCACATACTCACTGGGTATCAAATTATAAAGCTTTTTGATGAACATTTTCCAGACGTTGCAGTTCAGCCAAATACTGATGTTGTTTCTAGGTTAAAATTGCTGGAGGTTTGTACTCTCGAGATCCTGGAGGACCGGAGCTGTTCTAGTGTATACCGAATTCGGCAGACAGATGAAGTTTTTCAGATCTTCCAGTTAAATGGTGATTTGTTTCGCTATACGACCGAGGATTACTACCTGAAGAAACCAATTGACAAACTTGTTAAGGAATTTTTTAGGAAAGAATCAGTTTTTAAAGCTGAAAAGTTGAGCCAGGGTAAATACATAATTGAACATTTAAAATCTCCAAAATTTAAAGTTTTGTTCGATGATGGGACGTATGATCAGGTTGAGTGGATAGACAAGGCTCCTTCAGATCCTTTACAAATCGCAAAGCTGATGCGTAAAGCAGGAGCTTTTTACTCATCATATTTGAAAAAATAACTTTACTCTTTTTATATGGCTCAAAGAAACTTCAATACAAATTTGACCAGGGCAGAGAGAGAACGCATCGGGTCCATGATACTTAAACTAAGGAAGGAATCCGGGTTATCTCAAAAAAAATTGGCTAATGAAGTCGGAATCTCACCGGTTCGACTCGTTGAGATCGAAAAAGGAACAGCAGACTTTCGGATTGATACTTTGATTGTAATTCTAAATCTCTTCGATCGTAAAATAAGTTTTATTTAATGAACACTTTTCGAACCTTCCCGAAATGCTCAGCAACTGCAAGAGCCTAGCGCCCTGAGCGCTTTTGTTAGGTAAGTGCAAAAGCCGGGCTTGTCGACCATATTTCACCGGTAACATTACAATTTACATACATAACTTAACAACAAGCATTTAACTCCGGCTTTTGGTGGTCAATATGATCCGGCTAAATTTGATCAAGGCCACTGGCTTTTCCACTAGATTCCATTCCTTTAACGAAATCAATATATAAATTGATTCTGTCATCAGTAAGTTCAATACCTTCAACCTTAACCAACTTGCCATTTAATGCACACATTTCAACGAAGAAGTACCCACAATCCCAGAGTGAATACTTATATTCACCATCATCTCGGAAACAGTTGAATCGGATATAATTATCCCCTCTATTTGTAAAAAGGAAGTTATATCTATCAGTAAAGTCCAGGTTGTTATATTCGAATAAAGTCATAAATGACATTTATAAAGTAAAAGAAGGCGACACTTGTTGGAATAATTGAAATGTCTCGCTGCAATGCACTTTGGAAGTGTGAATTGTCAATGTAAAACAAGTGGCGCCTGGGATCTTAATATCTTATAATTATTACACGTTTAATACAGCATACCAAATTTATGAAGTTGCTTGGTACAAAACAAACATTTTTTGCTTCTGGGAGAAATTATGGTTTAAAAGATCATTTTTGCAAGGGAGCAAAAATGTATAATCAATCATTCCGGCTTGGACTTTTGCACCGGAATGGTAGTGACTTACTGTTACAAAGAGAAATGGAATCGGAATAAAAAGCGGGTTGGTTTTCTGATGAATTCGGAGATTCAAAACTAATGAATAGTAGTTTTTTCCCGTTTTAGGAATGTTGATTCAAACAAAATTACGAAATTTCAATAAAAGAGGTTGTCACTTGACGCGACAACCTCTAATTCTAAATCTTAGTTTTTGTACTAAGCATACTGTATCAATCTCCAGATAACTGCTCTGCCACCATAAGGAGGCATAATGTTACCTTCTGCAATTGGAGCTGTAGTAGTTGGAGTACCTTCAACTTTCCATACTCCACTCTCTGGACATCTTTCTCCAGTATGTGCAGTTGTACCAATGGGTTTTTTAGGATTTGCCATTGTATTTTGTATTAAATTAAGATACCTTTGTTCACGAAAAGGGGAACATGGGTGAAGAAGCCCATGGAAATACAGCGTCCAACTGATTTTATTCCTTTTCACAACAGTAAGTGCCAAGGTATCTTTAAAGCGCTTACTGTTTTTCCATTTTAATCATTCCTCTTCGGCATACATATAATAATATAATAACATACTAAATAATCCTTTCATAAGTCGTCAGGTTTCTTTCACAAAAGCGGATATACAAAGATAAATAACAAATACTATAAATCATTTAAATTTTAAATTTTAATTACTAACATATTGTGTTAGAAGCTAGTTAAATACAAACAAATTTAGACAGTGAAAAGCTTAAATAAAAAATAATTATTTCTTGCTCATTTCAAAAAAATCTTATTGTTCTGATTGATTGTAACTTATGAGAAATTTAATTTTTCTAAATCCTTAATTTTTAAATTAATAGTATATTTTTATATCAAATTTAGATTTAATCTAATTGTTTAACCAGTGAAACTAAGAGTTAAAGTAAAAGGAATCATTGAAAACTCTTTGCTTTATATGATAATAGTAATAATCCTGATAGTTATTATAAATACACTACCACAGATATATCTAATAGAGGGCCATCAGGACTACTATTGTTTTATGAATTTTATTAATACACATCCATCAAAAGATAAAGAGGATGAGCCTCAAGAAAATGGTTGGGGTATTGTATCAGAGAGCTCTAATACTAATTATGGAGAAGCTATCGGTGGAGAATTAATTTAAACTAATCTTATTATGATAAGAAGGGATGTCAAAGGAAAAAAGGAATCAGAAGATGAAAAACCTATAGGATTCTTCAATCCGATATTTATTTTATTCATTGGGGCTATTATTTTAATATTTGGCATTATTTGCTTTTTACCTAAATGGCTTATCAAACCTGCAACGAGTTCAAATATCGACTTTTCGGATACTGGTCAGATTGGTGATACAATTGGTGGTATAATGGGGCCATTCGTTGCAATGTGTGCTGCAATTTTAACCTTCCTCGCATTTTGGGTTCAATATAAAGCTAATCAACAACAAGTAAGACAATTTGGGATTCAAGCAAAAGATGCACGAATTGATAGATTTGAAAATAGATTATCCGAATTGATTAAAATACATAGGGATAATTTAAATGAAATAAAGGTTTTGGGTATAACTGGAAGAAAAGCATTTATTACTTTTTTCAAAGAGATCAGGTTAACATATTTTTGTGTAAGTAAATATTTTAATAGTTTACCCTCCTCTGTTTCCAATGATGGTCTAAAAAATGATGGAGCTACCGCTCTAGATGTAGCTTATCGAATATTCTATTTAGGTGTCGGACCGGGTTCAAACAAGTTATTATATATTTCACTAGCAGATAAATTAGATAAATCTCAAATAGAAGGTTTAATCAAAAGAATTGAACAGATCAAATCTAATTTTACAGCTAGGCAGCCATTGATTATTAATAAAATCGAATTTAAAATGCCTTATAGACCCTTTGATGGCCATATATCAAAACTTGGACACTATTATAGACATCTCTATCATATAATAAAATTCATAGATAAGCAGGATGAAAAATTTATAAACGAAGAACAAAAATGTGATTATGCCAAAACAGTTCGGGCACAACTCTCTGATTATGAACAATTAGTACTATTCTATAATATTAACTCTGTATTTGGAGTTCCGTGGATATCTGATGGTTATATAAGAAAATATAGGATTATTAAGAATATGCCTTTACCCCTTACGGACTTTGGTGTTATACCCGCCGAAAAATTTAAAGAAGATATTAAATATTGGGAAGCACGCGATCAATATTTCTTTCAATGGGATGAAAGAAAATGGCCTATCATTGGAGCTGATAACAATCTCGATACATAAAAGGCTTCCCAAAAAAAGCGATAAAGTGTGATTTTTATAATTTGATCTTAATCATTAAGGTTCAATACTATAAAGCATAGCAATATTAAATTCTTCAATTTTGGGATTAACGATTTCAATCTTAAGGTAATTTGATTTTTTTGGTGGATAAGATATATCCCTATCAATTACTTTCATTACCATGTTATTGGACGATATTCCTAAGAAAGAACGAAAAGGCCAGCTTTCATTTTCTGCCGTAACTTTAAATCCAAGTTGCGGGGATGTACCAAAATTCAGATCATTCTGGGAAATAAATTTTGTTATTCTCACAAATTGGTATGGTTTTAAATTTATTACAAGAAAGTCGTTGTCATTAGTAAATACAAATTGTTTGTTTGCCATAATTAGATCATTTCTACAAAGATACCAATAATAAAATATGACTCCCGAGACTTTCTAGAAGAGAAAGCAAAAAAGCGGATTCTTTCGCTGATATATAGATAAACCGCTAAAAATTAATAAAGAAGTAGAAAAGCAAGTGGCTAACTGTAACCCTTATAAGTATAATTAAGTAAAGTACTACATCTTCACTCCGTTTCGATATGAATTAAAAGACAAGCTTTTAATTCATATCTAGACCAGAGTCGTTCCTTCGGAATGTTCTTTATAAAGAGAATGGCTGGTTGAGTAATATATTTCCTTATTAAAAAAAGAGAAATAGGTCATTCCCTTATAAAAAAGAAGAAGACTGGAGGTCGGAAGGATTTGGTTATCAAAGAACCCAAGAGCCCAACGCCCGCTCTGGATGTTTTCTTCTCTTGAATTGAATTTTACCAATATTTTCTGTTTTTAAAATCTTCATTTTCTATTATAGTTGTAAATTTGGGTAATACTGGAAGTCTAAACCATTATAATTTTTGTGTTCTCGGGAATTTATTGGTAAAATGGCTAATTCTTTATAGCTTCTAACTATATGATTCAAGTTGATTAATTGATGAGAATGAAAAACAAAAAATACATATTAATACGAAGGACCAGAGCAAGGTTTCAAAAAAGTATACATTGTAATAGGCAGAAACGGAGAGAAATACGAGGATACGAAAAATTTATGTCCGATGTCCGTAGATCACACCCAAAGCAAAAGGTCAAAGAGAGGAACTATAAATATCATCATCAAAAAAGCAAACTTCCAAAGAAACCACCTCTAAGTGAAAATATTACTTACTTCCTTAAAACAAAAAATAGTTTTGCAAACGAAACACTAATAAATGAAGATAATGTATTCTACATCCCTGAGATATTTTCATTATCTGAAAATTACAATGAAAGTTCAGTCTTTTTAAGAAAGCTTTTTAATGCTTTATATAAGCAATCTTTCAGCGAGATTATTCTTGATTATGAAAAATGTAATCAAATTGATGTAGACGCTTCGATTTGTATGGATATAATTTTATCGGATTTTATTAAGTACTATGAGAAATGTTCAAAGGAGAGACATACCATAAAAGTGGACCAAATTACTCCTCGGAATTTTGATCGATATGAGATAAAAAAAGTTCTCTTTTCAATAGGGGCTTTTAGGAACATAAAAGGATTTAAGATTGAATTTGAAAACATTATTGAATATCCATTATGTATTGGAGACAAAAAAATTAAAGATAGTCCTAAGATTCGAGAGGTTCATATTACAGAAATGGTAGATTATATAATTGCTTGCCTTGCAAGAATGAATCGCAATCTTACCCCCGAGGCTGAGGATAATCTATATAAAGTTATCGGTGAGGTAATTGTAAATGCAGAGGAGCACTCAAATACGAGTAGAAGATATTCGGTAGGATATTTTGAAAGTACTCAAAAAGAAGAAAAACACATAGGGATTTTTAATTTAGCAATACTAAATGTTGGCAATACCATTTATGAAACTTTCAAAAGTCCCGATTGTAAAAATTATGAGGTGATTAAAAATATGGAAAGCCTTTCGGAAAAATACACAAAAAGGAATCTATTCAAGAAGTCAAAATTTGAAGAAGAAACTTTATGGACACTCTATGCTCTCCAGGAAGGCGTCACTAGCAAACAGGATTGGAAAAGAGGTAATGGATCAATTAGATTTATTGAGAGTTTCTTTAGGCTTAAAGGGAATAAGGATTGCGATGGGGTTTCTTTAATGACTATTACATCGGGTAATACAAGAATTATTTTTGATGGATTTTATGATACTATTGAAAAGATAAGAGGCAAACAGGGGAAAACATATAAATTAATGACCTTCAATACATCTGGTAATATCGAAGATTTACCTGATGAAAAATACGTTAACTTTGCAGAAAACTATTTTCCGGGTACTTTGATTACTGCGAAAATTTGTATTGACCATAACAATACCGAAAATATTTAATTATGACAACAAATACTATTGATCTTGAATTGTATCGTACAGAAAAATCAAAAGTTTTCACTGGTCGAGATAGAGGGATTGAGGTTCGAGAGCTTTCAAGAATTGATTATTTTGAATCAATAAGTGACAAAGTTATCATCATCATCCCTGAAGAAATAAGATCTATTAATCCATCATTTTTGGAAGAACTGCTTGTTAATGTTGTTACTAAACTAAAAGCAGAGGGATTCTTCAAAAAATTTGTTTTTGATAATAAAAGCCCTCGATATAAGATTGAGATTGACCTAGAGGAAGCAATTGATAGAATATTAAGAAATGAAAATGCTTTAACAAAGGAATAATATGATTATATCTCATTGTTTGTGTTCAAATCCAAAGGGATTTGGTATTCCTGAAATCGGGGATATAGCAAATACAATTATCGCTCTATTTACTCTTTCCCTTGGATTCTATGTATTCATTTATCAAAGAGGGAAGGATAAGAAAAATGCCAAGGAAACCAAAAGGAAACACGAGAGAGATATTAAATTACAATGGTTTAAAGAATTAATTATTCAGCCCCAAATAAGGGAAATATATAAATTTTATGATTCCTTAAGAAGTCTGAAAGTCAGTTTAAATACCGATAATTTATCTGAAGACCAAAAAATAAACCTAATTAATTTTATTAAAGAAGGACAAACAGCTTTCAGAAAATCATTTATTGATTCATTGCAAATAGTAACCCCTGAGTTGTACAAGGCAGCTATGTTAAACATCGATACATTAACCGATAGTCTAACGAATTCTATATCAAATGATGAGTTGAAATTGTCAAATCCAAGAACATATGAGCGGGAAATCAATGATAGGATTCAGTTCTCTTTCAATGATTTGTTTTCATTGATATTTAACTATAGGGGTTGATCACATTTAATTAAAAATCAATCTTCCCCTGATCAGTATTCTTTTTACCTTTATATTCTGCCTTCTTAAGGACCTCAATTACAGGAATAGTCAATCTAGCATCCTTATCAAACATATCTCCCACAGTAACAATTTGGAGTTTAGGAAATTCAAGATTGAATAAGATGTTCTTATAGGTGCCCATTTCCTTTGCTTCTTTGATCATCCCCCTTGTTGGTTCATAAAGACAAATGAAAATACCCATTACCACATCAGGGTCGTGCATTTTACCCTTGAGTTGATTTATATGAGCTGGCAAAAGAGTTTTATCTGATTTAACAGAGAATATGATCTTCTTATTCTCAATATCCGTATTTTCATCCCTATCCTGAATTAATGCGACACCATCTATCCCACCATCCCCGCCTTTCTTTTCATTAATTTTTGCTCTATTGTTAGAATAAAACAATATTGCCCATTTCTCAAATTCCTTCCTTACCTTGTCATCTTCTTTATGTGCTAAAGCTTCTGCTGATTCAAAGTCCTCGGGAACACCATTTACTTCAATATCCTCTAAACAGGATTTCCCTATATTGTCTTCAAGCCTTTTTAAAATTAAACTTATACTTTGATATGTAATATCAATTCCTATCCATTTACGATGAAGTTTCTCAGCAACAGCAACTGTTGTCCCACAACCACAATAAGCATCTAAAATGACATCCCCTCTATTAGAACTTGCCTCAATAATTTTTTCAAGTAGTTCCTCTGGTTTTTGAGTAGGATATCCAAGTCGTTCTTTTGCTGACTGGTTAATGATTTCAATATACCAGTAATCCTCTATAGGGACCCCTTCTTTTAGGTAATCTCTAACAACAAGTTCCGGATTTGTTATTTCCCATTTTTGATCAACATCTTTTGCAGATTGAATTGGACTACCTTTTATCCCTCTTCCACATAATCTATAGTAACCAATATCATCTTTATATTTAAATTTCTTTATTGTAACAGGGGATAATGGCCTTAGAATTGACGTCCAGTTAAAGGTATACTTATCTGATTTCGAATAGAATAATATAACATCGTGCTTTCTACCAAAATGAGTCTTTGAAAAATGTCTCGATTTATAACACCAAATAATTTCGTTTATAAAATCCCCGCCATTTGGACAAAAAATACTATCACAAACAAGTTTTAAATAGTGACTTGCTGTCGGATCACAATGTAAATAAAAGCTACCTGTGGGTTTTAATACTCTTTGAATTTCTGCAACTCTTAATGTTATATGAATAAGATATGCTAATAAACTGCCTTTACCCAGTACCTTTGCTAATCCTTCTATAAGTAATTGTGTCTGAGTAGTAAATCTATTTTGTTCATTATTTATGATTTCAATAAAACCTTCTTCGGCTGCCTTATCATATTCCCAGGTATCAACAAAAGCTTGTGCCTGTGCTTTATCCTCTTCACCCTGATTTAAATATATCTGATTATATGTCCTATTTGAATTAAATGGGGGATCAATGTAACATAGATCAACACTTTCATCTTTAATATATCTTCTTAAATCAATAAGGTTATCTCCATAGAATAGTTTATTATTCTTGACCTTCATTTTTTTCATCTTTCAGACATTTTTGATTGATTGCATATAAAGATAAACAATATCTTTGAATGGGATGCCATATAATTTCTCTTCTAAGTACCCCTTCAATTTTAAACAAAAGCCTATCTTTGTAATAGTTATGGCTACAATACTACTTTATATTACCCTTAACTGTATCATTCCCACTATCCCTAAAGAGGCTAAGCCCTTTCCATCAGATTTAATTTATTCAGAAACATCATGTAGGAATTATAATCAGTTCTATAATGAATATAAACGGTTATTAACATCCTTCTTTTATTCTAATGAACCATTTATAGCCGAAGAATTATATAAGGAAGATAGTGATCATTCAGAAGAGGAACAACCTGATAAATTAATTATACCATTGGAAATTAATTATGGGAAAGCTATTGGTTTGAAGTGGCTTAACCCTGAGACCTTCTCACAATATCTACAATTGTCAGAAAGAACCAAACTGGAGGAAAAATAATAATTGTTTTATCCCAGTTAATTTTACCTCTGGCTTTATCTATTCCAGCTACAACACCGCCACAATGATTAGGGGAATTATAATGTCAACCAGAGAATAACCTATAGTTCCCAAGCCTATAATTAATAGGTCTCCTTGCGTATTACCCATTAAAGAAAATTGAAGTGAATGTAGAAAACCTTAAATTAGGTTTTAAATGAATGTTATAATTAAACGAATAAGTCCTTAATCTCCATTTTCAATTTAGGTTCAAGGACTTTATATAAGTTTCGTTTATTCTCAGGAATATCAGACTCTTCTAATGCTAAATAATAAATAAAAGGTTGTGGAATCCCCAATAAATCGCATACTTTTTTCAATGTTTCTTGGCTGGGTTGTTTTATTCCAGATTCAATTAAAGATAAACTTGTTTGGCTTATTCCAATTCTATTAGCCAAATCCCCTTGTTTGATTTCTTTTTGAGTTCTAAGCTCTTTAATGGCATTTCCTATTTTCATGGTCCTTTTAGTAGAATATCTAGTCCTAAGCCCAATGCTTGCAATATTACACCAATCCAGGCAGGGTCAAATTCTCCTTTTTCTTCAATTCTTTTAATTGCTTCTAATATAGATTCTTTTTGATTTTTTGTTAAGCTCTTATCTTCAAGATAGATAGAGTACAAATGGTTTATAATTTTTTTCTTTTTCATATAACACTAATTCTGGAAGTTTAAATAAATAATTACGCATTATTTTTACTTCAGAATGGTGTTCATCATCAAGATATTTTGTTGAAAAAGCAATTTGGTGTCTAAATCCACTTCTTTGGTTGGATCTATATCTATAAGCCAAATAATAAATAATCCATTTGGTTCTTTTTAAGTAATTCTTTGATTTATCAATTAATAATTTGGCCTGGGTAATTGTGTGGATTTCATATGCATAAGTATTAAGTTCATTCCCAAATTCAAACCATAATTCTTCATCTGATATCTCGAATACCTTTTTGTATTCATCAGCAAAATCGAAAAGGCTATTCCATTTAGCTTCTTGTTTATGTAAAGTCTTTATTTCATGAGAAATACTGACCTCTAATCCATAAATACTCTGCTGTACCTCATTTACTTTATAGAGGGTGGAAAGAAAATTTTTATTTAAATATTCATTAGTCTTTTCAAATAATTGAAAGGAGATTTCTTTAATTGAAAAGCATCTAGAATAATAATTAGATTCTTTTCTTTGAATTATTAGTTGGGCTAAAGAAATTGCAGGGACTGATAAATTAATGAAATTTTCAACACTAGGAGCGACTTCAACATTTTTGAGAGTAAGCTCATTCTTCCAATATTTCGATAGAAAAGTCGGAAATTCATTTTCTTTGATATGTCCCGTATAAAATTTCATTCTTAAAGAAATTGTACAATACAAAGATAGTAAAAATAATTAAATTTTAACTAAAAGTTAAAAATGTTATCAACAAAGTAAATTGAATAGGTAAATTTATAAGGTTTTAGAAAAAACTCAATTCTTGAATATTAGTATAAAAAAATTCAGTATGATACAGTATATAAATAATATACGACAGAACAAATAGATCAATTGAGGCCATTCCCAGCCGGTTTAAGGTACTCTTAATATATCTGTATCAACATTGTCCAGGTAAAACAATGTCTTATATCGCATTATAATAAGCAATTAACGTATTTTATATAATTGCATCATGTTTTAACTAATTATATATCAGTATATAAATAGTGTACCCTTATAGTTTGGGACTTTGAGTAGGGTAAAATAAAGTTGTTTTAAATAAGACTTAGGTTTAATTTTGATTGAAATGCAAGTCATGTAAAACTATGAAACATTCTCTTTTAATGGTGAACCTACAAAAGAAACATGTATCAAAAGGAGAAAAGAGTAATAAGGAAATTTCTCAAAATAGATTAGAAGAGTATAGGCAACTTCGGGCAGAGATTAGAACATATCTAGATAGAAGAAGTCAAAATTCATTGTTTTCCATTACTATTACACTTGGAGTTATTGGTGTGGGGTTTCAATTTAATAATTATTTACTTTTTTTTGCTGCTTTCTTACTTATAGTGATACTATGGTTTGATGAGATTCGCAGAATAAGGGCTGTATTTAGAACTGCTGCTTATATTGAAATAATAATTGAAAAAAGTCTTAAAGGCCTTTCATGGGAAACTTTATCTCAAAAACACAAATTTCAAGAAAATCACATTGGAAGATTAATTTCAAATGCACTTTATCCAGTTCTTGCATTTTTAAATGTAATAAGTGGCATACTTATCTTAGATAATGATTTGAATATTAAACTATATGAAAAATATTTGATTTTTTTAGCTCAAATCGTTTTGATTATTATAATGATTATTTATAGTTATTATGTCGGTAAATACGGGAGCAAAAAAGAACTTAATGAATGGGGTAAGATACTAGCCGGTGAAAAATAAACTAATGCTATTTATAAGATTATGATAATTTAAGTCAAAGTCACTATTCCATAAATCTTAATCCATATTTTGAAGTCCAATCAACAAGTTAGTGGGGATTCAGATAGTGTCGGTTATTATTTTATCTTTTTGATAAGAAATGGAAATTTATAATATTATGGAGACCAACATACCTGAAGACTTATTAAAAAAGTTAAAAAAGAAAATAGAAAAAACAGGTTTCCTAACAGAGATGAACAGATTAAATTTCATCTTGACAATTTAATAAGTTTAATTAAACGACCGGTTAATCAAACTATTTTAAATCCCATTTTTTTAAAACAATAAGTTCGATTAATCGCTTTTTATTAATCAAAGTTCTTTTTATCTTTGTTTGTACATATATTAGAACTATTATGATTTTTGGATATGGCAGGGTTTCTACCAAGGAACAAAACCTGAATTTACAGGCCGATGCGCTTAAAAAAGCCGATTGTGAAAGGATCTTTCAGGAAAAGGTTTCCGGGAGATCTCCCAAACGGCCGGAGCTTTTAAAACTACTGGAACATATAAGACCGGGAGACACTTTAATAGTTTTTAGCGTAGACCGTCTTGGGAGAACTACCAGGGAACTGATAATACTTTTAAATGACTTTAAAGAAAAGGGGATAACGTTTAAAAGCTTATCCGAGGGAATTTTTGACACGTCAAGCCCGATGGGAGAGGCAATATTTCAAATTATTGCTATCCTAAAGACCATGGAAGTAAGTGTTTTGCGAGAGAGGACAATAAAAGGAATCGAAGCGGCTAGGGTAAGAGGAGTAAAAGGAGGAAGACCTGCAGGATCTTATAACAAAAAGAAAGCTTCCGCAGTTGTCACCCTTTATAAACAAAAAGAATCAATTAACTTTATCGAGGAAACACAAAATATAAGCAGGTCAACAATTTACCAATACCTTAGAAAGGAAGGAGTAAAGGTTAATGGTTTCAAGAAAAAGAAAAAAGAATAATTAAGGGTAAATATAAAACTTATAAAACGCACATTATTTTGTATCCCGCTGCTGACTTAAATGAAATAGCAGATCTTACAAGATATATTGAAAATACAGAGACAATAAATAAATTAATACAGGAGCCATGATAAAATCAAAGTTTTTAAGGAAGATCTCTGGTCTGCCAGCTGAAGAAGTAGAACACGAAAAAAAAGAGGTTGTAAAACGTTTCATAAAAATCAATGGAGCTATTAAATCGAAACCTTATCCGATCCCGGAGGAAGATAGTTTCACCCCACCTCAGGATGATTCAGAGGAAATAAAATATAACACCAAGAATAATAAATCTTAGTTTTAGGTCATGAAAAAGAATTTATTAATCTTATTGTTTTTACTTTTTTCAATTACCCAGGCTAATTGTCAAAAGGGGAAAAATATTAGAATTACTGAGCCGGAGTTTTCCGGGAATGCCGTTTTCTTAAATGACACTATCGGTAGTGGTGTTTTGCTGGAACAACAAACTGCCACAATGGGTAAAGTTAAATTGCGTTCAAAGGAAACATCATTAGAAGTTAATTCTTGCTGTTCCACTGTTTTTGCCGACACAATTAATTCACAATTTATTGTTCGGGTTTCAGATAATTCAATTAACCCAGATGATGTGATTAGTATTGTTAAAATGAATATTGAAAACAACAAAAGAAGCTGGAAATTTTCAAAACCTGAAACCGTAGAGTTCAAAGCTAAAAAGTATGGGACCAGTTCATACTTAATTACTGTTCCAAAATTAACCATCGGACAATATGGAATTTATTTTAAAAATACTTACACCATTAATCTTTTTGGAGTAAAACTTATAAAAGAATATTTTTGAATTTTTAAAAGAACCTTCAAAGTTTATTAGAGAGATCTTTCCCTGAGGGATCTCTTTTTTTTATTTCATTTCGCCAGAATTCAATTAGAAGGAAAACCAAGAAAATTCCGCTAAAAGCACTTTTGTCAGAAAATTTGAAGCCAGTAGAAACAAATGCATACGTTGTAAAGATTTGTTTCCGAAGGAAAGCAAGATGAAATCAGGCTAACCTGATTCTGTTATCATGCATAGCCTGATAATCAAGTAATTGAAAAATAAGTATAATTATTAAATAATTAGAAATATTTTGAATATCCAATAAAAACAATATATTTGTGTGAAATATTAATTAAAATATAATTATAAATGCAAAAATACGTCACAATTAGCATAACTCCCAAGAGCAAAATAATTATTGACCGCCTGGCAGATAAATACGAAATGAGTCAAAAAGACTTTGCTGAAGCTATGGCCAAATACTTTGACACAACCGGGGTAAATCCGAAGGATCTGCAAGTTCTTTCTCCTGCAGAAGAACTTAAGAAATTCCGGGATACAATAATATCCTTCATGCGAAAGCAGGAGAATGATTTTATAAAACCCACTTTCGGAAAAATGGATACTTTGATTGCACGTTTTGTAACATACATAGATGACGAAGCCCCAAAGAGAGGAGAAGCCTCAGGACAAAATAAAGCGAAATTACTTCTTACATCTACCGATGGAAGCATAGAAGAAAAAAATGGTTTGTCGAATAATCAAGGTGTAAGAATTGAAGCAGAATCAGAAGACTACAAAACACTTTTGGAGAAGTGCAAAAGACTTGAATTGAAACTGAATACTACCAAAGGATATTTTGAAAATGTTCTTTCACATACTGAAGAAAAATCTACAGGACTAAATAGAAAACCGGTTATTGAGCTTCCAATTGGTGACATTAATGAATACAGAAAATATCTAAAAACACTTTAATGTACGTTAA
>Ga0209745_1001345_pt1 | contig 14762 bp, 8 predicted proteins | sample BarGraNGADG00312_FD_184495 | JGI IMG/M metagenome (GOLD analysis project Ga0209745, IMG submission 184495) | Arctic peat soil microbial communities from Barrow, Alaska - Barrow Graham LP Ref core NGADG0004-312 (SPAdes) (version 2) | ecosystem: Environmental > Terrestrial > Soil > Wetlands > Peat ... | reverse complement strand
AAGGGCCTGCCGGAGTCGATCACCACGACCTGGGAGCTGGCCCAGGTCCAGACGTGTGTGGTCCACCTGATCCGCAACACGTTCCGCTACGCCGCCCGGCAGGACTGGGACGCGATGGCCAAGGACCTGCGCCCGATCTACACCGCCCCGAGCGTGCAGGCCGCCGAAGCCCGGCTCGCCGAGTTCGCCGAACGGTGGCAGGGCAAGTACCCGGCCGCGGTCAAGGCCTGGCGCTCGGCCTGGGTGGAGTTCATCCCGTTCCTGGACTACGAGGTCGAGATCCGCAAGGTCATCTGCACGACCAACGCGATCGAGTCCCTCAACGCCCGCTACCGGCGCGCGGTCCGGGCCCGGGGCCACTTCCCCAACGAGGCCGCCGCGCTGAAGTGGGAGCTCGGACTCGGGCAGCGGCGTCGCCGGCGGTACCGCCGGAGGAACGCCGTCCAGCGCGCCCACCCGCGCCGCGAGGCGCAGGATGCGCAGCACGTGGTCGTCGACCCGCTCCTCGGCGACCAGACCGTCCTTCACCGCGGCGACGAGCGCGTCGCCCCACGGGCCGTCCGGTCCCGGCATGACGAGGTCGAGGCCACCGGACGCCGCGGGGACGGTCGAACGGGTCGCGAACCAGTCCGACATCGTGACGCCGTCGAAGCCCCACTCGTCCTGCACGACGTCCCGCAGCAGCGGGCTCTCGGTCATCGTGGTCCCGTCGACCTGGTTGTACGCGGCCATCAGCGCCCAGGCGCCGCCCTCCCGCACGATCGCCTCGAACGGCGCGAGGTAGAGCTCGCGCAGCGTCCGCTCGTCGACGCGGGCGTCGAGGGTCATCCGCTCCGTCTCGGAGTCGTTGGCCACGAAGTGCTTGACCGTCGCGCCGACCCCGGCGCCCTGCAGGCCGCGCACGTACGCGATGCCGATGCGCGCGGTGAGCAGCGGGTCCTCCGAGTAGCACTCGAAGTGCCGGCCACCGTAGGGGGTCCGGTGCAGGTTCACCGTGGGGGCCAGGACGACGTCGACGCCCTTGCGGCGCGCCTCGCCCGCGAGCAGTGCGCCGAGGCGCTGCACCCGCTCCTCGTCCCACGTGGCAGCGAGCGCCGTGGGCGACGGCACGTTGGCGGACGGGTCGCGCTCGTCCCACAGCTCACCGCGCACGCCCGCAGGCCCGTCGGAGACGACGAGCCTGCGCAGGCCCGCTGCGGGCTCCGGGTACAGCGACCAGAAGTCGGCGCCGGTCAGCAGCCGCACCTTCTGCTCGAGGTCGAGGGCGGCCAGCCGGCGGCGCAGGTCGGCCTCGTCGACGGGGGGCACGGCGGGCAGAGAAGGCCGGGCCTGCTCGTTCATCTGGGGTCTCCGTTGGTCGGGGTGTGGACAGTAGGTGGCGGGACGGGCTGCTCGCGCAGCACGCGGACGTCCCACGGGCCGAGGCGCACCGGCGACCCGGCGGGGACCAGCTCGCCGCTGACGAGGTCACGGACCTCGCGAGGGGCGGGGAGCTCGGTCGGCTCCCAGGACCAGTTGTGCACGATCCGCACCCGACGCCCGTCGCGGGCGTCGGCGCCCGGTGCGCGCATCGTGTGCACGGTGACGCTCACCGGCCGGGCGTCGCGCCACGGATCGGCCGGCAGCGACGTCGTCGCGAGCCATGCACCCAACCGGCGGCCGAGCGCTCGGTCGGGCACGGTCCCGACGGTGGTGACCCGCCCCACGCCGTGACGGTGGGTCGTGATCGCCGCGAACCGGCGCAGGTGCGGGTGGTCGTAGCCCGCGAGCACCTCGGCGCCGTCGGTCAGCAGACCGTCGGCCCAGGCGTGGGCGGCGCCGGTCCAGCCCTCGCCCGTGACGGGCACATCGGCCGGCAGGTTCGTGTACTCGAGGTAGTGCACGCCCGCCGGACCGCGCAGGACGCCCGGCGCGACGACCGGGCGGATGACGTTCTCGTCGTCGGCGTAGCCCGTCCGGGGGGTCAGGACGAGGTGGCCACCCCCCTCGGCGTAGCGCACGAGGAGGTCGAGCGTCGCGTCGGAGGCGACGTAGAGGGCCGGGACGACGAGCAGCGGCCAGCGCTCGACCATCGCAGCGGCGTCGTCGGGGAGCTGCCCCGGCGCCACGACGTCGACGGCGATCCCGGCGTCGAACAGCGACCGGTAGTACGCCGCGACGATCCGCTCGTAGGAGTGCGGGTCGCCCGTCCAGCTGTGCGACGCGCCGGCGAGGGGTCCCTGGAACTCGAGCGCCCACCGGCTCGCGGGGTCCACGAGCAGGGCGGCATCGCTGTGCGCGCGGAGGTCGGCGATCTCGTCGTCGACGGCCGTGAGCTCGCGCGCGAGGGCGGCGAGCTCGGCGTAGGTCCGCCCGGGAGTCAGGCTGTGGCCGAGGATCCCGCCCCAGAACGACTCCGCGCCGTAGTGCTGCGTGGCCCAGTGCCAGTACTCGAGCTGGCGCGCGCCGCGGGCGACGAGCAGCCAGCCCATCTGGCGCCACTGGCCGTCGTAGCACGGCAGGTTGTCCGCGGAGCCGCCGATCGACGTCGCGTTCGTCTCCGTGACGAGGAACGGTTCGTCCCGCACCCCGCGGGCGATGTCCGACTGGAGGGCCGGGAACGCCGGACCTCCCCAGGGTACGAAGTCGGGCGCGATCCCGCCGACCAGCTCGTCGGGCCCCGGGTAAGCCAGGGAGTCCTGGGTGGCGTAGTAGATGTTGACGCCGGTGATGTCGAGCGGGCGGGCGATCGTCGACAGGTCCTGGGCCTTGTGGTGGGGGGCGAGGCACGTCATCACGAACTGATCCGGGCGCGCGTACTCGCGCACGACGGCGGCCTGCCAGGCGACGAGGTCGTCGGCGAGCCTCGCCTGGTACCGCCGCCAGGCCAGGTCGTAGGCGGGCGTCGTGTTCCGGTCCGCCGTCCACAGCTCGGACCAGTCGGAGATCCGGTGCGACCAGTACGTCAGGCCCCACCGGCGGTTGAGCTCGTCAACGGTCCCGTAGTGCTCGCGAAGGCTCGCGACGAAGCCCTCGAACACGTCCGGGTTGAAGAACAGCTTGTGCCCCGGCTCGTTGTCGACCTGCCAGCCGACGACGGCAGGGTGGGCGGCGTACCGCCCGACGACGGCGCGCACCACCCGCTCGGCGAGGCGCCGGAAGGTGGGGTGCGCGTAGTTCACGTCCTGCCGCGCGCCGTACGGCATCGGCACACCCGTCGCGACGTGCGCCGTCGTCTCCGGGTACCGGGCACGCAGCCAGGGCGGTGCGGCGTAGGTGGGCGTGCCGACGACGACCGCGATCCCGCGCGCGTGGGCGCCGTCGAGCACCGGCTCGAGCCAGTCGAGCGCGAACTCGCCGTCCCGCGGCTCCCACGTGGACCAGACGGACTCCCCCACCCGGATCACGGAGAAGCCGCCGGCCACCATGAGGTCGAGGTCGGCGTCCAGGCGCTCGTACGGCTGGTACTCGGCGTAGTAGGCGGCGCCGACCCGCAGCCGGCGCGACAGGTATGGGTGCTCAGGCATCGCTGCCTTCGTAGCGGAACGAGCGGAACGCCGGGCGCCCCGACGCGGCGTAGACGCCTGCCACCCGGCCCGTGAAGGACGACGTGACCTCGGACGTGAGGTACCGCCCGTCCATCTCGGCGACCACGACCTCATCGGCTCCCGAGCCGAACCCCATCCGGATGACGTCGCAGGTCAACATGTCGAGGCCGAACCCGGACAGCGTCGGCGGGACCGCCTCGAGCCAGATCTCCACGAAGGTCCCCGGCGCCGGGACCGACCAGGTGTGCTCGAGCTGGTCGAGGCGCACACGCGCCACCACGGCCTCCGGGCCGACCTCCACGTCGTAGTGGTGCCGCTCGTCGTAGCGCACGGAGAGCCCGCCGGAACCACCCGCCGCGTCGACCACGGTCGTGAAGCGTGCGCGCGTGTGCTGCTGGCGCCGCCCGAGGAAGCGCGGCACCGGGGCGTCCATCGCGACGGGGCCGTCGTCGGCAGCGGTCAGGACGAGTGCCCCGCCCTCGTGGGCGGCCCACGCGCGCTCGGCGTCACGCACCGCGAGCCACTCGGGCCCCAGTGGCGCGTCGAAGCTGGTCTCGACGACGACGCCGGATCGGCCGGGGGTCAGCTCGAAGGGCTCGACCACCGGCCAGCCGTCGGCCCACGTCACGCGGGTCGCGAACGTCTCGCGCCCCATGGGGGCGAACATCTGGCTCGCTCCGCCCGGCCGCGTGCCGAGCATGACCATGACCCAGCCGTCGTCGGTCCGGACCAGGTCGGCGTGGCCGGAGTTCTGCACGGCGTGGCTCGTGGAGCGGTGGGAGTGGATCGGGTTGTGGGGGTGACCCTCGAACGGGCCCGCCGGGGAGCCGCCGCGAGCGATCGAGACCGAGTGCCCGCGCTCGGTGCCACCCTCGGCGATCATGAGATACCAGCGCCCGTCGACGTGGTACAGGTGCGGCGACTCCGGGAACTTCAGGCCCGTGCCGGACCACAGCGAGCGTCGTTCCTCGAGCGCGCGACCCGTCGCGAGGTCCACCCGCGCCTGGAGGATGCCCCTGTGCACGCCGAACTCCTCGGGGGTGAGGAGCAGCCCGGAGTACGTCACGTAGCAGGTACCGTCGTCGTCCCAGGCGAGATCGTGGTCGATGCCGTCAACGCCGACCATCGGGGTGCCGTCGCTCCACGGGCCGCGGGCGTCGTCCGCGCTGAAGACGAGCGGCCCCCGGCCCATCGCGTCGGCCACCACGAGCCAGAACCGGCCGTCGTGGTGCCGGATCGTCGGTGCCCACACCCCGCCCCCCGTCGGCACGCGTTCGAGGGCCAGCTGGCCCGGCCGCGTGGCGACGTGGCCCGCGAGCTCCCAGTGCTCGGCGTCGGTCGAGTGGAAGACCGGGATGCCGGGGAAGTACTCGAACGTCGAGCAGGCGAGCCAGTAGTCGTCGCCGACCCGCACGACGCTCGGGTCGGGGTGGAAGCCGGGGACTGCGGGGTTCAGCACGGCGCGCCTCTCGGGATGGGGACGCAACGGCGGGCGCCGGTCAGGGCCTCGGCTCGACGAGGGGGCCCGCGCCGACTGCCGCGCCGGCCTGCTCGTCCTGTTCGGCCTGGACGGCGAGCAAGCGCTTTCGCTCGGCGCGGCGGATCTCCTGCGCGTCGGGGTTCGGTACGGGTGCTGCCATCCACAGCCGCTGGGTGTACGGGTGCTCGGGCGAGCCGGTGACCGCCGCCGTCTCGCCCCACTCGACGATCTCCCCACGGTACAGGACCGCGACCCGGTGCGAGACGTGCCGGACCACGGACAGGTCGTGGGTGATGAACAGGTATGCGACGCCGGTGCGCTGCTGGATCTCGACGAACAGGTCGAGCACCCGCGCCTGCGTCGACAGGTCGAGGGCCGAGACCGGCTCGTCGCAGATGATGAGCTTCGGCTCGAGGGCGAGCGCGCGGGCGATCGCCACACGCTGCCGCTGTCCGCCGGAGAACTCCCGCGGCAACCGGGTGAGGGAGTCGGACGGGAACTGCACCTGGTCGAGGAGCTCGCCCACGCGGGCGCGGGCCTGGGCCTTGGGCACCCGCCGTGCGGTGAGCGGCTCGGCGAGGATGTCGCCGATCGTCATCGACGGGTTGAGCGACGTGTAGGGGTCCTGGAAGACCACCTGAATCTCGCTGCCCATCCGGCGCCGCGCGGCCCGCGGCGCGTGGGCGATGTCCCGGCCGCCGTAGACGATCTCGCCGCCGGTCACCGGGGCGAGCCCGAGGATCGCCCGGCCGAGCGTCGTCTTGCCGGAGCCGGACTCCCCGACGAGGCCGACGCACTCCCCCGGGCGGATGTCGAGGCTGACCTCCTTGAGCACCCGCAGCGGCGCGCTGCGCCGGCCCTTGCTGGGGTACTCGACCACGAGGTCGCTGACCTGGAGCACGGGCGCGGTCATCGTGGACCCTCCTCGACGGCACCGGCGAGCGCGTACGCGGGACGGATGTCCTCCTCGGTGAGGATCGCGTCGAACAGCTGGCGGGTGTACGGGTGCTGCGGCGCGCGGAAGACCTCCCGCACGTCGCCGGTCTCGACGACGACCCCCTCCTGCATGACGGCGACGCGGTCGGCCACGTCGGCCACCACACCGAAGTCGTGGGTCACGAGGACGACACCCATGTGCAGGTCCTGCTGGAGCGAGCGGAGGATCTCGAGGATCTCGGCCTGGACGGTGACGTCGAGAGCGGTCGTCGGCTCGTCCGCGATGAGCAGCTCGGGCTCGCAGGAGATGGCGCCCGCGATGAGCACGCGCTGCGCCATGCCGCCGGAGACCTCGTGCGGGTACGCCTTCATCGTTCGCGGCGGGTCGGGGATCCCGACCCGGGCGAGCAGCTCGAGTGCTCGGGTGTGCGCCGCCTTCCGGGACAGCCCGAGGTGGTGACGCATCGGCTCGACGAGCTGGTGCCCGATGGTGAAGGACGGGTCGAGGTTGCTCATCGGCTCCTGCGGGATGTAGGCGATCCGACGACCGCGCAGCCCAGTCATCCGCGCGTCGGAGAAGCGTGCGAGGTCCTCCCCGTGCCACAGCACGTGTCCGCCGACGATGCCGCCGCCGACCGGTAGGAGGCGCATGATCGCGAAGACGGTCTGGGTCTTGCCCGAGCCGGACTCCCCGATGAGGCCGAGCACCTCGCCTGCGCGGACCTCGAGGTCCACCCCGCGCACGACCTCGCTTACCCCGCCGGGGACGCCGTAGCCGATGCGCAGGCCCTCGACGCGCAGGATCGGCGTACCTCCGTCGGCTGCAGCTGCGGTGGCGGCGGCGGCCGCAACCGTCGCGGCCCGCGCGGCCGCGTCCATGGGCGGTGCCTTGGGCTGCGTGGACGCGGAGTTCTCGAGCGCGTCGCGCAACGAGTTGGCGACCAGGGTGAGCGCCAGGCAGACGAGCGCGATCATGAGGCTCGGCCAGAGCACGAGGAGCGGCTCCTGGTAGATCTTCTTGAAGCCGTCGTTGAGCATCCCGCCCCAGGTCGGGACGGTCGGGTCACCGAGGCCCAGGAACTCCAGGCCCGCCTGGATCGTGATGGCGACCGACGCGATCGAGGCCACCTGGATGATGACAGGGGCGCGGACGACCCGGAGCACGTGGCGGAAGATGATCCGCAGGTCCGACAGCCCCGCCACCCGCGCCGCGTCGACGTACAGCTCGCCGCGCACCGCCTGGACGGTGCCGCGCACGAGCCGGAAGACGGACGCGGAGAGGATGACGCCGAAGATCGCCATCGCCCACCACGTCGACGGGCCGACGACGGACCGGGCGGCGAGCAGCACGATCATGCCGGGCAGTGCCATCAGGATGCTCGCGCCCCAGGTGCCGAGCCCGTCGAACCACCCGCCGACGTACCCGGCGACAAGGCCGCTGACGCCCCCGATGACGACCGCGACGACGACGGCGAGGGCGGCGCCCAGGAGCGAGATGCGGCTCCCGAAGAGGAGACGGGCGAGCACGTCGCGACCGACGCCGTCGGTGCCGAGCAGGTGGTCCCCGCCCGGACCAGCCAGCGCGTCGAGGAGCCCACCCTGACCCGGGTCGTACGAGGCGAGCAGCGGCGCGAGCACCGCGGCGAGGACGACGACGACGAGGGTGACGAGGACGACGAGGCCGAGCCGGTCGTGCAGCAGGCGCCGTGCGAGGGACGGCGGGGCCGACGACGCGGCGGGGTCGGGGGCTGCACTCATGAGAGGCGCGCCTTCGGGTTGAGCCAGCCCTGGAGCAGGTCGATGGCGAGGTTGACGATGAGCACGATGATCGCCACGACCACGACGACACCCATGATCACGGGAACGTCGCCCTGGGTCGTCGTGGAGACGGAGAGGGATCCGAGCCCGGGGATCGCGAAGACCTGCTCGATGACGACCGCGCCACCGAGGAGGCCGACGAAGAGGAGCGCCAGCACCGACAGAGCAGGGCCGGCGGCGTTCCGCAGGACGTGCAGGTAGATCACGCGCCACTCGGGCAGGCCTCGACTGCGCAGCGTGCGCACGTAGTCCTGCCGCAGGCCGTCGATCATCGAGCCCCGAACCTGCTGGGCAACAGCGGCGATCGCGCTGATGATGAGGGCGACGACCGGCAACGTGATGGACATCGCCCAGCCGCTGAGGGAGACCTCAGGACGGACGTAGCCTGTGGGTTCGAACCACTGGAGCTGGATCGCGAGAATTGTCACGAGAAGCAGAGCGACGAGGTAGTTCGGGATCGCCGCGCCGACCAGGGAGACCACCTGGAGCACCCGGTCAACCCAGCCGCGACGGACCGCGGCCAACACGCCGACGACCGTCGCGATGACCGCGACGAGCAACGTCGAGAGCACGACGAGCGACAACGTCACGCCGAGCCGTGACGTGACGAGGTCGGTCACCGGAGCGCCGGAGAACCACGACGTCCCGAGATCGCCGCGCACGGCCCCGGATACCCAGTCGATGAAGCGCTCGAGCAACGGCCGGTCGAGGCCCAGCTCAGCGGCACGTGCGGCCACTGCCTCCTCGGAGGCGTTCTGGCCGAGCAGGTTGCGCGCGATGTCGGTGCCCGCGAGGTAGATCAGCAGGTACGCCACGGTCGAGATGGCGACGAGCATGGCCAGGCCCGACGCGACGCGGCGCGCGAGGAAACGGAGCATCTCTGGGACTCCCTTGTCGTCGGTCGCTGCGGGGGCGGGGTTGACCCGCCCCCGCAGCACACCATCAGGACGCCGGCTGGATGAGGTAGAGGTACGGCGTCACGTTGTCGGCAGCCATGGTCACGGAGTACCCGGGCTTGCTGACGTAGAAGTTGTCGATGCGGAAGAACGGCGCGAACCACGCCTCCTCGACGAGGTACCGGTTGACGTCCTGGGCGGCGGCCGCGGCCTCCTCGTCGGTGCCGGACTGCATGGCCGTGAACAGCGGGGCGAGGTCGTCGGACTCGTTGCCGAACATGTTGAACGTGGCGTTCGGGACCAGGGCGAGCTGGGCGTACTGCCAGTCCTTGGCCGAGGCGAGCTGCAGCCAGCTGCTGGTGAACTTGCCGCCGAGCAGGTCCGTGATGAAGTTCGCGCCGGTGTCAGTCAGCGTGACCGTGATGCCGATGTCGGCGAGCTGCTGCTGGATCGCCGTGAGGAGGTCCTGGTTGAGCGCCGACATCGTCGGCATGACGAGCTCGAGCCCGTCCCCGTATCCGGCCTCGGCCAGCAGGTCACGCGCCTTGTCCGGGTCGTAGTCGTAGTAGGAGTCGAGCTCCGGCAGGTAGCCACCGGTCGCCTCGCCGAACGTCTGGCTCGTCGCGGTCCCGTGACCGAGCTGGATGACGTCGAGGATCGTCTCCCGGTCGAATGCGTAGTTGATCGCCTGGCGCACGCGCACGTCGCCGAGCGCCTCGTCCACCGTGCCGTCCCGGTCGTAGAAGATGAGGCCGGACCAGTCGAGCTGCGAGGTGTTGAGGGTGTACCCCGCCGCCTCGACCTGGTCGAGCGACGTCACGTCCTGGAACGTGGCAACGTCGACCTGACCGCCCTGGATCGCGTTGAGCAGCGCCGTCAGCGTCTCGTAGTAGTTGATCGTCAGGGTGTCGTACACGACGTACGAGTCGTCCCAGTAGTCCGGGTTCTTGGTGAACACGTACGTCGAGCCGATCACCGTGGCATCGGCGTCGAGGACGTAGGGACCGGAGCCGACCGGGTTCGTGGCGACGTCGGGGCTCGTGAGGGACGCGGGCGAGGCCTCGAAGCCGAGCGAGCCCGTGAACCAGGTGAGGAGCATCGGGTCGGGCGCGGAGAGCGTGAACTGCACGTGGGTGTCGTCGACCGCCGTGACGTCGCTGATGTACTGCGCGTTGGAGAGGTCGGGTGTCGAGGAGGCCTGGAAGTTCTCCACGTTGGCCACGACCGCGTCGGCGTTGAACGGCGTGCCGTCGGTGAACGTCACGTCGTCCCGCAGCGTGAGCGTGAGCGTGGTCCGCGCCTCGTCGTAGGCCCACTCGGTGGCGAGCCCGGGGACGATTTCGCCGTCGCCGTCCTGGCGCACCAGCGTGTCGAAGACGGCGTTGAAGTACTGCACGTAGTGCGCGATCGAGTACCCGTTGACGTCGAAGGACGCGGGGAACGAGATCTCGCCGATCGTGAGGCTCTCCGCCGAGCCGGGTGCCTGGGTGTCGTCGGCGGTGGGAGTGGGGTCGCTCCCGCCACCTCCCGTGCAGGCGGCCAGGCCGAGCACGAGTGCGGCCGAGGCGGCTGCTACCAGTCTTCTGCGCATGTCTCTCCTTTGAGAACTGTGGGCGCGGGCTGCCCGCGACGAGCGCCGCGGACGCACCGATCCCGGGGGCGGGAGCCTCTCACTGATACGTTTAGGTGATGCGTATCACCACCATGCGTAAGGGACCCGGAGGGCGCAACGGTCGTGACGGAATCGAGACCTTCGGTCAGGCGGACTCACGCACGACGAGCGTGAGCGCGTCCGCCTGGAGCGGCCGCGGCAGCGGGGTGCCGAGCACGTAGTGAGCCACCTCGCGCGCAAGGTGCGCGGCGACCGCGTCGACATTCTGGTCCACCGTGGTGAGGGGCGGTGCGGACAGGGTGGCCAGCGGGATGTTGTCCACGCCGATGACCGCGAGGTCGGCCGGAACCCGCAACGCCAGCCGGCGCGCGCCCGCAAGGACGGCGAACGCGGTCTCGTCGTTGTAGGCGCAGACGCCGGTCACCGGTTCGTCGCGCCCTGTCCAGGCACGCACGACACGCTCCCCGTCCTCCCCGGTCAGATGCACCTGCTGCACGTCCGGCTGGTCCAGGCCCAGCTCGAGGCACGCCTCTCGGACGCCCTCGAGCCGCAGCGTGTAGAACACGTTCACGCGGGAGTCGTCGGGCGCGGCATAGCCGATCCGCCGATGCCCGCGGTACGCGAGGCGCTCGAGCTGCATCCGGCCGACGACGTTCTGCGGCACGGCGGTGGTGGAGTCGTCGCGCTTGGACGACATCACCGTGTTCACCACGGCGATCCCCGCTGCGCGCATCTCCTCCTCGGCCCCGGCCGGCAGGTCGACGACGCCGACGACGGCGATGGGGCGGAGCTCGCGCCAGAGCCGGGACAGTCGGCCCTCACCGCGGTTGCGGCGGGCAACGAGCGAGAGCCCGAACGGCTCGAGCTCGTCCGTGAGCTGCTCGATGAGGTGGGCCACCGCCGGACCGAGCGGGACGTCCGGCAGCACGAGCAGCACGACGTCGCTGCTGCCCCGCCGGAGGGCACGGGCCGCCGCGGACGGCGCGTACCCGAGGCGCGCGACGGCGTCGAGGACGCGCCTGCGGGTCTCGGTCGAGATGCGTTGGTGCGGGTTGTCGTTGATGACGTAGCTGACGGTGGCCTGGGAGACACCCGCCTCCCGTGCCACGTCCTTGGCTGTGACCGCCATCGCCCGCTCCTCGTCTCGCTGAATCGTCACAGTATCGGTCCGACCGGGTCCGCCGCCGACGGCCACGCGGACGCCCTCAGGGCCACCGGTGGGTGCGGGCCGCCGTCAGGTCGTGCAGCGCCCGCGCGAGCACCGGGACACCGGGATCGCCCGCGAACCGCTCGATCGACTCGCGCAGCGTGGTGTCGCTGCGCCACCGCCCGCGCGACGACCACGTGTGGGCGAACGCGTACCCGACCTCGTCGCACGCGGCGAGCAGGACCGCCCGGGCCTCGTCGTCGTCCGCGAACACCGACATGGGCGAGTCCAGACCGACCGGGACGGGTGCAGCCACCGGCTTCGGGAGCGGCGTGGTCCACGCGTGCGCACCCGGACCGACCTCGACGTCGGCGGGCCACCCGGGCAGGCGCACGCACGCCCGAACGCCCACGGGAATCTCCGCGGAGAGGCCGAGCTCGCCGTCCTGCCACTCCCACCGCACACCGATCAGCCCGTAGCCGGTGTCGAGCGAGGCCGACGCCCTCCGCACCCGGCCGCCAGGGAGCGGCGCGATCCGCACCCTGCGGTACCCGGGCTCGAGCGGAGCGATCCCGCCGATGACGCGGTGCATCCAGTCCGCCACCGCGCCCAGGGCGTAGTGGTTGAACGACGTCATCTCCCCCGGGTTGATCGAGCCGTCCGGCAGCATCGAGTCCCAGCGCTCCCACACGGTGGTGGCGCCCATCGTCACGGGGTAGAGCCACGACGGGCACTCCTCCTGCTGCAGCAAGCGGTACGCGGCGTCGTGGTGGCCCATCGACGTGAGCGCGTCGAGCACCACCGGCGTCCCGACGAACCCTGTGCCGACGAGGTACCCGTGCCGGCGTACGAGTGCGGCAAGGCGCCGACCGGCCCGCTCCGCCGCCTCACCTCGGACGAGGCCGAAGGCGATCGCGAGTGCATACGCCGTGGGCGCGTCGGACACCATCCGGCCGGCCGCCGTGACGAAGGCGTCGACGAAGGCGTCGCGCACCTGCGCCGCGAGCGTGCCGTACGTCGCGGCGTCGTCGTCGTGCCCGAGGACCACTGCGGCGTCGGCGAGGGCCTGCGCCGAGCGCGCGTAGTACGCCGTCGCGACGAGGTCGGCGTCCGTCCGGGCCGCTGCGGGCTGGTCCGGCGGCGCACCGGGGTCGAGCCAGTCGCCGAACTGGAACCCGCCGCTCCACACGTGGTCGTCGCCGGCGCGCGCCCGCACGACCTCGACCCACCGGCGCATGCTGGGGTACTGGCGCCGCAGCGCCGTCTCGTCGCCGTAGGCCCACCAGAGGGCGCGCGGCACGAGCGTCGCGGCGTCACCCCAGGCGGCTGCCGGCAACGGCTCCCCCGGCATGACGTCGGGTACGACGAACGGGACGACTCCGCCGTTCCGCGCCTGCTCGGCGGCGAGGTCACGGAGCCAGGACCCCAGGAAGTCGGACGTGTCGAACAGGTAGGCCGCGGTCGGGGCGAACACCTGGATGTCACCTGTCCAACCGAGCCGTTCGTCACGCTGCGGGCAGTCCGTGGGCAGCGACATGACGTTCCCGCGCATGGACCACACGACGTTCTCGTGCAGGCGGTCCAGCAGGGGGTCGCCGGTGACCAGCTCGCCGGTACGCACGAGGTCGCTGTGCACGACGACGGCGCGCACGGCGTCGGCGTCGAACGGCCCGGGCCACCCGGTCACCTCGACGTACCGGAAGCCGTGGTAGGTGAACCGGGGGGACCACTCCTGCGCACCGCCGTCTGCGCCGCGGTCCGCGGGGGTCCACGCGTCGGTCGCGCTCGCCGCCCGCAGTGGTCGCACGCCGAGCTCTCCCCCGTCGAGCACCTCGGCGTGCCGGAAGGTGATCGTGTGCCCGTCGACACCGGGGGCGCGCACCCGCAACCACCCGACGAGGTTCTGCCCGAAGTCCAGCAGCGTCGCGCCGGACGGCGAGCGCAGGACCTCGCGGACCGGCAGCTCCTCATGCTCACGCACCGGCGGAACCGACGCCGGCACGAGGCGCGCGAGGTCGGCGGGGATCCGGACGGCGGGGCCGCCGCCGACCATTGCCGCACCTGCCTCGGCGAGCGCGCGGTCCTCGAGGCGGGCGTCGTCGCGCTCGCCCGCGTAGATCCCGGCCGAGACGACCGGTCCGACGACGCTGGCCTCCCACGACTCGTCGGTCACGAGCGTGTGAACCGCTCCTGCCGCGTCGACGAGGCGGAGCTGCGCGGCGAGGGCAAGCGGCCCCTCGTAGCGGCGGCGGGTGTCGCCGGAGAAGCCGTAGTGCTCCCCGAACCACCCGCGCGCCACGGTGGCCCCGACCACGGCGGTGCCCCCGGGGGCCAGGTGGGCCGTGACGTCGTACGTCTGGAAGGTCAGGACGTCGTCGTAGGCGGTCCAGCCGGGCGCGAGCACCTCGTCGCCCACCGCGACGCCATCGACGACGGCTTCGTACACGCCGTGAGCCGTGACGGACAGGTACGCCCGCGCGAGGTCGTGCGGAACCGCGACCGAGGTCCGCAGCCGGATCGTGCCGAGGTCGTGCGGGGCCTCGGCGGCGGTCACGAAGGGAGCGACCCAGTCGCCGGCGAGGGGCCCGGTCTCGACCTCGATCCACGACGACCACGGGGAGCGCCCGTTGGCCCCCCGCCCGCGCACGGCGACCCGCGCCCTCGCGGTCGCGTAGGGGTCGAGGGACGCACTCGGCCAGGGCACCTGCTGGGAACGGTCGCCCAGCACCTCGTAGGTCTCGGTCTCACCGTCGCGCTCCACCTGCACCGTGGCCGAGGCCTGGACCCAGCCGGCCTCGGCGGCGCGCACGGACCAGGACAGGGGCGGCCTGTCGTCCGCGAGGAAGCGCGGTCGACCCCGACCCCCCACCCACACTCGGTCCACGGTGGCACGCGACATTCGGTCCTCGGGTTCGGCTCGCCTTATTCGTATCAGCCCGACCCTACCTCGACGACGCGACACCGACGAGGTTTCGATCGACGTCACTCAACTCCGTGCCCCGGTGGCCGGACCTGGGAGAGGTGTCTCGTGCCGGGTTCAGTGGAGGCTCGGAACTGACGCTTCGACGGTAGTCGGGGCGTGGTTGTGACGGTAGTAGGTGTCTTTGTGCTCGGCGGGTGGGATGAGCCCGATCTCGCCGTGCAGGCGTCGGTGGTTGAACCAGTCGATGTATTCGGCGACGGCGATCTCCAGGTCGTCGATGTTCTTCCACGGGCCCTTGTTGCGGACCAGCTCGGCCTTGAACAGCGAGTTGAACGCCTCGGCCAGGGCGTTGTCATAGCTGTCGCCGGTGGACCCGACGGAGGCGACGGCGCCGGCCTCGGCCAGGCGCTGGGTGTAGCGAAC
>Ga0209745_1001343_pt1 | contig 14776 bp, 11 predicted proteins | sample BarGraNGADG00312_FD_184495 | JGI IMG/M metagenome (GOLD analysis project Ga0209745, IMG submission 184495) | Arctic peat soil microbial communities from Barrow, Alaska - Barrow Graham LP Ref core NGADG0004-312 (SPAdes) (version 2) | ecosystem: Environmental > Terrestrial > Soil > Wetlands > Peat... | reverse complement strand
GGAAAGGCTACAGGCTCGGACTTCCTGGGAGGGGTTTGAGCCACCCGGATCATCCTTCAGGACGATCATTGGCCTAAACGCAAATCGCTTATCATTTTTACAATGCCGATTTGCTCACGGCCTCGATCATGGAATCAGAACCTTTTACTCACATATTAGTATCTTGAATGAATTTAAATTTTCTCCCGGGAGAAGACTTAAGATTTATGACTCTTCCGATACTCTTCCGATACTCTTCCGATATGATTTGGTGTCTTTTCTCCAAAGTTATCTGGAGGAGATCCCTCTGGATTCGAAATAGTCACATACATATCAATTTACTTTGTTTTCGGTACCAGACAATCATCCTTCATCCCAGCCATGGCGCTTGCCAGCATCACCGGCCCGTCAAAGCCGCCCCTTGCCCTGCTGGAGTCCACAAATATCTTTTCCATCAGCACCGGCGCACCAAAGGAGCTGGCCCCGCATAAAAACAATAGCGTCCGGAAGATCAGGTTTCCGCTGATGCCATCCGGAGCTATGACGATATCGTCACCCCGGCAGCTCTCAATCAGTATCCCTTTGTGGCTTGCATCCAACCCTGCCTCCCGCGCCCTCGTTGTGATAAACTCTCCTTCCCGAAGGCTGCGGTCCACGCGCTCGCACCTGCCCAGGTCCTCCAGCCTGCCGCCCGAGAGTACAGCCGCCTTTGGCGTGACGCCCATGTGCTGCAAGAGCTTCGACCCCTCCAGCACCAGGCCCAACCGGTCCAGAGCCGTCTCTCCCTCATCGATGCCCACCGGCCCCAGCAAGAAAGCCCAGCCGGATAGCTCCAGCAGGGCCAGCCGCTTAACCTTGATGTCGAACTGCTCGGCCAGGACTCGCATGGTCCTCCCTGCAGGCAGGTTCCCACGCACTGCGCCATCGATCTCGCCTGCGGCCAGGAGCCTCACCAGCTCCTTCCAGGGCTCGTTCGAAGGAACGTAATCAAACGTGCAGTCGCAGCAGGGCTCACCTACCAGAAGAAGATCCGCATACTTCCCTGCCGACTGCAAGGAGGCAATCAGATCTGCATCAGCATTCCATATGCCTATGCCGATGCACGCTCTCTTAGACATAGCCAGATCTTGCAGAGATTTTATAAAGTTGGAGTCCATCCCAAGGCTACCTGTTTATCAGTGTTTTAAACTGCATGATGTTCTCAGTGAATTCCAGTTACGCACTCTCGGGTCAGGTCGAACAGCACTGCCTCTTCCAACCCCCTGCGGATGACTAGCCGGCGATCTGCGGTCACCTGGCCGATGACTTTCGCCATGAGCCCGCGCCTCAAGAATACCTCCAAAACCCTTTCGGCATCCTCAGATTTCGCGGTCACCACAAATCCCATCCCGGGATACATCTTCAGCCAGCTTGACAGGTCCAGGCCCTCAGGCACCGGGATGGACTCTACATCCACCACAGCCCCCACATTGCTTGTCTCCAGCAGCATTCCGAGCGTCCCCAGCAGTCCAGGATTGCTGATGTCCTTGCCTGCTCTTACAAGACCACGCTCACCTAACTCCCGCATCGCACCCAATTGCATGAGAAGCGTTTTGCGGTCTTTGAAGCTGGTGGAATCGAAGTTTATGGTGAACTTGGGGTGAGCCTTGCCATCCATATCGGCCGCTGCGATTATCGCCTCACCCTCCTTAGCAGTGCTGCTCAAGATTACCGCGTTCTTTTTCGCCTTGCCGAGAATGGCAACGTCCAGAGCGCTGTAGGGAGTGTCCGGATGAAGGTGTCCGCCGACAATGGGCACATTGAACTTCTCAATTCCCTTCTTCATGCCCAGCAAAACCTTATTTGCAATCTCTGAGTTGCCCACAGAGAGGACGTCTACCATGGCCACCGGCCAGCCGCCCATGGCCGCGATATCGTGTACATTCACCAGAACTGAACAGTAGCCCGCCCACTCCGGATCGACTTCCATAAGTTTGGACCAGATGCCGTCAGCGGCCAGGAGCATGACCTCTTCACCGTCATCTATCACTGCGGCATCCTCCCCGAAAGATGCCATGATGCGCTCGGATTCTATGGGAAAGAATTGCAGGAGGTTTCCAATCTGCTTCTTGCGAGTGATCCCCACAAATCCGCGCAGCTCAGCTGCCAGAGACTCCAGATTCATCGGAGAATGATGAGGCTTTGATCAAAAATAGATGTCGCTAAAACGCCGCCGCAAAGTTCTTAACCGACTGCTCTGATAAGAAGCTGAGACGCTGTTGGGTTACGTGTTCTTTCAAGAGATAAGTTCCAGTGGAAGAATGTCATAACAAATTTTAGAATGCGTCGGATGCCATTGATATTTGAGAACAGAATAAATAATTATAGCGCATACATCTAGCAAACAACCTTCTAAACAATATGTATAGCAGCATCTACACACTCGAAGCAGAGGGGTAAAAAGATAAAATATATTATTAAGTTAGTTCGAACGGCATCATGCAGCCAATTCAACAAGCAGCTACTATTCGTGGTGACCTCCAAAATGAGAGAAAACCCTTATTCTTTTCCTGCAGACTAAAGGTTGAGCCGGATGCGTCGGTGAAGGAATATGCGGCAGGATTTCAGAATTGCGAAATTAGGCGAAGCCTTTGAGACTGGGGCAACCTGGGTGCACAGGAGCAGAAAAACATTTATGAATCCACATAGCGTCCGGCAGAGATGAGGTTTTGAGAGATTGCTGATCAGAGATTTCAGGCAAGGTCGCTGTCTGATGGCCAGGCTCGACCACGGCGCAGACATCATCAGTCAGATCACAGATCTGGCAAAGGAGAAGGAAATTAAGACCTGCTTCTTGAGCGCTGTGGGTGCCCTGAGCAGGGCAGAGCTAGGCTATTATGATCAGGTTTCTCAAAAATACGGCAAAATTCAGATAGACGAGCCAGTGGAGCTTGTGACCTGTTTGGGAAATGTATCCCTGCGGGACGGTCAGCCTTTTGTGCACGTTCATGCCGCTTTGTCGGACAGAGAGGGTAGGATTTATGGGGGCCACCTGAACTCCGGCACAGTCTTTGCCGCAGAACTCTATATGCAGGAGCTTTTAGGCCTGAATCTGGAAAGAGTGCCCGATTCGATCACCGGCCTGAATCTATGGAGTGAAGAGTGAAGAATTCCGAATACTTCGCATTTTTGCAGAAGGGCCTGGCGGACGCCATGACCATAGCCCAGGCTGCGCGCAGCCGGGGGCTGGACCCCACGACTATTGTAGAAATACCACTTGCAGTCGACCTGGCAGAAAGAGTAGAGAAGCTAATCGGCATCCCTGGAATTGCCGTAAGGATCCGGGAGCTGGAGAAGCAGGGCCTGAGCAGGGAAGAAGCAGCTCTCGCCATAGGCATCGATTTTGCTGAAGGCCGCCTGGGAAAAGGCACCTCCAAGATCGAATCCGTGGAAAACGCCATCCGTACATCGGTCGCCCTGCTCACGGAGGGCGTCGTCGCGGCGCCGATCGAAGGGATCGCACGAGTAGACCTGGGAAAGAACGACGACGGAACTGAGTACCTCAAGGTCTACTATGCAGGTCCCATAAGATCAGCAGGCGGCACGGCCCAGGCCCTATCCGTTCTCGTGGCCGACTATGTGAGAAGAAGCGTCGGCATATCACCCTGGAAGCCGAGGCCGGAAGAGGTGGAGCGCTATGTGGAGGAGATCGGCCTTTACAAGCGCGTGGCCGGCCTGCAGTATTCGCCTTCTGATGACGAGATTCGAATTATCGTGCGCAATTGCCCTATCTGCATCGAAGGAGAGCCCACCGAAGAAGAAGAAGTATCGGGATACCGTGACCTTGCCAGGATCGAGACCAACCGCGTGCGGGGCGGCATCGCCCTGGTCTCGGCAGAAGGCATCGCCCTGAAGCGGCCCAAGCTCAAGAAGCATGTCACAAAACTTGGCATTACCGGCTGGGAGTGGCTCGATTCCCTGGCCAGTGGTAAAAAAGAAGGTGGCGACTCAACTCCCAAGTTCCTGCGCGACCTCATTGCAGGGCGGCCTGTATTCTCTCATCCCTCCCGGCCAGGAGGCTTTCGGCTGCGTTATGGTCGGGCCAGAAATACAGGCCTGGCTGCCGCTGGAATCAATCCCGCCAGCATGCTGCTTCTGGGCGAGTTCATGGCTGCCGGCACCCAGATCAAGGTGGAGCAGCCAGGCAAGGCGGCAGCAGTGGCTCCGGTAAGCTCCATCGAGGGGCCGACAGTGCGACTGCTGAACGGGGATGTGGTTCGCTTCGATTCTGATCAGGACATCCTGGAATGGATGCCAGTGAGCTGCAAAGATCCCAAGACCATCCAGTTGGCTCTGAAGGCCCATGTTTCCAAGATTCTCGACCTGGGCGAGATACTGATCAGCTATGGCGAGTTCCTGGAGAACAACCGGCCACTGGCCCCGGCCTCATATGTCTTCGAGTGGTGGGCGGAGGAGCTCAAGAAAGCGGGAGGCGATCCGGCGGGCCAGGAGCTGATCGATGGGCCAAAAGCCATAGAACTTTCCAGAAAATATAACGTCCCCCTTCACCCGGCCCATACCCACCTCTGGCATGATTTGAAGCTTACGGAGTACGAACAACTTAGAGAGGTCGTATCAAAAGAAGGCCTTCTGGAATCAGGAAAGCTCATCCTTCCGCCGGAAGTCAAGGATTCTCTGGAGACGCTGCTGGTGCTCCATAAGGTTCGGAGCGGAAAGATAATAGTTGAAGATCCTCTGCCGTTCCTACTCTGCCTTGGAATAGCCCAGGAAAACGGCACCCTGAAGAAAACTCCCGGCAAGCTCGCGGGAGAGAAGCAAGATGAAAATGTCAATAAAAATATAGATAAGATAAATGAAAAAAATACAGATAAAAATATAGGAGAGAATAAAGAAAAGAACCTGGAAAAGAATGAGGTGGAGGATTCGGCACTGGCCGCTGTCAACAGGCTATCGGGCCTCGTTGTTCGCGCCCGGGCGCCCACGCGCATCGGTGCTCGGATGGGCAGGCCTGAGAAGTCCGATAAAAGGCTGATGCGACCACCACCGCACGTTCTCTTCCCAGCAGGAGAAGAGGGCGGCAAGTCGAGGTCAATTCAGGAAGCTGCCAAGCACTCCACAAACAACTCGACCGGCATCATCAACGTGGAGATTGAGCGGCGTGTCTGCAAAGATTGCAAAAAAGTGGGCTTCGCCTTCCTCTGCGAATGCGGCGGCTTCACGGAAAAGAAGAGAGTCTGCCCCAAATGCAATATCCCGGCCAGTGATAAATGCCCCAAATGCGGAGCTGAGACGACTGCTGCCGCCAAGATGCAGATCGATGTAAAAAAGCTCTATCACCAGGCGCTGGAGCGTCTGGGAGAGCGCGAGCCTGAGACATTGAAGGGCGTCCTGGGCCTCTCCTCCCGGGATAAGACCCCGGAGCCTCTGGAGAAAGGCATCCTGCGGGCCAAGCATGGAGTAAACATATTCAAAGACGGCACCGTGAGGTACGACCTGACCGATCTGCCGCTAACTCATTTCCGTTCCGACGAGATCGGCACCAGTCCAGAGATTCTGCAGACCCTCGGCTATACGGAAGACATGCATGGTGTGCCTCTGACGATGCCGGATCAGGTCTGTGAATTAAGGGTGCAGGACATCATCCTCGCCAGAGATGCTGGAGACTACCTTCTCAAGGTTGCCAGGTTCGTGGATGAGCTTTTGGTCAAGTTCTACGGTCTTGAGCCCTACTACAATGCAAATTCGCCCGGCGACCTGATCGGCACTCTTATGGTCGGTCTGGCCCCCCACACCTCGGCAGGCGTTCTCTGCCGCCTCATCGGCTATAGCCCGGCTTCAGCCGGATTCGGGCATCCCTTCTTTCATGCCGCCAAGCGCCGCAACTGCGACGGAGATGAGGACTGCGTGATGCTGCTCATGGATGCGCTTCTCAACTTTTCCATGTCCTACCTACCTGCAAAGCGAGGCGGAAAGATGGATGCCTGCCTGGTCATGACCACGATCCTCAACCCCGCCGAGGTGGACAAAGAGGCTCACAACCTGGACCTGACCCACGTCTACCCTCTGGAGTTTTATGAGGCCACGCTTCTTGGCACAAACCCCAAGGACCTGGAAGGGAAGTTCGATCTGGTCTCCAAGCGACTGGGCACTGATGCCCAGTATGAGGGCTTCAACTTCAGCCACAGCACAACGGATATTGCAGCCGGCCCGAAGAACAGTGCTTACAAAACACTGGAGACCATGGTCGATAAGATGGATGCTCAATTGGAGTTGGCGCGCATGATCCGGGCCGTTGATGAGCAGGACGTGGCCGAGAGGGTCATCAACTCTCATTTCCTGCCCGATCTGATCGGCAATCTGCATGCCTTCTCCAAGCAGAAGGTAAGGTGCGTGAAGTGCGGCGCCAAATACAGACGCCCTCCGCTAAAGGAGACCTGCCCCAAGTGCGGCGGCAGGATGATTCTAACAGTGCATGAGGGAAGCGTCCGGAAATATCTGGAGGTCTCGATAAAAGTAGCAGAGGAGTATGGCGTGAGCAGCTACACCAAGCAGAGGCTACAGCTTTTGAAGATAGAGATCAACTCCCTCTTCAAGAACGATAAGGCTAAGCAGACAGGACTAGCAGACTTCATGTAAAAAGTCGATCATTTCATATTTTTCAGATATTGCTCAATCCTGTCCAGCCCTTTCTCAATATTTTCCATGGAATTGGCGTAAGAAAACCGCAGATATCCCTCACCATTTTTCCCGAAATCGATTCCCGGAGTCACACCCACATGCGCCTTTTCCAGGATGTCAAAGGCTAATTTGTAGGAATCCATTGATATGTGGCGGGCGTTGGCAAAGACATAAAAGGCACCGTTCGGCTCGACTGTGATTCCAAATCCCATCTCCTTCAAGCGTCTGATCATAACCTGGCGTCGCTGATTGTAGATTCTCTTCATCTCGGCGACGTCCTGGGCAGTATCCTGCAAAGCGGCGATGCCGGCCCTCTGGGCAAGAGAGCTGGCGCAGATGAAGAAGTTCTGCTGCATCTTCTGAATGGGACGGATGAACCTCTCCGGAGCGATGAGATAGCCTAGCCGGAGTCCTGTCATGGCGTAGAGCTTGGAAAAACCGTTCAGGACAAAGGCATGGTCGGTATGCTCCAGAATGGAATGCTCCCGACCTTCGTAGACCAGGCCGTGATAAATCTCATCGGAGACGATGTAAGGCCTGAATCGGGCAATAGCCCTCATGGTGCCCTCCGAGAGAAGGTTACCTGTAGGATTGGATGGCGAGTTGATGAGAATGGCCCGGGTATTATCGCTGATTTGCGCCCGGATGGCCTCGGGCCTGAACTCGAAGCCGTCCTTTTCATAGACTGGGACCCTGACGGGAACGCCTCCCAGGAAGCTTATGAAATTGGGGTAGCAGGCATAGGCCGGGTCGGAGATGATCACCTCCTGTCCGCCTTCCAGCAGCGCCGCAAAGACGAGCATCATGGCAGGCGAGGTTCCGGAGGTCACGACCACCTGATCAGGTTTCACAGAAACGCCGTAGGCCTCGAGGTAATGTTGAGCGATCGCCTCTCGCAGCCCCGGGTCGCCCAGGCTGTGTGTATAGTGAGTGAGTCCCTCGTCAAGAGCCTTTCTAGTCGCTGCTTTTACAGCGGTTGGGATATCGAAGTCAGGCTCGCCCACCTCCAGATGGATGATATCGACTCCCTTGGCTTCCATCTCTCGCGCCCTCTCCAGGACCTCCATGACGATGAAGGGCGTTATGCTTTCAGCTCTCTTGGATATCATTGCCCTTACCTTTCAGCGATAGATCGATTTGAAGGAATCGATTCGAAGGAATCGATTTGAATGGATCGACTCAAATGGCCTTTTAAACCGGCGCCTCGGAGTGCAGAGTTGCATAGATTGTCCCCCGCGGACGCGGGGTTAGGGGGGCCGCCACGGCCTGGAGTGGGCCCCCGTCGCCCCAGCGCGTGTCACCCGGGCGGAACCCCGGAAGAAGTGGATGTGCAGTATTTTCTTACGAGCAAAGATAGTATTATCCAACTTGAGATGGGACATGCCTAATCGAGACGTTCGATAGAGTCAAGCGCCGCGTCGCACTTCCTTCTGGGGAGCCGCGAGTCGGCCCTTCGGGCCTCCCGCGCTAGTGCCTGGGCCCCCTCAACGCCGGGGAGGCTTGGATACATGGTTTCTTCGTGGTTAGAGGTTGCATGTCGAGCAACTGAGGGCCCATTGATACATAATCTATCCACACCGCCCTGGCTCTGCATAATAGGGTCGGTTCTCCTTTAGGCACCACTCCATCTCCGCCAGCATCGGCTCAATCTCGCCGCCTTCTTTCAGCCTCTGGGCCATGACCTCGGCCAGGCTGCCCTGATCGATGCGTTTTGCCACCACAGGCAGATATCGCATCTCCTCAATAGTAGCACTCTTTTGTGCGATTCTCAAGAGCTTCTCCAGCTCCGGCCTCATGCCAGCCACTCCATGGCGCATGGCATCTTCCAGCATTGCCAGGAGATGGCTTTCCTCTTCTTCCAGCTCCAAATCAGATCGAAGCAGCGCCAGAAGGAAGGCTGAGAAGGCCATATCCGAATGCAGACATTCCTGCTCATCTATGGCTTTCACCTCCAGGCACTTCCTTGTGAAACGCACAATTACCCCCCTGGAGTTCACCCACTCGTGGCAGAGAATCTCCCCCCGGCACTTCTTCAATTCCTCGTAGATATCCTGGTTGATGCATAGATAATCTTCCATGCGATCCAGCTTCTCAGGGATTATTCCATGGCAGATCTCAGGAATCTGAGCCTGGTTTTGCCGGTAGTAGACCAGCCGGTTATCCATATAGGAAGTCGTCTTTCCTTCTACCAGCGGTGAAGAAGCGGATACCGCTACCAGATAGGGAATCAGCGAGCGGATCTTGTTGAACGCAGTGACCATATCATCCGGACTTTCGTAGGGATAATTGATTTGCAGCGCCTGAATGTTCAACCAGCCGTGCTGACGAATGTTGAAAAGACGGTCGTATGCTTGATAGTACTCTTGCTCGTCATGGTCCCAGTAAGTCGTCTGATCCAAAGTGAGCAGGGGATGCATACCCAGGCCCAAAAACCCGTACTCATAATTAGTAGCCCGGTAGAGCTCGCACAGCCCATGGTAAAGATTCTCTTCCAAAAAGCTCAGGCTTCCCGGGGTTGCCGGAATCAGCTCCAGAACATGTTTTTGCAGCTCTTTGGCCACCCGGATCCCGCCGAAAGGCACCTCATACTGCACCTCACCGCTTATCTGCAGGAGGATCTTGTCGGAGATCGCCAGTGGCCGATAGTTCTTATCATTTATGGAGTACTCATGCTCCGTCCCTATGGGTGACTTCGCAGGCATGGCCTTGAGAGTCACCATCTTTGACGCCTTCTGGATGTTCATTGCCTTTTCCCCGAATTCGGGCATATGTTTCAATCCTTCAGCTTGATCTCAGCCACAAGATCAGTCTCAGGCTCATCTATCTTCAATATCTCAGCCATCTCCAGAGGAGGTACCTTGTCCACGAGTTCCATGATTCTCTCTACAGAGGCCTCGAACAATCCGTCAAAAGCCTTTCGGTTTGCCTTCAGGAACCGGACCATGGGGCAGATGCTCTCCCTCTTGATGAATATTTGCAGAATATTTCCCTTCATATCGAAGGTGAAGGGTCCTGCGACGCATGTCTCGGGTTTGATGGAGTGGATACTGCATTTTCCATCCTGGAAGAGCACGCAAAAACCGTCCGGCTTCAGACGCAGCCTTTTGTAGCCGACAAACTCCACAGCGTCCGCACTGACGCCATTTTTCAGCAGTATGTCTATCCGTTCCTGGCTTAAGGGCGGCCTGGCATCAAAGCAGCAGCCACCAACCAAATGACACTCGTTGCAGGCCTGGCTCAAGGCTTCGCACAGGTTTTCATCCATCAGAATATCATCTCTTCAATAATCACTCTATCTCTTGATTTTCCGGATTGTCTTGAAAACTTTACTGTTTGCACTTCGCTAAAGGAAACAATCTGAAATACTCCAATATTTCCGCATAGTGCTATCGGTTTAGCTCTTGCCCATTCTGATAAAAAAGAAGGTTCGCGTCTACCGCTCGCAGAAATCCGTCTTGCAGGAGTAGACATCGTTTTCCACCAGGGCAGCGGCATTGGCAAATGCGGTCGCGGCCCCCAGCCCGTATTCGCCCTCGAAACCGTGCGGGCTCGAGAATTCAGGGGAGAACTCATTGGCATGGCTCGGAGCGTCTCCTGTCGTCATCAGGTAAGAGATGATATCATGGAACATATCCGGATAATGCTCATCCTCGCCACCTTCCAGAGAGGGGTTATCATTAACCTCAATAACGTAGAGCTTTCCGTTGCTCTCCTTGATGTCCACGCCGTACAATCCTTTGCCGATGGCTTCGCCAGCCTCTTTTCCGAGATCGATAACCCCTGGCGGCACCTGATCGGCAGGCACGCTCTCCACATCGCAATAGACAATGTGGCCATTGACCGAAGCCTGGATCTTGAAAGTCTCGGATGGGATGATGTATCGGCAGGCGTAGAGCAGCTCTCCATTGATCGTGCCCACTCGCCAGTCGAACCTGCTCTCGATGTACTCCTGAACTACGATCCAATCCGAGAGCTTGAAGAATCTCTTGGCGATCTTCAGGAGTTCATCTACGGATGATGCCTTTTCCACCCTGACCGAGAAGGATGTAGACGGCTCCTTCAACACCAGAGGCGTGCCCAGCTCCGCGAAGAGCTGCCGGGCTTGCTCTGCGTCCAGCTCCTTCTTCTTCAAGAACTTCGTCCTGGGCATGGACACATTCTTTTTCATGAGATGCATGTACATGTTTATTTTATCGGCGCAGATCTGAATGGAGCTGGGATCATCTACCACCGGTATGCCGTACATCTGTGCCATCCTGGCAGCCACATATGTGATATTCATGGGGTCGGTGTTGGCGCGGATGAATAGCGCATCCAGCTTGGGAATTCTTTTGATATCCACAGGGAAAATGAACTCTGCAGTGTGTCCCATGCTCTCAGCCACATCCCTGATTTTTAACAGGGCAATGAGCTGTGAAGAGTGGCTTAATGTCTTTCGATTGACAAAGATGCCAAGTTTACTCAAAGCGTTTCACCCTCCTGTCAAGAAGGTCCTGCAACATTTCAGTTTCTTCCTTCGATAATTGCGAATATTTCACCGGTGCGAGCGAAGAGAGGCGACAGCCTGACTCATCCTTGACCAGCACGATCTCAACCAATGGCAATCTGAAGACCTCATAGATCTTCTCTGCAATCGTTGATACCTTCTCGCAGCAATCTATGCTCTTGCCGAATATGGAGACGCATCTTACAACGGTTGAGGTGTCGCTTATCTTCTGATAGCAGAAGGGATACCTGCCCCGGTTGGTGACGTGCTTGATGACCTTCTTCGCTTCTTCATGATCACTCACCAGGAAGTTATCTGCGGGAGTGGAGAAGTAGTTCAGGCCATAAATTATGGCGGGAAGCGACACAAAGTAGTAGGATATCGTCCAGTCGCAAACCTGGATGCCCGCCAGCTTCGCCTTCTCCAAGCATATAGGGACAATGTAAGCATCCAGCACATCGCTGCTACTGGGTGTGGTCTTAATTCCCTCATTCTCGTTCTTAACAATGGCGTAGTACGGCTCCGTCTTGTAGAAGTAACTCTCATTAACAATATATTGAGAGTTATCTTCCTTCAAGGTGTACATGATATCCTTCTTAGGAATATGATCGCGTCTTTGGTTCATTTAAATCATCACCGCATGACCTGCGTGTGAGAAAATAGACTTGTGATAAGCGAAGAATTCGTCCCCGTCGGGCCCACTCTGTGGCGCTGTTGAGAATTTCCTTGCGTACGATACCCTACGGTGTCTACTAAGACTACGGTGCCTGTCTGGATCGGATGCTATTTCTTTCTCTGAAATTTGGATCTCCTCTGCAGCGTAAAGCTACTGGAAGTATTTATCCTTGTCGACCTGGGGGTGATGCGTTCCGAATTATTTGCAATTACTGATCTTGTATGTCGGTTAAATTTCTGGAAGTCTCTTCCCCCCAATTATGCGAACATTCGCCACCAACATGGCTGCAGGAAATACCACAGACAATCTAAGCGAATTCATCCATTTTTTCCCAATAGATCTGTAATCATTTCTGGGTTTGTCGTGGGGAGCTGGCAGACATGATCTGAGCAGACGTAAGCCGTTGCCTTACCATCCAGCTGGACCAAATCTTTTGCAAATGGTATTACATCGCCAATCTCTCGACCAGATACAAGCACCACAGCTTTGTTGGGCAGGAAACGCGATCTGATGGCGCGCAGCATCTCAATTATTCCTGAGTCATTCGCTTGGCCTGCGAGCGCGATCTCATGAATTGGCCCCAGTGCATAATCCAGGGCGCATAACAGCATGGTGTGACCAGCGGGCCCTTCTCCTGCCACAGCAAAGGCGGCTCGGGATAGATCCAGAGCCCTCTTTCCAAGGTCCAGGTCTCCTGTGAGATGCATGAGTCGAAGCATATTTTGCAGGGCAACGGAATTTCCGGAGGGCAATGCACCATCATAGTACTCCTTTCGGCGCATCAGCAATGCTTCTCCATCCCCGGGAGAAAAGAAAAGGCCGCCGAGATCTGAATCCCAGAAGTTCTGCAACATGACCCGGTTCAGATGCATTGCCTCTTCAAGATATCTGACTTCGAAGACCGTCTCGTATAGATCAATTAAGCCCCAGACAAGGAAAGCATAATCATCCAAATTGGCCTGAAGGCCAGCTGTGCCGCGGTAGCGGTGAAGGAGTCGCCCCTCCGAATTTTGCATCTTTTCAAGGAGGAAATCAGCCGCCTTTTTCGCGGCTTTTGCATATTCTGGCGCATTCAGGGCCTGAGCCGCTTTTGCCAGGGCTGCGATCATCAATCCATTCCAGTCGGTGAGGATCTTGTCGTCCTTAAGCGGATGAACTCTCCACTCCCTCGTCTGAAAAAGCTTGACTCTCATTCGGTTCCAGGAATCGTAAAGTTCGTGCTCCGGAATCTTCAGGATCGCTGCCGCATCGCCGAAGGCAGACGTCTGGCGCAATATGTTTCGTCCCTTCTCAAAGTTGCCTCTTTCATGCACATCATAGAGCCGGATTAAGAGCTTAAACTCCTCATTATCAAGGATCTCTTTGAGGTCTTCTTTCGTCCAGGAATAAAATTTGCCCTCATCCCCCTCGCTGTCGGCATCTTCTGCTGAATAAAAGCCGCCTTCACAATTGGTCATATCCCTCAAGACGTACTCCAGAATTTCGCGTGCGGTTCCGGCGTATTCCAATTTCCCTGTAGCCTGATAAGCCTCGGTATAAGCAATGGCCAGCAGCGCCTGGTCATAGAGCATCTTCTCGAAATGGGGAAGAGACCATTCAGCATCTGTCGAGTACCTGTGAAATCCAAATCCTACATGATCGTATATCCCGCCCATGCGCATGGCCTGAAGTGTGGTCTCAACCATCTCCAGAGTTTGATCATCACGAGTTCGCCGCCAGTATCGCAAAAGGAAGAGGATGTTATGGGGCGCGGGAAATTTGGGTGCAGTCCCAAAGCCACCGTTTTTGGCATCGTACATGATGGCCAGGGTTTGATAGCCTCTGGCAAGGACTGAGGCATCCGGGTCCCCAGACGCTGCCTTTGGACGCTGTGATTGCATAAGACAATCTACGATCCTATCGGCGGAACCGAGAAGCTCATTTCTCTTATTATTCCAAATATCGATGATCTGAGGGATGAGCTCCATCATTCCCGCCTGGCCATGGAGGCCGTTTTTGGGTATGTAAGTGGCGGCATAGAAGGGTTTCTTCTCAGGAGTCATGATGATCGTAAGGGGCCAGCCGCCCCGGCCGGTCATGCCAATGGCTACGGCCATATACATCTGGTCGATATCCGGACGCTCTTCCCTGTCCACTTTTATGCAGACAAAGGATCGATTCAAAAGATCGGCCACATCCGGATCCTCGAAGGACTCGTGAGCCATGACATGGCACCAGTGGCAGGTAGAGTAGCCCACAGATAGAAAAATGGGTTTATCCGCCTTCCTGGCAGCATCGAAGGCCTCCTCACCCCAGGGGTACCAGTTCACAGGATTGCAGGCATGTTGTAGCAGATAAGGGCTCTTTTCTGCAATGAGACGGTTTGGCTGGCTTGCGGCTCTCGATAGCTCATTGCCGGAAATGGATTCTTCAGTCATGACAACCACATCACAACCCATCATCATCATCAGTACATGAATCCATGCCCTGAAAATCATTTTTTGTTAATTAAATTATTTAGATATATTACTAATAATCATAATGGTCAGATCAAGCTTGCCAATTTTCTAATTTCGATCTTTGTGGATACTAATATTATTTGTATTGTTTACGGTTCTTGCGAATACGCGTTTAAATTTTCCCTTTACAACCCAGGTTAAATCTGCCGGATAGGAGGCACCATATACGCATTAATTTATAAAGTATTACCTGCAAAAACGTTATTATGATACTTATAATGACTACTATTATTATATAGAATATCAATATGATAACCCCCACCAGCAATCTTCGATATGTTTATATCCTTACGAGACGTATTGTTAGTATACTCTAACGAGTATAGGGGTGAATGTTAAATGAAGGGAGTAATTGTAGCGGTAGCATTAGTTTTAGCTCAATTGCTATGTTGCACGGTAATGGCGAACCCACCACTTGTGGCGCCAATTCAGTATGAACAGTTTTGTGAAGCACAGAAG
>Ga0209745_1001341_pt1 | contig 14777 bp, 16 predicted proteins | sample BarGraNGADG00312_FD_184495 | JGI IMG/M metagenome (GOLD analysis project Ga0209745, IMG submission 184495) | Arctic peat soil microbial communities from Barrow, Alaska - Barrow Graham LP Ref core NGADG0004-312 (SPAdes) (version 2) | ecosystem: Environmental > Terrestrial > Soil > Wetlands > Peat... | reverse complement strand
GCGCCCGGCCTAACGGGCCTCCGGCCCGGGCCCGGTCGAAGCTCGGTCTTCGCAGCCCGCAGCCCGCAGACACGCGGATACGCAGCCCGCTGCACGCAGACACGCGGGACACTCCGGGCGCTTGGTGTTTTCCGTGCCCTCCGTAGTTGTCTGTCCGTGAGGGGGCGAAGGCGGTTACTCGACCTCGATACGGCGGCGGTCGAACACCTTCGGTACCGAGATGGTGAGGACGCCGTTCTGGAGGTCGGCGGTGACGCCTGCCGCATCCACTTCATGCGGCAGGACGAAGGATCTGGCGAAGCGGCCGTGACCCCGTTCGACTCGCTCGAAGCGGATCGACTGGGCGTCGCGAGGCGGGCGCTCTCCCTTGAGCGTCAGCTTGCCGTCCTGGATCTGAATCTGGATGTCGTCGCGCGAGAGGCCTGACACCTCGGCCGTCACGACGTAGCGGTCCGGGGCTTCGTAGAGATCCACCGGCGGCATCCAGCCGGCCTCGTCGGCACCGGCAAGGCGGTTGATGCGCTCGTGCAGCGCGAGCATGTCCTGCAGCGGATCCCAGCGGATGAAGGCCACAAGCCATCGTAGCATGAGTCGCCGGCGGGCCGCCTCCACCTGGGTTGGGGGAGCCGGCAACAACCCCTGTGCTACAATTCACGATCGGCTCTTGCGACTCATTCAGAGGCGTGCGTGCGAGCCGCGGGTCGGCCTGCCCTCCAGCACATTGCCGGATCCCGAGACTCCCGTGTGACACGCCAGGTGAGGCCATGCAAGCGACACGACTTCGTAAGGGAATGCTGATCAAGATCGGAGAGGACCTGTTTCGGACCCTGGACCTGCAGCACGTCACGCCGGGCAACCTGCGCGGGTTCGTGCGCGTGAAACTGCGCAATATCCGGACGGGGGCGCTCGCCGACCAGAAGCTGCGGTCAGAAGATGAACTCGAGCGCGCCACGCTGGACGAGAAGTCCATGCAGTACCTCTACCGTGACGGCGACACCTACCACTTCATGGATACCGATTCGTACGAGCAGATCGCGCTCACCGAGGAAACGCTCGGCGATGCGATGAACTACATGGTGGCTGAATCGGTGATCCAGATGGAGTTCTACGGCAGCGAGCCGGTCGGCATCGAACTCCCGCAGACGGTGGACCTGAAGGTGGTGGAGACGACGCCGGCGATCAAGGGGGCGACGGCCAGCGCGCAGCTGAAGCCCGCCACGCTCGAGACCGGTCTCGTCGTGCAGGTGCCGCCGTTTGTCGCCGAGGGCGACCGGATCCGCGTGGTCACCGAGACGGGGGAGTATCAGTCGCGCGCCTAACGGGTGAGATCACAGGAGCCGGAGCCATGGACGTTCCGCGGACGCACAAGGCCGGGTGGATTGAGGTGATCACCGGCAGCATGTTCAGCGGCAAGAGCGAAGAGCTGATCCGGCGTTTGCGCCGGGCCCAGATCGCGCGGCAGAAGGTGCAGATCTTCAAGCCGACCTTCGACAACCGCTTCAGCGACCACCACATCGTCTCGCATAGCGACATGCGGATGGCCTCGGAGAACGTGGCGAACTCCAGGGCGCTGCTCGCGCAGGTGAAGGACGACGCCGAGGTGGTGGGGATCGACGAGGGACAGTTCTTCGACGCCGATCTGCCCGAGGTCTGCAACGAGCTGGCGAACAAGGGCAAACGGGTGATCGTCGCCGGCCTCGACCAGGACTATCTCGGGAAACCGTTCGAGCCGATGCCGCACCTGCTCGCGATCGCCGAGTACATCACCAAGACGCTGGCCATCTGCGTCGTCTGTGGCAATCCGGCAAACCACACGCAGCGCCTTGTCGCGAGCCAGGACCGCGTCCTGGTTGGCGCACAGGGGACCTACGAGGCCCGCTGCCGCGGCTGCTTCGACCCGGCACTGGCCTCGGTGCCAGAATCCGCGTGAGGTCGGGCGGTCCATGGCTCGGCTGCTGCTGCTCTTCGGCGTGGGGTTCCTGGTCGCCGACGTGCTCGGCATCGCCGAGCAGTTGCGCTATTGGCAGCGCCGTCACACGGCGCTGCTGACCTGGCCGGGAACACGGCCGCCGTTCTACCAGATGCAGGTGGGCATCGGCATCGCCCTCACCCTGCTCTTCCTCTACGATCTGATCCTGCGGCCCTCGGCCACCGAACAGGTGTTCGGCATCGGGATGATGTGCGTCTACTACGCCGGCATCGTCCCGATGTCCGCACGCATCGAGCGCGGGTTCTACCGCGATGGCGTCTGGAGTGACCGGCGGTTCGTGCGCTACGCGAGAATCGGCGCGATCACCTGGAAGGAAGAGGGGGAGCCCGCACTGCTGTTTGCCTCGCGTCACGGCCAGACGGCCACGCGCCTTGTCGTCCCGGCCCCCCTCTTTGGAGCGGTCCGGCGCCTCCTGCGCGACCTCATCGGTCGCCACGCCATCCACCTCACCGACACCGGCTTCCACCTGGGCCTGCGCGACGAACGCGACGACGTATAGAGAATCTGGGAATCCAGGGAATCCAGGGAACTGGGGCGCGAGATGGAGTGCCTACCGTCCGAGGATCCAGCCGATCATGCCGCGGCCGCCGGCAATCGGGTCGCCGATCCAGTCGGGCGGCGTGAGCCAGACGAAGGCGAGGATCGCGACCACCCAAAGGTCGTACTGCCAGGTGGCGCGGTCGTCCGTCCAGAAGAACGCCCGCCAGAGGACGTGGAGCACCAGCGGCTTCCTGCTCTCCTTCACCCCGTTCAGTTCCCGCCAGGTGAAGTAGATCCGATCGGCCACCGTGACGATGGAGAGGATGAGGATGACCCAGATCACAGCCGCCATGCGGTTGGTGAAGGCGCCGATCATGAGGAGCACGATCCGCTCCGGCCGCTCCATGAACCCGACCTTGCACTTCTCGATGATCGACTCGGCGCGCGCCCTCGTGTAGCTCGTCATGACCGAGAACATCATCGCCAGGGCGGTGATGATCACGTAATCGACGCGCCCGGCTTTCGCGTAGAGGTAGACGAGGCCGATGAGCAGGGTGATGTCCGAGAACCGGTCCATCACCGAGTCCCAGAACGCGCCGAACGGGGTCTCGCGGTTGCGCTCGCGCGCGACCTTGCCATCGATGAAATCGAAGATGCTGGCGGCCAGCATCACGAACCCGGCGGACCAGAAATAGCCGATGCCGAGCAGCCAGGCTGCGGTGATGTTGACGATCGCCCCGACGAAGGTGAGGACGTTGGGCGAGATTCGCAAAGCCACGCAGAGCGCGATAATCCCGCGCAGCGGCCCGTAGCAGACGGTTCCAATCACGCCGGTGAACGTCATGGGCGGTCCAGTCTCCGAGTCGGCGCCGGCCGGCCGCGCGCGGCTTCGCTATAATTGAGGATCGGCAAGCCGAGCGAAAAACGACTCATCTTAGTCCATGCCCATCCGTGATCTCAAGAGCCGGATCGATCGCCTCCCGGAACAGCCGGGCGTCTACCTGTACATCAACGCCGCGGGGGAGACGATTTACGTGGGCAAGGCCCGGTCGCTGCGCGACCGCGTCAGGAGCTATCTCGGCGCGTACGGCACCAACCCGAAGACCGACGCCCTCCTGAACGAGGCCGAGGGTTTCGACGTGATCCTCACCGACTCGGTGGTCGAGGCGCTCGCGCTCGAGAACAACCTGATCAAGCAGCGGATGCCGAAATACAACATCCTGCTGCGCGACGACAAGAACTACCCCTACCTGCAACTGACCACCACCGAGGCGTTCCCCAGGGTCCTGGTGGCCCGGCGCGTCGAACGCGACGGGAACGTGTACGCCGGGCCGTTCATGCCCGCTAGCCTGGCCCGCCGCGTCATGTCGTTGAGCCACCGGCTCTTCGGCATCCGGTCGTGCAACGAGGAAATCAACGGGCGTCGCGGCCGGCCGTGCCTGGAATACGACATCAAGCGCTGCCTGGCGCCTTGCGTCGAGTCGCTCTGTTCTCAGGACCAGTACGCCCGCGCCGTGGCGGACACTGGCCTGTTCCTCGAGGGACGGACGGACGAACTGCTGGAGGGGCTCGCGCGCCGGATGGCCGAGGCGGCGGCGGACGAGCGGTTCGAACAGGCCGCGCAGCTGCGCGACTCGGTCCGGACCGTCCAGACGCTGCGCGACCGCCAGCAGAAGATGGCGTCGGTGGAACTGGGCGACCGCGATGTCTTCGGCATCAAGACGGGGCCCGCCGGGGCGGCGATCCAGGTGTTCCAGGTCCGCCACGGACGGGTCATCGAGCGCGTGGACCTGTTCGCGGCGGCCGAGATGGGGCCAACGGAAAAGGGGCCTGACCCCCTTGCGGCGGACGTGCTGCAGGCGACGCTACAGCAGTTCTACTTCGACCGCGAAGTGCCGCCCGAAGTCCACCTCCCGGTGGAGCTGCCGGAAGCCGAGGCAACCGAGGCCTGGCTGACCGAGCGCGCCAGCCGTCGCGTGCGGCTCGTCGTGCCCAAGCGCGGCGAGAAACGCGGGCTGCTGGAACTGGCCGCGCGCAACGCCGCACAGGCCTACCAGTCGCGGTTCAACCGCGGGGACGCCGCCCACTACGAAGCCCTGGACACGCTGCGCGCAGTACTCGGCCTTCCCGCGCTCCCGCGGCGCATCGAGTGCTTCGACATCTCCACGATTCAGGGCAGCGAGACCGTAGCATCGTTGGTCGTTTGCGAGGACGGCCGCATGAAGCGATCGGACTACCGGAAGTTCCGCATCCGTAGCCGGGGCAACGCCTCGTCCGTGTCAGGCCGGCCGGGCCGCGCCACCGCCGCGTCAGTCGAGCCCAGATATGCCGACGACTTCGCGGCGATGAACCAGGTCGTGATGCGCCGCTACCAGAGGGTTCTCGAACAGGGCGGTCCGTTCCCGGACCTCATCGTGATCGATGGCGGAAAGGGACAGTTGTCGGCCGCCTACGCCGCGTTGGAGGAGCTGGGATTGGCGAATCTCGTGGCGGTCGGCCTGGCCAAGAAAGAGGAACTGGTACTGACCCGCGATCGCGAAGAGCCGCTGGCGCTGTCGAGGTCGAGCAGCGCCCTCCTCCTGCTGCAGCAGGTTCGCGACGAAGCGCACCGGTTTGCGGTCACGTTTCACCGCCAGGCGAGGCGGATGCGCGACCTCCGCTCGGAACTCGATGGCGCGCCCGGGGTCGGTCCTCGCCGCCGCCGGTCGCTGCTGACCGCGTTCGGCAGTCTCGCCGGCGTTCGACGCGCCACCCGCGAGGAACTGACCACCGTCGTCGGCCCCAAAGTCGCCGACGCCGTCCTGGCGTACTTCGCGGCTGCCAGGTGACAGGCAGGGCTGAGGCCGAGGGCCGAGGGCTGTTTTTGACAGCCCCTGCAGCCCGGTGTTAGCCTGATTAGCTCTCGTGGACATCAACTTCGGTCAGATCTTCATCTCGTTCCTCGTGCTGGTCTTCTCCCTGACGGTGCACGAATCCGCTCACGCGTGGGCGGCGGACCGCCTTGGGGATCCGACTGCCCGAATGCTCGGCCGGGTCTCGCTCAATCCCGCGGTCCACGTCGATCCGGTTGGGACGCTGTTGTTCCCGCTGGTCGGCCTGTTCACGGGCGCGCCGATCATCGGCTGGGCGAAGCCCGTCCCCGTCGCGACCTGGCGATTCGAACATCCGCGCCGTGACTACCTGATGGTGGCGGCGGCCGGCCCGGTCAGCAACCTCTCGCTCGCGTTTGTCGCCGCCATGGCGCTGCGCCTGCTCCCGGCCGGCGTGTCCATGCTCGGTGTCGCACCCGTAGACGCGGCGTCAGCCGCCGAGAGCCGCGTGCTCGTGCCCATCGCGCGCTTCATGTGGAGCGCGCTCGAGATCAACCTGCTCCTGGCGATCTTCAACCTGCTGCCGATCCCGCCGCTCGACGGCAGTTCGGTGCTGGCCGGCCTGTTGCCCGAACGCTTCGCCGCCGTCCTGGATCGCGTTCGCCCTTACGGGTTCGTGCTCCTCTACGCGCTGATGTTCTCGGGCGGCTTCAGCCTCGTGGTCGGCACCCCGTATCACTACTTACTGACGTGGTTGATGTGAAACCTCGCGTTGTCTCTGGCATGCGCCCGACGGGCAAATTGCATCTCGGTCACCTGGTGGGCGCGCTCGAGAACTGGACGGCGCTGCAGGACCAGTACGAGTGCTTCTACTTCGTGGCCGACTGGCACGCGTTGACGAGCGAGTACGCCGACACGACGGCGCTCGTCGAGAACTCGTACGACAACGTGGCCGACTGGATTGCCGCGGGGCTCGATCCCGAGAGGTCCACGCTCTTCATCCAGTCGCTCGTGCCGGAGCACGCCGAGCTCTTCCTGCTGCTGTCGATGGTGGTGCCGATTCCGTGGCTCGAGCGCGTGCCGACCTACAAGGAGCAGCGCGAGCAGTTGTCCGAGAAGGACCTCTCGACGCTCGGCTTCCTCGCCTATCCGCTGCTGCAGACGGCGGACGTCGCGATGTACGACGCGACGTTCGTCCCGGTTGGTGAGGACCAGGTGCCGCACCTCGAGCTGTCGCGCGAGGTCGTTCGTCGGTTCAACAACTTCTATCAGCGGGCCGTGCCCCTCCTGACCGAGCCGCAGCCGCTGCTCACGACATTCGCGCGCCTGCCGGGGCTCGACAACCGGAAGATGAGCAAGAGTTACGGCAACGCCATCGACCTGTCGGACGATGCCGAGGCGGTGCGCAAGAAGGTGATGAGCATGTACACGGATCCGAAGCGGATCCGGGCGGACATCCCAGGCACGGTCGAAGGGAATCCCGTCTTCCTCTACCACGATGCGTTCAACAGCAACGTCGAGGAGGTCGAGGACCTCAAGGCGCGCTACCGACTAGGCAAGGTGGGCGACGTCGAGGTGAAGAAGAAGCTGGTGGTGGCGCTCAACGGCGTGCTCGACCCGATGCGCCAGCGCCGCGCCGACGTGCTCGCCAAACCGGGCCGCGTGCGCGAGATCCTGTTCGAAGGCTCCGCCCGCGCCCGCCTCGTCGCCAGGGAGACGATGGAGAGGGTGCGGGAAGCGGTGAGGGTGCGATACCGGTAGGGACTAGGGATCAGGACCAGGGGCTAGGGAACAGGGCGAAGAACAGGGATATGGAACGTCCGGTAGAGGAATTCGAGTCGTCCCTCGATAGCTATTCGGTCAAGCTCGACCAGTTCGAGGGGCCCCTCGATCTCCTCATTCACCTCATCAAGCGCAACGAGGTGAATATCTACGACATTCCGATCGCCCTCGTCACGGCGCAGTACCTCGAGTACCTCATGCTGATCCGGGAACTCGACCTGGACGTGGCGGGCGAATTCCTGGTGATGGCCGCGACGCTGATTCACATCAAGTCGCGGATGCTGCTGCCGCGCCCCGACCCGACCCAGGAAGATCCCGAGGAAGACCCACGCGAAGCGCTGGTCCGCCGGCTGCTCGAGCACCAGCGGTATCGTCAGGCCGCCGAGCTGCTCCACGAGCGCGAGACACTGCGCGAGGCGCAGTGGCTGCGGCCGGATGGTCGCGTGGCGCCGCTTGCCGGCGAGGAATACGAGCCCGAGCTGGAGGTCGACCTCTTCAGCCTCATGGCCGCATTCAAGTCGGTGATGGAGCGTGCGAAGCAGCGCCCGCAGATCGCGCTTCCGGCCGAGCAGATCCCGATCGAAATGCGCATCGAGCAGTTGCTGACGCGGCTGTCGGAAACACAGGCGTGCGGGTTCGAGGACCTGTTCGAGGATGTCACCTCGAAAGGCGACATGATCGTGACGTTCATCGCGCTCCTCGAGATGATTCGCCTGAGACTGATTCGCGTGTTCCAGGCCGGCTCGTTCGGGCCCATCCGGATCTACAAGGCGAAGACCGCCGCGGCCGGGAGGTAGGGAAATGGAAGACGAACGAGCAGATCCCGATACGTCCGAACACGGCGACACGCCCGGGACCGATTCCGACACCAACGAGCGGGCCCAGGTGACCGGCGAGGTGGCCGAATCGGCACCCGAAGCGGAAGCGGGCGGCGTGGCGGACTCCGTCTCCGACGAGGTGGCTGACAGCGCGCATGAGCTTGCGGTGGACCCGGCGACCGTGATCGAGCAGCCGGCCGAGGAGATAGCTGAGGTTTGGCCAGGCCAGGTCTCCGAGGAACTGAAAGCGGTCATCGAGGCGCTGGTATACGCTTCCCCCGACCCGCTCACGCCGAAGACGCTGTTCAAGGTTCTCGAGTCCGAGCCGCGCGAGGACGTGCAGGTCTCTCTGGACTCACTGCGACGCGACTACGCCGAGGGGCGTGGCGGACTCCAGCTCGTCGAGGTTGCGGGCGGCTACCAGATCGTGACGCGCCCCGAGCTCTCGGAATGGGTGCGCCGGCTGTTCCACGAACGCAAGACGCAGAAGCTCTCGGTGGCGGCGCTCGAGACGCTGGCGGTGATTGCCTACAAACAGCCGGTCACGGCGCCGGAGATCACCGAGATCCGCGGCGTCAACACGGCAGGCGTCGTGGCGACGCTCCTCGAACGACGCCTCATCAAGATCGCGGGCCGCAAGGCGGTCGTCGGACGCCCGTTCCTGTACGCGACGACCCGGGAGTTCCTGATTCGTTTCGGCCTCAAGGACCTGAACGATCTCCCGAAGATGGAGGACATGGCCGACGTGCTCGGCTTCGAGCCGCCGTCGGGGCTGGCCGAGGCCGGTCCGTCCGAGACGATGCTGCCGCTCGACAGCGGCCCGGATCCGGACAAGACGCTGGACATCGAAGACACCGGGAATCGATAGATGCCAGCCATGCAGATCCGTCTTCAGAAGATTCTCTCGTCGGCGGGCGTTGCGTCGCGGCGGGCCTCCGAGCGGTTGATGGCCGAAGGCCGCGTGTCGGTCAACGGCCAGACGGTGCTCGAGTTGGGGTCGCGCGCCGATCCCGACAAGGACGATGTTCGCGTCGACGGCCGCCCCGTCAAGCGCGAGACCCACCGCATCTACCTGCTTCTCAACAAGCCGCGCGGCTACGTCACCACCCGCTCCGATCCCGAAGGGCGGCCGACCGTTCTCGATCTCGTTCCCGGCCTGCGCGCATACGTCTACCCGGTCGGACGCCTCGACTACGACTCCGAAGGGCTGCTGATTCTCACCAACGACGGCGACCTGGCCGCGGCGCTCATGCATCCGAGCCACGAGGTCGCGCGCGAATACCACGCCCGCGTCCGCGGCGTCCCGGACGGGCACGCGATCGAGAGGCTCTCGCGCGGCGTCGTGCTCGATGGCCGCAAGACGGGCATCGCGGAAGTGGCGCTGGTTGCGGCTGGGGTGGGGCAGCACGGCGATCAGGGGCTGCTCTCGATTACGCTGCACGAAGGGCGCACGAGGCAGGTCCGGCGGATGTGCGAGGCGGTGGGGCACCCGGTGATTCGCTTGCGGCGAGTGCGCATCGGGCCGTTGATAGACGCCACCCTCAAGCCGGGCATGTGCCGCCCGCTGACCACACGCGAAGTGGCCGCGCTGCGGAAATCGGTCGGGTAGCCGCCCCCCGACCCGTCTGCGTCATTTCATCATCCCTGCCCAGAACCTGATCAGGTTCACGACTTCCGAGGTCGTCGCCGGCCGGTCCACCGCGGCGTGGCTGATCAGCGTCGTCAGCAGCAGGTGCACCGTGGTGTGCGGCTCGAGGTGCTTCGCCAGTCGCAATGTTTCCATGGCCGGCACCACGTTGTCCTCGACACCGTGCAGCAGGAAGACCGGGGCGTCGGGCGCCGGCGACTGATCGGGCGACAGCGCCGCGTCGTCACCGAGATTCGCAAGGTGCGGAAGGAGTTTCGGCCCCAGGTTCGGCACGTCCCGCACGTTCACCAGGTGCAGGAAGGTTCGTCCAGGCTCCGCCATCGCCTCTTCCTGCGCGCGCGCATGGGCGAACTCCTGATCGGCTGTCTTCTGATCGAACAGGGCGAGGTGCGAGGCGTGCAGAAACGTGAGGATGCCGGTCTTGAGCGGCTCCACCTGCTCGGGCGGAACCAGTTGTTCGGCGAGGTCGAGCGTGACGATTGCCACGCCGTAGTCGTGCGGCGCCGGCACGGGTGGCGCGTGGTCGATCCCCGGCGCCGGCGGTTCGGTGCCCGAGCACAGGTAGCGGACGACCCGCTGGAAGTTGGCGTGGCCGCCGAACGAGAACACGAAGCCCAGGCGCCCTCGGAGGCTCGGCCGGCCGGCCGCGACCAGCGAGAGCCCGCCGGCAAAGCTGATGCCGGCGAGGCCGATTCGGTGGCCTCGCGTCAGGTCGGAGCGGCTCGAGAACCACAACGCGGCATCCTCGATCATGTCCGTCGAGCGCGCCGTGATCACGTAGCGACTGAGGTCTGGCAACTCCGGCGTGAGCACGATGAAGCCGCTGGACGCCAGGTGACGGGCGAAGGCGACAAGGCGAGGCTCGTCGATCCCCAGCGCATTGACACCGGGCGTCAGGAGCAGCGCGCCCTCCGTGTGCGTTTTCGGCGTATAGAGTCTTGCGCGAAGGGGGCCGAACCGCGAGGGCACCGTGTCCTTACGCTCGGCGACGGCGTCGGTCTGCAGTCCGGCCAGCGTGGGGTGCTGTCGCTCCAGGCCGGCGGTGCGCACGATGAGCGAGGTCGCGCGCACGTAGGGACGCGCTGCGGCACGCACCGCCAGCAGCGCCAACGCCACGACCACCAGGCCGACCGTCCAGCAAATCGGAGAACGCATGGGGAGAGATGTTACACTGACTGGCTGCTTTTCAGGCTTCGGGAGTCGGGAGCCGGGAATCAGGCCGGAGTCTGGATTCACGGGGCGGCGGGAGCAGTTCACGGCCGCCAGCCGCCAGCCGCGAGTCGCGAGCCGCGAGCCGGGAGAGAAGGCGAGAAGGCGGGAAGACGGAGGGCGGAAGGCGGACATGCCGAAGCGTCTCGTGATTGCTATTGACGGGCCGTCTGGCGTGGGGAAGGGCACGGTGGCGCGGGCCGTGGCGGCCGCACTTGGCTACCGGCACGTGGATACGGGAGCCATGTATCGCGGCGTGGCGTGGCGTGCGCTCCAGGATGGCATCGGATTCGAGGACGAGGACGCCCTCTCGGCTCTCGCCACCCGCATCGCGATCGACGCGTCCGGACGTGTCGTTCGGGTGGACGGCGTGGACATCAGCGGAGCGATCCGCAATCCCGACATCGATCGCGGCGCAGCGCGCGTGGCGCGAATTGCCGGCGTGCGGGCGGCGCTCGTGGCGCAACAGCGCGACCTTGGCGAAGGCGGCGGCGTGGTGATGGAAGGGAGAGACATCGGCACGGTGGTGTTTCCAGATGCCGACGTGAAGGTCTACCTCGACGCGTCAGCCGAGGAGCGGGCGCGGCGTCGCGTGCACGATCAGACCCACAATGGGTCCAGCGACATGGCGAAGGTGACCTCGGAGATGGCCGCCCGCGACGACTCGGACCGGACCCGCGCTGTGGCACCGCTGGTCGTCGCCGCCGACGCCCGCGTGATCGACACGACAGGCCTCAGTATCGACGAGGTTGTGGAGCGGGTCCTCGCGATGGCGAACCGGCCACCTGAATCGTAGGGGCGGCCGGCCGGTCGCCCCTACCGGCGTTTGCGGCGTCCTGTGGTTCGTTCCGTGTAGTCCTCGACGACGGTCTGCCCCGGGGTCGGGTTGTCGCCGCCTGGCGCCTCGTCGCCGACGCTGTACGCTGCCTCCCAGCCAGCATCGACGTCACCGGCCGTCTTACGCTTCGCCATCGGACGGTCCTCTCGTTACCTTGACAGTTCGCCTATAACTATCGTAGAATGTGCTGCTTATCGACACAGATCGATTCGCAAATTCAGCCCGCCGGTGCTGCGAACTGGCAAATCTCGATAGAGGAGGACGCGTAACACATGGCGGACGCCAACAGCGCCAACGGTTCGGACTTGGCAGCCCAGGGGACGACCAACCCCGGGCTCCAGGACACAGGAGGTGAGCCGACACCGGCCGCCGGGACATCAGCGGATCCCGGTGACCAGCTCGACACCGACTCGGCAGAATATGCCAAGCTTCTTGACTTTTACGATAGCAGCTTCCGCAACATCTCGGAAGGTGAGGTCGTCAAGGGCACGGTTCTCAAGGTCACCGATTCCGAGGTGATCGTCGACGTCGGGTACAAGTCGGAAGGCATCATCGGGGTCCAGGAGTTCCTGGACGAGAACGGGCAGGTCACCGTTCAGCCCGGCGACATCGTGGACGTACTGCTGGAACGCACCGAGGACCGCGACGGCTACGTCGTTCTTTCCCGCGAAAAAGCGGAAAAGATGAAGATCTGGGACGACGTGGAGAAGGCCTTTGCCGAGAAGAAGGTCGTCATCGGCCGCGTGATCGAGCGGATCAAGGGCGGTCTGGCCGTCGATATCGGCGTGCGGGCGTTCCTGCCCGGTTCGCAGGTTGACGTACGCCCGGTGCGGAACCTCGATGCGCTGCGCAACCAGGAACTGCGGATGCGCGTCATCAAGGTGAACAAGAAGCGGGGGAACATCGTCCTCTCGCGGAAGGTCCTCCTCGAAGAAGAGAACGCGGAGAAGAAGAAGCACACGCTCGAGACGCTGGCCGAGGCCAAGGTGCTGCGCGGTGTGGTCAAGAACATCACCGACTACGGCGCCTTCATCGACCTGGGCGGCATCGACGGCCTGCTGCACATCACCGACATGTCGTGGGGCCGCGTGGGGCACCCGTCGGAGCTGTTCAAGGTCAACGACGAGATTGACGTCATCGTGCTCAAGTACGACCCGGCCACCGAGCGGGTGTCGCTCGGGTACAAGCAGCTGAGCGCCGACCCGTGGTCGGCGGTCGCCGAGCGGTACCCGGTGGGCGCGCGCGTGTCGGGCAAGGTCGTCAGCCTCACCGACTACGGCGCCTTCGTCGAGCTGGAGGCGGGCGTCGAGGGGCTGATTCACGTGTCCGAGATGTCGTGGAGCAAGCGGGTCAAGCACCCGTCGAAGGTCCTCAACGTCGGCGACACGGTCGAGGCGATGGTGCTCGGGCTCGACCCGCAGGCGCGTCGCATCTCGCTCGGCCTCAAGCAGATCGGCTCGAACCCGTGGCAGGAACTGGCCGAACGATACCCGGTGGGCTCACGCATCGTCGGAAAGGTGCGCAACCTGACCGAGTTCGGGGCGTTCGTCGAGGTCGAGGAGGACATCGACGGCCTCATTCACATCTCGGACATGTCGTGGAGCAAGCGCGTGAAGCACCCGTCCGAGGTGCTGAAGAAGGGCGACAAGGTCGAAGCGGTCGTTCTCAACATCGACGCCGAGAACCAGCGGCTGTCGCTCGGTCTCAAGCAGCTCGCCACGGACATCTGGGACGAGTTCTTCTCGCGTCACCAGGTGGGCGACACGGTGGAAGGCAAGGTGGTCCGCCTGACCAACTTCGGCGCGTTCGTCGAACTGGCCGAGGGGATCGAGGGGCTGATCCACATATCCGAGTTCGATGAGCAGCAGGCGGGCGTGGAGAAGATCGACCTCCAGGTCGAGCAAACCTACCCGATGAAGGTCATCAAGCTCAGCCCGGGCGAGCGGAAGATCGGTCTCAGTATTCGCGCGCTGCGCCTCGACCAGGACCGGTCGGACTGGCAGCACTACCAGGATGGCGGCAGCGTCGGCGCGACGATTGCCGAGCATCTGAAGAACCTGGAGTAGGGGCGGGTTTGAAACCCGCCCCTCCCCGTTTCCGTTTGCACGTTTTCGTGGCTGGTGGCCCAGTGTGACACGCGTGACACACTGGCCATCGGCCGCCGGTAGCGGCCAGCGGCCGGCTGGCAGCGGCTAGCTCGATAGCTGGTAGTTGGCAGTTGACCCCTTCGGTCTTTCGTTCTCTGTTTGTTTTCGGACGTTTTCCGTGTCCGGTGTCTGATCCCGTCCCGACCCGTGGCTGAGCCAGGAGGAGTGAGGCTGTGATACCAGGGGGCAGCATGACGAAGGCGGAACTCGTGGAGGAAGTGTCACGGGTTTCGGACCTCACGAAAAAGCACTCGGAGGTTATCGTCGACACGGTCTTCAAGAGCATCATCGACGCGCTCCAGCGCGGCGAGAAGATCGAGCTTCGAGGCTTTGGCAGCTTCCGGTTGCGCCGGCGGGAACCGCGCAAGGGGCGGAATCCCAAGACGGGCGACAAGGTGGACGTGCCGCCGAAGAAAGTGCCCTATTTCAAGCCCGGCAAGGAACTAAAGGAACTGATCAACCGCGGCGAGGTGGCAGAGGGCGTCAACGTGGCGTCCGAGGCAGACCAGGCGGCGGCGAGCACCCTCTAGGACATCCCGTCCTCCCTTTTCACGAAAGGCGCCCGTGGATCGCCTGTGGTCCCCCTGGAGACTCGCCTATGTCAGCGGAAACGGCGAGCCGGAAGGGTGTGTCTTCTGTGACGCCCAGGTGCACGAGCAGGCCGAACCGCTCCTGCTGTTCCGTGGCACGACCTGCTTTGTCATCCTGAACCTGTATCCCTACAACAACGGACACCTGATGGTGGTGCCGAACCGCCACGTGGCCACGCTCGCCCTCGCCACGCCCGAGGAACTCGCAGAGATGATGCGCCTCACGCGCGCCGCGGAGATCGTCCTCACTGAGGCGTACCGGCCGCAGGGGCTGAACGTCGGCATGAACCTGGGAAGGCCGGCGGGCGCGGGCATCGCAGACCACATGCACATCCACGTGGTGCCGCGGTGGACGGGCGACACGAACTTCATGTCGGTCGTCGGCAACGTGCGCGTGCTGCCCGAGGAACTGGAACAGACGGGCAAGCGCCTGCGGCCAATCTTCGAACGACTGGCTTCGGAGAA
>Ga0209745_1001340_pt1 | contig 14779 bp, 15 predicted proteins | sample BarGraNGADG00312_FD_184495 | JGI IMG/M metagenome (GOLD analysis project Ga0209745, IMG submission 184495) | Arctic peat soil microbial communities from Barrow, Alaska - Barrow Graham LP Ref core NGADG0004-312 (SPAdes) (version 2) | ecosystem: Environmental > Terrestrial > Soil > Wetlands > Peat... | reverse complement strand
GCGTGTCGAGCAGCGTCGTGGTGGCGTGCGCACCGCCGACGGGTCGGTCATCGAGCCCGATCTCCGCGAGCGTCCGGATCGCGATCTCCTTCGAGCGTGCGCCCATGATCCCGCGCAGCGACGGGTAGCGGGGCTCCCCCAGGAGCTGCGTCCCGGCCACGACCGCGGGCAGGGCCGCTTCCAGCACATCGTGGCCGACGGCGCTGATGCGCTCCACGCGCACGCCGCCTTCGAACGGCTCGATCTTCCGCGCGTGGGAGAGGTAGGGGTGGTGCAGCAGGGTTGCGATCGCGGACCCGACCACCCCGCCGCCGCCGTCGGACGTGTCGGCCCCGGCAAGCACGAGGTCGTACTCGAGCGTGCGCAGCGCGGCGGCGAGCACCTGGGCGGTGGACCATGCGCAGGCGCCAGCGAGGGCGGGATCGGTCACCAGGACCGCGCGCACGGCGCCCATCGCGAGCGCCTTGCGGATCGGATCGGTCATGCCGGCCGGCGCCATCGAGAGGAGGGTCACCTCGCCCCCGTGCGCCTCCACGAGCTGGAGCGCGGCCTCGAGGACATACTCGTCGTTGCCGTTGATCACCGCGCTCACGGAGCGATCCAGCCGCCCATCGGCGCCGAGGCGTTCCTCGCCGGGGTCGGGCACCGGCTTCATGAGCACCACGATCCGCACGATCTGGATCTCTCCCTGCCTGAAGCGAACGGGTGGGGACTAGGCGTTGCGGGCGAGCAGCGCCCGGGCGATGACGAGCCGCTGGATCTGCTGCGTCCCTTCGTAGAGCTGGGTGATCTTCGCGTCGCGCATCATCCGCTCCACTGGGAAGTCATCGAGGTAACCGTAACCGCCGAAGACCTGGACCGCATCGGTGGTGACGGCCATCGCCGCGTCCCCCGCGACGAGTTTACACAGCGCCGACCACCGCCCCGCGTCGGGCGCGCCTCGCTCGATCTCCTCGCAGGCGGTGTATAGGAGCTGCCGCGCCGCCTCGGTCCGGGCGTCCATATCTGCCAGCAGCCCCTGGACCAGCTGGAACTCGCCGATCGACTTGCCGAACTGGCGCCGCTGGCCGGCGTACGCGGCGGCCGCGTCGAGCGCTCCCTGCGCGATTCCCACCGCCTGTGCCGCGATCCCGGGCCGGGACCGGTCCAGCGTGCGCATCGCGAGCCCGAAGCCGTCGCCCTCGGCCCCGATCCGGTTTGCGACTGGCACCCGCACGTCGTCAAAGGCAAGCTCAGCGGTCGGCGAGCCGCGGATGCCCATCTTGTGCTCGAGCCGGCTCACGGAGAAGCCCGGGCTGGCCGTCTCGACGACGAACGCGGAGAGCCGGCGGCGGCGATCTGCTTCCGGGTCCGTCACGGCAAAGACCGTCACCAGGCTCGCGACGCTCCCGTGGCTGATGAAGCGCTTCGTGCCGGAGATCAGGTACGTGTCCCCGTCGCGAACCGCGCGGGTGCGCACGGCCGCCGCGTCCGAGCCGGCATCGGCTTCGGTCAGGGCGAAGGCGATTAGGTCGCTCCCGGCAGCGAGCCCCGGTACGAACCGGGCAAGCTGCTCCTCGGTCCCGGCGAGGAGCAGCGGCAGCGCGCCGAGCTCCTGGACGGCGAGGATCAGGCCGGTCGTGGCGCAGGCCGACGAGAGCGCCTCGATCGCCAGGCAGACCGTCAGCAGGTCCGCCCCCAGCCCGCCGAAACGCTCCGGGAAGGGAAGCCCCAGGATCCCCTGCTCCGCGAGCAGCAGCCGCAGGTCCTCCGGGAAGGTGGCCGTCCGGTCGATCTCCGCGGCGCGCGGCGCGACCCGGTCACGAGCGAGCGTCCGCACCGCGTCACGGATGGCGCGCTGGTCGTCGGTGAGCCGGCCGAGGGCTGGGGCTGCCGTCACGGGCCGATCCTAGCACCGGCCGCCGTGCCGGCGATGCGCGCGTGGCACCTGCCGGATCCCCAGGCGTGAGCCGTCAGCCGCCGGCCTCGTTCCCCCACCCGGCGTGCTCGTGCGGGCCGCGCAGCGTCTCGAGCGCGTGATCCAGGACCGGCTCGAGCACGGCAAGCGACTCGAGCGCGGCGCGCGGGCTGCCCGGCAGGTTGACGATCAGCGTCTTCCCGCGAACGCCGACCACCGCCCTCGACAGGATCGCCATCGGCGTCTTCGCGCGCCCGTCCGCGCGCATCGCCTCCGCGAAGCCGGGCACCTGGTAGTCGATCACCGCGAGGGTCGCCTGGGGTGTCACGTCGCGCGGCGTGAGGCCGGTCCCCCCGGTCGTGACGACCAGCGGGTGCCGCGAAGCCGCGGCCACGAGCATGGACTCGATGCGCCGGCGCTCGTCGGGAACCATCTCGCGCTCGACCGCGAAGCCGAGCAGGGCCAGGCGCGCGGCGAGCCCGTCGCCGGACGTGTCCGCCCGATCGCCCGTCGAGCCGCGATCGCTGACGGTGAGAATGAAGGCGGTCCGGGCCCCGGCTCCCATCGATCAGGGCCCCGGCCGGCGCCCCGGCCGACGGATCCCGCCCGCCCGTGCCGGGCCGCGGACGCCCCTCGGCCGGGCCACGGGCGACGCGGTCGGAACGAACCCGCTCATGGGCACGCCAGCCGGTGGGGCGGCCGATGCAGGCGGGAGATCGGATCCCTCGCGCCGCCACTCGCCCGACTTGCCGCCGACCTTGCTCACGAGGCGGACATGCCGGATCTCCACGCCCTTCTCGACGCCCTTCACCATGTCGTAGACCGTGAGGGCCGCAACGCTCGCGGCGACGAGCGCCTCCATCTCGACCCCGGTCGGCCCCACCGTGGCCGCCTCGGCCCGGATCCGCAGGGCGGACGCGGCGCGATCCGGGGTGATGGAGACCACCAGGTCGGTCAGCGCCAGGGGGTGGCAGAGCGGGATCAGGTCGGATGTCCGCTTGCCGCCCATGACGCCTGCGATCTCCGCGACCGTCAGGACATCGCCTTTCGGGCCCCGCCCGTCGATGACCAGGCTCAGCGTCTCCTGGCTGCAGACGACCTCCGCCTCGGCCACGGCCCGGCGGGCGGTGATCGGCTTGGCCGAGATGTCCACCATCCGCGGCCGGCCGCCGCGGTCCACGTGGGTCAGCCGGCGGCGACCCGCCCGGGGCTGCGATCGCTCGTCCATGCCACCTCCGTGCCGGGAGTCCGCCCGGTCGGGTGCCGGGCGGCCCGCTCCTGTGCGGACCGTCAGGCCCGGTCGAGCCACCAGAGATCGACCCCGGCGCCCGCCGGCAGGCCCGCGACCGATTCTGGCACGACCGCGAGCGCGTCGGCGGCCGCGAGCGCGGACAGCTGGTGGCTCTCCTGCCCGCCGGCCAGGGAGACCCGGACGCGGCCCATCGCGTCGCGGATCGGCGTCCCGGTGACGGGATCCCGGAGCGCCGCAACCCGCAGGAAGGTCCGTCGACCGATGGACTTCGTGACTGGTTCCTCGAGGACGGCGGCGTCGACCGGCCGCAACAGCGCATCGTCGGCGCGACCGGCGAGGCGGCGCAGGGCCGGCCGGACGAACACCTCGAAGGTCACGAAGACCGAGACCGGGTTCCCGGGCAGCCCGAACAGGAGGACGGGCGCGCCCGCCGGGACGCCGGGGCGCGGGGCCGTGCCGAAGGCGAACGGCTTGCCCGGCTGGAGCGCCGCGCGCCACAAATCCACCGTTCCGACCCGGGCGAAGGCGCCGCGCACCACGTCGTACGGTCCCACCGAGACGCCGCCGCTGACGATCACGAGGTCCGCCTCCTCGAGCGCCATGCGAAGGAGATCGAGCGTGGGCTCCAGGCGGTCCGGGGCGATGCCAACGTGGCGCGCATCCGCGCCGGCAGCCGCGCAGAGCGCCACGAGTGCCGGCCCGTTGGAATCCGGGATCCCGGCATTCCCCAGGTCGCTGCCGGCCCGTCGAAGCTCGTCCCCCGTTGAGAGCACCGCCACCCGCGGCCGGCGATGGACCATCACGTTCGCCACGCCGCCGGCGGCGATGATCGCCAGCTCCGCGGGGCCGATGGCGCGGCCAGCCGGGAGGATTCGGCGCCCCGCCTGCAGGTCGCTCGCGCGCAGTCGGACGTTCCGGACCGGCCGGGTCGCCTCGTGGACCTCGATCCGCGCGGGCAGAGGCCCGGCGGCCTCGCGGCCGCGCAGCCCGGCCGACCCGTCGGCGGCGATCGGCGTCGTCTGCTCCACGGCAACGACCGCGTCCGCACCGGGCGGCATCGGTGCGCCGGTCGCGATCCGCATGGCGGTTCCCGCGAGCACGGCCGTCTCGGCTGCGCTGCCCGCGGCGACCTCGCCGGTCACGCGCAGCATCGCCGGCGAGGTCTCGGTCGCGCCTGCGACATCGGCCGCGCGGATCGCGTACCCGTCCATGGCCGAGTTGTCCCACGGCGGCAGGTCGGTGGCGGCCGAAACGTCCTCGGACAGCACGCGGCCGAGGGCGTCGGCGAGCGCCACCGTCTCGGGAGCCAGGGCGGCCGGGATGGCGGCCAGCACCTGGGCCCGCGCAACCTCGATCGGGAGCAGCTCGTTCATCGCGGGAGCCGCGCCTGCCGCGATCGCTCGTGGACCAGCCGGCCGATCCCGTACCGCGTGAGGATCCCGACGAGCTGTCCGCCGTCAACAACGGGCAGGCCCTCGACGTTGGACGCCTGGAGCCGCTCCAGGGCGGAGCCCAGCCCGTCGCCGGTGGCCACCGCGGGGAGCAGGTCGGCGGGCGTCATGGCGGCCGCCGCCTGCGTCCGCGCCCACGCGGATCGTCCCGCGCGCCGGAGCTCGCGCCGCCCGACGAGCCCGACCAGGCGCTCGCCGGACATGACCCGGACCACGGCGACGGGCTCCGGGCCGGAGAGCACGGCCGCGAACGTGTCCAGCGTCACCTGCGGCGGGACCATCGGGAGATCGCGCTCCATCGCGTCACCGACCGTCGCGTCCGCGATGAGTCCCTCGAGGGCCTCCTGGCGAGCCTGGGCGCCGCTGGAACCCCGGACGAACCAGCCCAGCATTCCCAGGAAGAACCCATCGACGAGGTCGCCGGTGAACACCAGCAGCACGCCGCCGCCCATCATGCCGAGGCCGATCAGGCGGCCGGCGGCGCCGGCGATCCGCGTGCCGCGCCCCTCCTCCCCGGTCAGCTGCCAGGCCAGCGCGCGCAGGAGACGGCTGCCGTCGAGCGGGAAGACCGGTGCCAGGTTCACCAGCCCGACGAAGCAGCTCAGCAGCCCGACCGCCACCAGGGCCTCCCCGAGCGCCTGGGCCGCGACGCTCGAGGCGGTCGGAGTCCCGACGACGCCCGCGACGCTGAGCGCGGCCACCCCGATCACGATGCTCGCCAGCGGCCCGGCGACGGCAATCGCTGCCTCCCAGGCGGCCGAGCGCGCGCCGCGTTCCGCCGCGGCGACCCCGCCGAAAAGGAGGAGCGTCACCGACGCCGGCGCCACATCCGCTCGGCGCCCGACCGCGAGGTGCGCCAGCTCATGGAGCAGAACCGCGCAGAAGAAGCCGGCCCCCGCGGCCACGGCCACGGCCCAGGCCAGACCGTTCGGCCACCCCGGATAGCGCCCCGGCAGGTCCACGGCCCCGAGTGACGCGACGAGGAACGCCGCGATCAGGGTCCACGAGAGGTGGACCCTGATCTCCGTGCCCAGGAGCCGCGCCACCGGGACCCCGCGCATCAGCACGTCAGGTCTCCCCGAGGGCGCGGTGTCGCGCGAACGTCCAGGTGGCGAGGGTGAGCAGGAGGCCGACGATCGCGATCGCGACGCTCGTCTCCGTCCAGAACGCGTCCGGGAAGAGCTGGACCAGGCGGTCGGTGGCGGGGTCGAAGCTCCACGTCCCGGGGGCGAAGAAGAGGTCGTGGAACAGGGTGAACGCCTGCTCGAAGGCGAGCGCGAACGCGATGCCGACGACCACCGCGCCGATGGCGAGGACGGCCGACCCACGGGCGATCGCTCGCCAGTACCGAGCCGCGCCGCGGGATCGGATCCCGCCGACCACCAGGACCACCGCGGCCAGGAGCACCAGCCCGAAGAAGAAGACGACCACTCCGCGCACGTTGGCCATGTGGGCGCGCTCTCGTTCGTTGAAGACCGGTGTGCCGTCTACGGACTGGGCGAACGTGCCCGGGCCGAGGTAGACCTCGGCGAGGACCGAGTCCGTGACCGTCCGGACCGTCTCGGGCGTGTAGCCCGTCCACAGGTCGGCGCGTGTGCGACCCTGCTCGAACGAGACCCAGACGGGGTTGAAGAAGAGCCCGATCGCGATTCCCACGAGCGTGAGAATCGTGGCAGACCCGAAGACGAGTCCGGCCGGCGACCGCCGGGCGCGTTCCCGAGGCGACGCCGCCGCGACGATCGTCATTCGTCCTGCAGCGTGCGGGCCTGTTCCCACCACGTCTCGACGACGAGATCGGTGGGCGGCACGACCCCGAGCCGCCCGGCGGCCCGGGCGATCGCCGCGCGGAACGTGTCGAGGTCCACCTTCAGCACCGCGCCCAGCCCCTCGAATCCCGCGTACGCGAACAGGTCGTGCTCCGGCGATCCGAACCCGGCGAGATTGAGGAGCAGCGCCTCGTCGCGCCAGCGGAGCACGTCGTTCGTCGACGCGTCCACCTGGTCGGCCAGGGTCTGCCGTCGCGTCGGGGTCTCGGACACCTCCAACAGAAGTCCGGTCGTGAAGACGCCCTGGCGCGCAAGGCGCTCGCGGTGGATCGGCTCGATCCGGGTGAGCTCGGCGATCGGCGGCACGGACGCGGGTCCTCTGGCAGGGTGATGCGTGGAGAGGCCATTGTACGGTCCGACGCCTCTCACGCCCCACGGAGCGCACGCGGGTCCGGTGCGGCCGGTCGGGTCCCCGTCGACCTCCCATCGAACTGCCGCCAGCTGGAGGCGATCGTCGCGGCGATGGCTGGATTCAGACGCCCTTCAGCGTTTGACGCGAGACTGCGCCTGGCCGACGCGCGTCCCGCACATCAGCCGGTCATCCGGCGATCTCGCGGCCCATTCGCGGACCTCCATCCGCAGGCCTCCGCGACGCGGCGACACCGACAGGGAGGCGAATGGTGGATGAGCCCGTCCAGGCGCGCCTGAGCCGGCGACGGTTCCTCGCATCGCTTGGTCTTGCCGCGGCCGGCGGCGCCGCGGCCGTGCTCGCCGCGACGGAGCTCGAGGGTGCCAACGGGCAGGCCCGCCCCACCGCGCCTGGCGCATCCCTCGGGGTACTGGACGGGACCCCCGCTCCGACGTCCCCACGGCCATCCGCAGACTACTCGGCGTTCCGGCACCACTACCGATCTCGTCCCGACCTGACGCCGCCGCAGGTCCTCGTGCAGGTTCCTGCGGGCGCCGTGGCGCCCGGGCTCCTGTTCTGCACGCCGTCGAACGGCAGCGGAAGCGACGGGCCCGCCATCTTCACCAACGAGGGCGAGCTGGTCTGGCTCCGGCCCGACAGCGGGACGCAGGTCACCAACTTCCACGTGGTGGATCTTGGCGGGCAGCCCACCCTCGCGTGGTGGGAAGGGTCCGTCAACGGCGGGATCGGGACGGGCGACGTCGTCCTCTCCGACCACACCTACGGCGAGATCGCTCGTGTTCGGGCCGGCAACGGCCGGCGCGCTGACCTCCACGAATTCCAGCTGACCCCGCAGGGCACGGCGCTCCTGCTGGCCGACGCCGGCGTTCCCGCGGCGTCGGCGCCCGGCGGCGCCGCGCTGACCGGCCAGGTGATGGACTGCGCGGTCCAGGAGATCGATCTGCAGACCGGCGCCGTCCTGTTCGAATGGCACACGGTTGACCACATCGCGATCGACGAGTCATTCGTCCCGTTCACGGCCGACGCGGCCGCGATCTACGACTACGTCCACGCCAACTCGATCGACGTCGACCGGGACGGCACCCTGCTCATCTCGGCGCGCAACACGTCGGCCGTCTACAAGGTCGACCGGACGACCGGGGCGATCGTCTGGCGACTCGGCGGGAAGCGCAGCGACTTCGCCATGGGCGCGGGCGCCGGCTTCTCGTGGCAGCACGACGCACGCCGCCAGGCCGACGGCACGCTGACGATCTTCGATGACAGCACGAGCCCCGCCCACTCCCGGGCGATCGTCCTGCAGCTGGACGAAGAGGCCGAGACGGCGAGCCTGGTGCGTGCCTTCGATCATCCGACGCCCCTGTTCGCGAAGAGCCAGGGCAACCTCCAGGTCCTCCCGCGCGGCAACTTCCTCGTTGGGTGGGGCGACGCGGGCTACGTGAGCGAGTTCTCGGGGATCGGCGAGCTGGTCTTCGATGCCACCTACCCGGCCGCGGTCCAGTCGTACCGGAACTTCCGCTCGCCATGGACGGGCCGCCCGGGCGACCTTCCGGCGGTGGCCGCGGTCGCGGGTCCCGGGGGCACCGTCACGGCTTTCGCGAGCTGGAACGGCGCCACGGAGGTCGCCAGCTGGGACGTGCTCGCCGGATCGAGCGCGGCCGCTCTGACGCGCGCCGGCTCCGCGCCTCGAACCGGTTTCGAGACGTCCATCCCGGTCCAGGGAGCCGCCGCCTTCGTCCGGGCCGTGGCGCGGGACGCCCGGGGGGCGACCCTCGGGTCCTCGCCCGTCGTCGCCGTGTCCACCTAGGATCCGGGCGGCAGCCTGAGCGGTCTTCCGCCTCGAGGCCTCGTCCCGGCGGACGGCCCGGTTTCAGCGCCTCTTCATCTTCGTGCGCGATACTGCGGTCCGCGACGACCGTCCGATCGGCGACGGCGCACCACTCACCCAGGCGTGCACGCGAGGCAATGGGGGGATCCCGCCTCATGACCGACGAGACTGGCCAGGCGGGAGCATCGGGCATCCCACCGGCGCGAGGAGTGCTCCGCGGGAGGCTCGGCAGAATCGCCCGGAAGGTCCGGATGGCCGGCCTGTTCGCGTCGGGTGTGGCCGCGGCGTTTCTCGCGACCGCGCTGTACGGGGTGCTGGTCCCCGGGCCCCACCAGCTGACCCAGGGCGACGTGACCGACTCGGTCGCCAGGGCGCTCGCCTCGCAGACGCCCGCGCCGGCGACCTCCCAGCTCGTCTACGACGCCATCCGGCCGTCGCTCGTCCTGATCGAGACCGAATCACCGACCGGGAAGGGCACCGAGAGCGGTGGCCTGGGGACTGGCGTCGTCGTCGACCAGGCGGGCGACATCCTCACCTGCCTCCACGTGGTCGCGGGCGCCAATGCCATCCAGCTCACGTTCGCCGACGGCACGAAGTCGACCGCGCAGATCACGGTCCGCCAGCCGCAGAACGACATCGCCGTCCTGCGGGCGACGACCCCGCCGGCCGCCATCGTCCCGGCGACGCTCGGCAACCCCAACGCCGTGCGCATCGGCAGCGACGCGTTCGTCGTCGGCAACCCGTTCGGCCTCTATGGCTCGATCAGCTCGGGGGTCGTGTCAGGGCTCGGACGATCATTCCAGGTGCCGAACAGCGCCCAGGTGCTGCTCAACCTCATCCAGGTCGACGCAGCCGTCAACCCGGGCAATTCCGGCGGCCCGCTGCTCAACCGGGATGGCCAGGTCGTCGGCATCGTGACCGCCCTTGTCAACCCGACGAAGGAGGGCGTCTTCATCGGGATCGGCCTGGCCGTGCCGATCGACGTCGCTGGTGGCGCGGCGGGACTCCCGCCCGACTAGGAATCCATCGCCAGGGCGGGGCCGGTCCGGTCGCCGCCGACCCGGCACGAACGAAGGGGAATGCCAGTGGACGACGGGGCGAGCGAGGCGCGGATCGCACCGCTCGAGCGCGTGCTCTACGAGGTCAAGAAGGTCATCGTCGGCCAGGACCACCTGCTCGAGCGGCTGGTCGTGGCCCTGCTCGCACGGGGCCACCTCCTCGTGGAAGGGGTCCCCGGCCTGGCCAAGACGATGGCCATCAAGACGCTCGCGGCGTCGATCGGCGGCGACTTCAAGCGCATCCAGTTCACGCCTGATCTCGTGCCGTCGGATCTGGTCGGGACCCGCATCTACAACCAGAAGACCGGCGAGTTCAGCACGTCGCTCGGGCCCGTCTTCACCAACCTCCTGCTCGCCGACGAGATCAATCGCGCGCCTGCCAAGGTCCAGAGCGCGCTGCTGGAGGTCATGCAGGAGCGGCAGGTCACCATCGGACGCGAGACGTTCGGCGTGCCGGACCCCTTCCTCGTGCTCGCCACCCAGAACCCGATCGAGACGGAGGGCACGTACGCCCTGCCCGAGGCGCAGGTCGACCGCTTCATGCTCAAGGTCCTCGTGGGCTACCCGAGCACGACCGAGGAGTTCGTCATCGTCGAGCGGATGACCGGTCGCCTGGACCCGGTCCAGCGCGTGCTGACGACCGACAACCTGCTCGCGCTGCAGCTTGAGGCGGACGCCGTCTATGTCGACCCGGCTCTGATCGACTACGCGGTCCGCCTGGCCACGGCGACCCGGAACCCGAAGGCGTACGGGATGCCCGAGCTGGCCCGCTACATCACCTACGGGGCGAGCCCGCGAGCGTCGATCAACCTGATCCTGACCGCGCGTGCCCTCGCGTATGTCCGCGGGCGCGACTACGTGCTGCCGCAGGACGTGTATGACATGGTCCACGACGTGATGCGACACCGCATCGTGCTCTCGTTCGAATCCCTGTCGGACGACGTGACGAGCGACAACGTGCTCGCCACCGTGCTCAAGCGCGTGCCAGCCCCTGTCGTACCGCTGCGGGAGGCGTCCAACGTCCGCATCGGCGCCTGAGCGCATCCTCCAGCGCCTCGACTGGCACGTCGTGCGGCGGCTCGACGGCCTGCTCCAGGGCGACTACCGCAGCCTGTTCTACGGGAGCGGCGTCGACCTGGCGGGACTCCGCGAGTACCAGCCGGGGGACGACGTCCGATCCATGGACTGGAACGTCACCGCCCGCCTCGACACCCCGTACGTCCGCCAGTACACCGAGGACCGCGACCTCACGGCCTGGTTCCTCCTCGACCTCAGCCCGTCGGTCGACTTCGGAACGGTCGAGACCGAGCGCCTGAAGCGGACCGTGCTCATCGACTTCGTGACGACCCTTGCCCGCCTCCTGACGCGTCGCGGCAACCGGGTCGGCGCCGTCTTCTACGGCAGCCGCGTGGAGCGAACCATCCCCGCCGGGGGCGGACGAGTCCAGGTGCTTCGACTCATCGAGGACCTGCTGCGCCAGCCCCAGCTGACCAGCGCCCCGTTCACCGACCTGAGCCCGCTCCTCGATGCCGCCCGGCAGGCGCTCAAGCGGCGATCCCTCGTCTTCGTCATCTCCGACTTCATCAGCGAGCCGGGCTGGGAGCGGCCGCTCCACCTGCTCACCCGGCGCCACGAGGTGCTCGCCGTCCGTCTGATCGACCCGCGCGAGGTGACCCTGCCCGACGTTGGTCCGCTGATCATGGAGGACGCGGAGACCGGCGAGCAGCTCTACGTGGACACCCACGATCGCAGGTTCCGGGAGCGCTTCGAGGCGGCCGCGGCCCGGCGCGAGACCGCGGTGAATGGCGCGTTCGCCCGGGCCGGCGTGGAGGCAGTCTCCCTGTCGACGGACGAGGACCTCGTCCGCGCCATCGTCCGGATCGCGACGCTCCGGCATCGACGGCGCCGGCGATAGCCGATGACCTTCATCTGGCCCGCCGTGCTGCTCCTCCTCGCCGTGATCCCGGTGGGAGCGCTACTGGCCACCGCGCTGGACCGGCGGCGACGCCGTCGAGCCGCGGCGCCCGGCGGGCTCGGCCTCGCCGGCACGATCGGCCGACGGTCCCGACGGCTGCGGCGGATCCCAGCGGCGCTCTTCCTGACCGGGTTCGCGGTCATGGGCGTGGCCCTGGCCCGTCCGCAGGGCACGGTCTCCCTGCCTCGCGAGGAAGGGACGGTCATCCTCGCCTTCGACGTCTCCGGCAGCATGGCGGCGGACGACCTGAAGCCGACACGGATCGCCGCGGCCAAGGCCGCTGCCACGGACTTCGTGGAGCAGCAGCCCGCGAGCGTGGTGGTCGGCGTGGTGGCGTTCAGCGACAGCGGGCTCTCCGTTCAGGCGCCAACGAGCGACCAGGCGAGCGTGCTGGCCGCCATCAACCGGCTCGCGCCGGAACGGGGCACGTCGCTCGGCCAGGGCATCCGCGCCTCGCTGCAGACCATCTCCCTTGCCGAGTCGCCGCCGGCCCAGAACTACTACAGCAACCGCTCGCCCGCGCCGACTCCGACGCCGACTCCCACGCCGACCCCGGTACCGGCGGGCACCCACACGTCGGCGGTCATCGTCCTGCTCACCGACGGCGAGAACAACGAGTCGCCCGACCCGGCGACCGCGGCGCAGGCCGCGGCCGACCAGGGCATCCGCATCTTCACGGTCGGCCTCGGAAGCCCCGCGGGCACGACCGTGAACCTCAACGGGTTCCAGGTCCACACCCAGCTCAACGAACCGCTGCTCCAGCAGATCGCGGACACGACGCATGGCACGTACTTCCGGGCGGAGGACGCCCAGCAGCTCCACTCGATCTACGCCAACCTCGACACACGGCTGATCGTCGAGCCGCAGAAGATCGAGATCACCGCGCTGTTCGCGGGGGCGAGCATCCTCCTCCTGGCGGCCGGCGGCATGGCATCGATCCTGTGGCTGGGGCGCCTGCCATGATCCCGACTGGGCGCGCGGCGAAGCGGCCCGTCGCCGGCGGCGCCCCGTCGGTCGCCGGCCAGACCGCATCGGTCGCCGGCATGGCCGCGTCGCTCGCCGCCCGGAGGCCGTAGGTGGACTTCCTGTGGCCGGGTCTGCTGCTGGCGCTCGCGGTCCTGCCCGTCCTCGTCGGGATCTACGCGTGGAGCCTCCGGCGTCGTCGACCGTCAGGGGTCCGCTACTCCAGCCTCTCCCTCGTGCGCGAAGCATTGCCGGGATCATCCCGCCTGCGACGCCATCTGCCGTTTGCCCTGTTCGTCCTCGCGGTGGGCGCGCTCGCGCTCGCCGCCGCCCGCCCCGTGCTGATCGTGAGTGTGCCCACGAACCAGACCAGCATCATCCTCGCGATCGACGTGTCCGGAAGCATGTGCTCGGCCGATATCCCACCGAGCCGGCTCCAGGCCGCCGAGGCGGCCGCTGCGGCCTTCATCCAGCACCAAGGATCCACGACCCAGATCGGGATCGTCGCGTTCAGCGGATTCGCCGAGCTCGTCCAGGCACCAACGACCGACGTCGAGACGCTCCTTGACGCGCTGCGAAGCCTCGCGACCGGCCGTCGAACGGCGATCGGCAGCGGCCTCCTGACCTCGATCGACGCGATCGCCGAGATCGACGCCGCGGTGGCCCCGAGCCAGACGGACTCGCGGCCGGGCGTTCCACCCACGCCGGTTCCGAAGGGAGCGTATGCCCCGGACATCGTGGTCCTGCTCACCGACGGCGTGAGCAATACCGGTCCGCGACCTCTCGACGCCGCGCAGCAGGCCGCCGATCGCGGCGTGCGTGTCTTCACGATCGGCTTCGGGACAGCCGGCGGCGGCGCTCTCGACCCGACGTGTGCCCCGCAATTCGTGGGTCGCGAGCCGCCGGGCGGGTTCGGCGGTGGGTTCGGCGGCGGCTTCGGGGGCGGGGGCGGCGGATTCCGGCGCGGCATCGATGACACGACACTCAAGCAGGTCGCCGATCTCACGGGTGGGACCTACCATCCGGCCGAGAGTGCCGCCGAGCTCGAGAGCGTCTTCGCCAGCCTGCCGACGTCCCTGATCACCAGGCATGAGGTGACCGAGATCGGGTTCGGGTTCGTCGCCCTTGGCGCACTCCTCGCGGCTGCGTCGATCCTCCTGGGACGGCTCTGGCGACCGCTTCCCTGAGAGCCGCCGCGGTGCGCCCCTCCCCGGGTCGACGGCAGCCCTTCGCTTACGTCCCGGACGGTGCGGGCGACGCCGTCGACGAGGGCGCCGCGATCGCGGCGACGGCGCTGACTGCGAGGGCCTGGTCGTTCGTCACGACGACGAACGTGCTGTCCCCATGGACGAACACGTAGTTGCTCGGGCCGGCATCGCCGTAGGAGACCTGGGTCGATGGCGTGCCGGACAGGGTCACGCTCGACGAGATGACGCCCGGCGTTTTGGTCGACAGCCAGGCCTCCAGCACGACCGTGCGCAGCTTCACCGGATCGACGCCGGGCACGCGGAACCCGAGGACCGTCAGGGCCAGCGCTCCGGAGGGGTCATATGCCTCTGCGATCTCGAGATCGCCCGGCTTCTTCCCGAGGCTCGTCATCGCGGCGCTGAGCGCCCGGCTGCTCGGGTCGCCGCCCAGGCTCGCCGCGTTCGTGGCGCTCTTGATCGTGAGGACCGTGCCGTTGATCGTGCGCGGCATCTGGGCCTCCAGGGCCGGCGCAGCCGGGCTCGGCAGGGCGGTCGGCGCGATGCTCGCGACGGCCTGGGCGCTCGCGGACGGGCTCGACTCCACCTGGGGCGGGGCGGACGGCGCCGGCGATACACGCGCCGCCTCGCCGGGCGTGCCCGGGACGAGCCGCTCGACGGTCAGGGCCAGCGCCGCTCCCAGGACGACGAGGACCAGCCCGACGAGGATCGGGACCGTGCGCCCGCCAGCCTGAGCCCGCGGCTGCTGTGGCGGCGGCTGTCGGCGGCGGTATTTCGAGCGCATGACGACCCTCGTGCTGATCGGTGATCCACGGCATCGGCCCGGCTGGCGCGAGCTCGGCTCGCTCGGGACGTCCCCTGCTCGACGTGCTCATCGGACGTTCGGGACGATCGCAGGACATGCTCCGAGCGTCGCGTCGGCCTCCAGCGTGCACCGCCCCGCGGCACGCGCTTCGG
>Ga0209745_1001338_pt1 | contig 14805 bp, 10 predicted proteins | sample BarGraNGADG00312_FD_184495 | JGI IMG/M metagenome (GOLD analysis project Ga0209745, IMG submission 184495) | Arctic peat soil microbial communities from Barrow, Alaska - Barrow Graham LP Ref core NGADG0004-312 (SPAdes) (version 2) | ecosystem: Environmental > Terrestrial > Soil > Wetlands > Peat... | reverse complement strand
CCGCGGCATGCTCTTCCTGGACCTGATCCAGGAGGGCAACCTCGGTCTGATCCGCGCGGTCGAGAAGTTCGACTACACCAAGGGCTACAAGTTCTCGACTTACGCGACGTGGTGGATCCGGCAGGCCATCACCCGTGCGATGGCCGACCAGGCGCGCACCATCCGTATCCCGGTGCACATGGTCGAGGTCATCAACAAGCTGGCCCGCGTGCAGCGCCAGATGCTTCAGGACCTGGGCCGCGAGCCCACCCCTGAGGAACTGGCCAAGGAGCTCGACATGACCCCCGAGAAGGTGGTCGAGGTCCAGAAGTACGGCCGCGAGCCCATCTCGCTGCACACCCCGCTCGGCGAGGACGGCGACAGCGAGTTCGGGGACCTGATCGAGGACTCCGAGGCAGTCGTCCCGGCCGACGCCGTGAGCTTCACGCTCCTCCAGGAGCAGTTGCACCAGGTGCTCGACACACTCTCCGAGCGCGAGGCCGGCGTGGTCTCCATGCGGTTCGGGCTGACCGACGGACAGCCGAAGACGCTCGACGAGATCGGCAAGGTCTACGGGGTGACGCGGGAGCGGATCCGGCAGATCGAGTCCAAGACCATGTCGAAGCTGCGTCACCCGAGCCGTTCCCAGGTGCTGCGGGACTACCTCGACTGATCCGGTCCGGGCGGGCCTTGCGCCGGGCTTGGCGGCCCAACGCCCGCCGCCGATGCCCTATCAATCCTCCCGTCGTGCACGTATGGTTCGCGTCATGGGGGATTTGACGTGTGCTTGCGGCGGAACAATCGTCGACCACAAGAAGCGCGACCGGCGGTTGACCGGGGTCTATGTGACGTTGCTGCTCCGGTGCGGGAGCTGTGGGCAGATGTACCAGCTGCACCATTTCGAGCAGTTGCGAAAGTGCGGGAAGTGCGGTCGCGAAGACCTCCGTCGCACGATCCCGGTTCCCGCCGAGCGGGACGCTGTCGGCCGGATGTCGGTGCACTACGTATGCCGTGACTGCGGGTTCGAGGCTGATCAGGCGGAGCGCGCCCCGGTCGCGTTCCGGGCGTGAGGCTCGTGCCGCGCAGAAGGGTGTATTGCGGCCAAAGACCGCACCGGGACCATCAGATCGCGTTATCTTGAGGTTGCTCATGGCGCCATGGGTAGTCGGTTGGCCCCAGCGGACCGAGACAGGTCGGGCAATGCTCCGGAGTTTTGGCCCCTGTGAGGCACGACCGCGCGGCGGTGCGTCCCCCTAAGCGACGTACCGCCGTTGTTGCGTCGGTGCGTTGTGGTCCGTCCTCGCCGAACTGGGCGGTTTTAGGCCGAACGGGGCATATTTGCGCACGATGCACCAAAGGCGTCGGTTGCCGGGTTAGGCTCACACCGTCAGCGAGAAGGGCAAACCCGTCGTGAGGCGGGGACGCAAAGCCACGGGACCCCTGAGATCGGGTCAGCCGGGACGCCGAACGACGGGAGACATGATGGCCGAGTACCCCGATAATGGTGCGACCGGTCGGGCGAGCGGTGGCCAGACCCTTCGCGCGGACACGGCGGGGTGCGGGCCTGCGCTGCCCCTCGAGGGTTCGTCACTTGATGCGCTCGTCCAGCGGCAGTCCGGTGCGCCCGGCGCAAGCCATCGCCTCGCGTTCGTGCCAACTCAGGTCCGCTGAGCCGATCGCCCGCCCACTGTCGACCTGAGCACAGCAACAGGCCCCCTGGCGCATCTTCCGCCTGGGGGCCCTTTGCTGTGGTCGTCAGATCAGTGCGCGCTCCCGATCCCGGCGCCGTGCTCCTCGAGGAGCCGCGCGCTCTCGTCCTGCACGTGGGTAGCGAGCCTGGCGAACTTGGGAGCGTGCTCCCGGGCGTGGTGCGCGCAGAACAGGAGCTCGCCGCTCTCCATGAGCACGCGCACGTACGCCTGCGCGCCACAGCGGTCGCAGCGGTCGATTGCGGTCAACGGGAGAGTCATGGTCGCGTTCACAAATACATGTAACCATCCGCGCTCCGATCCGATGTCATTGAAACGGTTGAGTTCGCTACCCGCGAAGCCGAAATCGGGACCTAAGCCCCAAAGTGGTACCGCCCGCGGCATGGCTTCGGCGATCTGTCGGCGCCAGCGATTACGCTCAGCGTTTGTGTCGACCGTTTCCACGCAGTCAAGCTACACAGCCCGGCATCTTTCCGTGCTCGAGGGTCTCGAGGCGGTCCGCAAGCGGCCCGGCATGTTCATCGGCTCCACCGATTCGCGTGGGCTCATGCACTGCATGTGGGAGATCATCGACAACTCCGTCGACGAGGCGCTGGCGGGGCAGTGCGACCGGATCGAGATCGTGCTGCACGCGGACTCGTCGGTCGAAGTGCTCGACAACGGGCGCGGCATCCCGGTTGACATCGAGCCGAAGACGGGCCTGACCGGAGTCGAGGTCGTCTTCACGAAGCTGCATGCCGGCGGCAAGTTCGGGGGAGGCTCCTACGCCGCGTCGGGAGGTCTGCACGGCGTCGGCGCAAGCGTAGTCAACGCGCTCTCGGCCCGGCTCGATGTCGAGGTCGAGCGGGGCGGCAAGCTGCACCGGATGACGTTCCACCGTGGGGTGCCGGGCGTGTTCAAGGACCCAGCGTCGGGAGTCTCGCCGGACTCGCCCTTCACGCCGTTCGTCTCGGGGTCCGAGCTCGCCGTCGTCGGCCGCGCCCCCAAAGCCCGGACGAGTACGCGCGTGCGGTACTGGGCCGACCGTCAGGTCTTCCCTGCGAACGCGGTCTTCTCCTATGACGAGCTCGTCACCCGCGTGCGCCAGACGACGTTCCTGGTACCCGGACTGGCGGTGACCGTGCGCGACGAACGCCGACTGCCGGGCACGCCGGGCGCCGAAGGATCGCACACCGAGACCTTCGAGCACTCCGGCGGCACGGTCGACTTCGTTGATTTCCTGGCTCCGGATGCCCCGATGACGGGTACCTGGCACCTGTCTGGCTCCGGGTCTTTCGTCGAGAACGTGCCGGTGCTCGATGAAAAGGGTCACTTGACACCGCAGGCCGTGACCCGTGTGTGCGATGTCGACATCGCGCTGCGGTGGGGGACGGGCTACGAGACCGAGCTGCGGACGTTCGTCAATATCATCGCGACGCCGAAGGGCGGATCGCACCTGGCTGGGTTCGAGGCCGGGCTGCTCAGGACCCTGCGCAAGGCCGTCGACACGAATGCGCGGCGCCTGAAGATCACGAACCGCGGTGATGCTGAGCGGATCGAGAAGGACGATGTGCTCGCCGGGCTGACGGCGGTTCTCACCGTGCGCCTCGCGGAGCCCCAGTTCGAGGGACAGACCAAGGAGCTGCTGGGTACCGCACCCGTGCGCGCCATCGTCGCCAAGGTTGTCGACACCGAGCTCGCCGCGATCCTCACCTCCACGAAGCGCGACCAGAAGACCCAGGCGACGCTCCTGCTGGACAAGGTCGTCGCGGAGATGCGGGCACGGCTGAGCGCACGCAAGCAGAAGGAGATCTCCCGCCGCAAGAACGCGCTCGAGACCTCCTCCCTGCCGGCGAAGCTCGCCGACTGCCGCAGCGACGACGTCGGGCGCAGCGAGCTGTTCATCGTCGAGGGAGACAGCGCGCTCGGCACGGCGAAGCTCGCGCGGAGCTCGGACTTCCAGGCGCTCCTGCCGATTCGCGGCAAGATCCTCAACGTCCAGAAGGCATCCATCACGGACATGCTCAAGAACGCGGAGTGCGCCGCGATCATCCAGGTGCTCGGCGCGGGCTCGGGTCGTTCGTTCGAGCTGGAGGCCGCGCGCTACGGCAAGGTCGTGCTCATGACCGACGCCGACGTCGACGGAGCCCACATCCGGACGCTGCTCCTCACCCTCTTCTTCCGCTACATGCGCCCGATGGTTCTTGCCGGGCGGGTGTACGCGGCGGTGCCGCCACTGCACCGGGTCGAGGTGATCGGCGCCGGCTCCCGCAAGAACGAGTACGTCTACACGTACTCCGAGTCAGAGCTCGCGGCCACGCTGAAGAAGCTCGAGCGGTCCGGTCGTCGCTACAAGGAAGACATCCAGCGCTACAAGGGCCTGGGGGAGATGGATGCCGACCAGCTGGCCGAGACGACCATGGATCCCCGACGCCGCACCCTACGGCGGGTGACGATGGAGCATGCGATCGACGCCGAGAAGGTGTTCGAGCTGCTGATGGGCAGCGACGTCGGGCCCCGCAAGGACTTCATCGTCGCCGGGGCCGCGGGGATGGACCGCAGCCGGATCGATGCGTAGGGGCGACCACTCGCGGACGGGCTCACCGTAGCGACCGGTGGATGCCCAACCGCCGCCCGCGTGCCAGCGGATCTCGATGCCGCCGCGGTGCACGTCGTCGTGGTCGTACCAGCACAGCAGGATCCCGGTTCGCACGTCGGTGTTGCGTGGTCTCGTGCCCGGTGGCGGGTGTGGTGCCCCTCGTCGATGGCGGGCGGAGCCGTGCAGGTCGGGAACCGGCGGTGTCGGTCGCCGGCGATGATGGCGGAGCGCTCGCGGTCGGTGCGGGCGCTCGGTCCGCCCGAGGTCGAGCAGCTGGGAATCGGGTCCGAAGATGAGGCGTCCCAGCTCGCCGTCGCACGCGAGCCGGTCCAACAGCGCGAGGGGAACCCGGGGTGCCGTCCTCGAACTGGGGACCGGCGAGCAGGTCCTCGCGTGTCAGCCCGTGGTCCAGACCGAGGCGGGCCAGGTCCGCGAGCGCCTGGGCGCGACGCTGCATGCCGGTTCGAGGGCCGCCCCGTCCGCATCCGGGCCGGCCATGGCGGCCCATCATCGGGCGAGGAGCCGTAGCGCGTCGACCGCGGTGAGCAGTGCGAGCACGGGGGCGGGGCAGGTGCTGGGGGTCCCCGGCGCGGTCGCCGCCGGCCGGCGGGCTCAGCCGATCGCGTCCACGGGCGCCGGCAGCGTGACTCCCGAGCCGTCGCGGCGCGAGTCGACAGGCGGTAGATCGAGCGGCTGACCCGCGGAACCCGCGGCCCGGGGCGGCGCGAGCCCCACCCACGCGAGCAGGAGCGCGTCCTCGCCCTTGAGGAACCGATGCGCCCGTACACCCATCCCGCCCCGGTTCTTGGCCGGGTAGGCGGCGAGCGGCGTCGTCTTGGCCGAGCCTGGCTGCGTCCCGGGCAGCGTCGCCTGCGACCCGGCGATCGTCACGACCGCGTACGCGGCACCCTGGGCGTCGTGGTCCGCCGTGCCCGTCGTCGCGCCGAAGAACACCACCCGCTGGTCGGCCGCGAGCTTGATGCCCAGCATCCCGCCCGCCGAGCGTCCCTGGGGTCTCACCGTCGACGCGGGGAAGCGCAGCAGGGACGCGTCCGAGCTGACCAGGACCAGCCCGTCGGCGTCGGTGACGGCGACCGCTCCGACCACCTCGTCGCCGGCTTTGAGCGTGATGACGTCCCAGGCGTCCTTGTTCGCGGGTGCGTCGCCGGGCGCGACCCGCTTGACGATGCCCGACGTCGTGCCAACCGCCAGCGTGGGCGCCGTCGGGTCGAGCGACGCGAGCGCGAGCACCGTCTCGCCGGGCTGCAGCGACACCACCTCGCTCACCGGCACGCCGCCCGACAGGCTTGGCGCGCCGTCGGTCGGGGGCAGGGCCGGCAGGTGCAGTACACGCACGCGGACGAGCCGCCCGTGCGACGTCACCGCACCGATCTCCCCGCGCGTCGTGGCGGGGACCGCCGCGCGCACGACATCGTGCCGGTGCCGGCTCCCCGCGCGTGCCGGGGTCTGCTCGTCCCCGGTCCGCGCGAGGAGCCCGGTCCCGGACAGCAGCGCCCAGCACGCCGAGTCCTCGATCTCGAGCGAGGTCGACGTCGTCGATGCTGCCACGGCGCCCGCGCCGGCCGAGTCGAGCAGGATCGTGCGCCGCGGCGTGCCGTGCGCGCGTGCAACGTCCGCCATCTCCTCGGACACGATGCGGCGCAGCCGCGCGTCGTCGGCCAGGATCGCGGTCAGCTCGGCGATCTCCCCGGCGAGCTGGGTCTGCTCCTTCTCGAGCTCCATCCGGGAGAACTTGGTCAGGCGGCGCAGCCGCAGCTCGAGGATGTACTCCGCCTGGGGTTCGGACAGGTCGAACACGTCCCGAAGGCGGGTGCGGGCGGAGTCCGCGTCGTCCGAGGTGCGGATGACCTGGATGACCTCGTCGATGTCGACGATCGCGATCAGCAGGCCCTCGACCAGGTGCAGCCGCTCGGTGCGTCTGGTCAGGCGGAAACGGCTCCGCCGGCGCACCACGTCGAGGCGGTGGTCGACCCAGACGGTCAGGAGCTCACGCAGGCCGAGCGTGCGCGGCTGGCCGTCTACGAGGGCGACGTTGTTGAGGTTGAAGGAGTCCTCGAGCGGCGTGAACCGGTACAGCTGCTCGAGCACGGCTTCGGGGTTGAACCCCGTCTTGATCTCGATCACCAGACGCATGCCGTGGGTGCGGTCGGTGAGGTCGAGGACGTTGGTGATGCCGGTGAGCTTCTTCGTCTGCACACCCTCCTTGATCCTCTCGATCACCCGCTCGGGCCCGACGAGGTAGGGCAGCTCGGTGACGATGATGCCCTTGCGCTTCGCGGTGACGTTCTCGATCCGGCTGGTCGCGCGGGTGCGGAACTGGCCGCGTCCGGTCCGGTAGGCCTCGCGGACGCCGTCGAGACCGACGATCTTGCCGCCCGTCGGTAGGTCCGGTCCGGGCACGAACCGCATGAGGTCCTCGAGCGTGGCCTGCGGATGGGCGACCAGGTGCCGCGCGGCCGCGATGACCTCGACCAGGTTGTGCGGGGCCATGTTGGTGGCCATGCCGACCGCAATCCCCGCTGCCCCGTTGACCAGGAGGTTCGGGAACGCGGCAGGCAGCACCTCGGGCTGGGTGAGCTTGTTGTCGTAGTTCGGGACGAAGTCGACGACGTCCTCGTCGAGCCCGGTGGTCATGAGCACCGCCGCCGGCGACTGGCGGGCCTCGGTGTACCGGGGGGCGGCCGGACCGTCGTCGAGCGAGCCGAAGTTGCCGTGCCCGTCGACGAGCGGCAGGCGCAGCGTGAACGGCTGGGCGAGGCGCACGAGTGCGTCGTAGATCGAGGCGTCGCCGTGCGGGTGCAGCTTGCCCATCACGTCCCCGACGACCCGCGCCGACTTCACGTGGCCCCGGTCGGGGCGCAGCCCCATCTCGGCCATCTGGTACACGATCCGGCGCTGCACGGGTTTGAGGCCGTCGCGCGCGTCCGGCAGGGCGCGGGCGTAGATGACCGAGTACGCGTACTCCAGGAAGGAGCCCCGCATCTCAGTCGAGACGTCGATCTCGACGATGTTCTCGGTGAAGTCCTCGGGGACTCCCGTCGGGGTGGCGGTGCGGCGCGCCATGGTGATGCGGCTCCTCGGGTCTGCGTGCGGTGGTGCGGGCGCTGGTGTCGCCCCGAACATTCTCTCCCGCGCTCGCCCGATCGCTGCGAGGCACGCGGCGGGGACCGCCTAGCCTGGGCGTATGGCGGGTCTCCAGGACGAGAGCACGATTCCGGTCGCGGCCTATCCCGCCGACTGGGAGGCCGATGTCGTCCTGCGCGACGGCGCCACGGCTCACCTGCGGCCGATCGCTCCGACGGATGCGGAGGCACTGCAGGCCTTCCATGTCGGGCAGTCCGAGCGCTCCACCTACCTGCGGTTCTTCGCGGCGCTGCAACGACTGTCCGAGCGCGATCTCGAGCGATTCACCAACGTCGACTACCACGACCGCGTCGCGCTGATCGTGGTGCAGGACGTTGCGGACGGGTCGCGCCCGACCGAGCAGATCATCGGGGTCGGCCGGTACGACCGGATCGGTCCGGACCAGGCCGAGGTCGCCTTCAACATCGCAGACGCCCACCACGGGCGGGGGCTCGGTTCGGTGCTGCTCGAGCACCTTGCCGCGGCCGCACGGGAGCGCGGGGTGCGGCGGTTCACCGCCGAGGTGCTCCCGCAGAACGGACGCATGATCGCGGTGTTCCGGGAGGCCGGGTTCGAGGTGTCACAGACGGTCGAGGACGGCGTCGTGACGGTGTCGTTCGACATCGGCGCGACGGACCGGTCACTGGCGGTGATGGCCGACCGTGAACACCGAGCCGAGGCGCGCAGTGTGCAGGGGCTGCTCGGGGCGCGGTCCGTGCTCCTGGTCGGCGACCCCGACGCGCCGCCCGGTTCGGCGCTGGACCTGCTCGCCGGGCGTGGGTTCCAGAGCGTCACCGGCGGGGGTTTCAGCGTGGTGCACGTGCTGGGCGTCGGCGCAAGCGCAGGTGCGAGCGCAGGTGCGAGCTTAGGTGCGGATCGCAACGCCGACGGCGCGGGGGCGCCCGCCGGTGTGGTCCGGTACTGGACGCACCTGGAGGACGTGCCCGGTCCCGTCGATCTTGCCGTCGTCGCGCTCCCGGCGGCGGACGTCGTCGTCGTCGTCCGTCACCTCGCCCCGCTCGGCGTGCGTGGCGTAGTCGTGCTCTCCACGGGCTTCGCCGAGACCGGCGAGGCCGGGCTCGCGCTGCAGCGCGAGCTGGTGCGGACCGCGCACGCCGGGGGGATGCGGCTGGTCGGTCCGGCGTCGTACGGGTTCTTCGACGCGGCCGCCGACCCGCCGTTCAACGCCTCGCTCGCCGCGGAGCTGCCGCCGGGCGGCAACATCGGGCTCTTCTGCCAGTCGGCGCCGATGGCGGTCCCGATCCTGGCCGCGGTGGCGAACCGCGGGCTTGGCGTCTCCTCGTTCTTCTCTTCGGGCCACCGTGCCGACGTCTCCGGCAACGACCTCATGCAGTTCTGGCAGGAGGATCCCGCCACCCGGGTCGTCGGCATGGTCCTCGAGTCGATCGGAAACCCCCGGAAGTTCTCCCGCGTCTCGCGCCGCCTGGCCGCCGTCAAGCCGGTCGTCGTCGTCACGGCTGGCCAGTCCGGGCACGTCGTGCCACCGGGGCACGCGGTCCGCGCGACCCGGTCGCCGCGACGGACGCTCGAGGAGATGTTCCGGCAGTCCGGGGTCATCCGCGCCCAGAACACTCACCGCATGCTCGACATCGTCCAGCTCCTGGCGCACCAGCCGCTCCCGGGCGGTCGCCGCGTCGCGATCGTAGCGAGCTCGTCGTCGCTGGCCGCGCTGGTGGCGGAGGCCGCCGCGTCGGCCGGCCTCGACCACGAGGGCCGGGTGGTGATGGTGTCGGAGGACACCGACGACGTGTCGCTGCACGCGGCCCTCGAGGCGCTCTACGGCGACGGCAGCTGCGACGTCGTCGTCGTCGCGCACGTGCCCACGGTCGGTGCTGCATCGCCGCGGCTGGCGCGCGCGGTTGCGCTGGCGGCTGCCGGTTCGGGCGTCACCACCGTCGCGTGCGTGCTCGGCTTGCACGGCGTGACGCGGGCAGCCACCGCGGCAGCCCCGGCCGATCCCACTCACCCGGCCGACCTTCCCGAGCCTGCAGGGTCGACCTGGACCGTGCCCGCCTACTCGACCCCGGAGGCCGCGGTCGCCGCGCTCGGAGCCGTGGTCCGGTACGCGTCCTGGCGGTCCGCCGATCGTGGCCGACCGGTCCGCCTTCTCGATACCGATGCCCCCCGGGCCCACTCTCTGGTCGCGCAGCACCTGACCGACCGGGAACGGGCCGGACCGGTGGAACTTGACCGGGCCGCGGCCGAGGAGCTCCTCGGGTGCTACGGCGTCGACGTCTGGCCGGGCCGCACCGTGACAACGACTCAGGACGCCCTCGAGGCGGCGGAGGAGCTGGGCTGGCCGGTGGCGCTCAAGAGCGCATCGCCCCTGCTCCGCCATCGTGCCGACCTCGGGGGGGTCCGCCTGGACATCGGGGACCCGGACGACCTGCGGGTGGCGTTTGCCCACCTGCGCGAGCGGGCCCGCCAGGTCGGTGCCGCCGAGGAAGCTTTCGAGGTCCAGCGGATGGCGCCGTCCGGGGTGGCCTGCGTCGTGCGGTCGGCCGAGGACCCGCTGTTCGGCCCCGTCGTGTCCTTCGGGCTGGCGGGGGACGCGGTCGATCTCCTGGGTGATGTCACCTATGGCATCCCACCCCTGACCGACGTGGACGTGGCCGAGCTCGTGCGCTCGGCCCGCGCCGCGCCACGGCTCTTCGGCTACCGGGGCCTGCCGCCCGCCGACGTCGCTGCCCTGGAGGGCCTCATCGCGCGGGTGTCGGTGATGGCGGCCGATCTGCCCGAGCTGCGCAGCCTCGAGCTGCACCCCGTGGTGGTCGCCGAGAGCGGTGCAGTGGTCCTGTCCACCCGCATCGAGCTCGAGGAGGCGACGCGCGCCGACGGCTCCCGCCGGTCGCTGCCGGCATGAGGCGTGCCGACCCGCCGGCGTGGGGTGGAAGAATGGACCGGTGACCGGATCTACCACCGACCTTCGACAGGACCTGCATCGCGCGGGTTACTACCCTGAGCTCGTGGCGGACGTGCTCGATGTGGCCGTCGCCGACGAGCGGATCGTCGCGTACCTTGTGCACCCCGAGACCACCTTCGACGCCAACGAGGTCCGGCGTCACGTGACGGTTCTGGTGCTGACGCCGACCCGCCTGGTTGTCGCACACGTGGACGACCATCCCGCCGACAGCGAGCATCCTGTGACGAGCGCTTCGGCGACCACCGAGGCCGTCCCGCTGACGGAGCTTCGCTCGATCGCCCTGACCCACGTGATCGCGTCCCCCGCCACGCACGAGGTCGGCACGGTGCCCGCCGAGCTGACGCTGGCCGTCGGATGGGGCGCGGTCTCCCGGATCGACCTCGAACCGGCGTCATGCCCTGACCCGACGTGCGAGGCGGACCACGGCCTCACCGGGACGTTGACGCCTGACGACATCGTCGTTCGGATCAGCGCGCAGGCTGAGGGCCCGGGAGCGGTGCGCGCTGCGTCCGACTTCGCTCGTCGCCTTTCGGCGGCGAGCGCCCGGACGCGATGAGGGACGTTGGTTCGACGGACGCTGCCACCGGATTCCGCTCCGTGCCGGACTTCGCCCGCGCGGGATTCGTGGCGCCGCAGTACGACGGCGCGGGGCTCGGCGCGGTCCTTCCTGCGGTCGCCGACGCCCTCGGCGTGGAGGTCACCGCGGGCGAGCGCACCGGTGTGGATGCGCGCGCCACGCTCGGGCTGCCGGTTGCCAAGCGCGCTTGCGTCGTGCTGGTGGACGGGCTCGGCCACGCCAACCTCACGGAACGGTCCGGTCACGCTCCTTTCCTGCGCTCGCTGCTCGGCGACGGGCAGGTCTTGACCGCTGGGTTCCCCTCGACGACGGCCACCTCCATCGGCTTGTTCGGCACGGGGACGGGCCCTGGGCGAACCGGGATGGTCGGCTACACCGCGCGCAACCCGGCGACCGGTGACCTCGCCAACCTCGTGGCGTGGGACGGTGTCGGCGACCCGCGCGACTGGCAGCGCGAACCCACGATCTTCGAGACCGTGACCGCCGCCGGAATCCCGGTGACCACCGTCGGGCCGGCCAAGTTCGCCGGCTCGGGCCTGACCGAAGCGGCCCTGCGCGGAGGGACGTACCACCGTGCCGAGCGGCTGGACGACCGGGTCGACGCGTGCGTGTACGAGCTCATGGGCCCTGCTCTCGTCTACCTGTACTGGGGCGAGGTCGACAAGGTCGGGCACCACCACGGCTGGGGCTCGTGGCAGTGGGGGGAGGAGGTCGGCGCGCTCGACCGCGAGCTCGCCCGCTTGGAGCGCGTACTGCCCCCCGACACCCTGCTGATCGTCACGGCGGACCACGGCATGGTCGACGTCGACCGCGCGCAGCGCTGGGACGTGGCCCGCACTCCCGCACTGTCCGACGGTGTGGACCTGGTCGCCGGGGAGCCGCGCGCCCTGCACGTGCACGCACGGGCCCGTACGTCCGAGGGGGCCGACGCTGTCGCGGCCCGGTGGCGCACGACGCTCGGCGGGGCCGCCGTCGTCGCCACCCGGGACGAGGCGATCGCGGCCGGCTGGTTCGGCCCCGTCGTCGAGCACGTCCGCCCCGTGGTCGGTGACGTGGTGGTCGCGATGACCGGCCGCGCGACGGTCGTCGACTCACGCACGCAGACGTCGGCCTCGATGGACCTCATCGGGGTCCACGGCTCGTTCACCCCCGAGGAGATGTACGTGCCCCTCCTCGCGGTCCATCGACGCTAGGGATGGATGCTCCTCGTGGCTGAGCTGGCTTTCTTCGCGGGGACGATGGACAGCGGCAAGTCGACGCTCGCTCTGCAGATGGACCACAACCACCGCGCCCGTGGCCGCGGGGGCGTCATCTTCACGCGCAACGACCGGGCGGGCGCGCACGTGCTGTCGTCCCGGCTCGGCCTGAAGACCGCCGCGCACGAGGTGGACGACACGACCGACTTCTGGGCCGAGGTCGTCAGCCGGCGGATCCGCGGCGAACGGGTCGACTACCTCATCTGCGACGAGGCGCAGTTCTACTCGCCGGTGCAGGTCGAGCAGCTCGCGCGCCTCGTGGACGAGATGGGCGTTGACGTCTTCGCCTTCGGCATCACCGCCGACTTCCGCACCAGCCTGTTCCCGGGCTCGCAACGGTTGATCGAGCTGGCCGACCGGGTGGAGGTGCTCCAGGTCCAGGCGCTGTGCTGGTGCGGGGCGCGGGCGACTCACAACGCACGCACCGTGAACGGGATCATGGTCGTCGAGGGGGCCCAGGTCGTTGTCGGGGACACCGCCGCGGACGTCGGGGAGGTCGCCTACGAGGTGCTCTGCCGGCGGCACCATATGCGCCGGATGACGGCAGCCGCGGCGCGCGCCGCCTCGACGTCGCCGGACACGCTCACGCTCGAGGTCTGAGGTACGTCCGGACCTCGAGCCTCTTGTGCGGAGTCGGACTACTCCGGTTTGGCGCCGAAGACGATCTCGTCCCAGCTCGGCACGCTGGCCCGGCTCTTGCGGCCCCCGCGCGGTCGGTCCGCGAGCGGCGCGGTCTCCTGCGCGTCCGGGTACGGCTCGCCCGGCTCGAGGGCGACCGGCGTCGCGCGCTCGATCCGGCGTGGCCCGGACGGCCGCAACGGCCGGGGAGCCGGCTGGGGCAGCACCCGCGTGTCAGAGGCCGACGACGGGTCGGAGTGCGGGGGGTGCGCCGCCGGCGGCTCAGCCTCGGGGCCGAGGTCGAACGCGTGCTGCGGGCCGAAGCCCTCGAAGACCTCGCCGTCGTCGTCCGGGGGGTCGAGCTGCTGACGCACACCGCGCTTGGTCCGGAGGTCGTCCAGCAGTGCCGCCGTGGCGTCGCGCGGGTCCGGCGGGGGCTTGGGTGCCGCGCTGCGTGCCGACGCCGAGTCGACTGCTGCGAGCACCGGGCGAACGGCGTCAGCCTGGACGTCGAAGACGGCGTCACGCACTGACGCGAGATGGCGGCGGGGGATCGGTTCGTCGGCGAGCTCGGTCTCCGAGAGCCAACGGGCCTCGTCCTCGAGGGCCAGCACAGACCGCGCCTGGTTGTCGAAGGACCAGAGCGCCTCGCGCGGGTCCTCACCGGCTCGGAACCGGACGACGACGGTCCACGGACCCATGCCCTCGCGAAACGCGTCCCACTCGATCGAGTCGACCGAGACCCCGCGGGCGGCCAGGCGGTCAGTGACGAGGTCGCCGAGCACCGGCGCGCCCGTCTCGCGACCGACCCGGGTGATGCGCGCCTGGCCCGCGATGAACTCCCGCTCGGCGAGCACGGGGCCCTCGTAGCGGCGCACGTGCTCGACGGCGATCCCCGCGGAGTCGGCCACGTCCTGGGCCGAGCGGCCCGAGCGGATACGTGCCTGGATCTCGCGCGGCGACGGCGTGCCGGCCCGCTCTGCGCGCAGCTGCTCGAGCTGCGGACGATCGCGGCGCACCGCAGCGCGCAACGGCTCGTCGATCCGCAGCCGGAAACGTTGACCGTCCGGGCCCATCAGAACGAGGTGTTCCCCGTCCTCGTGCAGACCCACCAGCTCGAGCTCACCCATGCGACCTCCCGGTACCTCAAGCACGAGGGTGCCACCTCAGGCCTCCGATCGTTGGTAGGCCACGCGGTGCGCCGCCGGGCCGCAGGCGCCGGGACCGTGCAGCGGTGTGTCTCGGAGGCGCAAGGCGTCGGGCAGGATGGTGCTGTGAGCACCTCAGCCGCCCTGCCCCAGCCCGTCCCGTCCGAGCCGCGTGACCAGCCCGACCTCGCGGGTCTACCAGATCTGCCCGAGCTGACGGAGCTGCCCGATGTCGAGGCGACCACCGCGCTGATGGAGCTCGCCGCCCGGCTCGCGCGCGCCGCCGGCGACCTGGTGCGCGAGGGTCGGCCCGACCGCGTTCTGGTCGCTGCCACGAAGTCGAGCGCCGTCGATCCGGTGACCGCGATGGACCTGGCGTCGGAGGCGTTGTTACGTTCCCTGCTCGCAGAGCACCGGCCGGATGATGCGATCCTCGGCGAGGAGGAGGCTTTTCTCCCGGGCACCTCGGGGCTGACATGGGTGCTCGACCCGATCGACGGCACGGTGAACTACCTCTACGGAATCCCCGCGTACGCAGTGTCCGTGGCCGTCGTTGCGGGCGGGCCAGACCCTGCTACGTGGACTGCGGTGGCCGGCGCGGTGCATGCGGTGCCGGACGGTCGGACGTGGACGGCGGGGCGCGGCCTCGGTGCCTACCTCGACGGGCGCCCGTTGCGGGTGAACGCCGCCCGACCGCTCGCGGAGTCGCTGGTCGGGACCGGGTTCGGCTACACCCTGCAGCGCCGCACCGAGCAGGCCCGGCTGGTGGCCGACCTGCTTCCGCGGGTGCGTGACATCCGGCGGATCGGCTCCGCTGCGCTCGATCTGTGCTCGATCGCCTCGGGTGGGCTA
>Ga0209745_1001336_pt1 | contig 14809 bp, 16 predicted proteins | sample BarGraNGADG00312_FD_184495 | JGI IMG/M metagenome (GOLD analysis project Ga0209745, IMG submission 184495) | Arctic peat soil microbial communities from Barrow, Alaska - Barrow Graham LP Ref core NGADG0004-312 (SPAdes) (version 2) | ecosystem: Environmental > Terrestrial > Soil > Wetlands > Peat... | reverse complement strand
GTCCTCGACCCGCTTCTCCTGGAATGACGATCAACGTCGAAACCGATCACCCCCATGGGGTGGCACACGTCGCACTGTTCACTTGTCAACACCGGCCTCACGGTCGGTCGCTGGCCTCGCGGTCAGTTCTGACCCAGCCTATCTGCCCAACCCGACACAGCACGAAATCATTCCGGATTGACGCTACGGTGCCAGACATGACCAACCCGCCCGCATCCGTGGCCCCGCCGATCAAAACCCTCCGTATGCTCGTCGGCTTTCTGGCCGGCAGCCTGGTGATGTTCGGAGTCGTTCTGTACTTCGTCATTCCGAACGGCGACTACCCGCCGATCTGGGTGCCCTGGGCGCTCGGGGGCCTCGCCGTGGCCAGCCACCTGCTCTGCCAGACGACAGGTTTCAGCCTCAAGCCGGTGCCCGCGGGCACGCTACCTACCGAGGCGATGGGCGCGGCCCGGGCCGCATTCCAGGCCTCGAGCATGCTGCGCTTCGCGCTCTGCGAGTCGGTCGCGATCATCGCCCTGGTCCTCAGCTTCGCCGTCCATCCGGCATCCTGGATGACGTACCTCATTGGCTTGGTGCTGGCGTTGATCCTCCTGCGGGTCAACGTGTGGCCGAGCGCTACCGTCATCAGCAAGGCTCAGCGGCGGCTCGATCGAGACGGTGGCCAGTCCTTCCTGCGCGACGCCCTCCTTGGTATGGCTCCCGGCACGACCGCGTCGGGGATCATCCGCAGCTGACCTCGGGTTGACCCAAGAGTCCGATCCCCAGCGAGCACGAAGGATCTCCTCGATGACCACCAGCCGCGAATGGCACCTCATCCGTCGCCCCCACGGAGTCCCCGTTGACGAGGACTTCGCCCTCGTCGACGTCGAGCTCCCCGCACCCGGCGACGGCGAGATCCTGGTCCGCAACAGCTTCCTGTCCGTCGACCCGTACATGCGTGGCCGGATGAACGATGCCAAGTCCTATGTCCCGCCGTTCCAGCTCAGCCAGCCGATGGACGGCGACGCCGTGGGGGTCGTCGAGCAGGTCGGCCAGGCCGCGGTGGACAGCAACGGCTCCGCGATTGCCATTGGCGACACCGTGACTCATATGTTCGGCTGGCGCACCAGGTCTGTGGTTCTCGCCAGGACCGCCCGCGTCGTGAACACCAGTTTGGCGCCGGCGCAGGCCTACCTGGGAGTCCTCGGTATGCCGGGCCTGGCCGCCTACGTCGGCCTGCTGCGGATCGGCGAGCTCGCCGAAGGGGAGCGCGTGTTCGTCTCGGCCGCTGCCGGAGCTGTCGGGTCGCTGGTCGGCCAGCTCGCCCGCCTCAAGGGCGCATCCCTGGTCGTCGGCAGCGCCGGCGGACCCGAGAAGACTGCCTGGCTGCTGCACGAGGCCGGCTTCAACGCGGCCATCGACTACCAGGCGACGCCGATCCGCAAGGGCCTGGCCGAGGCCGCACCCGAGGGCATCGACGTCTACTTCGACAACGTCGGCGGCGACCACCTCGAGGCCGCTATCACGGCGCTGCGGCTGCATGGTCGCGCGGCCATCTGCGGGATGATCTCGGTCTACAACGCCACCGAGCCGGCAGTCGGACCGCGCAACATGCCGATGATCATCGCCAAGCGCCTGACCCTGCGCGGCTTCATCGTCTTCGACCACGCAGACCTTCGTCCCCAGTTCGAGGCCGAGGTCGGTCAATGGCTGGCCGAGGGCAAGATCATCTGGCGCGAGACCGTTGTCGACGGGATCGACAATGCTGTCAACGGTTTCCGAGACCTCATGGCCGGCGCCAACACCGGCAAGATGCTCATCCGCCTCTGACCAGGGTGAGGCCGACCACCAGGGGCTGAGGCCAATCAGGAGGGTTGAGGGGTGGCTCGCAGCCCATAAAAGGGAGCCCTCGAGCAGGGGCAAGAGCCACCCCGCAAAGCGACGGGCGGCCACTACCAGGAGCCGCCGCCACCACCGCCACCACCACCACCGGAGAACCCGCCACCACCAAAGCCACTGCCGCCGGACGAGCCCGGCGTACTCGTGAAGGTGCCACTGGCCATGGTGGAGAACGAGTCCACGCCGGAGGCGATCCCCCCGAAGTCCCCGAAGCCGCCGCTGCCCGCAAAGATGTACCAGCCCGGCATACCAATGGACTGACCCGCTGCCGTCGCCGCCTCGGCCACCTCGGCGAAGATGCCTGCCCAACGGTCGGCCACGCCGAACACGATCGCGTAGGGCAGGTAGCGGCTGAAGATGTCCTGCGCCTCCTCGAACCTGATCTGACGCGCTTCCGCGGTCACGAGATACTGCTTGAACCCCAGCGACTGGGCCAGAACCGCACTGCCGGCCGCAGTCTTGGCAGCCATCCGCTTGCCGAGCAGATAGATGATGCCGCCCGCGAGCAGCAGCCCAACGGCCAGCACGATGCCCGAGGGAACCACGAAGGCAACTCCGCCGACCCGATCGGTCTCGGCGCTCTGGAAGCCAAGGAACCATCCCGAGGCCAGGCCAGCACCCATCACCACCAGGCCCAGAGCGGTCCAGCCCCGGCGAGCCTTCTCGGGCGACTTGCGGAACCAACCGCGATCGGTGACCTCTGAGTACATCTCCGACTGGACAATCGTCAGCGTGGTGTGGAACTTGTTCTTCAGACCCGAGAGCAGCACCGGGTTGGAGTCGGCGAAGATCCCGGCGAGCAGGGTCTGCTCGTATTCCAACGGTGCCTCGGCCTGCTCAGGTGGAACCAGCTTGGTGAGCTGCCAGTCCGTGCGCTTGAAGAGACCCCCCGACTCGACCTCTTCGATCTTCAGGAAACCCCGGACGGCCAGGTCGACCACCGTCGCGGAGACGTCGATCGTGTTGGCCTCCTCATCGATGATCGTGCCGACCAGCCCTGGGCGAACTCCCTTGGGCGGGGCGAACTGCACTGCAACGGGGCCCTCTTGACCGTATGTCACGGGGCCGGGCGCACCCTCGACCGGGGTGAGCCCCGGCGTCAGACCGGCATACTGCTCGTCGCGTCCGCGCTTCCAGAACAGGGTGCCCATGAGGGCAGCCGCCAGCACCGGGATGGCGAGCCCGCCACCGTAGCCGAGCAGGCTCAGGGTCTTGGCCAACGTGGGTGACATCTGCGAGCCCGAGCTGTTGCCGCTGAAACCGGTCTCGCCATCGCGCAGATCGGGCGCCGTATCGGTGATCGCCGAGGCCGGGAACGACGCCACGATGGTCACCTGTCCACGCGGGCCGAGGCCGGTCGCGGAGTATGTCGCGGTCTGCCCCGCATTGGCTCTACAAGGGTCAGCCGAACGGTCAGCGCCTTGGAAACACAGGGCATCCGTGACCGCGGCGGGTCCGTGAACGCTGACCTTGACCGAGTCGATCGGGATGTCGAACTGTCCGCCCGTGACGTTCCAGTAGAGCTCTGCATGGTCCGGGAAGCCGTTGGCAACGTGGGCCAGGCGGTACTTCACCACGTAGGTCTGCTGCTGGGCACCCTGGAACGGCTCGGTCGGGCTGCCGATCCGGATGACCTCGTCGGCACCGAGCTCGGAGACGTACAGCTCGGCATTGGCCCCGGTCGGGCTGCTCGCCCCGACATCGCTCATCTCATAGAGGCGGTACTTGTTCGGCGGACTCGAGACGCCCTGTCGGACGGTGATGTTGCGCTTGATGCCGTGATGCTCACCCGGCCCGAACTGCCACACCAGGGTCTCTGTGACCCAGAGCGAGCCGTCGCTGGCCAGAACGTAGTCCGCGGTGAACGACAGGATGCGCTCGCCGCTCGCCGCCTGGGCGCTGGGCGCCGCCCCCACATTTGCAGCGGCAAGGCCGACCGTCAGCCCTAACGCCGCCAGTACCGTCAACAGCGCCCGAAGCCGCCCCCTTAGCCCCACTAGCGTCACCTTTCCCGTCGTGCCGAGATCGCCCGTTGCGCCTCGCGCTCATCCTGTTGTGCCCGCAGCGTCTGCCGCTTGTCGTACTGGCGCTTGCCCTTGGCCAGCGCGATCTCGACCTTGGCATAGCCGTCCTTGAAGTACATCGACAGGGGCACGATCGTGTGCCCGCTCTCCTTGGTCTTCTGGACGAGCGTGGCGATCTCCTGCTTGTTCAGGAGCAGCTTGCGCCGGCGACGGGGCGCGTGGTTGTTCCAGGTGCCCTCGGTGTACTCGGGGATGTGCACGCCCTCGAGCCAGATCTCCCCGTCGCGCACCGTCGCGAACCCGTCAAGCAGCGAGGCCCGGCCCGCCCGCAGGGACTTGACCTCGGTCCCGCTCAGGACCATGCCGGCCTCGAACGTGTCCTCGATCAGATAGTCGTGGTAGGCCTTGCGGTTGCGCGCAACAACCTTCTGGCCCTTCTGCTTGGCCACCGTCCCATCCCTTCATCAGGTCACGTTTGCGTCGCTTGCGTGCATCGGCGTCGCCGCCGGTCAGGCGATGGTCAGGCGTTGGCGCGACTTCTGACCCAACGCTACCTGCCGGAGGGCCTTGCTCCGTTCAGGCCGCTCCGGAGCCCGATTCTGGGGCCTGGAACCGGCCTGAACCGAGCAAAGCGGCCTGGAGTGAGCAAGTGGGGTGTCAGAGCCAGAGACGCGGGTTGACGGGAGTGCCGTCCTGACGGGTCTCGAAATGCAGGTGACAGCCGGTCGAGTTACCGGTCGTGCCGGAGTAGGCCACGAGCTGGCCCCTGGCCACAGGTCCCCCGGCGACCACCCATCGGGTCAAGTGGTTATAGGTCGTCGTGAGGTAGACACCGCGCTGCAGGCCGTGGTCGATGACCAGCCGGTTGCCATAGCCGCCGGAGGCCGACTCCGGCGTTGCCATGATGACGACCCCGTCCGCCGCCGCGTAGACCGGCGAGCCACAGCTGGCGGCGAAGTCGATGCCGGCGTGCAGCAGCCGGGTCCCCCAGATGGGATGGATGCGCCAGCCGAACTCGGAGGACACCGGGGCGTTGACCGGGTAGCTCAGGAATCCGCTCCGGCTGCCCTGCGGCGCGCTCGGGGGCACGGGCTGGTGGGCTGCACGAGCCGCAGCGTCGCGGGCTGCCTTGTCCCGAGCCGCCTTGTCGCGGGCCGCCTTGGCCCGAGCCGCCAGCACTCGACCGAGGGCTTCCGACTGTGCCTGCATCTTCTTGATGTTCGTGATCTCGGCCGCCTTCTTGGCGGCCACCGCTGCGGCGTAACGGGTCTGGGCGGTATACAGCAGGTCGAGCTTGGTCTTGGCGGCGGTGGCGGTCTCGCGGGCCAGCGTTGCCTGGGCCAGGGCAGCCTCGGCCTTGACCTTCAGGGCCGCCACCTGCTGCCGCACGGCGACCAGGTGAACCCGGACGGCTGTGCTTTCTGCGCGCATGATGTCAAGGCCGCGCAACGTCGCATCCCGGACCCGCATGACGGTGTCCATCATGACCAAGCGGTTGGTGAAGTCCTCGGGACTCTGGGCCTCGAGCGCGATCGAAAGGCCGGAGACCGCACCCTGCTGATAGGCGTCGCGGGCCATGTTGCCCAGCTGGTCCTGAACGTCCTGGGTGGCGCGGGCATTCTGCGCGAGCGCGTCATTCGCCTTGGCCTCGTTCGCCTGAGCGAGCTCCAGCGCCGTGGCCACCTCGGTGTTGTGGCGATCGGCCACGGCTCGTGCGACCTGAGCGACATTCCACGCATGCTGCGCGCCCGGCAGCTGGGCCTTGGTGCGTTGCAGCTCGACGAAGACGTTGGCCAGGCTCTTTGACGTGTCCTCCAGCGCGGTGCGCAGCTGGGCGATGTCGGCGTCGAGCTTCTTCTTGTCGCCGATGGTGTCCGCCGAGCTGAGGGGGGCCAGCCCCACGGTGCACGCCAGAGCGAGGACGACGCCAAGGCCGATCAGCCGCACGGTCGAACGGCGGGCGGGGCGTGGTTCGGTCAGGGCAGGACTCATCGTCACATTGGTACCACAGACCCCTTGAGCATCAAAGCACCTGGTGCGGGCGACGCGGCCGCGTGTCTAGACCCGCAGGTAGCGGCGCAGGGTGAACCACGCGGTCAGGATCGCCAATACCGCCGTAGCCGCCACGACCCTTGGCGTCACCCACCACAGGTCCGCCGTCGTGATGAACTTGATCGGCAGCTCCTTGTCCAGATAGCCGATGCCGTAGCGCACCAGGGCCCACAACACGCCGGTCGCCAATGCCGAACCCACGATCGTCGCGAACAGGGTCTCGAGGATGAATGGCAGCTGGACGATGAACGCCGAGGCCCCGACCAGGCGCATGATGCCCGTCTCCCGGCGGCGGCTGAACGCCATCTGGCGAATGGTCGTGCCCACGAGCAGGACCGAGCACAACACCATCAGCCCGGCCAGGGCCAGCGCTCCGAAGGAGAGGCCGCGCAGCACGTTGAACAGCGGGTCGAGGATCCGGCGCTGGTCCTGGACGTCGCCCACGCCGGGCGCGCCGATGAACGAGCTGGTGATCACGTCGTACTTGGTCGGGTCCGACAGCTGCACCCTGAAGCTCTCGGGCATCTGCTCGGGCTTGATGTCGCGGTAGCTCGGGCTGTCCTTGACCTGCTCCTTGAGGTGCTTGTACGCCTCCAGCTGGGACTCGAGGAAGACGTTCTTGACCAGCGGCTTCATCGCAGCAAGCTGGCTTCGAATCTCCGTGCGTTGGGGCCCGGTGACGGCGCCCGCGGAGCAGTTGGGCTGGTTGGACTTGGCGGTGCACAAGAAGATCGAGACCTGGACCCGGTCGTACCAGTAGTCCTTCATGGTGTCGACCTGTCGCTGGGCCAGGACACCCAGCCCGAGGAACAGCACAGACACCATCGTCACGAGAGTGACCGAGATCGCCATGGACAGGTTTCGGCGAAGTCCGATCCAGATCTCGCTGAGGATGAACTGCAGGCGCATGGCTCTCTTTCGGTCGCTTCTTCGGTATGCGGTGTGGTGGCGGTCAGTGGCCGGGGGCTCAGGGCGGGCAGTGCCCAAGGGGCGCGGCTAGCGCTGGGCTCCGTAGACGCCGCGGATCTGGTCGCGGACCACCTGGCCTTCGTTGAGCTCGACGACGCGCTTGCGCAGCTGGTCGACGATCTCGTCGTCGTGGGTGGCCATCACGATGGTCGTGCCGGTGCGGTTGATGCGATCCAGCAGACGCACGATGTCCAGGCTGGTCGTCGGGTCGAGGTTGCCGGTGGGCTCGTCGGCCAGCAGGATCGCGGGCCTGTTGACGAAGGCGCGGGCAATGGCCACCCGTTGCTGCTCGCCACCGGAGAGCTCGTGCGGCAGCCGCTTCTCCTTGCCGTCGAGCCCGACCATCTCGAGACTCTCGGGCACTACCCCGCGGATGGTCTGCCGCGACTTGCCCAGCACCTGCAGGGCGAAGGCGACGTTCTGGAAGACGTTCTTGTTGGGCAGCAACCGGAAGTCCTGGAAGACCGTGCCGATCTCGCGACGAAGTGCCGGCACCTTGCGACGGGGCAGGCTGGACAGCTCGCGGCCGGCCACGAGCACGTTGCCGGAGGTTGCCGCCTCTTCCCGCAGGATCAGGCGCAGCAGGGTGGACTTGCCCGATCCGGACTGACCCACCACGAACACGAACTCGCCGCGTTCGACGTCGAGGCAGACATCCCACAGTGCTGGTTGGTTGGAGCGCGGATAGGTCTTGATGACGTTCTCGAAGCGAATCATGCGTGCGGTGCGCCTTTGCAGGCTTGGGGACAGGACGCCCCGCCATGCGGGGAGGCCCAACAGCGCAGGAACAGGCGCCGCAGGTGCACCCTCGAGGGTACGACGGGTTGCTGGGTTTACGGGGACTGGACGCTCCCCCGGCGTTGCGCCCTCAAGCCTGGTCGCGCTCGGCGCTGCGCTTCCAGCGGATCCCGGCCTCGATGAAACCGTCGATGTCGCCGTCGAACACGCCGCTGGTGTTGCCCACCTCGTACTCGGTGCGCAGGTCCTTGACCATCTGGTAGGGGTTCAGGACGTACGAGCGCATCTGGTCGCCCCAGCTCGCCTTGACGTCCCCGGCCATGGCCTTCTTCACCGCGTGCTCCTCGGCCTGGCGCTGCAGCAGCAACCGGGACTGCAGGACGCGAAGGGCCGCGGCCCGGTTCTGGATCTGGGACTTCTCGTTCTGCATCGAGACCACGATGCCGGTGGGGATGTGCGTCATACGCACGGCAGAGTCGGTGGTGTTGACCGACTGGCCACCGGGGCCGCTGGAGCGGAAGACATCGACCTTGATCTCGTTGTCGGGGATCTCGATGCTGTCCGTCGGCTCGATCAGCGGGATGACCTCGACGGCGGCGAACGAGGTCTGGCGCCGGCCCTGGTTGTCGAACGGCGAGATGCGTACGAGGCGGTGGGTGCCTGCCTCGACCGAGAGGTTGCCGAACGCGTAGGGCACCTTGACCTCGAAGGTGGCCGACTTCAGGCCGGCCTCCTCGGCGTAGGAGGTGTCCAGCACCTCGGTCGGGTAGCCGTGCCGCTCCGCCCACCGCAGGTACATCCGCATGAGCATCTCGGCGAAGTCGGCGGCATCGACGCCGCCGGCGCCGGAGCGGATCGTGATGACGGCCTCGCGCTTGTCGTACTCGCCGTTGAGCAGCGTGCGGACCTCGAGCTCGCCGACGGCCCTCGTGAGGCTGGTCAGCTCCTTCTCGGCCTCTCGCATCGTGGCGGCGTCGCTCTCCTCCACGCCCAGCTGGACCAGCACCTCGAGCTCGTCGATGCGGTTGTCCATCCCGGTGATCCGCTCGAGCTCGGAGTTGGCGCGTGACAGGCGGCTGGTGACCTCCTGGGCGGTGCTCGGGTCGTCCCAGAGGTCAGGAGCTCCGGACTGCTCCTCGAGCTCGCTGATCTGCGTGCGCAAGGAGTCCAGATCGGTGACCTGCCGCACCGACTCCATGGTCGCGCGCAGGTCCCTTATTGCCAGTCCGAAGTCAACAGCCACGAGAAGTCAGACTACGCGACCACTAACGCAGTGCGGACCGTGCCCGCGACTCGACGGTGATGGTCACCGAGCCGCCAAATGCCCTCACGACCGACGCGGCGATCGGGATGTCGGCGGTGCCCTGCAACCGGATGACCGCCGTCTGCCCGTCCGGGCTGCCGGTGCCATCGGCCAGGACCCACGAGGAGATGCCGTGGGGCCGGGGCTGAACGGCGAGGTACTGCGCCGCCGACTGGCGCACCGAGTCGCCGGTGATCTGGACCGCAGATCCCAGACCGCCGCCGTATGCCGATCCGTTGTCCAGCGCGTCGGACGCGTCCAGAGCCGCGCTGTCTGCGGCATCGAGAAGCCTGGCGCGGGCCAGCTGGACCGAGGTCACGTCGACGGCACCGATGATGAGCATCAGCGCGATGACCGTGAAGCCGAGGATGAGCAGGCTGATCTGGCCCCGTTCGCGCTGTTCGTCGACCGAACCCAGCCGTTGCTCGCCAGTGCGGTGCAGCCTACGCCAGAACGTTGCCATCACTGGCCCCCGAACCGGTCCACCGTGGCGACATGTGTCGCCGACACCGGTATCTGCGTCGGCACGATCCCGGCGAAGAAGGCCGGGACCAGAGGCATCGGGACCGAGATGGTCGCCGTGATCTGGACGCGACCCTCGGGCCGCAGGCAGGGCGTCCCGTCGCACTTGATCTCGATCCTGCCCTCGCGCTCGAAGCCCTGGTCGGCAAAGGCCAGCCCAGCGGCAGAATGCGCCCGTGAGGGCGCCCGGCCCGGCACCTGGGTCGTGACATAGGCGCGGCCCGCCTCGCGAGAGGCCGCGCTCACGGCATACGCCCCGGCCTGCAGACGGGCGAGCACCATGACGAGGTAGAACAGCGGGACCATCATCATCACTGCGAGGAAGACGAACTCGACGATGGCGCTCCCAGCCTGCGCGACGGACCCAGCGCCCTCGACCGGACTCAGGCGAGTCCGAAGCCGGACGATCAGCCGTCGCCCCCCAGACCCCAGGGCGATCATTGCCTCTCCGAGAAGGCGCGGGCCTGGACAGAGAGGACGCGGTCCGGTCCGAGCGGGCCGAGGACCGGCAGTGGCGCCTGGATGCGAACCTGCAGCACCTGGATTCCGTCGACCGCGGTGGTCGTCGCCGTGACGTTGTCGGCATACCGAACCGGCAGGCTCGCCCTGATCAGCTGGCGGGCCCGGGCCACCCCGTCCTGCGGCGTGGCGTTGGCACGTGCTCCGTAGCGTGCGCCCTCGGACGCGCACGAGATCAGGGTGTTGCGAATATGCAGAGCCAGGCCAAGCTGGAAAACGGCCAGGAACAACAGGCTCAGCAGCCCGGCCACCATGGCGAAATCGGCTACAGCGGAACCGGATTCGCGATCACCGGTCACGGCTGCGCCTCTCGCTGAGGGCCGAGCGGACAGTGTCATGACTGGGGCTGCCCGCGAGCTACGGGCCGGTGACGCTGCTGATGGCCCGGGTGAACAGCGCCGACAGCTGGTCGCCGGCGAGCTTCCACAAGATCGTGACCAGACCGGCGGTCATCAGCGTGATGAGCACCCAGCCCGGGACGTCCCCGCGCTCCCGGTCGGTCGCGCGTCGCTGGAGCCCGCCGAGGACGACATGTGCGACGACGGTGACCGTGGCGGCGACCCTGGCGGTGAGTGGCTGGAGGACGTTCATGCGGGTTCCCTTGGGTGGCGGTTCAGAACAAGGCTGGTAAATGTCAGATCGAGAATTTCAGGAAGGCAACGCCGGGATAGATCGCGAACAGCACGGTGACCGGCAGCACCAGAAAGACCACCGGAACCATCATCGCAATCTCCTTCTTGCCGCCCTGCTCCATGACCGCACGGCGACCGGCCTCACGGACGTCCTGCGCCTGCGAGCGCAGAACGTCGGCCAGGGGCGTGCCGCGTTCCACAGCGACGACGATGCCGTCGACGAACCGCGCCAGGCTGGCCAGCCCCGTACGGTCCGCCAGCCCCTGCAGAGCGGCCGCGAGGTTGGCTCCGGCGCGGGCATCGGCCAGGCACTGGCGCAGCTCGGCCGCGAGCTGCCCCTGCGACAACCGGCATACGCGTTCGAGCGCCCCGGTGGCACCCTCACCGGCACCAACGGCCAAAGCCAACAGCTCGGCGACGGTCGGGAACTCGGCGAGCATCTGCTGCTCACGCTTGTTCGCCGACCTCGTCAGCATCTGGTCCCGAGCGACGATGCCGGAGCCGACGGCGCAGACGACGAGCAGCACCAGGGGGATGATCGAGCCGCCGTCCTTGAGCCACATCGCCGTGGCCACCACGAGTCCGATCACACCACCCCCGACGCCCCATACGACCTGCTCGGCACGGAAGCTCTCGACATCAGGACGCAAGCCCGCGCGTTCCATCCTGCGCCTGACGGACGTGGCGCCGCCCAGCAGGCGCTCGACTCCTCGACCAAGGTCATGGAGCACCGGGCGCAGAATCAGCAACAGCCCTGGACCGCCGGTGTCACCGCGAACGGCAAGGAGTCGCGACGGCCGGGCGGTGTCGCGCAGGTATGGTGCCAGGCGGGCTTCAAGCCCCGGGCGCCGGTTGACCGGAAGACCCACGAAGAAGAGTAGGCCGCCAGCAGCGAGCATCGCCCCGAGCCCGGCACCGAGCCAGGACCAGCCACGCCCGATCAACAGCCCGTCCGCGAACAGGTCGGTCATCGCAGGACCCGCCCCTCTTCGGGCAGGCGGCCGATGCGAACCATCACCCGGTAGGCGACGAAGGACAGAGCCGCGCCGATGGCCAGGACCAGGACGCCTGCCGGCCGGCTGTACGCCTGCAGCGAGTCGGGGCGAGTGGACAACATCGCCAGGACGATCCACGGTGCGGCTACTGCCAACCTGGCGGCGTTGACCGTCCATCCCTGCCGGGTCTCGAGCTCCGCGCGGGTACGGGCGTCCTCTCGCAGGAAGGATGAGAGTGTGCGCAGCAGCCGGCCCAGGTCGCTGCCGCCGACCTCTCGAGCAATGCGCAGGGACTCGATCAGCCGATCGGCGACGGGATCGCTGAGCCGTTCCTTGAGCCGGTCCAGGCACTCCTGGAAGCGGCCCGTGGCCCGGTAGTCCTCGGCGAAGGCGGCGAACGCTGGACGAAGCTCCAGGGGGCCACGGATCGTCAGCTGGCTCAAGGCCTCGGGCAACGCGAGGCCGGCTCGGACAGCGGAGCCGATGTTGTCGACGATGTCGGGCCAAAGATCGCGCATGACGGAGCGCCGTCTGCGAGCACGCATGCGCACCAACACAATTGGCGCGTAGCCTGCCATCAGCGCAAAGCACAGCGCGATTGGCACGACCTTGGTCGTAGCGGCGAAGACCAGGAAGATCAGGACAAAGGCCATCACGCAGGCTCCCAAGAGGCTGCGTGGTGTCATTGCGTCGAACCCAGCCTGGGCGAGCTCGTCGGAAAGGCGGCTGACCAGACCGGCCTTGCGGGGCGCCCCAGACCGCTCCTGTCGTGGCCAGAACGACCACCAGATGCAGAACAGCCCGATGCCCAGAACCAGACCTGCGCCAACGCCGATCACGGCTCAGTCCCCCTGGGCCAAGAGTGCCGCGATGTCGTAGCCGGCGCGCTCGAAGCGGTCCACGTGCGGCGGGAAGCCGTCTGCTCGCACCAGCCGACCACCCCGGGAGGTGAAGATGTCGGCAATCTCGATGACGTCTCCCTCGACCCGACCGGGCACAGCCACGATCTCGCGCACGCGGCGTACGCCGTCTCGCTCGAGAGCAATCTGAATGACCAGGTCGATGGAGCCGGCCACCGTCGGCACCACGAATCGACTGCCGACGTTCTCGCCGGCCAGAAGGGGCAGGGTGCACATCTTGGTGACGGCCTCGCGCGCACTGTTGGCATGAAGCGTGCACATCCCGGGTAGGCCGCTGTTGAGCGCAATGAGCAGGTCGAGGCTCTCAGCCTGACGCACCTCGCCCACGATGATGCGGGAGGGGCGCATGCGCAGCGCCTCCTTGACCAATCGGCGCAACGGGACCTCACCGGTGCCCTCGAGGCTGGGCTGACGGCACTGCATCGAGGCCACATCACGCAGGGGGATCTTCAGCTCAAAGACCTCCTCGCACGTGACCACCCGTTCGCGCGAGGGGATGGCTGAGGACAGGCAGTTGAGCATGGTGGTCTTTCCAGCCTGGGTGCCACCGGCAACCAGGATGTTCAAGCCGGCGACCACCGAGGCATCAAGGAATCGGGCAGCAGCGCGGGTAAGTGTCCCGAGACGCACGAGATCCTCGAGGTGGTCGGCCTTGACCACGAACTTGCGAATGTTGACGTTCCAGTGCTCACGGGTGATGTCGGGGATCACCACGTGCAGCCGCGAACCATCGGGCAACGTGGCATCCACGAACGGCGAGGACAGGTCGACCCGCCGACCCGATGACTTCAGCATCCGTTCGACGAGGTCGCGCACCTCGTCAGCGGTCAGGATCGTGTTGGTCAGCTCCGCCGTGCCACCCCGGGCCACGAAGACCTTGCTGGGCTCGTTGATCCAGATCTCCTCGATCGTGGGGTCCTCGAGGTACCGCTGCAGTGGCCCGAACCCGGCGACCGCATCGAGCACGCTCTTGGTCGCCTCACCCAGGTCCGCCAGGGCCGGCAGCCCGCCATGCAACGAGCGCTCGTCGTAGTCGGCCACCGCGTCGTGAACCAGCTGGTGCATCTCGGGAATATCACGCGTGGGATCCAGGCCGGAACGGCGGATCAGCTCGCGCACTTCACTCTCGACAGTGCCTACGGCATCCATCAGCCACCCTGCCCTGGTCATCTGCCCGACCGGTGACAACGGCCCCGGAACCTGCATGGACACGGAACGTCACGTCGGAAGATCTACGACGAGAGTAGACGCATCCGGACTTCTCCGACCGTTTCACCCACAGCGCTGTGGACAACGACGCAGTCGGCGGCCAGCTGGGGGACCCTTGTGATGTCAGGCCACTGGCTTGAGCGGCACGATCGCCTCGTCGATCAGCATCTTGCGGACGGCAGCTTCGGCCGTGTCCGGGTCCTGGGCGGGGTCGGCATCTCAGCGATGGCGATTCCCCTCACTCGACGCGCCCACAGCACTGCAGCCATCACCCCGAACACGCACAGCCTTCGCGACCGCCAATGGCCCAGCTGCGCCGCGCGAAGGCTCCGGGGCTGCCGCAAGGGGCGGGGCCGTTCGGTCACCGCCTGGCATACGGCACGCTGCATACCGGCCTCGAGGGCTCATCTTCCGGGAAGGCCAACACCGGACCGTCAGCGCCCCTGCCCAAACATGCACGTGTCCCGTAGCGGGCGTGCGGCGAGAATGGGGCAACTGCGCCGGTCATACCTGGTTATACTTCCAGTATGAAGACGGCGATCTCGGTACCTGATGAGACCTTCGAGAAGGCATCCCGCCGTGCACACGACCTGGGTATGAGCCGATCGGAGTTCTTCTCCCGAGCCGCAGCGCGCTACCTGGACGAGCTCGACGCCGAGTCGGTGACCCGCCAGATCGACCTGGCCGTGGCCGCACTGGCCGAGCAGGACGACTCCGCGGCGGATGCCGTTGCCGTGGGGCAGCGGGTCCTGGCTGACGCGTCGGGCGACTGGTGATCCAGCGGGGTGGTATCTACTGGGCGGATCTGGGGGCACCCGCCGGATCCCGCCCGGCCAAGCGTCGACCGGTATTGGTGATCTCGGCGGAGACGTACAACAAGAGCCGGTTGGCGACCGTGGTGGCCGTCGTCATGACGTCCAACACCGACTTGGCAACGATGCCCGGCAACGTGTTCCTGCCCGCCGCTGCGACAGGGCTACCCAAAGACTCGGTCGTGAACGTCACCGCCGTGGTCACTCTCAACAAGACAGATCTGTCCGAACAA